>Ga0335081_10010905_pt1 | contig 14701 bp, 18 predicted proteins | sample Lox_Sample_35_FD_206713 | JGI IMG/M metagenome (GOLD analysis project Ga0335081, IMG submission 206713) | Soil microbial communities from Loxahatchee National Wildlife Refuge, Florida, United States - Lox_Sample_3.5 | ecosystem: Environmental > Terrestrial > Soil > Wetlands | place: USA... | reverse complement strand
GACGTTCTTCGGATGAGGTTTGCCGCGCGCGTTTTCTTGCGTGTCATTCGATCGCGGGAATCGATATGCCGCCGCGCGCGCTCGATTCGTAACACGCCTCGACCAGCGCCATCGTACGGCAGGCATCATCTATCGGTGAGATCAGCGCCGCGTCGTCGCCGGCGACGAAACGCTGCAAATTCGCCATCGGACCCTCAAAGGCCTCGAGGAACCAGGAGCCGCGTAGCGGAATCGATTGCCATCCCGAGGCATCCCGCGCGAACTCAAGCGTGTCCGGCTCGCCATGCGGATAATTCAGGTTCACGCCCATCTTCGCGAGGGCCGCGCCCCCGGTCCCCTCGACCTTCAGCTCCGATACCGCGAGGCGCGGGCCGAAGCGATGCGCATGATTCATCGTGAGACTCGCACGAATGGTGTCGCCGTAGTCGAGGATGATGGTGGTGCGCGTGTCGGCGTAGTCGGGCATCTGCGGATGGCGTGCGCCGCGGCAATAGACGCCGCGCGGCTCGCCGAACAGCGAACGAATCAGATCGAGGTAGTGAATCGAATGCATCAGGATTTCGAGGCGCGGCACATTCTTCAGGAACGCCCAATACTCCCACGGCGTGTGCAGATTGATGCGTACCTCGATATCGAGAATTTCGCCCAGCAGACGCCGCGCGAGTGCATCGCGCAGCGCCAGCATGTTGGGCGCGAAGCGCAACTGGAAATTCATCGCGGCGGCAAGTTCGCGTTCGCGCGCGATCGCCAAGATCCGGCGCGCATCCCCAAGGTCGCGTCCCATTGGCTTTTGAATCAGCACCGCCGCGCCATTCGGCAGTTGCTCGATCACTGATGCGATCTGATGCGGCGGAATCGCGACATCGAAGACCGCATCGGGCGTGCGCGCGGCATCATCGAGTGAATCGAACGCGCGCGCGATGCCGAATGCCTCCGCGCGCTCGCGCGCTGCTGCAGGGTTCACATCGAAAATTCCCGCGACCGGAAAGTTGAGGCGTCGATAGACCGGCAGATGCGCATCGCGCACGATGCTGCCAGCGCCAATGACGACGATCGGGCGCGGCTGCGACGGCAGCAGCCATCGCTGGCGCAAATCGTCAGGCCATTTGGCGGGCGCTGTCATCGCGAAGCCGCGATGCTAGCATGCGTCGCGGGAGAGTCGACAATGGCGCATACCATCACGTCCGTCACGGTTCGCGACATTCGCACGCCAACCTCGCGCACGCTGGCCGGCTCCGATGCGATGCACACCGACCCGGACTATTCCGGCGCCTACGTCATCCTCCGTACCGACAATGCTGACCAGCTCGAAGGCCACGGCCTTACGTTCACAATCGGACGGGGCAATGAGATTTGCGTCGCGGCGGCGCTGGCGCTCGCGCCACTGGTGAAGGGACTGACAATCGAAGACATCGCGCGCGACATGCGCGGCTTCTGGCGCAGGCTCACCGGCGAATCGCAACTGCGCTGGATCGGGCCGGAGAAAGGTGCGATTCATCTCGCGACCGCTGCGATCGTCAACGCCGCGTGGGACTTGCTCGCGAAGGTAAATCGCAAGCCGATCTGGAAACTCGTCGCGGACATGACGCCCGAGGAGATCGTCGCATGCGTCGATTTCCGCTACATCACCGACGCGCTGACGGAGGATGAGGCGCTCGCGATTCTGCGCCGCCATGCGCCAACACGAGGTAAGCGCGAGGCCGAGATGATCGCCAACGGTTTTCCCGCCTACATAACTTCGGCCGGATGGATGGGCTACTCAGATGATCGCGTGCGCGCGCTATGCCGCGAGGCGCTGCGGCAAGGATGGAATCGCTTCAAGATCAAAGTCGGCCGCAGCACGGAAGACAACGTGCATCGATGCGCCGTGATGCGCGAGGTCATCGGGCGCGACAGCGTGCTGATGCTCGATGCGAATCAGACCTGGGACGTCGGCGAGGCGATCGAATACATGCAGCCGCTCAAGCAATTCAATCCGCTATGGATCGAGGAGCCGACCAGCCCCGATGACATCCTCGGGCACGCGGCGATTCGGCACGCGGTCAAGCCGATCGGCGTCGCGACGGGAGAGCATTGCCAGAATCGCGTCATCTTCAAACAGTTGATGCAGGCCGAGGCGATCGATTTCTGTCAGGTCGATGCGTGCCGGCTCGGCGGGCTGAACGAGGTCCTCGCTGTCCTGCTGATGGCCGCGAAGTTCGGCGTGCCGGTCTGCCCCCATGCGGGCGGCCTCGGCCTGTGCGAGTACGTCCAGCACATCTCGCTCATCGATTACCTTTGCATCGGCGCGAGTCTCGAGCATCGCGCGATCGAATTCGCCGATCATCTGCACGAGCATTTCGTCAATCCGGTAGTGATGCGCGATGGACGCTATGTGCCGCCGACCGCGCCCGGCTACAGCATCGAGATGTTGCCGGCGTCGCTCGATCGCTTCGAATATCCGCACGGCGCAGAGTGGAAGGTGTAAGCGAGTTCTATCGTTCCAATCTGTAAGCGAGTTTCATCTCCGCCCAGAGCTCGCCGGGGGCGGCCTCCGGGACCGGCTCCTGCATCGAAGCCATCAGGTCCTGCCATTCCTTGATGCGCGGATGCCCCTTCTCATAGCGCGCGAAATCGCGATCGGGATCGAAGCTGTCCTCGGTTTCGAGGAACATGAACAGGCGCCGTCCGAGGATCCAGATGAGCATCCGATCGATCCCGATGCCGCGCAGGCCGGCCTCGACCTCCGGCCACACCGTGCGATGATACTCAAGGTAGGATTCTATAACCTTCGGATCATCCTTGAGATTTAGCGTGCGTCCGTATTGTTTCATCGCCGTGGAAAACCTCACCCGGCGCAGTAGCGCCACCCTCTCCCCAAAGGGCGAGGGAAAAAGGAAACGGACACCTCTTAGAACGCCAGGACGCCGCCGTCGATCGGATACGCCTGCCCGGTGATGAACGAGGCCTCATCGGAGCACAGATAGAGCGCGAGCGCCGCGACTTCCTCGGGCGTGCCCATGCGGCCGATCGGCTGGTACTCGGATAGCACCTTGAACATTTCCTGCTCGCGGCCGGGATAACTGTTGCGCAGGTATCCGTCGACGAATGGCGTATGGACGCGCGCGGGACAGACGCAATTGCAGCGGATGTTGCGCTTCACGTAATCGACTGCGATCGATTTCGTCATCGTCAGCACCGCGCCCTTGCTCATTCCGTACGCGAAGCGATCGGTGAGTCCGATCAGCGACGCGATCGACGCGAGGTTGAGAATCACGCCGCCGCCGTCGCGCAGCATCAACTTGACCGCGGCCTGCGAGCATAAATACACGCCCTTCACATTGACGCTATAAATGCGATCGAAGTCGGCTTCCGAGGTGTTCTCGACCGTGCCGACGTGCGCGACACCCGCATTGTTGATGAGGATGTCCACGCGATGCGCCATTCGATCGACTTCCACGAAAGCCTCCGTAACGGAGGCGGGTTTTGACACGTCGCACGAGATCGCGTCAGCGTTGCCGCCCGCCTTGCGGATTTTCTCCACCGCGGCATTCCCCGCATCCATATTGGCTTCGAGGATGAAAACGCGCGCGCCATTGTGCGCGAAGGTGTTAGCAATGGCGTTGCCGATGCCGGAACCCGCGCCGGTGACGACCGCGATCTTGTTGTCGAGACGGAACATGGGACCCTCGCTGTAGAGTTGATTCGAGGCCACCATAGATCGGTGACGTTCGCCCCGCCAGCGAGTTCATGCGCCGGGCGTTGATGCTGCGTACCGGTGAGGTGCGTTCGCGCTAGTGCAGAACCCGGCGCGCGCGCAGCGGCTCGATTTTTTCTTGCGAACGATTCGCCCCAACGGCCGGACGGCTCACCTCAGGTTCATCGTCCCCATGATCCTGCAGTTGAGCAGCGGACAACCCGTGAAACCTGGAGGAGTGCTGATCCAGCAGGCGGCGGGTTTGGAAATGCAACTCACGGCCGAACAGTTCGCATACCGGGCATTTCATAGCGCGCAAATTCGCATTATTTGGTTCACGCTGGCAAGCCCGATTGTCGCTTTTTGGGCTGGAAATTCGGCCTCACTTTTTGCCGATGATGCGCTCGCGATATGAACGCGCGGCGGCGCGCGATTCTTCATTCGCGCCAACACCCATCAGCAGATCGCCGTCGGCGAATGCGGTAATGCCGGCCGCCATCGCGCGGGTGACCGCGTTGACGTGCTCCTTCGTAATCGCGACCGGCACCGACGGCTTCGCCAGCAGCTCGCGCGCGAGGCTTTCAGTCTCAGCTTCCAGCTTCGCAAGCGGCACCACGCGATTGACGAAGCCCATCGCCTTCGCCTCCGTCGGCGAAAAGCGGCGGCAGGTCATCACGAGCTCCTTCGTCATCGCGGGGCCGATCTCGCGCACCAGTTTTGGAATGCCACCCCATGCGAGCGGGATGCCTAGATCGATTTCCGGGATGAAGAATGAGGCGTCTTCGGCCGCCACGCGCAGATCGCATATCGCCATCAGCACCACGCCGCCGCCGACCGCATAACCTTGAACCTGCGCGATAGTGACCGCGCGCATCTGCTCGATGGCGTCCGAGGCGCGCAGGCCATACTGTCCGACCTCGCGCCGGTAAAGCCAGCTTTGCGATTGCGGATCGCTGCGCGGCATGTCCTGCAAATCTGCGCCTGCGCAAAATGCGCGGCCGGCGCCGCTAATGATGACGACGCGCAGCTCGCGATGGCTGTCGAACCAGCGCGCGGCCTCCGCGAGCTCCTGCAACATCGTCGCGCCGATCGCATTCAGGCGGTCGGGCCGATTGAGGATCAAGCGGCCCAGGCCATTGTCATCCGCCTCAACCCGGATAGTTTGAAATTCACGGGTGTCTTTCATGGTAAGACCTTCTTTAGCGCCGATGCTTCTTCGGCGGCACCTCGCGGCGGCACCCCCTTGCGCTTAAAGGTGCCGACGTTGCGCCCCGCGACCGCATCGGCGGAGATCAGATGCGTCACCGCTGGCCCGGCGTCGAGTTGAAACGATCGCGCCTGGCTTTCATATACAACATCCGATTCGATCATGCGCGCATGCGAGCGCAGATGTTCGAGCCAGGTCTCAGTCACAAAATGCTCGACGAAGCGATCGGGCTGATTGGTGTCCACGAACAGACCCCAGAACACCGCGCCGTCGCGCAAGCGAATGTTTCGCATCCCGCGCATCGCGCTGACGAAGTCTTCGGTCTTCTCCGGATTGATGCGGTATTCGATCGTAACCAGCGCGGGGCCGCTGTCTGGACGGATGTCGATCGCGACCTGCGGCTGCGGTCGCAGGTGCGGCTCGGTATCGATCTGATCGGCCGCGGCCAAACGCCACCGGTATGCGGTGAATCCCACGAGCATCGAGGCCGCGCCGCACCATAGGGCGATCTGCAATCCGTAGATCTCGCCGATCACTCCCCATAGCGCGCTGGTGCCGGCGAGTCCGCCCTGCACTGCGATTTGATAGATGCCGAGCGCACGCCCCTGCACCCATCGCGGCACCGAGAGCTGCGCGGCCACGTTCATCACCGCGAAGGCGCAGACCCATGCCGCGCCGCCGAGCGCCATCAGCGCATTCGCCGTGACCGCGCTATGCGTAAAGGAGAGGCCGACCGTCATCGCGATATAAAGGACCGACGCACCGTGCACGATGTTGTCATGCGAGACCGAAGCCGAGATTCGCCCCAGCATCGCACCGCCGATCACCGCGCCGATCCCGAACCATGCGAGCAGCAGGCCGAAGCCCGCCGCGTCGAGGCCGAGTCGCCATCGCGCGATGAGCGGCAGCACCGCCCACATCGCGCTGGCCCCAAACACGAACGCGACGGTGCGCATTAGCACGGCGCGCAACGCCGGCGCATAGCGCACATAGCGCATCCCGATCCGAATCGCGCCGATGATGCGCTCGGCGGGTAGCACACCCGGACGCACTTCACGCCGCCATTCGTAGAGCACGATCATGACGCCGAGAAACGATGCGGCATTGAGCAGGAAGTTGGCATCGGCGCCGATCCATGCGACGACGAATCCGCCCAGCGCCGGTCCGGCCGCGCGCGCAAGGTTGAAGTTGATGCCGTTGAGCGTGACCGCCGCGCTCAGTTCCTCGTGCGGCACCAACTCGGGAATGATCGCCTGCCACGCGGGGGCGTTGAGGGCCGCGCCGATGCCGAGCATGAAGCTCAGTCCGAGCAGCGCCCATTCGGTGGTCATCCCGAGCATTGTCATGAGGCCGAGCGCGCCGGCCGCAACCATCATCCAGGCTTGCGAGAAAATCAGCAGCCGGCGCCGATCGACGATATCGGCGAGCGCCCCGGCGGGCAGGGCGAGCAGAAAGATTGGCAGACTCGAGGCGGTTTGGATCAGCGACACCATCAGCGCGGATTTCGAGATCGAGGTCATCAGCCACGCCGCGCCGACATTCTGCATCCAGGTGCCGAGGTTGGAGGCGAGCGCCGCGATCCATAAGGCGAGGAACACGCGCCGTTTGAGCGGGGACCATGAGGACCCGGGCGCCGGCACTCCTTCTTCGTGACGTGCGGTGGTTCGCGCGCCGCCAAACACCAGCGTGCCGCTCATATCGCTTCAGGTCTCCGGGTTGATGGCGGGTCGCGCCCGCGTGAGCTTCGTCGAGCGTAGCAGCCGGTTTAGATGCCGCAAGTCGAAGGCTAAAATGATTTCATTGGCCTCTCCTCGCGGCGAGTGCGTCCGGAATGATGGAACGCTATCGCCGCAAACCTGCGCGAGGTTCATCCCGCTTGCGCTCCGACTCAAGCATTCTGGCCGTCCCCGAAGCTGTCGCGATCGCGCTGCTGATGACGTGGGCAGCCGGGTTCATCGATGTGGTGGGATACCTCTCATTGTTCGGGCTCTACACCGCACATATGAGCGGCAATACGATCGCGATGGCGCGCCACATCGTCGAGGAAAAATGGTGGGCCTTCGCACGCGGCGGCTGGCCCATCGCGACCTTCGTATTCGGGCTGGTCCTTGGCGCATTCATCTTCGATGCCGAGCAGCGCCGCGGTATCCGTCCGCGCTTTCCGGGCACTATCGCGCTGGAGACGCTGCTGATCGCGTTGTTCGTGATGCTCGGCGCCGGGTCCGGCTTCAAGGCCAACATCCCACCGCAACCGGCGCTGAAGTTCTTCGCCATGGTCGCGCTGCTCACGGTGGCGATGGGACTTCAAAATGTCTCGATTCGAAAAGTGGGCGGGATGAACATCTATACGACGTTCGTGACCGGCTCGCTGGTCAAATTCGGGGAGTCGTTTACGGATTACCTGTTCTGGTTGCGCGATCGAATGCGCAATCGATCGCGCGGTCGAATGTGGAGAGTGCTGCGCGTATCGGTTCGACAAATATCGTTGCAGCGCGCGGCATTGACCTTCGCGTTATGGGCGACTTATCTCGCTGGCGCGATCGGCGGCGAGTTTGCCACCCTCCGATGGGCGCTGCTCGGGATGCTTATCCCGCTGCTCATCCTAATGAGCATCGTGATTTACGGCACGGTGCGCCCGCTGATCCGGCATCCTCGCGACGAATGGTGAAAGCCCGTTCGCCATGTGTCAAATCGAGAGGCTGTCCGGTGTCGGATCGTCCAATGTCTCAGAACTGAATCACGATCGGGTAAAACTCTCGCGGAAGAAGTGTTTCCTCGCCTCACGTGTTGGCCCGCAACCTGCTCCTGGACAGCAGTAGCATCTGAGGAGGACATCACGATGCGCGGGCTAATCGAAATGGCAATCGAACGGGAAGCCGAACGGCTCGATGCGATCTTTGAGGCCGACGAGGCTTTCGCGCCGCCGCTGTTCGTGTCACGCCACTTCCGCCCCCGCATCCATCCGCAGACGCGCAAGTTCGCTCCGCGGGGAAATTCGCGGCAGCACTTCTCGCCGCGCACGACGGCCATCTCGCACTATTCGCTCTGATCTATGCATTAAGGCCACGTGGCGAGCGGGAGGATTTGATCTCCCTCACTCTCCCGCCTCGCTTCGTGTCTTTTACCCTCACATCTCAAGTACAAGACGGTTTAGCTTTGACGCGAGCGCTCGCGGGCTCGCGTGCGCGCCGCCTTTTTCGCCGCCGCCTGACGGTTCTTCTTGCCGCGGCGTGCAGCGCTCGAATGCGCCTGGCGTTCGAGCGCGCGTGACGATGCCGCCGAATGTCCCTCGCGCTCGAGGGCACGTTCGGTGGCGCGCGGTTTCGCCGACGGCTTGGTGCGACGGCGGCTGCGCGCGGTATCCTGCGCGGCCTTCTTGCGGGTGCGTGCCGCGCTGGTTTTCGGATTGGGTGTTCCGAGCTTCACGCCCGCGCGCCGCGCCTTCGACAGTCCAATCGCGATCGCCTGCTTGGTATTGCGTGCGCCATGCTTGCCTTCACGCACGTGATGGATTTCCTCGCGCACGAACTCGCCCGCCTGAGTGGAGGGAGACTTGCCTTCGCGCTCATCCTCGCGCGCACGTTCGATAGTTTCCTGTTCCGGCATCGTGGGTCACCTTTCGATCGAGTTTCGAGTTTCTCCAGTTTGGACGGGATAATTCCGGCCTCCATTCGACAGAAATTCGCTCGCTGACGCGATTCGCCACATCGCGCTGGGAAAAATCGATTCACTTTCAATGGATAGCTAGGCGTTGCGCAGAAAAGCGCGGATGTTTTCTGAGGCGTTCCATTCTGGGGCACTGGCATGAGTGATGCTCTGTGACGATTTGTCAATTCGTAGCCAAAGGAAAGCAGGCGAAGAAAAGCAAAGGAGAACAATCATATGGCACGTTTAATCGAATGGAACCCCTTCAAAGAAATGGAAAAACTGCGCGGCGAATTTGATCGCGTCATCGATCGTTTCCGCACCCCCGGGTGGCTTGGCGAAGAGCTGCAGGTCGATACCGTGCGCCCTCGCATCGAGTCCTTCATCGAAGACGGCAAGCTGACCGTCCGCGCCGACATGCCCGGCATCGATCCCAAAGATATCGAGGTCAAGGTTACCGGCAACACGCTGCACGTCAGCGGCAAGCGCGAAGAGAAGAAGGAAACCAAGCAGCGCGACTTCCTGCGCCGCGAGGTTCACTACGGCAGCTATTCCTACTCCACCGCGCTGCCCGAGGGCGTCAAGGGCGAGGACATCAAGGCCTCGTACAAGGATGGGGTGCTGGAACTGAATGCCGCGCTGCCCAAGGAACTCGCTCCGAAGGAAGTCAAAGTTCAGGTCGAAACCGCGGAGCCCAAGAAAGTCGAGACCAAGTCCGCAGCGTAACTGCGGGCACGACCCCAGGCGGTGCGGCAACCGCACCATCGAGCCGTAGCCGGAGCGGGTCCTCCCACCGCTTCGGCTACTGGCCTATCAACTCGATTCGCCGTTTGGCGGCGAACGGAGGATCCAATGAAAGTCGAAGAAATCATGCAGCGCAACGTGAAGGCCTGCACTCAGGACGATAGCCTCAACATCGCCGCCCGCATCATGTGGGACAACGATTGCGGATGCGTTCCCGTTATCGCGACCGATGGCAATGGCAAGGTAGTCGGGATGATAAGCGATCGGGACATCTGCATGGCGGCCTACACGCAGGGCAAATCCCTCAACGAGATTTCGGTGACCGTCGCGATGGCGCGTTCGGTTTTGTCCTGCAAGCCATCGGACGACCTGGCGCTCGCTGAAGCCATGATGCGCGAGGCGCGCATCCATCGAATCCCGGTGATCGATGAAAACGGCGGTGTGCTCGGAATCGTGTCGCTCACCGATATTGCGCGGCATGCATTGAATCTTGGCGAAGGCAAAGTCGCACTGGGAACCCAGGCCGAAATCGCACGCACGCTGGCCGCGATCCGCGAGCCTCGCGGCCGCGAACTGGAAGTGCTTTCGAAGGCCGCCTAAAGCGGAGATCGCAAGGGACACGCCTGCGCAACCCGCGTCCTCATATCGCCGCTCCATCCGGGCCATGTCAGGTGGATTGCGCCACCTGACATGGCGATTATCGCGGCGCACGCAAGGCGCGTTGGCGCTCGGGCGAGGCTTCTCGGGCCTCGGCGGCACGTGGGCGACTGCGCGGCGCTCTCCAAGCGCCAACTATCTGATCGTCGCGGGCGTCGTATGGACCTCGATCTGGACCGCCTATCTCGCGAGCATCTCGCTGCGAGGTCCGCGTCATTAGTCAGAGCTGGGCGCGCACCCGATTTGCGCCTTCAACCATAGCTTTAAGTTTCCCGAAGGCGATTTCGCGCGGGAGATACTTCATCCCGCAGTCGGGCGCGAGGATGAGTCGCTCGGCCGGGACATGCTTCAGCGCCGCCTCGATACGATGCGCAACGACCTCGGGCGTTTCGATTCGTTTATCATTCAAATCAAGGACGCCCACGATCATCGTCTTGCCTCGAAGCTCACGTAACACTTGAAGGTCGAGCTTCGGCTGCGCGGCCTCGATCGACACGTGATTCACCGCGCATCCTTCGAGTTCGGCGAGAAACGAGTAGGCCGTGGGTTTGTTAGGGACGACTGCGGCATAGCCGAAGCAGATGTGGATGGCAGTCGTGCCGCTGATGCCCTCGAGCGCCCGGTTGACGACCTTTACGCCATATTGTTTCGCGCGTTCCGGAAAGCGCTGCATCCACGGCTCATCGAGCTGCACGATATCGGCGCCAGCCGCAAACAGATCGCGCACTTCCTCGTTCACCGCGGCCGCGAGCTCCATCGCCAGCGCCTCGCGATCGCGATGATGGTTGGTCTCGGCCTGCTCCGACATAGTGAACGGACCCGGCAGGGTCATCTTGATGGTGCGATCGGTGTTCGCGCGGAGAAACGTGACATCGCGCACCTCGACCGGCTCCATCCGGCGAACCGGTCCTGAAAAAAGTGGCACCGGCATCGATACCGTGCGCCCCGCGTTGGTGATCGTGAGCTTGCCTTCGTGCTCGCGATCGAGGCCTGCCAGCGCATTGGAAAATTTGTTGCTGTAGCTCTCGCGCCGGATCTCGCCGTCGCTGATGATATCGACGCCCGCGCGTTCCATCTCGCGAATCGCCATGAGGGTCGCATCATCCTGCGCTTGCTCGAGATATTTTTCGGAGATCCGCCATAGCTCCGGTACGCGTACGCGCGGAACGAAGTGGCTCAGCTTCTCGCGATCGATGAGCCAGTCGGGTTGCGGATAGCTGCCGACGACCATCGTGGGAAGAAGTTTCTGGGAAATCATGGCAGCGCCTATAGCGCCGTGCGCGGCGGCTGGCCGAAGCGAATCGCGCCGAAGTTCGCGGCGGTGCGCGCGTGTTGCAACACGATATGCGTGCGCATCATCGCGAGGTCGCGATAATAGCGCCCCAGCATCGAACTGAGTTGGCCATTGCTGGTGCCGCTCGAAGCGAACAGCAGATCGACCGCCTCCCAGCACATATTCACGCACTCCTGCAGCCGCAGAACGAATGCGCGCTCTTCGGAGCCGCCGAATTTCGACGCATCGCGCATCCAGTCGGCGCATAGCCGCGTGTAGTCCTCGGCGAATTTGAGCAGCGCCGCCTCGGCGGTTTCCACCAGCGCATGCGCGCGTCCGAGGTACGACTGATATTCGGGGCTTTCAGCGCGCAGCGTGAATGGCGGAAAGTAGGTCGGCTTCTTGCCGACGGTTTCTTCATAGATATCGATCGCGCCGCGCGCGGTGCCGACGATCACAGCAGCCGCCTCACCGACGAGGAACGCCGCGAGGCGTCCATGGTAAAGCGGATTCTCCAGACCTGCGATCCCGTTTTGCGACGGCACCTCATCGGTCAAGCCGCCTTTGGTGGCGCGATACTCGGGAACAAAGATCTCTTTTTCTATGAAGATGCGCTTGGAGCCGGTCCCGCTCATCCCCCACGTCTGCCAGTTGTCGACGATCGTGTACTCCCTCGGATAGAGCAGCATAAGCATCAACTGGGGCGGCTCGCCTTGCGCACCGGGCAGGACAGCCGGCGCGATGAAATGCGTGCCGACGTCGCATCCGGAGGCGTAGTCCCAAAAGCCCTTTACCGCATACCCGCCATCGACGCGCCGAATGAACGCGGGCGCGCCGGTGGCGGGCGCGCGAAATTCGCCGTCGTCGCCGTACGCCTCGACCTGCGCGCGCTCGCCGAAGCGCGCCAGGATGATCGGATGCCCGGCGGTGAGCGTGAGGACCCATCCGCTCGAGGGACATCCGCGCGCGATTTCGATCATCGCGCGATGATAGTTAGGGATGTCGCACTCATAGCCGCCGAAACGGCGCGGCTGCATCATGCGATAGAAGCCGGCCTTGATGAATGCCTCGTGGGTCGCGGGCAGAATGCGCCCTGCCCTTTCGCATTCGGCCTGCTGCGCGCGCAGCATCGCGCGCATCTCGCGAGCGCGGGCGATCATGGCCTCGGGAGTAAGGTCTGGTTCCGGCGGTTTGATGGAATACATCGAGGCCTAGTTTCGCCGATCGGGCGCAAGTTGCAAGCGCATAAAGCCACAAGTTGCAGGTTTGATCGAACTAAACAGCCACGTTAAGCTTGTTCACATGATCGATGTAAAGAAGAAGCCTGACTCTTCCGATCAAGCGATCCTCGAAAAGCTCAATGAGGAACTCGGTCCGATGATCGAGGAACTCGCGGGGACCGAACTAGACTACGACCCCGCGGTTGAGGCTGCCTCCATTGAAGCGATTCGGAATAGCGATACCGACGAAGAGTGAAACGCGGCGAGGTCTGGATAACCACCCTGCCTTCACTTGGCGGTTCTGAACAGTCCGGCACTCGTCCTGTGATCATCGTTTCCAACGATCAGTTCAATCTGAACCTGCGATGGCGATCAGTGATCGCGGTATCGCTAACCACCTCGCCGAGGCAAAGTCTTCTCGGCAGCGTCATTCCGATTCCGAAGGGTGCCGCAAATTTGCGTTCCGACAGTTTCGCCCTCTGCCATCAGGTGTTCGTGATCGACAAGAGCAGACTTACCACTCTTCTCGGAGAACTTCCCGCCAAGAATCTTGCCACGGTCGAGTTGGGTCTGAAGGCAGCTCTCTATCTTTCATAAGGGCCACCCGTATCTAATGTCGGCGGCGCCATCGCGCTAGTCCTGTCAGGGCCGTTTGACTCCGAAGTAAGACATGTAAGACTGGAACTCATGACCGTCACGCTTTCAACCAAGGGCCAACTCGTGATTCCGGCGCAAATTCGCAAAGCGCTCAATCTGAATGCCGGCGATCAGGTGATACTCAAACTTGAGGGTCAGCGCCTGGTGTTAGAGCCGGCATTCAGGCCAAAGGCGAAGCTCAAGCGCGGAAGGTTCGGGCGTGTGGTGTTGGAAGCACCGCCGGGCGCCCCTCCGATGACCACTGAAAGCGTAAAAAAACTGCTGGAGGAGATGGCTTGAGCCACTTGCTCGACGTGGATTTCCTTATCGCCTGTGGATGGAAGTCACACTTCGCACATAGCCGGGCCAATCGATGGCTGCGCAATGCGCGCTCCTTCGCGACCTGCTCCATCAGCGAAATGGGTTTTCTACGGGTGAGCCTGAGTCCCGCCTACCGCGCGAGCTTCGACGAAGCCTTGACCGCCTTGGTCGCGATCGTGTCGCTGCCCACGCATCGCTTCCTCACCGACGCGACCCGAGCACAATCCCTACCATCTATAGCGAGCGGCAAGGACATCACCGATGCTCAGCTGGTAAGTCTGGCACGTCATCATCGGCTGAAGCTGGCGACCTTCGATGCCGCACTATGCGAAATGGATTGGGCGCGTGGCATCGCGGAGGACCCGACGCGCTAGACCGCATCGACACGATTGGGCTATAGCCTCGTCTCAGATACCGATCGGTATTTTTTTAGAGGGTGCCCGCGCTTTCGGGCCGAGGGTGGTATGGCTGCGAAGGATTCGGTTCGCGAAGAGAATCATAGCGTCGGCGCCGAGCAGCTCGTCGTGCTCAAGGGCGGCTCCGGCAAGCCGTTGCTCATATTGCACGAGGAGCTCGGCTATCCGAGCTGGATGAAATGGAACGAGGCGCTGAGCGAACGCCGCACGCTGGTGACGCCGCTGTATCCGGGATTCGGCCGCACTCCGCGCGCCGAATGGGTATCGAACATCCGCGATCTGGGCGCCTTCCTCGCGCGCTTCGTCCGCGAGCAGGGCCTCGCGCCAATCGACGTGATCGGATTTTCGCTCGGCGGATGGCTCGCGGCGGAAATGGCGGCGAACGATCCCAATTTGTTCTCGAAGATCGTACTGGTCGCTCCGGTGGGGATCCGTCCGCCCGAGGGCGACATCATGGATCTGTTCACGGTGCCGGCGCTGGTCTATCTGCGCGAGTCGGTGCGCGATGCCGCCCATGTAGCAGAATACGCCAAACTGTACGATGGTGGCGTGTCCGAGGCGCAGTACGAGGCCTTCGAGGATGCGCGCGCGGAGACCGCCCGCCTCGCATGGCAGCCGTACATGTTCAATCCGAGCCTGCCGCATCTGCTCGACGGTACCGTGAAGTCGCCGACGCTGATCGTATGGGGCCGCGACGATCGCGTGGTGCCGATTTCGGCCGCCACTGTGTATCAGAAATCGATCAAGAACTCGCGCGTGGTCACGCTCGATCAATGCGGGCATCGGCCGGAGGTCGAAAAATCCGATCAGTTCATCAAAGAGGTCCAATCCTTCCTGGGATAAGGGGAGAGACGCCTATGCATTTAATGTGGTTCACCGAACGGCAGTATCACTACGATCCGGAAA
>Ga0335081_10010904_pt1 | contig 14701 bp, 11 predicted proteins | sample Lox_Sample_35_FD_206713 | JGI IMG/M metagenome (GOLD analysis project Ga0335081, IMG submission 206713) | Soil microbial communities from Loxahatchee National Wildlife Refuge, Florida, United States - Lox_Sample_3.5 | ecosystem: Environmental > Terrestrial > Soil > Wetlands | place: USA... | reverse complement strand
TCATGATGACCGCCTGCTCGGGATGCAGAAGGCGAATCTCGGCGAGCAGGTCCATTCCGTTCTTGTCGGGCAAGGCCAAGTCGAGCAGGACAACATCAAAGTTGTGCTCCCCTATTTCTGCCAGACCTTCGCGGGCCGCGGCCGCCACAGAAACCGTGTAGCCCTCGAGTTCGAGTAGGGTCTCGAGCGATTCTCGAATTTCGAGTTCGTCATCGATGATGAGGATCCGGCCCGCGCTTTGTGGCGCGGATTCCGGTGCGCTTCGGCGTGGGATCACAGCAAGTTCAGACATGGGTCGCCTTCCTGACCATTGGGAAATCCAATGTGAACGTCGTTCCTTCGCCGGGCCGGCTCTCGACGCGAATATGGCCAGCGTGCTCCTGGATAATGCCGTAGGACACAGAGAGCCCCAATCCAGTGCCGCGATTTTGCCCCTCGGCGGGGGAAGTCTTGGTAGTGAAAAATGGGTCGTAGATGCGGTGGATGTGTTCCTGAGCGATGCCGGACCCGGTGTCGCTGACACGCACGCTCACAGAGTCGCCGTTGAGCGTGGCTACGTTCAACATGCCTCCGCCAGTCATGGCATCTTTGGCATTCAGGAACAGATTCAAAAAAACCTGTTGCAGGCGGCCGGCGTTGCCGTGAATTGGAGGCAATGGATCGGTAAGATCGGTTTGCACCTGAACGTGCGCGACTTTGAACTGATGATCGAGCAGAGCCAGTGTGTCGGCAATCACCTTGTTCAGGCTGACCTCGGCGAATTCGGTCCCGGTGGTGCGCGAAAAGTTCAGCAGATTGTTGACAATCTCTGAAGCGCGGAACGTTTGCTTGGTGATCTTTTCGAGTACAGAAGTTTTTTGGGGGTCGCCCTGTAGCTGCTTGGCGAGCATCTGCGCGTAAGAAGAAATGACGGCGAGTGGCGTATTTACTTCATGTGCGACGCCGGCAGCCAGAAGGCCGACCGAAGAGAGTTTGTCGGCCTGGGTCAGCTGCACTTCCAGTTCAATGCGCTCGGTGATGTCGTCCATGATGACCAACCGCCCAATGACATTAAATTTGCGCGTTACCAGCGGAGCGATGGCGACGTTCACGATTCGCGATTCGCCAGTCGGTGTTCCGAGACGGAACTTATAAAGATTGTGAATGCCCGGATTCTGGCGAACGCGGTAGAACTCCTCGACGAAGGCGGCAGGGAACACTTCGCTCAGCGAGCGCCCAACCACCTGCCAGCGCGGCTGGGCATACATCACTTCCATCTGCGAGTTCCAGGACTCGATGCGATCCTGCAGGTCGACCGCCAATACACCGACGTTGATGGATTCGACGATGTTCTCGTTGAAATCCTTGAGCCGCTCATATTCGGTGACTTTTTGCTCGAGCGAAGCGTAGAGACGGGCGTTCTGAATCGCGATGCCGATGTAGCCCGCGAGCGTTTGCAGGAGTTCGACGTCTTCGCTGGAAAGAAAATCGCCTTGCATCGTCTTGCCTAGGCCGAGGAAGGCAATGGTCTTCTGCCGGGCGTGGCAGGGAATGTAGTAGTTGAGATCGAGACGCGAAATTGCTTCCTGGGCGGCGGCCGTTTCACGCGGCAACTGGCGCGTGTTCTCAAAGAAAATATGGCCCATCGCATCTTCGGGCCGGGGCTTGGCAAGGAACGACAGATCAATGCCACCAACCGCCCCCAGGCCGAAGGATTTCGACAACTCAAAACGCGAAGAGTCACTGTTGCCGAGGAAGATGGCAATCCGGTCTACGACGAGGGTTCGCGCCAGGCGATCTACGAGCGAAGAGAGCATCTTGTCGAGATCCGTCTCCGCGCTGAGGTCGCGGCCGAACCCGATCAGCGTGCGCCGGTAGTCGTAGCGTGTGCGATAAAAGAAAAGGTCGAGCTTTTCTTGAATCCACTTGCGTACCGGGTCGAACAGCAGCGCGGTAACGACAATCGCAAGCATCAGGCCCACAGGGCCCGAACTGGGCACTCGGGTATGAACCAGTTCCGCGATCGCGGCGATGGCAGCAAAATAAGTGGCCACAATTGCCGCCGCGGCCAGTGTGTAGGCCATGCCGCGCTTGAAAATGAGGTCGACGTCCATCAACCGGTAGCGGACAATCGCGTATCCGAAGGTCAGTGGCAGCAGCCCGAGCGAAAGCACCGTTACCTTCATGGGTAGCGAAGGCATGGCGCCAAACAGATAAGGCAGAACGTAGAACAGGGTGAAGGGCGCAATCGCCAGCACCGTGCCGCGAGTGATCCATTTCAGCTGCTGGCGCAGGATGGGAGCGGTAGCCTGGCGATAGTTGCGCCACAAAACTACTGCCGCTGAAACAAAGAAAATCGTCAGGTAAGCCCAATGAATGCGGTTCAGGTTCCAGAGCAGGCGCGCGCTCGCATTCAGGAACTGCATCGCGAAGATCTGCACGCCCAAAAGCACGGCACCGGGCAGATAAAGCATTGGAATGGACCAGCGATGCTTGTTGACGAAGCCACGACGTTCAGGGAAGGTCAAAACGAAATGCAGGAAAAGAGCGGGCTGCAACAGCCAGGCAACTTCATTGCTCCAAAAAACGATCCAGTCGAAGGCGTTGAATTTGCCCGTATAGTGCAGCGAATAGAAGATGAATGAGACAAGGCAAAAGATATAGAAGTGCGTGGAACCTACCGCGGTCCAGCGCCGCAAGAGCACATAAAGGCCGATGCCCAGGTAGATGAGAGCGATCAGCCGCAGCCAATCGTTCATGGAGCGCTCGGCGGGTACGAGGATCACAACCACGTCGAGTGGGACGTTTCCGCGGACGAGCGAATAAGTGGCTTTCGAATAGACGCCCGAATAGTAGAGTTGGCGGGTTAGGGAAGCGGCGCTGGTAATGGAATGGCCGTTGACACTGACGACCACATCGCCATTGCGAATGCCGGCGAGCGCAGCGGGGCCACCCGGATCGAGCCGGTCGGCTACGATCTGGCCGTGGCGTTCCAGCCACCACGCCCCATCATCGGGAATCGCTGACTGGTGATCGAGTCGGTAGTTGTAGCCCGCGAATACGACAGCCGCAACGGTAAGGATCGATAACAGAATGACAGTGAATCGAGCCTGAAACTCGCGGTTCATAGGCTGGAATGATGGAGCGACAGCGCGGCCAGCGATTCGCCGTCGATCAGGCATAAGCAACTTCACTGCCACCTTTGCGGACATGTCTATCGACATAAGTCACTACAAGCTAATGACTTCCACAATTATAAAGAGCTTTGTGGAAGTAGGCTATGAAATTTGGAAGGTGTTTCCGCATTTCAGAATGTGCGAAGTGGGGGGAAGTCAGGGTCTGGGAGCTTCGACAGTACTTGGAAGTTGGGCTTGCGGCTAGGGCGGTTAAATGCTTGGCGGGCAAAGAGACGTGCCCAAACCCTATTTGAGTTGGGAGATTCGGAAACTTCCCCGATTCCCGAATCTCCCACTTACCAGGTCCCACCAAGCTCGATTTTGAGTGGCAGGAAAGTCTCGCAAGTGAGTGTGATCATGCTCTCGAAACAGGGGAAGGTCCATGGAGGCAGTCTGAAGCGAAATGAATTGATCTGAAGAAAATTGATCTGAAGAAATTAGTCTGCGTCGGCTTGACAGGCTCCCTCGGGCAGAACAAAATTCCTACACTCAACACTCGCATGGCAGCGTGCAGTTGAGACGTGACGACTTGGTTGGGGTGGGGGATTTTGCCAGACAAAAAAATTTCGTTCGACGATTTCGAACTCGATTTCGGCCGGTTCCAACTCCTGCGCCGAGGGTCAATAGTCCGGCTGGAAGGCCTGCCTCTGCAGCTGCTGATGTTCCTTGTCGAAAATAAGGGCCAATTGGTCACCCGTGAGCAAATTTCGGCCGCGCTCTGGAGCAAGGATGTGTTCGTTGATGTCGACCAGGGCATTAACACTGCGATCCGCAAGATTCGTCGCGCTCTCGGGGACGATGTCGGCGAGCCTCAGTACCTGCAGACGGTGGTCGGGCGCGGCTACCGCTTCGTGGCTCCGATTGTGGACGAGGGAACGCCGCCTCTGGGCACGGTAACACACGAGGAACTGGGGCGCGCGATCATGGCGGCAGCCGGCCTGGATCCTGATAATCCCAGGGAGACTCCCAAACCTCCCGAAGAGTCCTAGCGTCCCAAACCTTCTCTGGTAGCTCGAAGCCCCCGAAGATTCGGCGTAATTCTATTCCGGGAGCTTCCGAATTCCTTCCACACACTTTCGTTCTACAATTCAGGCATGTCCCGCTTTGAAGAGATTGCTGATCTGGAAAAGCGCTTTCTGCTCCCTACGTATAATCGTTATCCCGTCGCCTTTGAGCGAGGGAAAGGTGTCTTTCTATTTGATTTCGAAGGTAAGAAGTACCTTGATTTCGTTGCCGGTCTGGGCGTGAACGCGCTCGGCCATGCGCACCCCCGTATCGTGAAGACCATCCGCGAGCAGGCCGCGCGAGTCGTCCACCTTTCCAATCTGTATTACAACGAATACCAGGGAAAGTTGGCCGAGAGGCTTTGCCAACTATCGGGCCTGGATCGAGTGTTCTTCTCGAACAGCGGCACAGAGGCAATGGAGGGCGCAATCAAGTTGGCACGCCTGGCAGGGCACAGGGCGGGAGGCGAAGCCAAGTGCGGACTTGTCGGCCTGCAGGGCTCCTATCATGGACGGACGTTCGGTTCCATGTCGCTTACCGGGCAGGACAAGTACCGCAAGGGCTTCGAGCCGTTGCTGGACGATGTCACGTTTGTCGAGCGCAACAACATCGAGTCGCTGCGGGCGTCGGTGAATGCTAATACCTGCGCAATTGTGCTCGAGCCGATCTTTGGCGAAGGAGGCATTCTTGAGTGCTCGTCGGAATTCCTTCGTGAATGCCGCGCCCTCGCCGACCAATATCAGGCCGCACTGATCTTCGATGAAATCCAGTGTGGACTTGGCCGCACGGGAACGATCTTCGCCTTCCAGACGTTCGGCGTTGTGCCTGACATGGTCACGATTGCCAAGCCAATTGCGGCCGGAGTGCCGCTGGGAGCCTTCATTTCTAGAGAGCACTTCGCATCGGCTATCTCGCCCGGCCAGCATGGCACGACTTTTGGCGGCGGACCGCTCGCATGCCGAGTCGGATTGGAATATCTGGCTATTGTTGAAGAAGAGCGCTTGCTCGAGAATGTGGTGCGGGTAGGTGACTACCTTCGTCATCAGCTTCAGGAGTTGGTCGACAAATACGCGGCGACCCGCGAGGTTCGTGGTCGCGGTTTCATTCAGGGACTCGTGTTGGATGTTCCGGGGCGTCCGTTCGTCGAGCAGGGATTAGCAGAAGGGGTTCTGTTCAACGTTACTCAAGATACGGTTCTGCGTTTCTTGCCTCCCTTCCTGCTTGAGGAAAAGCATGTCGACAAAGGTATTCGTGTATTGAAGAAGCTCCTCGGGCGGAAACGGGGGCGGGATCAGAACAAGGTTTCGTCCGCAGCGGCTGCTTTGGCGCACTGAAGGCGAGTTTGCTGGAAATTCTGAAAAAGACAAAACAGCGAAGAGGGTCCGAAGAAGTTCAGGACAAAAAATTAGTGGGAGCCCAAAAAGCGCTCCCACTGAAGCGACAGAGGCGATATCACTCAATTGGTAGGAAGCGAAGTCTAGGAAAAACGTTGCCCATCGAAACGCATAAAAATACTGCCAAAGCTTTTGGAGGGATCGCGCCGGTAAGAGTGGTCGAAGAAGGGGTTCAGGAGCGCTGGATCGACCTCTGCGGCGGTAGGATGCGCTACCTAAAAGCGGGTTCGGGACGGCCGCTCATTTTGGTTCACGGGCTCATGGGATATGCCTTCTCGTGGCGTTTTACTATGCCAGCCTTGGCTCCTCACGCGACGGTTTATGCCCTCGACAACCTGGGAGCAGGATTGTCAACCGCACCCGATGGCATGGATTGCTCCGTTCGAGCGACTGCAGATCGGGTTTTGCAGTTTGCCGACGCCATGGGAATTGGCGAGTTCGACCTGCTGGGCACATCGCACGGCGGTGGTGTCGCCATCATGACGGCTGCGCTCTCAAAGGAGCGCCGCGACTCGCGACTCAAGCGGCTGATTCTGGTTGCTCCCGTGAACCCCTGGTCGCCACATGGCAAGCGTCTGGCCCCGTTTCTCGTGACGCCAATAGGCTCAGTTGTCTTCCGGAACACGATCGAACGCTGGCGAATTCTCGATTACCTTTGGTTGCGGCGCCTGTTCAGCCACGGTTCGAAGATTCCGACGGATTCGCTTTCCGGCTACCGGGTACCGATCGTAAAGAATCATGTATTTCGGCACGCTGCAAGCATCCTTGCAAACTGGACGGATGACCTGAAAGCGCTCGAATCTGCACTCCCAAAGATCTCCGACTATCCGACGCTGCTCATGTGGGGAACGAGAGATCGCGCGGTGCATTTTTCTTCGGCTGAGCCTCTGCGCAGCAATTTTCGCAACGTACGCCTGATCGCCTTCGAAGACGTAGGTCATCTGCCCTACGAGGAAGCGCCAGCGAAATTCAACGCGGCGCTGATTGAGTTTCTCGTTTCCGGCTCTCGTTTTTAGGCTCTCGGCTATCGCCATTTCGAGACTGAGCTTCTCCTTACCCTGCTAGACTGCAGCTTTGCCAATGGGCCACAGCATCTCCCATTTCGTTCGTACCTTTGTTGCCGATTATGGCTACTGGGCCGTTGCGCTGATGCTGCTCTGTGAGAACTCTGGCCTGCCGGTGCCGGGCGAAACCACACTGCTGGTCGCAAGCTTCTTTGCTTATTCGGAGCACAAGCTGCACCTGGGATGGATTATCGTGGTTGCCACCTGCGCGGCCACGGTGGGTGACAATCTTGGGTTTGCCATTGGTTTCTATGGCGGGCGACCGCTACTGGAACGTTATCAGCGCCTCTTTCGAATTCGGCAACAATTCTTCGAACGCGGCGAGGCTCTCTTCGCGCGTTATGGCGCTGCGACGATTTTTTTCGCACGCTTTGTTTTCGGGATGCGCGTGATCGCCGGTCCGCTTGCCGGTGTGCTGCGCATGCGCTGGCGAACGTTTACCATCTACAACTTTCTGGGAGCACTGGTGTGGGTCAGTTGCATCGCCGCTGCCGGCTATTTGTTTGGCCAGCACTGGCGAGCTCTGGTGCGAGCTGTCACCCGCATCAATGTCGCAATCGTGGTTATTGTAATCGCAATCATTTTTTACCTCTGGTGGAGACAGCGGCATTCCGCGTCCGCTTGAGTCCTGCGAGCTTCTGGGGAACAGCTTCCGTAGTCTTTTTCCCCCGCAAATCTTCCGTCACTTCCACTGCCTGCGAACAAAGGCATATTCTGGCTGAGATAAGCGCGCATACAACATGCGTCTGAATCCTCAAATCACCTCCGATCCGTCAGCATCCTGGTTGGCGCGAATTGGGGTCCCGGAGGTTTGGGTCCGCTTCCTTGTGGCCCTGGTTGGACTGGTGCTCGCTTTTGCCGCGGCATTGTTCTCCACCGTGTCACGAGAGTCGGGCAGCATCTGGGGCACGATCGTGCTGGCGTCGGCTGCGCTCCTATTGGCGACCTTCGTCGGGCTAACCACGGTTCCGTATCTGGCACGCAGAGTTGTAGCGGCACGGGTAAGTGAAGCGATGGATTACGACGTGACCCGGGCCGGCCTGATCTACATCCTGATCACGGTCGTGATTGGAATTGCCGCGATTAATACCGGCAACAATCTTCTGTATGTGATCGTGGCGGCGTTGCTCTCGGCGATCATCGTTTCAGGGGTCGCATCCGCGGTCGTGCTACGAGGCCTTGAACTCGATGTTCATTTACCCGAGCAAGTTTTTTCCGGGCGCCCAACGCTGGCCCGCTTGCTGCTGCGGAATCACAGCACATGGATGCCGTCGTTTTCGATTCATGCGGTGCCGGCAAAGCGCAAACGGGTGCGGCGCTGGCAGTGGGAGGCCTATACCTTTGGCTGGCCTCGGAACCGAGCTCCGGAACGGCAATGGCTCCGACTGCCCGATCGCCGCTTGCGACGGGTCGAAGAAGAGATAGACCGTCCCATTCTCGAACAACCGGTCTATTTTCCTTTTATTGGTGCGCAACAAGAACTGCGCGCAGATTTGGAACTAACGTTCCCATTGCGTGGACGCTATCGAGAGAAACATTTTGGCCTGGCAACGCGGTTTCCATTTGCATTTCTGACCAAGACGCGCCGCATTAATCTCGCACGCGAGATCATTGCCTATCCGTCCGTCGATCCCATCGAGCAGTACCTTGAGGTATTGCCGATGGTTACCGGTGAATTCGAAAGTTTCGTGCGCGGTCGCGGATACGACCTCTATCGCATTCGCGACTACATGCCTGAAGATTCCGCACGCCACGTGGACTGGAAGGCCACCGCGCGCACCGGCAGCTTGAAAGTGCGGGAGTTCAGCCGTGAGGATGAGCGCAAGCTGCGGATTGTGTTCGATAACCCCGCACCCGGGGTGATGAATGCGGCGAGCTATGAGCTTGCGGTCCGCCTGGCCGCTTCGCTTGCCTGGCACTTTCATCATGAGGACGTCGAGATTTCATTCGTCGCCCCGGCGCTGGAACCCACGGCCGATGTGTTTGGTTTCCTGCACTACCTCGCGTTGGTTGAACCGGCGAAGGCAACGCCGGTTTTCAGCCGCATACGCGCCAGCGAAGATTACAACGTCATCATTAGCGCCCGCGAGAGATCGGAAATTCCAGCGGCGTTTAGCTCCTCTTCCTACGTGATTACCCTGAGCAAGAGCTCGGCCGCGTAGGGTTTTCTCCGAGCATCAATGAATGGCCGGAAGAGGCATACTTCACGTTCAAGTTTTTTCTTTCCGGGGCAGAGGTTTCGACATATACTCCGCCGAGCGCAGTCTTAGACGGCTTTGCTTCCTCCGTTCAAAGCCGGGCTGACATTGTTCCCGGAGCCTGAGCAGTTCCGGTGCGAGTCGCGGGAGGTGCAAAATGTTGATCTGCGATCTGCTGAAAGATCAGCTGGTGATTTCCGCTGAGCCAGAACAGACCGTGCTTGAGGTTGCCCGCCTCATGGTAAGTCACAATATTGGCGCCGTGCCGGTCCTGCACAGCGGACAGTTGGTGGGTATCTTTTCCGAACGCGATTTGATGAACCGGGTCGTGGTGAGCGGCAAGGACCCGACTCGCACCAACGTGCGACAGGTAATGACCGAAGACCCAATGACGGTCGAACCCGGCGATTCGCTGGAAACTTGCATGACCCTGATGCGACGCCACGGCTTTCGCCACCTGCCGGTTTGCCAGGGGCGAGAACTGCGGGGCGTAGTCTCGCTGCGAGACATCCTCCTCCACGATCTCAACGCCAAAGACGACGAGGTACGCATGATGCGGGCCTACCTCCACTCGACCCCAGAGGCAAGCTAGCCGATTTCAGGGCATGATTATGGCTGTCCGCTAGGACAAGGCCCCGCGGGGCAAGGTAATGGTTACCTTGGTTACCTAAGTGCGTTGACCCAACGTGCTCAACTCGGTCAGGATATGGCAGGATGAGCGGGCGGCGAATCGTTAGAATTTGCCGCTTGGGGCTCGACAAGAATGTCCATCCACAGCCAGCTAACGTCCCTATGTTTGTGGTGCGCCCAACCGGCCTTGCAGGCCTTGGTTGCCGCAGTAATGTGGCGGCGCAAGCTGCACAAGCAATTCCCGGTTTTCTTTTCATTTGTCGTCGCTCAAGTCGCAATATTCGCCGTCACCTATCCACTTCATCGTTACGCACCTTACAAGTATTACTTCTACGCTTATTGGAGCGCTGAAGCGATCAACGCGATCCTCGGCTTCAAGGTCATTCATGAGATCTTTCTGGATGTTTTTCGCCCCTATCACTCTTTAAAAGACCTGGGAACCCCTGTTTTTAAGTGGGCGGGTGTGGTCATGCTTCTGGTGTCGGTGGTCGTGGCTGCGTCCAACACCTATACCCAGGATCCCATCATCCATGCGGTCACTACCCTGGAACGATCCGTACGCATGGTGCAGGTTGGACTCATTCTCTTCCTGGTGTTGTTTTCGCGTTTTCTCGGAGTTTCGCGTAGGCAGTACAGCTTCGGGATCTCGCTGGGCTTCGGCGTTTTTGCCGGTACGGAACTGATGTTGCTGGCGCTGAGTGAGGGTGGAATTGTTCAGTGGGGCAATTACAACCTGATTTACATGCTCGCTTACGATGCGTCGATTCTCGTTTGGCTCACTTATTCGATACTTCCGATTGTCACGCGTGATGCAAGCATCAATCAGTTGCAGACTCAGCGTTGGGAAAAAGGACTCTCCGATCTGCAGCACGCGGCTCCGGCCAACGATTCGCTGATACCAATGTTTGAGGGAATGGTGGAACGAGCCTTTTCAAAAAGTTCAGATCTGCAGTCGGCCAATGAGCCTCTGCGATTGCCAAAGCCGGCTACGCCTGTTCGAACGCGCGCCGCTGCCGCAGTGAGTTCCGGCGGCAGGCGGTAATTGCTCGAACGCTGAAAAACCGAGACGTCGCAAATTCCCTGTCAAGTGCGAATTTCACGCATTCGTGTGCCTTGCGCAAGGCCTGCTAAGGTTACCTGCCTAAACTGAAACCTTCACTTTAAGAGATACCGTAGGAAAGCCCACAAAGGCCGCTCCAAACCCGCAAGGAATCCTGCCGACTGTTTTCGCTCTGGACTACGCCATCCCACCAATCAATTGACCGAACGTTAACGTTCGGAGAATCACTGATTTGCAGGTCTGTGTATAATGCTCCGTCGAAATCCCGGCACTCCCGCGGGCTTTCGGCAGACCCTAAGGAGAGAAGTCCATGAAACGTTCACTCAGAGCGTTGCTACTGTTGGTAGGTTTGGTAGGCACGTTCGCGTGTGCTGCTATTGCCAGGACCCATGGCCCAATAGCGATATGCCCACCGAGCGCTCCAAGCTGCGATGCCGCTGTTCGTTAAACCCAAAGCAAGAGATAGAGAAATAGAGTTGTCATTTTTCCCAGGCTGGCTAGTTAAGTCAGCCTTATTTTTTTGCTCGCGTTGCCTTCTACCTTAGTATTTCATTCCGTCTTCGCTGGTTTCTGCTCCGTCGAATTCCTCTGGCCCGATGCTTCTGGAGTTTCGACGTCCTCGTTCGCTTTGTCGAGATATTGCACGATAATCGAAATGCGCCGGTTTGAGGCGTCCATGGGATCGTTTGGACTTCGCAGATGTTGATCGGCGAATCCTCGCACTTGCGACACTTGATCAGGACGCAATCCGGATTCCTGCATCAGGCGTCGGGCCGAGTTAGCGCGGTCTGCGGAGAGTTCCCAGTTGCTGTAGTTTCTGGCTCCGGTGAAGGCTTTGGCATCCGTGTGGCCTTCAATCGATACCTTGTTGGGCAGCTTGCCGAGTTCTGCCGCGAACAAACTCAGCATCTCCTGTCCGGTCTCGTTCAACGTGGAACTGCCGCTATCGAAAAAAGTCCCGTTCTGTGATTCGAGCAACTCGATGCGCAAGCCCTCGGCGGTGACAGTCATCTCGACGTTCTTGCGGAGCTTTTCGAGATCGTTGATGCTGTGGATGCTTTTCTGCAACTGTTCCTTGAGTTGAGACATGTTCTGCTTGGTGAGCGAGAAGTTTTCTCCCGAGCCCGATTGATTCGTTCCGACCTTCTTTGACGTTCCGGTCGGATCCTTGAAGTAGCCGCCCACCGCGACCTGGATTTGTTTACTCGAGTTCATCAACCACAGGACGATGAATAGCGCCATCATAGCGGTAACGAAGTCGGCATAAGCGACTTTCCATGCGCCACCGTGGTGGCCGCCATGGCCGCCTTTTTTCTTAATGACGATGATGGGAGGAGCAGTCATGTGGCATCTCTAGCCAGCCGTTGTCGCCGCCGCAGCCGCAGATCCGCCTCCGCGACAGGCCTGCTCTACTTCTTTAAACGAAGGACGCACATGCCCGGGCACGACTCGCCGTCCAATCTCAACTGCCATGATTGGAGCTACACCCTTGAGGAACGCGACAATGACAACTCGCATGACCATCAGAAAAGCGTGTTCTTCCTCTGCGGTCTTGCCCATGCGTGCGGCCAGAGGTCCCACCAGGCCGTAGCACAGCAGAATGCCGAGAAACGTGCCCACCAAAGCAGCCGCCACTTTGTGGCCAATTTCTTCCGGAGGTCCGCCCAGCGCGCCCATCGTGATTACCACTCCCAAGACGGCGGCGACGATCCCGAGTCCGGGAAGCGAGTCAGCCATCGTGCTCAGAGCGGCGACCGGCTGGCCGGCGCCGTGATGATGAACTTCCATGTCGGCTTCCAACATCTGATCGAGATCGAAAACTTCTACGCCGCCGCTGACCGCCATGCGCATGGTGTCACAGACAAAAGTTGTGAGGTGATGATTGCTCACGAAATTCTTGTATTTCGAAAATAAAGGACTTTTTTCCGGCTCTTCAACATCCGATTCGAGCGCCACCAAGCCTTCTTTGCGCGCCTTCGTTAGCAGTTCATACATCATCTTGAGAGAATCGATGTAGTGCTGCTTGTCGAATTTCGAGGACCCGAAAACTCCTCCCAAGCCCCCGGCGATCTGCTTGAGAATGTGAAGCGGATTGGCAATCAGCACCGTACCAGCAGCGGCCCCACCGATGATCAACAGCTCGGCAGGCTGGATCAACACTTTCAGGTTGCCGTGCTCCATCAGATAACCACCGACAATACAACCGAACACGACGACGATTCCAATGATGGCAAACATAAAGCTTTCCCCGCTACCTCCCCGCGTTCGCCACGCTAATGGCGCGACCAGCAGCTTCGGCGTGAGAAGGTTCCAATCCGTTGAGCAGCGTCGCCAGCTTGTCGCCAGGCTGCGCGATCACGTAAGTCACCACCGCCTCCACAGGAAAGCGGTCGCCCCACCACGAGATATCGGAGTGGGTGACCAAGCTCCATGCGGTTTCCGAGGCTGTAACGGCAATCATCCGATTTGCGGCCGGCAGCACGACAATGAACTCGTCTTCTCCCCAGCGCCCGATAAAAATTTCGGGATCAAAGCTGTGTCGTAAGGTGCGAGCTGCCACCCGCAGGAATGGAATGTGCGACTGGATGCCGTGTTTTGTGCGGAATTCGTCCAATCCCAACACGCGGATTCGCAGCACTCCGAAATCTTTTCCGGACCGCTCCATTTCCGCCATGCATTCGTTCAAAACCGCACGAGTTAGTTTTTGGGAAGGGATGCCGGTCGCCGGATCAAGGCATCCATACATTGGTGGACCTGAGCACTCCGCACGAACGACAAAGACTTCCTCGAACTGGACGATCGTTCCAATGACGAGGCCACTGTGCTCATGAATGGCTCTGCTTCGTACCCGCACCGCGACGCGATGACCTTCCTTGTGCCGAAAGAAGGCCGCGAACTCCTGGGGCTGTCCACTATTGAGCGTTGCATTTAAGGGGCTGTTCTCGGCCCCCAAAGCATGCCCCTTGCGATCGCATGGATCGAGCAACGAACCTGCTCCGTCTTCACCAATGACTTCATGAGCCAGATGGCCCACCAACCGCTCGGCGCCGCGATTCCAGAAGCGTATTCGGCGGTCGCGATCGAGAAGGAAGACCCCCAACGGCAGGTCCTCAAGCACTGAGCGATACAGCTCTGAGCTGTCGAAGATATTTCCGTGCACGGTTCGGCCCACTTGCCAATAGAGATTATCGGCAGCTCGGCGGCGAAACTTAAGGGTGGGAGGACAGCCTCAGCAACAGCGAAATCAAAGCGCCAACGCTCGGAACCTAGTTATCAATTCGAATCCGTGCGCTTCGCCTCACGCCGCAGGTCGTGAGTGCAAGCCCAGAACACGCACAAGCTCATCGGCCTCGAACACCGGGGGCTGGCAGGAAAAATTCGAACACACGACAGCGAACGAACGTTTCTCAGCCAGGGCGGGAAGATGCGGAATCGTATGCCCCAATGCAGGCGGCAGGTTTTGCGAAACCGCTTTATCAGCATCCAATCGAACTAAAGCAGAGTTCAGCGAAAGACCTCGTCGGGCTGCCTTGTACAACGTGGCTGCGGCATCGTCTTTTCCAACAATTACAACCTGCATGTGCGGTCTGATGAAACGCGCCACGGCCAGACCATAAGTCGCCGCAAAGACCCCGTGCTGAGCAGCTACGCCCGCGTAAAGTTGCAGCGTCCGTTCGGCGTAGTCGCGGTAAAAAGGTTCATTCGTATAGTCGTGCATCCGGAGAAGGGCAATCGCCGCGGCTGGATTCCCTGCCGGTGTTGGCGAATCCTGAAACGGCTTACGCGAAGATCCCAGAATCCCAAGCCGGCTGTCATCGGTAGTTGCCTTCGGCGAGTCGGCGTGCGCTTGTTTCACGCCTCGTCGAGTGTCGAAGAACGCGCCCGCCTCTCGATCGTAGAATCCTTCAATCATTGCGTCGATAATCTTTCGCGCAAACCGGAAATAGCTAAGAACGGCCGTCGCCTCGTAGGCATCGAGACAGGCGATCGCGGTAAACGCGTAGTCATCGAGCATGCCCTCCGTCTCGCGCCGCTCAGCACTCGGGTCGGAGTACGCGATGACGTGCCACAATACCGGGAAGTTGCCATTGCTTGAGACCCAACCTTCGGCGAGCAGCCGATCGAGCGAGCGCAAGGCAAAATGCCGCGCACCCTCCAGATCCAGCACTTTCGCTGCTTCGAAATAGGCTGACAC
>Ga0335081_10010901_pt1 | contig 14703 bp, 10 predicted proteins | sample Lox_Sample_35_FD_206713 | JGI IMG/M metagenome (GOLD analysis project Ga0335081, IMG submission 206713) | Soil microbial communities from Loxahatchee National Wildlife Refuge, Florida, United States - Lox_Sample_3.5 | ecosystem: Environmental > Terrestrial > Soil > Wetlands | place: USA... | reverse complement strand
CTTAATTATATTATGTGATTACCTGCAGAGGTTGTCTTCTCTCGAGGGATTCGTCAGGATGACTGGTTATATAGCGGATGACTGGTTGAACTGAGGTAGCAGGGGAGCTATATCAATGGTAGTAGAGCGAGTTGATAATCGGAAGAAGCAAGCGACATCGAGCTATCTTGTGATGAATTGATGGTTCTGTAGGAATTTATTAGGACACGAGTATGATATCGTAACTTATATCATGAAAGGTCACACCTTAGGTTTTGAGTTATTTGAGGTTGATAGCATTTTTTACCTTAGCAGAAGCTTTAGGCTGCCCTCTCTGTATCTAATGAGGGTTTGCACACCGCATCTGGCGTTAGGCTAATAAATACGTGTTACCTCTGCCTCAAAACCCAAGGTATGAATCAGTGGCCATTAATCTATAGTTCTCATTATCAAAATAAGCGTTAGTGGAACTATAGCAGATGAAATGATAAACGTCAAGTTGGGGAAAGCTATTGAAAATTCAGATGTTTGCCTTGGTCCATCCTTTCTGTTGTGATTTTAATTAAGGGAGCCAAACATGAGGACGCAATTATTAAATAGAAACAAGGTAAACTTGTGATCTGTTGTTGAGCTTTGGTAGTAGTATGGACTTCAAGGTTGAATGCCGACGATGGGAATAGGAGGTTTTAATTTCAAAAAGATGCAACTCTCGAGGACTACAGCTTATAGCCTATAATTTAATATTCGTTGTCGAGCAGAGTGGAAGATAGAACTCGATTGTGAAGAATAGTCACGAAAAATGTTTACAATCTTGTAAACGAAAATACTGACTACTAAACTTTTAGCGTTTGAGATGACCCTAGACCCGCATGATTTTACAATCCGTTTCTTTCTGTCCAAGTGCGAACAGCTTTAGCCATTTCCTTGACCTCGTTCATTGCTTTTGACTGTACCAAACTTTCAGGGATATACCAAGGCGGTTTGACGTAAGAGCAGTACTCAAGAAGATAGGTGCCGTCCCTCTGTGTATCAATAATCTCCCAGCTTCCTTCAATTCGTTCCAGGTCGCCTGATACGCGCTTCCACACAATTCTACGGTGAGACGGAGAATATTGATCGCTTATTACATAATCCAGTTCCTTGTTGAAGATACCCAAGAAATTAACTAAATATAAATATTCCACCTCGGCTCCACCGTTACTGCTCATACGAACATTTGCTTTCTCTAAGCCTCTGTAGATTTTGGGGAAATAGCTATAGCCCGTAAGCACCGACCAGATACGCTCGGGCGTAGATTTTACGCAGAAACTTGCTTTAACTCCGGGAACGTTGTCTATAGTCCTAATCGCCTCAGTGACCACATCGCGCGCAAAGAGTTTGGTCCAGTCCAGTGGTTTTTCCTCTGCGATTGCTGGTCTCCATAACAGGCAGCATAGTATAAAAACGATATAAATCCATGTCCTCATAACGAATACCCCGTTAAAAAATAGTTTTTAAATCCACGGCACAGCCAAATATCATCTCCTTGCTTTTCGATAGCAAGGCCCCGTTAGTATATAATGGCATCTCCAGTAGTCACATCTTTAGAGGACGGACTTATATAAAATATTAAATCAACCATCTTAGCAGATCGTCTATTTTCGGACTGACCTTACTACGCACTTCCGTTCAAATAAACGATAGTATATTCGGTGAATATTACAAGCGTATGAAATTAGCATTAAATTACGGAATAAAATGGAGTAAAATCGGCATAATTCAAAGCGATGTCAACAAATTCAATGGGGTTTAATGGGGGTATGATATATGGAATGAAACTTTATATGTCATTAAGAATGGAAACTCTGCGAATTTCAGGAAGCTACATAACGGAGATATTTTGAACGCATACAAATTTCAAAGAAATGCAGCTATGTTTATTTCTCTTTGATCGGGTATCTCGCCTTTTCCCATCCTCTCCAAACGCCCTTCAGTGCATAAACACCAGGATAGCCCATCCCTATAAGTTTGAGTGCTAGACGGGCACTAGTTACCTCGTCATGTCAAGCGCAGAACTGAACATTTTAAAGAGGCTGACACGACTCGATATGGATGATTACAAAGAAGAAAATGTCCTCGATACCTGTCTTATCATAACAGAGCAGAAAGTCATTTGTGATCCGATCTGCGCCTGAAAAAAAAGCCATCACTGGCCGTATGCATCGGCCAGTGATGGCAAAGTAACATGTATATCCTCGGCTACGTCAGCCAAGCTATTCGACGCAGGACACAGCGTATCTCATTTCCTCCCCAACGTGACCCTGCAGAAAATATCGCGGTGTCCATCCATGTAAGTAAGCGTCCCGTTCTATGGCCAAATGATCTCAATGGAGCCAGCGCCAGGGCCGCAAACCTGCATTGAATCGGCGCTTTCGCCGGCAGAATTCATAGCCGTCACAATATAGCAATAGGTAAGCCCGCTCGTAACGCCCGTATGAATATACTGACCACCGGTGACATAGCGGATCACATTGTCCGCTGCGGTATGGTCAGGGTAAATGGACCTCGGAGACCAGTAAAGATTGTACGATAAGCCGTCGACTGTGGGCCAGGTTACCGTGTATGGACTGACGCCGCCATTAAAGTTAACCGCGAGGCTCGCGGGTGGCAACGGATTCCCAACTGGGAAGGAGGGGGTCGTGCTTGATTGAGAGGAGGCCAGAGACTCTCCGAAGCTGTTGACAGCGGTGACGATGTAATAATAGGTCGTCCCGTTGGTAAGACCCAGGTGTACAGCGGGGGCTCCCACACTAAGGAGCTGTGTGCCGCTCGTTGTCGTGACTCCCGGTGACGTACTGTAATAAACGTTGTACGATGTGGCGCCGTTTACCGCGAGCCAGTCCAGCGTTACCTGGCCATTGCCCGGTGTGGCCGTCAAACCTGCAGGCGCGTTAGCTATCCCGGTAGGCGCGGACTCGGTCGTAAAGGTGTTCGTATAGCTGCTATTCAAAAGGACGCCCGCGGTGTCTTTGATGCAGGATGCCGTACCGCAGGACATGACCTGCAGGGCATACTGAGTACCGTACGAAAGGGGTGATAAGGGAATAAACGCGGCGGTGTTGTTCGCGCTATTATAGCTTACGGTTCCCTGAACGGAGCTGCCATTATTGAGTGTAATGTTGGTCGAAGTAATCGTTGAGATAGCCATTGGTTGGCTGAAGGAGATGTTAATACGATCGGTAACCGGAACGTTCGTTGTACTGGTAGGGTTTGAATTCGGGCCGATGAGAGTCACTGTCGGGGCGGTCGTGTTTCCACCGACATAACTCATAGTGATAGTTCCCGCATTGGTTACCTGGCCCGTGGTAACGGTGATCGACGAGATCAGACCGCTCCATATTGTCGTCATCGTGGTACCGGAAGATATCCCTTCGACTTGCACAGTGTAATTCGATCCGGCCGGGACACCGGTAATGAGGCCCTGGTGCAAGGAGCATGGCCAGGAGTTGCTGGTGACGGTTGTGGTACCGCTGGAAACAGTCGTGGCGATGGTGCCGATCCCATAATCAACGCAGGAGTTGAACGCAGGCGTAAGCACATGTGCATTTGAACCGGTCACGGGTTGCATGACAAGTTGGAATGTGATGCCGCCTGTGCCAGGAGGCATGGTATTCGAGTTGCCTGAGTTGCCTGAGTTGCCGGAGCTGGCGGGGTTGCCGGAGCTGGCGGGGTTGCCGGAATATTGCGTATCACCTCCCGAACCCGAGCAGGCTGAGAAAAAGCTCGTTAATACAATGCATATTGCCAAGAGATAGAGTGAAGCATAGACAGGTGATTTCTGATGATACATGGCGTATCCTCCTTTTTTAAAGTAGTACTTAGCACTAATGTAAAATTTCAGCCACAGATTGCAAAATAAAGTTCTTGAATGGTTAGAGTGTATACATCCGTAGCGACCCTCCACTTCAATTGCTTTTTTCTGTTCTAACTATACAGTGTTCCTAGACCTCGCGCTACATGGTAAACTGCCGAATTCTCACTGTCGGACTTGAACCGACAAGTCATACGATATACACAGCATACTTCCGATTGAAACATAATAACTTAACAATAAGTTCTTCTACAAAAACCGATGTCAAATCTTATCACTTCATCGATTACAAGTGAACGATTCGGACGAAGATGCGCACCTTCTTGTGGAGCCACTGAAAAAACTGCCAGCCATGGTCAATCTGCTCATGCTCAACTCCTTTCAGAACGAACCTCGAGCGGCCTGGTGAAGATCGCATCTCTAGTCTTCAGAAGCATTCCTCTGAGCCACGCCCACGTCAGAGAAGTCATTAAACATAGAAAACAAAATCTTTAAGGCCTCCCACACGAACCCGCATAAACTGTCGCGGTGGCCACGATGTGAGCGTGCTGTTCACGCTACTAGTGTACTGCCAAACGTTTTTTTGTTACCCAACGCTTCGTTAAGTAAAACTAAATCTTAATAATATTTCACCAGGACAATGTTATAGACCCGAAGCCGCTGTATTTCACCAGTACAATGTTCTCGTAACTGTACGCGCCTGCTGCGGTTACGCCGTTGCCGAGGTTGTAGGCGCTGGTTCCATAGATTTGTCCCGCAGTGTACAGGCCGCCTGATGCCGATACACCACTGAAAACCGAGGGACCACTTCCGACTATCACGGTTGGAGCCCACTGCGCTGCCCCGGAACTGTCATAACTCACCAGTACAATGTTTTCGCCATTGTACGCCCCTGTGGCGGTTACGCCGTTGCCGAAGTTATAGATGCCCGTTCCCGTCATATACCCCGCGGCGTACACCGAGCCGTCGGATCCCACGGATACGCCATAGAATTCTGATTCATTAGTTCCCGCCGCCACGGTTTGGGCCCACTGCGCCAGGCCGGCGCTGTTGTATTTCACCACGAGGGGGTTATAGCCAGTGAACGTCCCTCCGGCGGTTACGCTATTGCCGAAGTTATAGGTGCCGGTTCCATAGAGATCTCCTGCAGCGTACACCGAGCCGTCCGATGCCGCGGCTACGCTGTAGAAATTTGAGAAAGAACTTCCGGCCGCTACGGTTTGAGCCCACTGCGCAACGCCTGAGCTGTTGTACTGGACCAGGACGAGGTTAATGCCGATCGGGTTCGTCCCTGTGGCGGTTACGCCGTTGCCGAAGTTATAGATGCCCGTTCCCGTCATATACCCCGCGGCGTACACCGAGCCCGAGCCGTCTAATGCCGCAGACACGCCATTGAAGAGTGAGTCACTGCTTGGGGGCGCCCCCAGGGTTTGAGCCCACTGCGCTGCGCCGGCGCTATTGTATTTCACCAGCACAATATTATCGCCACTGTACAACCCTTGGGTGTTAACTGGGGTTTCGCTGCTGCCGAAGTTAAAGATGCCGGTTCCGGAGATGAATCCCGCTGCGTATACCGAGCCGTCTGGTGCCGCGGATACGCTATTGAAGAATGAGCCCTCACTTCCCGCCGTCACCGTGTGAGCCCACTGCACTACGCCTGAGCTATTGTATTTTACCAGAATGGGGTTATAGCCAGGGTTCGTCCCGGTGATCGCGCCGCTGCCGAAGTTAAAGGTGCCGCTTGCGATATATCCCGCGGCGTACACCGAGCCGTCTGATGCCACGGACACGCTATAGAAGTACGAGTCATCAACTCCCGCCGTCACGCTTTGAGCCCACTGCGCCACGCCGGAGCTGTTGAATTTCACCAGGACTGCATTCAGGCCGGTCGTGTACGTCCCTGCAGTGATTACGCCCCCGCTGAAGTTGTAGGCGCCGGTCCCCGTGATATAGCCCGCGGCGTACACCGAGCCGTCTGATGCCTCTGCGACGCTATTGAATGATGACTGATCACTTCCCGCCGTCACGGTTTGAGCCCACTGCGTGGGCAATTTACTGGCTATGACGGCCGTCGATACTGGGGGACTTGATGGTGCACTTTCGTATCCTGTAAAGGGACTGGTCCCGCTGACCGCTGTCACCACAAAATAATAGGTTGTGCTCGTCAGGCCTGTTGAAATAACAGCGGGACTGAATACATTCGGGATCTTCTGGTATCCAGGCAGTTGGTTCGAAGTTGGCGTGACCGCCGACGACGCCGCCATGTAAATATTATAGGACGTTGCATTCGCCACAGCACTCCAGCTCACTATGGCAGCTCCATCTTCTGACGTGGCCGCAACTCCTGTCGGCGCAGCCGGAGCCGTAAAGATATTCGTATTCGAGAGCGCGGAAATAACGACCGGATCCACCATCGCTGCGCAAACGTTAGAGTTCGGGGCGGTCGTAGTAGTCATAAAGGTAGTAATTGCACTTGCCAATTTCGTCAGTCCGGTCCCTTCTATCGTGGATAACAGTATCGAGCCGGGTCCGGGTGTCAGGGGTACCGAAATAGTTACCCCGCTGGCCATGCCATCGAATAGTCCATCAGACGTCACATCCTGAATAAGGGCTTGAACAAGGTCAGGCGTGCTGACACTATTCTGAGATGCCAACTCCGAGATTCCGGCGAGAATCGCACTCGCATCCGCGCTTGCGCTTGGTGTAGTAGAGCTTATCAGGCAACCGGCCGTGGTTAGGTTTACTAATGCTGTATTTAAAATGGACGACGTAAGTCCAAAATAATCTTGCATCAGCGAGTTCGCGTCATTCGCCGCGGTCGCCACCGGGGTTCCCTGGCCGGTAAATGTTAATGCTAGGTCAGCGGCCATGGTGGTTATCGGATTAATCTGGGCAGTCACGTTTCCGGAGGCATTCGACACGATTGCGGATAAAATCATGCTTGAGTATGGAGGATTGTTCAGATCAATCGGCAATCCTGTCGCCGTATCGGTATAGGTTCCTCCTTGACTGGTTAAATAAACGGGCCCGGAGTAAGTCCCCAGATTAAGGGTATAGTTTCCAGATGAATCAGTTGTAGTGGGTGTTCCAATTTGCGCTCCCTGAGTTCCGTTCGCATTCACTTGATAGGCAGTTACAGTGGCTCCCGCAATGAATCCATCAACGACATCCCCAGTTATGACAGTTGCAGAAGGTTTTACACCTCCACCACCACCTCCGCCGCCACCAGTTGCAGGAGGTTTTACACCTCCACCACCTCCGCCGCCACCAGTTGCAGGAGGTTTTACACCTCCACCACCTCCGCCGCCACCACCGCAAGAAAGAAGAGTGAGACTGAGCAAGGTACCAATTATTACAAATGCCAGTTTTTTAAATGCTTTCATTTCTACACTCTCCCGTTGTCGAGTAAAGTTATCGAAAAGTAAGCCACTATTAAAATTCCTCTGACTTCGATTATCAAAAGAGATAGCTGGACAGCCACTATGCTGCGCTGCTTCAAGTGAAAATTAAAATGTTTATGATCCTGCGGTTTTCGTGATTAACGCTCTTCTGCCTCATCCTAATAGTACAATATAGTACAATAAAAAAGGGCTGAGTGCATCAAAAACTTTGACCTTCGGCCACTCAGCCACTTGGCTTTATAAGATCCGACGCTTTCATGCGTCCTCTCGCGGGGGGGCTTAGCTGTATCGTAGTCTATCAATTAACGAATATGTCGAAGTGATTCATTAGAATATAGCAGAGATCAGGAAAGAACCTATAATAAATAGTCATTTTAAGGGTACATAAGGATGTGAAGAGATCGCAAAAAGTTTGTAAATTGGAGTTCACGAGAATCCCTATTGAATAGGGAAACTAAATACGACGCGTGCAATGCGCGAAAAGTGTTTTTTTAGACAAAGATTGTTGATTTCAGTTGGTTGATAATTTCGTGTGTAACATTAAGTCTATCAAACAATTCAACTGCTATGAACTTCAGAAAGGAGTTGCTGACAGAAAACTTTATCACAAACTGCAACGATACAAAATGAATTCCGCACCTTCGCTAATATTGTATGAAACTAGACTTCACAATCTTTCACAGACGTAAGAGTTAGAAAGGATATTGTGAGCGCTAATTATAGCTTGCAATCTAAATGGATGTCAATTCGACTAAAGTATCTACCTCACAATTCGGCACGATTTGCAATACTAGAACACGCCGATTGGCGGTTTCGTTAACGGGTCTTTTGAAATACCGGCCTTATTTTTTTTCGACGTCGGCAGGATATAACAATGTGGAGGCGGGGCATTCGACAACGCATATCCTCAAGTGAGTATTCTCAACGGCGGGCTTGCAGTCCAGGTTATAAACAATTTAATTTTTTTTAAATAAACATCGTCGCTTTTTTGTACTATTTAAGTAAATACCCCACACACCAATAGCCGAGTGACATCGCAACGACCAATAATGCGCCTAAAATGGCATTTGGCGCAGGCGAAGGAATTTCAAAAAAGCGACAACCTGCGCCAATCAGAAAAGCGAGCAAGAAACCCAAGGCAATTTTCATCTTATTTCTCCAATATTTATAAGTCAGGCTTCATTATTTCTTTGCGGGAGCTTTCTCAATGCAGATAAATGGTGCTTATAGATGAACATGTGGATCACCGTGGTTGCCCGATCTCTGTGGATTAGTGAGGGAAGGTAATCACGATCTTTCCCTTGGCTGTTCCAATGTCCACATCCCGATAAGCCTCGACTGCCTCTTCCATCAGTGTTCATCATAATGGGGCCATACCAGGCCACCGGTTGGCCACTGGGTTGTCCTGATAGGGCCCCACCGGATCGCTCCATCACGCCGATGGATTTATTTTACGTCTCCCAAACGAATCCGGCACGACATGCTGATTGGCATTGTTTCAACTACTTTTTTACATCCACGAGTAAAAACTCGGTATCTTGCTCGGACACTACATCAATCGCTATTTCCTCGGTGATCATGGCCGATCCCAGCGCCGGAACTCTCATGCCATTCACGCTAATCGGTCCTCCCTCTAGCACGTAAAGATATATTCCGCGCCCGCTCTCAAGATCATAATGCTCCTTTTTTCCAGCACGCAGAAAGCTGGAAAATATACGAGCATCGGAAACGATCGGAAGGGTACCTTCATCCCGGTTCGATACAAGCGGTAGGAACCGATCGGTCCTGTCTGCCTTCTCGACCGCTTTCTGCTCCACGGAGGGCTCAAGATCGTGCTTGGCAGGATAGAACCACATCTGGATAAACCGCATCGGCTGGTCGGGACGGTTGTTGATCTCCGAGTGCCACATGCCGCGACCCACAGTCGTGTGTTGCACCCATCCTTTCTTGAGAACACCGCCTTTGCCACGTTCGTCGGCATGCCTGAATTCTCCGCTGGCAACATATGTGACCACCTCATTGTCCCGATGCGGGTGAAGCGGCCAGACAGCACCAGGTGTCAGTGTATCGTCATTAAAGACGCGAAGCGTGCCAAAATCCTCAAATTGAGGGTCATAGTAATCACCGAAAGCGAAATGCCACCTGCCGTGGAAGTTTCCGTTAGCGATTTCGCCATCGATTTGATAAATGCTCTTGGGGTCACGTACTTGTACCATCGAATTACCTCCTTCCTTCAAATCAAGACAGAACAACTCTTGAATATATTATACATCCTGAGACGGAATGCTGACAAGCCGAAGGTAGTTTCTTTTTCCTTGATACTATTGTGAAGATCAAAAAGGGGTCTCCCACGTAGCAAGAATCAAGAGTGAGAGCAGATAATAAATGGGGCATTTTTAGGGTATGCCATAAATAATCGAAAAGAATCAGGCTTTAAAAAAACAAAATTACGTAATGTACTATACATTTTCCAACGTCCACAACTGTTAAGGAGTATTGGATGTAGGGCGTATCAAATGTTTCTTCAATATGCACACCTCTATTAATATTATACGAAACACGATTACACCTGTAACTGTGCCATAGTATGACGATGGCGTAAAATTCTGTTTGAAATATGCAATCACTTATGACGGCTATTGTTTTGGCTCAGCGTTAATTAAAGTCCCCGATGTTATTACCTCAAAACGTATCGCAATGGGAATAGTGAAAGCCAAGGTTTCTGACACGAGACTGTGGAACTCTTGCATGAAAAAAAAGGCTGTGATATAGTGCACGTGGTCTAATATTTCATGCGCTTTACAGCGCATGCGGAGAACATGCATGGCAAACGAAGATCTTTCAAAGTTGAAGATCGACAAGTCTGGTGCTGTATTCAAAGGCAGACGCAAGTCGTGGCGGCGTATGTTGATGCTGGCCTTTGTCGTCATTGTCATACTCGGTATGATCGTCAATACTTTTATCGTCAACCCGACCATCGAAGTAGAAGTCGCGACCGTATCCCTTATCTACCCTTCCCAGACCTTCACGCTCTTAAACGCAAGCGGCTACGTGGTCGCACAGCGCAAGGCTTCTGTATCTTCGAAAGCCACGGGCCGGTTGGAATGGCTGGGCGTCGAGGAAGGAAGCAAGGTCAAAAAAGATGAGGTAATTGCCAGACTTGAAGACCGCGATGTCACCGCGGCAAGTAAGCAGGCTGCTGCTAACCTCGAAAACGCGCGCTCTGTTCTGGATCAGGCCCAAGCAGAGCTAACAGACGCAACGGTCAATGATAAGCGCAATCAGGAGCTTCTTACGAAGAAATTGATAGCGCAGATGGATTTTGATACGGCTAACACCCGATATAAAAAGGCGCTAGCGGGATTGGCAGGCGCTAAGGCGGCGATCGCCGCGGCGCAGGCCGCGCTCAATGCAGCCGATGTCGCAGTGGAGTATACTCGCATTCGAGCGCCCTTCGATGCCGTGGTCTTGACCAAGGATGCCGATGTTGGAGACATCGTGACGCCTTTCGGCGCCGCGCTGAATGCAAAGGCCGATGTGGTGACTATCGCGGACATGATGTCGCTTCTGGTCGAAGCGGACGTATCCGAATCGAACCTTGAAAAGGTGAAGACGGGGCAGCCCTGTGAGATCCAACTAGACGCATTTCCGGACCTGCGGTTTCGAGGTGCTGTCCATATGATCGTTCCGACAGCCGACCGGTCGAAGGCATCGGTCATGGTCAAGATTCGGTTCTTAGAACGAGATCTCCGGATCCTGCCGGAGATGAGCGCGAAGGTGGCCTTCCTCGATCATGTCGTCACTCTTGCGGAGGAGAAGCCGAAGATCGCTCTGAATCCCGGCGCAATCCTGACGCGAAACGGCGGCCAGACGGTGTTTCTTGTCACTGGAAAAGAGGTCAAGGAAATTCCGGTTCGCACAGGCGGCAGAATCGGCGATCTCATTGAAGTGCTCGACGGTGTCAAGGCAGGAGACAAAGTCGTGGTGAAACCTCCGAAGAAGCTCAGGAGCGGGTCGAGAATTGCGGTCAAGGAAGGATAGCTTTCACTTTATGTCATGGGTCCTATGATAAACAACAAAAACCCTATGGTCGTCATCCGCGATCTAAACAAGTCCTACACGCGGGGCACCCTGGAGATTCGCGTGCTGCAGGACATCTCGCTTGACATCAATGAGGGCGAGTTCCTCGCGTTCATGGGGCCGTCCGGCTCGGGGAAAAGCACGCTCTTAAACCTCGTGGCCGGCATCGACCAGGCCGACAGCGGCACCATCACCATTAGCGGCGTGGACATCACGGCACTTACCGAGACAGAGCTTGCTCGATGGCGCGCCTTGAACGTCGGGTTTATCTTTCAATTCTACAATCTTATCCCGGTGCTCACGGCCTTCGAGAACGTGGAACTCCCGCTACTTCTGACCGAGTTGTCGCGAAAGGACCGTTATGAGCATGTCGCGACCGCGCTCAACATCGTGAATCTCTCCGACCGTACGGACCACTACCCTTCTGAGCTTTCAGGCGGCCAGCAGCAACGTGTGGCAATTGCCCGCGCACTCGTAACGGATCCCGAGATCCTCGTTGCCGACGAGCCGACCGGAGACCTGGACCGGGCTTCCGCAGAAGACGTGCTCGGCCTCATGACCCACCTAAACAGCGAGTTTGGCAAAACTATCATCATGGTCACCCACGATCCCAAGGCTGCGGAGAGGGCTCACATGGTCAGGCACCTCGAAAAGGGGTTTTTGGATGCATATAACCAAACTCCTCGCTAAGAATGCCTTCCGCCACAAGCTTAGGACAGGTCTGACCATCCTGGGCATCACGGTCGCGATCCTCGCTTTTGGTCTTTTGCGCACTGTGGTGAATGCCTGGTATGCGGGTGCCGAGGGCTCTTCCGCTTCGCGGCTTGTCACGCGGAACGCCGTGTCCCTTATATTCTCACTGCCGCTCGCATATATGGACAGGATTCGCCAGGTGCCAGGCGTCGCGACCGTGTCCTACGCCAACTGGTTCGGCGGCGTTTATATCGAAGAGAAGAACTTTTTCGCGAACTTCGCCATCGACAAGGCGGCCTACTTCGATCTCTATCCGGAATTTATCCTGCCTGCTGCTCAAAAGAAGGCCTTTCTCTCTGACCGCAAGGGATGCGTGGCCGGCCGGAAGCTTGCCGAACGGTTTGGCTGGAAGGTCGGAGACAACATCGTGCTCAAGGGGACTATCTTCCCCGGGCAATGGGAATTCGTCCTTCGCGCCATCTATACAGGCCAGAGAAAGACGACTGACGAGACTCAATTCTTCTTTCACTGGGACTACCTGAACGAGACGCTCAAAAAAACGTCCCCGCTCCGGGCAGACCAGGTCGGCTTCTACCTCATCGGCGTTAAGAACCCGGACCAGGCGGCTGATGTGGCCGCTGCAGTGGACAACCTGTTCAAAAACTCCCTTGCCGAGACCCTGACAGAGACCGAAAAGGCATTTCAGCTTTCCTTCGTCGCCATGAGCGATGCAATCATTGCCGTGATCCAGATCGTCTCGTTCATCATCATAATCATCATCATGGCCGTTATGGCTAACACTATGGCCATGACTGCTAGAGAGCGAATGACCGAGTACGCGGTAATGAAGACCTTGGGGTTCGGTGGCTGGCACATTGCCGGGCTTATCTTCGGCGAGTCGCTTTTGATTGCGGGCATCGGCTGCGCGTTTGGCATCGCGCTCACCTTTCCCGCTGCGAAGTGGTTCAGCGACACTATGGGCGCCTTTCTTCCCGTGTTCAATGTCGAGAAAAAGACGTTGTACCTTGATTTTGTGGCTGCGGTCATCGTGGGGGTCGTGGCCGCGGCCTTTCCGACATGGCGGGCTGTAAATACCAGAATCGCTGAAGGACTGAGAAGAATCGGGTAAAAGATGAAATGAAAGCCATCCTGTTCTCCTATAGCTACCGGAACCTCTGGACCAGACGGCTCACCACTGCGCTCACGGCATGTGGCATGGCGCTTGTGGTCTTTGTCTTTGCAGCAGTCTTGATGCTTGCCGCGGGGCTTAAGAAGACGCTCGTGGAGACCGGATCCTACGACAACGTCGTCGTGATCAGGAAGGGATCACAGACCGAGGTGCAGAGCGGCATTGACCGTGATCAGGCGAGGATCATCGAGACACAACCTGAAGTGGCGATCAGCCGAAACGGGCAGCCGTTTCTTGCGAAAGAAATGGTCGTCTTGATCGAGTTGCCGAAACGCGGGACAAAAAAACTCTCGAACGTGGTGATCCGGGGGATCGGCAGGTTCTCCTTCGACCTCAGGCCGCAGGCGAGGCTTGTGGAAGGCCGCATGCCGAGACAGGGATCTGCTGAAGTCTCGGCAGGCTTAAGCGTCGCCAAGCGATTCTCCGGCGCGGGGATCGGCGAGCGCCTCCGCTTCGGCATGCGCGAATGGACCGTGGTCGGGATATTCGACGCAGGCGCAACTGCATACAACTCAGAGATCTGGGGCGATGCGGACCAGCTCATGCAGGCCTTCAGGAGGCCAGTATACTCTTCGGTTCTGTTCAGACTGCGGGACTCGTCGGACTTTCAAAGCTTTAAGGAGCGCATAGAGAGCGATCCGAGGCTAACCGTGGAGGCGAAGCGCGAGACCAGGTATTATCTGGACCAATCCGAGGTGATGGCAAAGTTCCTGCACATCCTGGGACTCACGCTCACAATCATCTTTTCCATCGGAGCCATGATCGGGGCTATGATTACCATGTACTCAGCCGTCGCGAACCGGACGAACGAGATCGGTACGTTGCGGGCACTGGGATTTTCTCGCGCAAGCATTCTCTTCGCATTTCTTCTGGAAGCTATGTTCCTGGGCCTTGTGGGTGGCCTTGCTGGTCTGTTCTTTGCCTCGTTCATGCAGCTCATCACGATTTCTACCGTGAACTGGCAGACCTTCTCCGAGCTTGCCTTCTCCTTTACTCTGACCGGCAGCATTGTGTATCAGTCTATTCTCTTTTCAATCGTTATGGGATTCGTAGGAGGCGTCCTGCCGGCGATTCGGGCGTCGCGGATGAATATCGTCGAGGCCCTTCGTGCGTCGTGAACCTTCGAAGGATGCTGAAAAAATGCACGTGATGGGCAGAGGCCATTATGTAGCTCCTGTTCTCTCCGTATAACAGAGTATTACTTTGCCGCTGCTATCGCTTAAATCCATACTTGGAGAGTATTAATTGACCTTCTGCAGAGGTAACAAGGGTTATGAAGCTCTTTGCTGCTTTCTCATTCTTCGACCCTTTAACAACGGCAATGGGGTAAACGATGGGTTTATGGCTCGCTTCGGGCGCAGTTAAAATAATTTTGATGTCCCGCTGCTGCATCATCGCATCAGTTGAATAGACGACACCGGCATCCACTTCTCCCCGACTTACGTAATCGAGTACCTGTCTTACATTCTCGGCAAAAATCAGCTTGTTTTGTATCATATCAGATATCTTGT
>Ga0335081_10010900_pt1 | contig 14703 bp, 11 predicted proteins | sample Lox_Sample_35_FD_206713 | JGI IMG/M metagenome (GOLD analysis project Ga0335081, IMG submission 206713) | Soil microbial communities from Loxahatchee National Wildlife Refuge, Florida, United States - Lox_Sample_3.5 | ecosystem: Environmental > Terrestrial > Soil > Wetlands | place: USA... | reverse complement strand
TGCACGGGCGGCGGCTTCAAGGTCTTCTGCAGGGCCGCGAGCTTGAGGCTGCGGGCGCGGATGGACTCCTGGTTGATCTCGGGATCGTAGGCGACGTGGCTCAGCCGATCGTGCGCGAGGCCGGTGAGGGTATGCGCGCCGCCGGGCTGGCCGGGGATGAAGCGGCGGGCGAGGCCGGTCGTCGCGTCCCAGTCATAGGGCTTGAGCCCTTGCGGGATCTCGCTCTGGTCGACCGGCGGCGCGATCCAGGCCTCGTCGAACTGCGGGCGCGGGAACGGCTGCTGCGAGGTGCCGAGATTGGCGTCGGTGAGGATCACGACCACCATGTTGAAGGTCTCGGCGATCTTGCGCGCGGTGATGACCGTATAGAAGCAGTCCTCGATGGTGCTCGGCGCGATCACCACCTTGGGCGCGTCGCCGTGGCTGCCGAACATCGCGGTCAACAGGTCGCCCTGCTCGGCCTTGGTCGGCTGCCCGGTGCTCGGGCCGCCGCGCTGCACGTTGACGACGACGAGCGGTATCTCGCCCATGACGGCGAGCCCGATCGCCTCCTGCTTGAGCGAATAGCCCGGCCCGGAGGTGATCGTGACGGTGCACTTGCCGGCATAGGACGCGCCGATCGCGAACGCGCAGGCGGCGATCTCGTCCTCGGCCTGATGCACGATGCCGCCGACCTTCTCGAACACGTCGCTCAGGTAATGCGACGCCGAGGTGGCGGGCGTGATCGGGTACATGGCGCAGATTTCCATGCCGGAGGCGAGCACGCCGAGCGCCAGCGCCGTGTTGCCGTTGATGACGATCTGCGGCACCTCGGAGCGCACGGCCGGAATGCGATACTTGAAGTCGAGATTGCCCTCCGCCCAATCGTAGCCGGCCTCCAGCAGCTTCACGTTGTTCGTGATCACGCTCGCTTCCTTCTTGCCGAAGGTGAGCGCGATCTGCTCGCGCGCGAGCTGCAGGTCGAGGCTGTAGATGCTGCACAGCATGCCGAGCGCGAACATGTTCTTGCCGCGCCGGGCGTCGGAGACGAGACGGCGGCACTCGCGCTCCATCGGGATTTCGTAGACCTGGTAGCCGGCAGCCACCAGCTCGTCGTGCGTCTTCACGTAGGAGGCGACGATCGCCTTGTCGGGATTGTCCCGCCACATGCTCTCGAGCAGGATGATGCAGTCGGGCTTGAGCTCGCCCGCGTGCACGCGCCCGAGCAGCACCTGCTCGTTGAAGGCGACCACGAGATCGGTCTCGTTGCCGCCGTTGGTGACGCGCTCGGAGCCGAGCCGGATGCGGTTGCCGCTCGCGCCGGCGACGCTGCGCGCCGGCGGGCGGATCTCTGCCGGGATGATCTCGACGGTCCACACGCCGTTGCCCATGCGCGCCGCGATCGCGCCGAGCGACTGGCCGCAGCGCTGCGCGCCTTCGCCCGAGTCGCTGATGATCTCGATCACGTTCTCCTTGAGCGTGACGGTGGCCCTGTCGGCGGACGGGCCGGGAATGTCGAGCGTCGCAGTCGCGAGAGCGTGCTTGGTCATGATCGGGCGGCCGTTGTGGGTGTGCGTTCGACGGACATTGGGGCTGGTTCCTCAAGCGGCGCGGATGCGCACGAAATTGCGCTCGCGAAGGTCGATGCCGAACAGGCTGGCGTGCGGCTCGCCCGCGTCGGCGGCGCCCGAATCGCGGATGCGCAGATAGGCCTTCATGCTGCGCGCCGCCTTACGGCCGGCGCCCATCGCCTCGATCACGGTCGCGGCGCCGGTGACGATGTCGCCGCCCGCATAGACGCCGGCCATCGAGGTTGCGAGATCGTCGTCGGTCGCGATGTAGCCGCGCTTGTTGAGCTTGAGCTTGGAGGTCTGCCCGATGATCGGATTGGCGTTGGTGCCGATCGCGAACACCACCTGATCGGTCTCGAACTCGAACTCGCTGCCGGCGACCGGCAGTGGCCGGCGCCGCCCCGATTCGTCGGGCTCGCCGAGCTCCATGCGGATGCAGCGCATGGCGCGCACATTGCCCTTGCCGTCGTCGAGGATTTCCACCGGGTTGGTGAGCCAGTGGAACTCGATGCCCTCCTGTTGGGCGTGATGCAGCTCCTCGGCGCGCGCCGGGCACTCGGCCTCGGTGCGGCGATAGATGCAGTAGACCTTGTCGGCGCCGAGCCGCAGGCACACCCGCATGGCGTCCATCGCGGTGTTGCCGGCGCCGATCACGGCGACGCGGCGTCCGAGCGGCAGCGGCGTGTCGTATTTGGGAAACTCCTTGGCGCGCATCAGATTGCAGCGCGTCAGGAGCTCGTTCGCCGACAGGACGCCGTTGAGCGAGTCGCCCGGGATGCCGAGCATCGACGGATAGCCTGCCCCGGTGCCGATGAAGACCGCGTCGAAGCCCATCTCGGCGACCATCTGCTCGATGGTGAACAGGCGGCCGACCAGGGTATTGCACTCGAACTTCACCCCGAGCTTGGTGAGGTTCTTGATCTCGGCGTCGATCACCTCGTTGGGCAGGCGAAAATCCGGGATGCCGTATTTCAGCACGCCGCCCGCCTGGTGGAACGCCTCGTACACCGTGACGTCGCATCCGGCCTTGGCCATGTCGGCCGCGCAGGCCATGCCGGCGGGACCGGAGCCGACGATGCCGACGCGGTATCCGTTCGGCTCGATGTAGGGAATGTTGGCCCAGCCCTCCGCGATGGCGGTGTCGCCGACCCAGCGCTCGAGCCTGCCGATCGCCACCGGCTCCAGCGTATCGCCGACCGTGCAGACGCCTTCGCACTGGTTCTCCTGCGGGCAGACCCGGCCGCAGATCGCCGGCAGCAGGTTGGTGTCGGTGAGGACGTCGTAGGCGCCGCGAATGTCCTTCTCGCCGATCTTGCGGATGAAGCCGGGGATGTCGATGCCGACCGGGCAGCCGCGCACGCAGGGCTGGTCGGGACACAGCAGGCAGCGCTCCGACTCGCGCTGCGCGTCGGCGACGCCGTAGCCGCAGGCGACCTCGGCGAAATTCTTGACGCGCTCCGTCGCCGGCTGCTCGCGCATCGGCGTGCGCTGCTGCGGAATGGTCCGTATCGTCCGCTTCTTGGCCATCCTGTGGATCCTCGGGCAACGACCGCTCGGAACGGGCGGCCGACGACGGAAACGAATGCGGCGGGACGAAGACTAGCCGCCGGGCACCTCATCGAAGGGATCGGGGTCTTCGTCGAACGAGCCGGTCGCGGGACTGCTCGCCGCGGCCATGCCGGGCGCCGCGACATCGCCGCGCATCCGGCATTGCTCCGACCAGCGCGCCACCGCGGCCTTCTCCTCCTCGGCATAGCGGCGCAGCCGCATCATCAGGTCGTCGAAATCGACCTTGTGGCCGTCGAAATCCGGACCGTCGACGCATGCGAACTTCACCTCGTCGCCGATCTTGACCCGGCAGCCGCCGCACATGCCGGTGCCGTCGACCATGATCGGGTTGAGGCTGACGACCGTCTTGATGCCGTGCGGCCGCGTCACCTCGGCGCACGCCTTCATCATCACGGGCGGGCCGATGGCGACCACCTCGTCGATCTTGGGGTGGCCCGCGATCGCGTGCTTGATGCCGTCGCTGACGAATCCCTTCATGCCGGCCGAGCCGTCGTCGGTGCACAGGATCAGCTCGTCGCAGCAGGCGCGGAACTTGTCCTCCCAGAAGATCAGCTTCTTGGTGCGGAATCCGAGGACGCCGATCACGTAGGCGCCGTGCTCCTTGAAGCCGCGCGCCTGCGGATAGACCGGCGCGACGCCGAGACCGCCGCCGACGCACACCACCTTCTTGGCGTGCCCGAGCGGGCTCGGCATGCCCATCGGACCGACCAGCCCGTAGAGGCGCGACCCGACCCGACAGGTCTGCTGCATTTCCTTGGTGGTCTTGCCGACCGCCTGCACGACCAGCGTGACGGTGCCCTTGGCGCGGTCGAAGTCCGCGATGGTGAGCGGGATACGCTCGCCTTCCGGATGCGACATCACGATGACGAACTGGCCGGGCTGCGCGGCGCGCGCCATCAGCGGATGATCGATCACCAGCGAATAGGTGACGTCGGAGAAATCCTCGCGGGCGAGAATTTCGAAATCGGAGTGCCGCATCGGCTGACCCATCGGTCCCTGCCCAGGTTCCTGATGGGTCGCGAATTTAGTCGTCGGCGGCGCTGTGCCTTTGATCTAGCTCAAAGAAGCGGGACGGCGCCGGCATAAATTTGCGTGGAGGGCTGCGACCGCCTCGCCCACGAGGGTCAGCTCGAGCGTCATCCTGATCCGGGCGGGCGACCACGAATCGGGTATCGATCCATGACGACACTCATCGACGTGCTGCGCGAAGAGCATCGCAACATCGAGAAGCTGCTGTACGTGCTCGAGCAGGAGCTCAGCGTCTTCGACCACCGGGAACGCCCCGACTTCGACACCTTGCGGGCGATCATCGACTATTTCGAGGAATATCCGGCGCGCTGCCATCATCCCAAGGAGGACATGATGGTCGACATCCTCAAGGCGCGCGACCCCGCACTCGCCGCTTCGATCGGCGACATGGAGAGCGACCACCGCGAGGAGGCGGATCGCCTGCTCGAGCTCGCGCGCACGATCGAGAGCGTGCGCACCGGCTCCGACCTGTCGCGCGACTCCGTCGTCGAGGTGGTGCGCGACTTCATCGCGCACGAGCGCCGCCACATCGCGCTCGAGGAGGGCGAGCTGTTTCCGGCGGCGCTCCGCGCCCTGTCGCCGTCCGATTGGGCGAGCATCGACGCGCGCATGGGCGACACGCGCGATCCGTTGTTCAACGGAACGATCGAGCAGAAATTCCGCTCGCTCGCCGACAAGATCCTGCAATGGGAGCGGGAGAACGAGGACGACCGGCAGCACGCGCTCGCGCCGGCCAAATCCTGATCAACTCCCGATCGGGATGCGGCGTGCCGCCGCCGCCACCCTACGACAAGGCGTAGAGCGACAGCAGGCCGAGGACCACGACGATCGCGCCGGGAGCGTTCGAGCTGCCGGCAAGGCCCCACACGCCCGCAAGCACCGCAAGCATCAGCAGGCCGACGGTCGCCAGCCAGTGGTCCGTCACGCCGCCGACGGCCAGCGCCACCACGATGTTGATCACGAAGATCGTGCCGACCACCGCCGATTTGACGAAGGCCGCGTAGGTGCCCTCGTGCTCGGCATAGTCGTTGCCGGTGGCGGTCGCGTATTCGACCTCGCCGTGATCAGCCATGGGAATCTCCAGATGAACCGTTCTGGCCCCGGGGATTAGCGCAATCGGGGCGGCCGGGCAACGGTGCCGTGCGGGTCCGCCTTATATGCCGGGGCATGACCTCCGCCGAAAACCGGCGTCCACCCCGATCAAGTCGGGGCAGGCATTTTCGGGAATCACGCTGGATTCATACGGCGCATATCCTCATCGGCGAACCGGCGTCCACTTCGCCGGGATATGCGCTAGGCCGGCGCGAGCCCGACCTTGGCGAGCGCCGCCTTCTGCCGCGCCCCCACCTTGGCGACCGAGAACTGCCCGATCGCCTCGTTGAACAGCCGGTAGTAGTTGAGCTTGGCGTCGAGATGGAGAAACACGCCGCCGAGGCCGATCGCGGCGCGGTCCATGAACACGAACTCGCGCGGCACCTTGACGGGCCCCTTTTCCTTGAGCGCGCGGTGCACCGTGAAGGCTTCGCGGCGGCCGTATTCGGACGGCTTGACCCTGTCCGCGATGGTGCGCTCGCGATCGTCGAGCAGCGGGCCGTAGATGAAGTTCGCCCAGATATTGAGCACGTCGATCAGCTCGCGCGACAGCCCACGGAACCCCCAGGTCTCGTAGGCGTGCACGACGAGGTCGCGGTCGCCCTTGAGCAGTCCGTGATAGAGGTCGACCACCCCGCCGACGAATTTCTCCGGAAAGATGCGGATGCAGCCGTAGTCGAGCAGGTTGATGCCGCCGGGCTCGCCGTCCTCGCTGAATACCGTGTAGTTGCCGAGATGCGGATCGCCGTGGATCACGCCGTAGCGGCTGAACGGATGCCACCATGCCTTGAACATGGCGACCGCGAGACGATTGCGCGCCGCGAGCGGATGCTCCTTGAAGGCGAGAAGCCGCTCGCCCTCGAGCCAGTCGAGGGTGAGCAGACGGCGGGTCGAGAGATCGGGCCACACGGTCGGCACGTGCACCTCGGCGGTCTTCTCCAGCATGATGCGGTAGAGCGCGACGTTCTTCGCCTCGTGCGCATAGTCGAGCTCCTCGCGCATGCGCGCGGCGATCTCCTTGCCGATCTCGCTCGTGTCGATCGCCGGGTCCATCCGGCGGTGGATCGCGAAGATCCAGTCGAGCTGACGCAGGTCGGCGGCGACCGCGGACTGCATGTCGGGGTATTGCAGCTTGCAGGCCAGCACGGCGCCGTCGTGCGAGCGGGCGCGGTGGACCTGGCCGAGCGAGGCGGCGGCGGCCGGCTTGTGCTCGAAATCGGCGAACCGCGTCTGCCAGTCGGCGCCGAGCTCGGCCGTCATGCGCCGCTTGACGAAGGCCCAGCCCATCGGCGGCGCCTCGCTCTGCAATTTGGTGAGCTCGGCGGCGTATTCGGGCGGCAGCGCGTCCGGAATGGTCGCCAGCATCTGGGCGACCTTCATGATCGGTCCCTTGAGGCCGCCGAGCGCCGCCGCGAGCTCGATCGCGTTCTTGCCGCGGTCGAGGCCGAGCCCGAAGAAACGCGTGGCCGCCATCCTGGCGGCGATGCCGCCCACGTTCGTGCCGACCCGCGCATATCGTGCGGCGCGGGCCGAGAAGCGGTTCTTTTCACGGTCGGTCATGCGCAAAAGCCGTGCCTTTCCGTCCCCACACATAGGATGCGCGCGAGCGAACGCCAACCGTGCATCGGTCGACAAGTTAACGGTTGTTGTCGCGCCTGCTTCGTATATCACTGGACCGCGCGGCTTTTTCGCCACGATGCGGGCCGTGGCTGCACTTGGACGGACTTTCCGGCCGTTTGCGGAAAATCGACACGAAATGGCCGGAATCCATCCATGAGCACGACTCCTCCGGCCTCGGGAAATTCCCGTCGCGTCGCGGCGGGCCTCGTGTGGGCCGGCTGGGTCGCACTCGTGCTGATCACCGCGATCGGCTTCACGGCGCAGTGGCTCCCGGCCGCCGACCTGATCAACGACGTCCGCCCTCTGGCGGCGCTGGTGGCGCTCGCGCTGTTCGTTCTTGCCGTCGGCCTGCGCGATTGGCGGCTGATCCGCCCGACCGCGGCGCTCGCGCTGCTGCACGCCGGATTGCTGTTGCTGCCCTGGGCGCGCGCCGCCGACCGTGCCGGCGGGCCGCCGGCGCTGCGCCTCGTCAGTATCGACCTCGGCGTCGACGACGAGCGCTTCGATGACGTCGCCGACTTCATCCTCGGCGCCGGCGCCGACATCGTGCTGCTGCAACAGGTGAGCTGCAGCGCGGCCGAGCGCCTGATCCCGAAGCTCGAGCCGGCCTTCGCCAATGCCTTCGTGTCGGCGGACGGCTGCGCCGGGCAGGCGCTGCTCGCCAAACGACCTTGGAGCGCGGTCGGTCAGACGGTCACCGCGGCGCGCAAGCCGCTGCTGATGTCGGCGAGCTTCCAATGGGACAAGGTCGCTTTCACGCTCATCGGCGCGAGCCTGTCGGGCCCGCTTGCGCCCGCCGCCCAGGCCGACGAGTTCGCGCGCCTGCGCGCCTATCTGGCCAGCCAAGGCCCGGCCCAGATCGTCGCCGGCGCGCTCAACCTGACGCCGTTCACCTGGAAGATCGCGCAACTGCAGAACGACGGCTTCGGCCAGCACGCGACCTATCTGGCGACCGCGCCGGACCAATGGCCGATGTTCCTGCTCGACAACGTGCTGTCGACCGAAGGGATCGCGAGCGTGCGCGTCACGACCGGGCCCGCGCTCGGCACCGAGCACCGGCCGCTGATCGCCGACATCGCGTTCGCGAAGTAGCGGCGCTCACGCTTTCGGCAGATTGTCGGCGATCCAGCGCGCGAGACCGTCCTCGCCGACCTCGCCGGCGGCGAGCGCGAGAATCATGGCGGTGGCCTGCTCGGCCGGAACGGCAAAATCGATGCCATTGAGGCCAAGAAAGACGATGATGGAGGCAAACGCCGCCCGCTTGTTGCCATCGACAAACGGGTGGTTCTTGGCGATCCCGAACGCATACGCTGCGGCCAAGGCGGCAAGATCGGTCTCCCCATAAGCGAACTTGTTCAACGGTCGTGCAAGTGCGGATTCCAGCATCCCGAGATCGCGGACGCCGTCAGGTCCGCCGAACAGCGCCAGCTGCTCGGCGTGAACATCGAGCACGATGTTCACGTCGAGCCATTCCGGCTCTTTCATTTCGCAAGCGCCTTGAAGGTATCGGCATAGGTCCGGAACGCACGCCGCGCGATTTCCATCGCCTTGGCGTGCTTGGGATCGTACGGGCTGAGCTTGAGGCCGCGCTCGGGTTGCTCGATCACGTAGAGCGCGTCGCCCTCTTTCAGCTTCAACCGCGCCAAAAGATCCTTCGGCAGGATGAGGCCGACCGAATTGCCGATCTTCTTGATCTGGAGGACGGCACCCTCGAGGTCCGATTTGCGGCGTGGTGCTTCGTTCATTGTTCGGCAATCCTGTTTATCGCCAACACAATATAGCGCTGTTGTACAAAATGTACAACACTAATTGTGGACGCCCACGACGGCGACGTCGCTTCAAGCCATGGCGCGGCCTCAATTTGAGGGAACCCATACTCTCGTACGGGCGGCCACAGAGGCTTAACAGCACATTAAGCCGTTATCGGCCACAGTGCCCCAATGCGAGACAGTGGCGTGAGCGTCAGCGTACGGAGTGCGTGATGGCGGAGCGGATCCTGATCGTCGACGACGACCCGGTCGCGCGCCGCCTGGTCGAGAACATGGTCAGCCGCGCCGGCTACGAGCCGGTGACCGCGGAGGGTGGCGATATTGCGCTCGCCCTGCTGACCGATGGCGCACCGATCGATTGCATCATCCTCGATCTCGTGATGCCCGACCTCGACGGGCTCGGCGTGCTGGCCAAGATGCGCGCCGCGGGAATCGGCGTGCCGGTGATCGTGCAGACCGCCCATGGCGGCATCGACAATGTGATCTCGGCGATGCGTGCCGGCGCGGTCGACTTCGTCGTGAAGCCGGTCGGGGCCGAACGGCTCATCGTGTCGCTGCGCAACGCGCTCGCGACCCGCGCGCTCGAGGGCGCGCTCAACCGCATCAAGCGCAGCCAGTCCGGCACGCTGACCTTCCGCGACATCGTCACCCGCAGCGCCCGCATGCTCGGCGTCCTGCGCACGGCCGAGAAGGCGGCGGCGTCCTCGATCGCGGTGCTGATCGAAGGCGAGTCGGGCGTCGGCAAGGAGCTGGTCGCGCGCGCGATCCACGGTTCGGGCGAGCGCCGGTCAAAACCCTTCGTCGCGGTCAATTGCGGCGCGATTCCGGAAAACCTCGTCGAGTCGACCCTGTTCGGGCACGAGAAGGGCGCCTTTACGGGCGCGGCGGAGCGGCACGCCGGCAAATTCGTCGAGGCCTCGGGCGGTACGCTCTTTCTCGACGAGGTCGGCGAGCTCCCGCTCGCCACCCAGGTCAAGCTCCTGCGCGCGCTGCAGGAGGGCGAGGTCGACCCGGTCGGCGGCAAGAAGCCGGTCAAGGTCGACGTGCGGGTCATCTCGGCCACCAACCGCGACCTGATCGCCGAGGTGCGCGCCGGACGCTTCCGCGAAGACCTCTACTACCGGCTGTGCGTCTTCCCGATCTCGATCCCGCCCCTGCGCGAGCGCCCCGAGGACATCGCGCATCTGATCCGCCATTTCCTGCTGCGTTTCGCGGCCGAGGAAGGCAAGCGCATGCGCGGCGTGAGCGCCGAGGCGCTCGCACTGCTCAACGGCTTTTCCTGGCCCGGCAACGTCCGCCAGTTGGAGAACGCGATCTTCCGCGCCGTCGTGCTGGCGGAGGACGATGAGATCGGCGTCGCCGAATTCCCGCAGATCGCGGGCGCGAGCGAGACGTCGCTCGTCCCGCATCAGGACGTCGATGCGCGGCCGACGAGCGTCGTGCAACCGCTCGTCCTGGACAGCATTGCGCCCGTCGCGCCGCACGCAAACCAGCCGGCCGGCGCGACGCTGCCGCTGCTCGACGGCGGCGGCGAGGTGCTGCCGTTGGAAGCGGTGGAGGCCGCGGCGATTCGCTTCGCGATCACCCATTATCGCGGACAAATGTCGGAAGTTGCTCGAAAATTACGCATCGGCCGCTCCACGCTGTACCGCAAGCTCGATCAACTGGGGCTCGCAAGTACCGGCAAAGCCGACGTGGCCGAAGGGTGACACACCGACAAAAATACGTGAGCCCCATCAATAAGGATGACGGAAATTCGGGCGCCTGCGGTAAGTTGCATTCGCGCGGTACGCGGTGAACCTCAGCGCCGTTCTGGCTGACCAATCCAAATGCGACGCTCGTCGCCACGTCGGAAGGGAAACTTGTCAATGCGCGGACTTCGTTTCGGTATTCTTCTCGCCGGCACCGCCGTCGCCGCCGTCCTCGCCGCACCCCGCACGCCTGTTTTTGCCGCCGCCGATTCGGACAAGGCGGTCGAGTCTCTGGTCCCGGTCCCCGATACGAGCCTCGTGCCGCCGCCGACCGCATCCGACGTCAAGCCCGGCACGACCGGCACGATTCCGGCGGCGCCTGCCGCTCAGCCGAACCCGGCGAGCGCGGCTCCCGCCGCCCAGCCGAACACGACCACCGCAACGCCCGCGGAGCCGAGCACGACCACGACGGCCCCCGCCGCGCCGGCGCCACAACCGGCAGCTGCAGCCGCTCCGGCGCTCTCCCCGGCCGACCAGCAGGTCGCCGACAAGCTGCGCGAGGTGCTCACCGGCAAGGCGGATCGCATCATCGACCACAAGAACAAGGCGGGGGTCGACGCGTTCTACGCCGCGCGCAACTACGCCCCGCTCTTCATCGACGACGGCAATGCGGACGCGCGCGCCAAGGCGATCGCGGCGTTCCTCGCCAAAGTGGACGCCGACGGCCTCGATCCGGCCGACTATCCGGTCCCCGAGATCAAGGCCGGCGCCGACGCAACCGCGCTCGCGGATGCCGAGCTGAAATACGCCGAGACCGTGCTCACCTATGCGCGGCATGCCCAGATCGGCCGCGTGCATTACTCGCGCATCAGCGGCGACATCTCCTACAACCTGGTCGCGCCGGAGGCGGGCGACGTGCTCGGCGGCCTCGTGGACACGAACGACGTCGCCGGCGCGCTCGAGCGGTTCGAGCCGCCGCATGCGGGCTACAAGGCGCTCAAGGCGAAGCTCGCCGAGGTGCGCGCCGCCAAGGGCGCGCCGAGCGGGCCGCACATCGGCCCCGGGCCGGTGCTCAAGGTCGCCAAGATGCCGATGCAGGATTCGCGCGTGCCGCTCCTGCGCGAGCGGCTCGGCGTCGCCGGCGAGGCCGACGACACGACCTACACCAGGACCCTCGCCGAGGCCGTGAAGGCGTTCCAGGAGAGCCACAAGCTCGCCGCGACCGGCCAGCTCAACGCCGCGACCATCGAGGCGATCAACGGCCCGCGGCACGACCGTGACGCCGACATCATCATCGCCAACATGGAGCGCTGGCGCTGGCTGCCGCGCGATCTCGGCAGGTCCTACGTGATGGTCAACATCCCCGATTACACGCTCAGGGTCGTGCACGACGGCGTGCAGGTGTGGAAGACCAAGATCGTGAGCGGAGGCCCGGGCCAGCACGCCACCCCGCTGCTGACCGAGACGATGAAGTACATCACGGTCAATCCGACCTGGAACGTCCCGCCGTCGATCATCAACAACGAGTACCTGCCGGCGCTCGCGCAGGATCCGACCGTGCTCGACCGCATGGGCCTCAAGCTCGAGCGCAACCCGGACGGCTCGGTGCACATCTTCCAGCCGCCCGGTGAGCGCAATGCGCTCGGGCGGATTCGCTTCAACTTCCCCAACAAGTTCCTGGTCTATCAGCACGACACGCCGGACAAGTACCTGTTCTCGCGCGCCGTGCGCGACTACAGCCACGGCTGCATGCGGGTCGAGAATCCGGACAAGTATGCCGAGGTGCTGCTGTCGATCAGCAATCCGAAAGACGGCTACACGGTCGACCGCATCCATCACATGTACGGCACGGGCGAGGTCGACATCCACATGACGACGCCGATCCCGGTCCACATCACGTATCAGACGGCCTATGTCGACGACGCCGGCAAGCTGGTCATCCGCGACGACATCTATGGCCGCGACGCGCGCTACTTCGCCCTGATGAAGAGCGACGAGCGCAAGGTCGCCGACATCCCGACCGAGAGCCGCGACGGATTCGGCACGGTCGCGCGCCCGGCCCGCCTGCCCGACAACTATCCGGGCTACGCCAACAACAGCGGCGGCGGCAACGGACTGTTCGGCTGGCTGTTCGGCGGACCCAACCAGGGCTCGAACGAGCGGGCGGCCGCCTATCCGCCGCGCCGCCAGACCTGGTCGCGCTGACGCATGGCAGCCCGGCGGTCTGTGGACACGGGGCCGCCGGCGAGCCGCCAGGATGTCCTAACCCCTTCGGGCACCACGAATTTTGGCAGTCGCCAATGACCTCGGCGCGGCCCCGGCGGGCCGCGCCGAGCACGTTTTTGCCATACTTCCCCGGTAGTTAGACCCCCGAGGGGGACGGGGCGCTAATCTCGCGTTAACCGATCCCAGTAACAGTCCGTTCACCATGCGCGCCGCCGTGGGGGCGTCGTGCATCATGAGCCGTTTGGGCGTCGGGATGCGGGAAAGCACGTGGGGATGCGAGTCGCGCGCCAGGCATTGACCGGCGCGGGCTCGTCGCGACTGGGGCCATGCGTCGGCCTCGCCGCGCTGGTTCTGCTGCTGGGCAGCAAGGGACTGCAGACCGCCGTCGCCGAAGGCGACACGCGGACGATCTCGCTGCACCATATCCACACCGGCGAAGACCTCACCATCACGTACAAGCGCGACGGGCGCTACGACGAGGAGGCGCTCCAGAAGGTCGACCACCTGCTGCGCGACTGGCGCAAGAACGAAGAGATCCGGATGGATCCGCGCCTGCTCGACGTCGTGTGGGAGGTCTACCGCGATGTCGACGCCAAGGGTCCGATCCAGGTCGTGTGCGGCTATCGCTCGCCCGGCACCAACGCGATGCTGCGCCGGCGCAGCCGCGGCGTCGCCGAATACAGCCAGCACATGCTGGGTCACGCGATGGACTTCTTCATTCCGGGTGTTTCGCTCGAGAAGCAGCGCGAGGCCGGCCTGCGCCTGCAGCGCGGCGGCGTCGGCTACTATCCGACCTCCGGCTCGCCCTTCGTCCACATGGACGTGGGCGGCGTGCGCATGTGGCCGCGCATGAGCCACGACGAGCTTGCGCGCGTGTTCCCGAACGGCCGCACCGTCTACGTTCCGTCCGACGGCAAGCCGCTCGGCGGCTATGCGCTCGCGCTCGCCGATATCGAGAAGCGCGGATCGAGCGCGCCCTCGCAGATGTCGCTCGATGAGGCGCGCGCCGCCGGCGTCGACACGGCTGCGGCGGCCAAGCCGCAGCGCAACCTGTTCGCGGCGCTGTTCAGGGGCAAGGACGAGGAAGAGGGCGAAGCGGCGAGCCGCGACGCAGCGGCGCCCGCCGCGGCCCCCGCCGCCAAGTCGACCGACGCAAAACCGCCGAAGGCCGCCGACGCCCGCCGCGTGAGCGTGCCGGCGGCGCGGCCGACGCCGCGCGTCGTCGCCGGCGTGACGCCCGCCGCTGCGCCTGGGTCCGTATTCAGCGTCGCTTCCGCCGAGAGCCGCCCGGTCGCGCTGACAACGCCGCGCGTCGCCGACGCAGCCGCAGCCATGCCCGTGCCGATGGCCGCAAACGACGTGATCACGGCCCGCGGCTACTGGCCGGACTCCGCGCCGGCACCGCAGGCGCGCGCGCTGCGCGACGCCATGTCGGCGCGCGCCCAACGTCCCGCCGCCGAGACCACCGGTGCCGTCACGCCCTGGCCGGTGAGGACCGCGGACGCCGCCGACCATGTCCCGTCCGACCTCGCCCTGGCCTATGCGGCCCAGGCGCATCCTGCGCCGCCCGCCGCGCCGGTCACCCGCGGTCTCACGGTCGCCGCCGTTATGCCGCGCGACGCCGCCCCGGTCGCGCCGCAGCCCGCCGCCAAGCCGACCACGCCGGCTGCGGCCGCGGTCGCGGCCGCCGTCGCCGTCAAGGTCGGCACTCCGCTCGAAGATCCCTGGCTGCGCGCGCTCGTGCTCGCGCCCGACCTGCAGAACTACATGACGGCGACGCCGCTGGTTCAGCCCGACATGCGCGAGCTGCGCAGTCTGATGGACAAGCCGGACGCGGTCGTGACCATGGCGTTCGGCGACGATCCGCAGCTCGGGCTCGCGACCGACCATTTCGGCGGCAGCGCGGTGGTGTTCGTCTCCACCGTCGCGTTCGCGAAGCGCACCGCGGCGCTGCGGTAGAACTCCTATTGACGACCACATCCCGAGGAGCTCGGCCGAAGGCCGAGCGTCTCGAAGGATGGGCCGCAGGCGCAAGTGGCGCCGCTTGCATGCGCTGCCCATGGTGCGAGACGCGGGGCCGGGGGCCGCGCGGAACCAGTGGGGGGGGTTTTTTGTAAATAAAAAAATGGCGGGCGCGGGGCAGTTTGGGTAGAGCCC
>Ga0335081_10010898_pt1 | contig 14705 bp, 11 predicted proteins | sample Lox_Sample_35_FD_206713 | JGI IMG/M metagenome (GOLD analysis project Ga0335081, IMG submission 206713) | Soil microbial communities from Loxahatchee National Wildlife Refuge, Florida, United States - Lox_Sample_3.5 | ecosystem: Environmental > Terrestrial > Soil > Wetlands | place: USA... | reverse complement strand
TGAGCCGCGTCTGCTCGCGCATGGCGCGTTGCAGCTTCTCGAAGGCGCGCACCTCGATCTGGCGGATGCGCTCACGCGATACGGCGTAGCGGTGCGAGAGCTCTTCCAGGGTCGAGGGCTCATCCTTGAGCCGGCGCTCGAAGATGATGTCGCGTTCGCGCGGATTGAGCTTCTTCAGCGCGACATCGAGCATCTGGCGACGCTGCTGCAGCTCCTTGCGGTCGCCGATGATGGTCTCCTGGCTCGGCGCATCGTCGGGCAGCATGTCGAGCCATTCGCTGTCGCTGTCGGCGCCGTTGCCGCCCATCAGCGCATTGAGCGAGTTGTCGCCGCCGGCGAGCCGGCGATTCATCTCGATCACTTCCGCTTCCGGCACGTCCAGCTCGGTCGCGATCTTGGTCACCGCCTCGGGCGGGAGATCGCCCTGCTCGAGCTCGGCCATCTGGCCTTTGAGCTTGCGCAGGTTGAAGAAGAGCTTTTTCTGCGCCGCCGTCGTGCCCATCTTCACGAGGGACCAGGAGTGCAGGATGTATTCCTGGATCGAGGCGCGGATCCACCACATCGCGTAAGTCGCGAAGCGGAAGCCGCGATCGGGATCGAATTTCTCGGCCGCCTGCATCAAGCCGACATTGCCCTCGGCGACGAGATCGGCGAGCGGCAGGCCATAGCCGGTAAAGCCGCGCGCGATCTTCACGACCAGGCGCAAATGGCTTCCGACGAGCTGCTTCAGGGCTTCGCGGTCGCCGTCGCGCCAGGCGCGCGCCAGATCCTGCTCGCGCTCGGGGCTGAGCATCGGAAAGCGCTTCGCCTCTTCGACAAAGCGGACGAGGGTGGTGTCTAGCTTGTGGTTCATCTCCTGTCTCCCTTTCCTCTCCGCCTTCCGCACAACGCCGCACCGCGGCTGCTGGCTCCCCACGCGGGTCCGGCCCGGCAGTCGGTTGCGGGTTCGGATCAGCTCAGAGGAAATGCGAGCGTAAGCAACGCGAGTCGCGATCTTCCGGCGATTTCCGCCGCGCTTCGGCCGAGCGGCCTATGTCGCGGTCACGTAGACCGCAACCACTATGCCGACCGCGAGTGCCGCCATCATCACACCGATCCAGTCGTACATGACACGCTACCCTTTCCCACGCGCGAGACAACCCGGGTCAGAACGAAGGCGCGTCCTCTGTCGCCGCGGTGAGCGCGCCAGTCGCGAAAGCTCGTCGCGGCAGAGGCGCATGAATACCACCAGATCCGTCAAGAAAACGGCGCTCAGCAAAGCGACCCGCCACTCCCAATCCGATGACATGGTCCACACTCCTTCAAGACCCCACCATGCCTGAGCGCGGGCAATTGAACACGTTATACGTTGGTAGGATTCGTTAGTAATCAGGGGTGAGAGCGATAGGAAATGGAGCACGATGGAGGCCGCCCATATGGGACCAACCAGCGATCCGCACACCGCTGCTGGCGGTCGGGGACGAGGAGGGTCAAGATCGCGCGAATGTATGACAAGATGAGCGGCCGCCCGAGTGGCTCATGTAGGCGGTTTGGGGACCGCAGATGGGTCAAGGCCGTGCTGTCAGGCATTCTCGGCGCTGCGGCCAAGCCGACGACGCTGCGCCATTCGAGAGGAATCGAATTAGCCAAAACTCGGGGCCTGAAAGCTTCCATCAGGACATCGGCTACCGTCAACCCGGCACGGGAGCGCCGTACCGACGCTAGTCACCGACGCTAGTCTATGACTAGCAACGCCTCTGCGGAACGTCTGCTCGCCGGGAGCCTGTGTCACCATTGCCAATCGCAGGTCGAATGAATATGGTTATCGAGAGCACATGAGCTGCGGCAAAGGCCGCCCGACCGCTTTCTCCGAAGGCAGAGCCCGCACGCAAGAAAGATGGGGGAATGCCGACGATGCATTCCAACGCGGTCCTCCTGTCGCGCATCCAGTTTGCCTGGGTCATCGGGTGGCACATCTTGCTGCCGGCCTTCACCGTTGGGCTCGCCGCGTTCGTCGCGTATCTCGAGACCGCGCATCTCGTCACCGGGCGGCGGATCTATCTCGACCTCTCGCAGTTCTGGCTGCGCGTCTTCGCGATCGCCTTCGGCATGGGCGTCGTCACCGGCATTGTCATGCCGTTCCAGTTCGGCACCAATTGGAGCCGGTTCGCCGACGACGCCGGCAACATCATCTCGCCGCTCCTCGCCTATGAGGCGTTGACGGCCTTCTTCCTCGAGGCGAGCTTCCTCGGCGTTCTGCTCTTCGGCCGCACGCTGGTGCCGCCGCGCATGCATGTATTTGCCGCAGTGCTGGTCGCGGCCGGCACGCTGTTCTCATCTTTCTGGATACTCGCGGCCAACTCCTGGATGCAGACCCCGGCGGGTTACGAGGTCATCGACGGGCGCTATTTCCCGAAGGATTGGTTCGACATCGTCTTCAGCCCATCCTTCCCCTATCGCCTCGCGCACACGGTCAGCGCCTTCTACGTCACCACCGCCTTCGTCGTGCTCGGCGTCGGCGCCTATACGCTGCGCTGCGGGCGGGCGGTCGCCGAGGGGCGCCTCATGATGAAGCTCGCCCTCTTCTTCCTCCTGATCTTCGTGCCGATGCAAATCGTCCTCGGCGACGCGCAAGGCCTCAACACGCTGGAGTATCAGCCGGCGAAGCTCGCTGCGATCGAGGGGCTGTGGGACGGCGGTCGCGGCGTTCCCGCCTCGATCATCGGCCGGCCCGACGCGGCGCAGGAGCGCAATCTCGACGAGATCGCCATTCCGAAGCTCGGCAGCCTCTATCTCACCCATTCCTGGGACGGCGCGGTCAAGGGCCTCAAGGATTTTCCGCCTGACGAACGCCCGCCGGTTGCGGTCGTCTATTTCGCCTTCCGCATCATGGTCGGCATCGCCCTCCTGATGCTGGCGGTCGTCATCGTCGGGCTTTTCCTCCTGCGGATCGACCGGCTCGAGCGCAGCGCCTGGTATCTGCGGCTCTGCCAGGTCACGACCTGCCTCGGCTTCATCGCCGTCATCGCCGGCTGGACGACGACCGAGGTCGGGCGCCAGCCCTGGACGATCTACGGGCTGATGCGCACCGCCGATTCCGTCTCGCCCTCGCTCACCCCCACCGATGTCGCCCTCTCGCTCATCGGCTACGTGCTGGTCTATCTGCTGATCTACCCGACCGGCGTCTTCCTCATGCTGCGCATCGTCTGGCGCGGCCCCGCGACCGCACACGAGGAGACCCCGATCGCGAGCCTCCACCCTGCAGCGCCGATCAAAGCCGCCCTGTCACCCGCGGCGGCGCCGGCGACACCGGAGGCGCCGACATAATGCCGACGCTCAGCCTCACCCCGGTCTGGACCGTCATCCTCGCGGTCGGCGTCTTCCTCTACGTCGCGCTCGACGGCTTCGATCTTGGCGTCGGTATGCTCTACCGCCTCGCCCCCGACCGCCCCGCGCGCAACCTCGTCATGAACTCAATCGCGCCGATCTGGGACGGCAACGAGACCTGGCTCATTCTCGGCAGCGTCGGGCTCCTCGCCGCCTTTCCGGTCGCCTTCGCCATCATCGTGCCGGCGGTCTATTTCCCGATCCTTCTGATGCTGCTGTCGCTCATCTTCCGCGGCCTTGCCTTCGAGTTTCGCTATCGCGACGCCGAGCGCCGCACCTTCTGGGACAACGGCTTTGCCTACGGCTCGGCGCTTGCCGCCTTCGCCCAGGGCATCGTCCTCGGCGCCTTCATCCAGGGCTTCAACGTCGAGGGCCGGCATTTCGTCGGCAGCTCCTTCGACTGCTTCACGCCGTTCTCGATCTTCACCGGCGTTGGCCTTGCCTGCGGCTATGCCCTGCTCGGCGCCGGCTGGCTCGTCATGAAGACCCAAGGGACGCTGCAGGATTGGGCGCGCGCGCTCGGCCGGCGCTCCCTCGCCCTGACGGTGCTCGCCATCGCGATCGTCAGCGTCTGGACGCCGCTGCTCGATGCGCATATCGAGGCGCGCTGGTTCTCGTGGCCCAACATCGCGCTACTCTCGCCAGTGCCGATCATCACCCTCGTCCTCATCTGGTTCGTCTGGCGCGCGCTCGAGCGCGGCGCCGATTTCGCGCCCTTTCTTGGCAGCCTCGGCCTCTTCGTGATGTCCTATATCGGCATCGCCATCAGCCTATGGCCGATGATCGTGCCGGGCCATTTCACCCTCAACGAGGCCGCCGCGTCGCAGAGCACCCAGGCCTTCCTGCTCGTCGGCACGCTTGTCCTCTTGCCGATCATCATCGTCTATACGAGCTGGTCCTACTGGGTCTTTCGCGGCAAGGTGCGCGCCGATATCGGCTACCACTAGAGGTCAGCTCCATGTCTGGATGGCATTTCAAGTTGACTTCTTGCGACGGTTCGCCTTGGCAAGGTGCAGAGCCGGGTCCGCTCTGTCCCGGTAGTTCAGACATCGACCTGTTCAGCGGCGGCCGAGCTACATGCCGGCAGCGTCAGTGGCCGGCGCTCTGGCCGCCGTCGACATGCAGGATCTCGCCTGTAACGAAGCTCGCCCCTTCGAGATACAGGACCGCCCCGACGATGTCGTCGATCTCGCCCACACGCCCGATAGGATGCATGGCCGCGAGAGCCTCGTAGGTCTCGGCCGGATGCATCGGCGTCTTAATGTGTCCGGGCGAGACTGCGTTCACGCGGATGCCTCGTCTGGCGTACTCGATGGCGAGCGACCGTGTCGCCGCGGCGAGGCCGCCCTTCGTCAGCGAGGCGAGCACAGATGGTATGCGGGAATCGGCGTGATCGACAAGGCTAGTGGTTATTTGGACGATGTGGCCACTGCGCCGCTTCTCCATCTCCGCGATGGCGAGCTGCGTGATGTGGAAGAAGCCAGCCAGATTGACGCCGAGCATCGCCGCGTAGTCCGTCCCGGTGTACTGGGTGAAGGGCTTGCCGATGAAGATGCCGGCGTTGTTGATGAGCGTGTCGATCCGCCCGAACCGCGCTAACCCCTGAGAGATCGCGCGCTCGGCCGTCTTCCGCTCGGCGACGTCGCCAGAGACAACGAGGACGTCGTCGTCTGCCGGCATCTCCGACAGCGCCATGGCAACGACACGGTACGCGCGTGCGCAATAGGCTTTAACGAGCGCCGAACCGATGCCTCCCGACGCGCCGGTGATGACCGCGACTTTCTGTTCCGTACTCATGGTTCGATCTCCTATCTCGGTGCTGGTGTTGGAGGTTGGCGTGCGGAGCTCCACTGACGACGACGCCGGCGGTCGCGCCGTGAGGTACAGCACCCGACTTCTCGGGCTCCGCGCCAGGTTGAGTCTTTCACCTCATGTTCGGCAGGACGAGGCTCCAGTCGGTGGCCGGTCCGCCGTGCGGCCAGCGCTGAGTTACGACCTTGGTGCGCGTGAAAAAGCGGATGCTGTCTTCGCCATATTGATTCAGATCGCCGAAAGCTGAGTCCTTCCAGCCGCCGTGGCTGTAGTAGCCGACCGGCGTTGGCAACGGAAAATTGACGCCCACCATACCCACCTCAACCTCGGCAACGAAACGCTGGGCCGCCTCTCCGTCGCGCGTAAAGACTGTAACCGCGTTGCCCTGGTGATGGAGGTTCGGGTAGCTCAGCGCCTCCTCGAACGTCTCCGCGCGAACGATCTGCAGCACGGGGCCGAAGATCTCGTCCTGGTAGCTTTTCATTGAAGGCGTGGCGTGATCGATCAGGGTCGGCCACAGGAAAAACCCCTCCTCATGGCCCGGAAAGCTCCGGCCCCGCCCGTCGATGACCAACTCGACGCCCTCATCGACAGCCAGCTGGATATAGCCTTCGATCTTCTTCTTATGTTCGGGGGTGACGACTGGACCCATTTGCGCGTTGGGGTCAGTGAAGCCGCCAATCTGCAGCCTGGGGATCTCCTGCAGCAGGCGCTCGCGGACCGCCTCGGCCATCTTCTGGCCGACGGGCACGATCACCGGCATGGACATGCACCGCTCGCCGGCGGAGCCAAAGGCGCCGGCGAGGACGTCGGCAACGACCTGGTCAAGATCAGCGTCGGGCAGGATAACGCCGTGGTTCTTCGCTCCGCCCATGCATTGCACGCGCTTGCCGTTGCCCGCGCCGCGCGCGTAGACGAGCTTCGCCACATCCGTCGAGCCGATAAAGGTCACGGCCTTGACGTCGGGATGATCAGTGATTGCTTCACCGACATCGCGGACTCCATGCACGACGTTGAAGATCCCCGGTGGCACGCCGGCTTCGAGGGCGAGTTCCGCGAGCCGAACGGCAGCGGAAGGGGTGCGCTCCGACGGTTTCAGGATGAAGGCATTGCCGACGGCGATGGCCGGGGCCAGCATCCAAAGCGGGATCATGGCGGGGAAGTTGAAGGGTGGAATTCCGGCGACGACCCCTAATGGTTCGCGGATCGAATAGACATTGATGCCCGGGCCGGCGCCCTCGGTGAACTCGCCCTTCTGCAAATGTGGGACGCCGCAGACAAACTCCACCACGTCCAAGCCGCGCTGCAGCTCGCCGATGGAGTCGTCCAACAATTTGCCGTGTTCGGAGGACATCAGGTGGATGAGTTCCTGCCTGTGCTCTTCGATCAATGCCTTGAACTTGAACATCACCCGGGCCCGGCGCTGGGGGTTGTTCGCGGCCCAGGCGGGTTGCGCCGCCTTGGCGACCGCGACAGCCTCCGCCAGGATTGCGGTATCTCCGTGCTCCAGACGGGCCTGCACCTGCCCGGTGCTCGGATCGTAGACCGGGCTCGTGACGGCGCCACGGCGCGTGACGCTTTGGCCGTTGATGAAATGGCTGATTGCGCGCATGGGGTCTTCCTTCCTCGAGGTTGAGTCAGTATCCGAGCCCTCTACGAACCTGCGCGAACACACGGCAGCTCACGGGTACCGGCTACCTCACCATCGCTGGTGTTTACAGGTCGATCACGATGTCACCTTGGGGCCGCGAACAGCAGATCAGCACATTGCCGGCCGACGGCGCGTCGATCGGGTCGGGCTGATAGGCGACGGTGCCGGCCACAAGCCCCGTCTCACAGCTGTGGCAGACCCCGGTCCGGCATGCCCATCGCACCGGTACGTCGCACGCTTCGGCAAGCTCGAGCAGGCTCTGAAAGCCTGGTCCCCAGTGGACATCGAGGCCGCTTCGCGCGAAGGAAATCCGCGGCCCTGCGCCGGGAGGGCCGGGCGGCAGATGCGGCGGCTGGCGCGGGGATGCCGCGATGCCCGGGGTCCTGCCCGGCGCCGAGCCAAACATCTCGGTGTGAATGCGGTTGGCGGCAACGCCCCAATTCGCAAGACCGGCGGTCAGATCGCTCATGAAAGCAGCAGGTCCGCAGAGATAGAAGTCGGCATTGCGCGGCACGCCGGCCTCCTGCACCGCGCGCGCGTCCAAGCGTCCTCGAGCGTCGAAATCGAGACCCGCGCGATCGGCCGGATCGGGCGCGCTGTAGCAAATGTGGCTGTGGCCATGAGGCAGCGTCTTGAGAAGGGTACGCGCTTCATCGGCAAAAGGATGCTCCTGGCTGTTTCGGGCACCATGGAGCCACCAGACTTCCCGCGACGACTTCCCGGCCGCCAAGGCGTGGAGCATCGCCAGCACGGGGGTCGCCCCGATGCCGGCGCTCAGGAGAATGACAGGATCGTCGCCTGGCCGAAGCGTGAAACTTCCCCGCGGCGCGCTCGCATCCACGACGTCGCCGGTTTGCAGCTTGTCCTCGATGTAAGCCCCGGCCGCGCCATGGGGTTCGCGCTTGATGCTCACGCGATAACGCTCGGCAGTGGGTGCGTTGGAGAAGGAATAGCTGCGCATCAGCGCGGGCAGGTCGGGAGCCGGTTGGAGCCGCAGCACCATGAACTGGCCTGGCAGGGGCGTGGCCAGAGGATGCCCATCGATGGGCTCGAGCACCAGCGAGGTCACGCTGCGGCTCTCGCGCAGTTTCTGCGAGACGCGCAAGGGGCGAAATCCCGTCCACGCCGGAGGCGGGCCGGATGCCGGCGCGAGCCCTGCGTTTCCCGTTGTCGCGCCGCCTCCGCCCCGCTCCTGCTCGAGTAGCGCCTGCAAGGAGGCGCGCCAACCGGCGCTCAGCGCCGGGATACGCAGGCCGCGCTCCAGCGCGTTGCGGGGGTGAGGCGACATATAGAGCAAGGCATTGATCTCGAACACGCTCATGCGCTCGGGACCTGCCGCGACCTGCACGATCTCGTCACCGGCCCCGACTTCGCCCTCTTCGAGGACCCGGAAATAGAAACCGGGCCTGCCGCGCGCGACGAGCAGCGCCGCCATCTGCGGCTCATTCATGCGAATGCCCACCCGGTAACAGGTGACGCGCGGCTGCGTCACTTCGAACAACGCGCCGCCGACCCGGTAACGATCGCCGACGCACACCTCTTGGTCGGAGAGGCCGTCGACGGTGAAATTCTCGCCGAACTGGCCATAGGTGAAGTCGTTGCGACGGAGCTCGCTTTCCCAGTAGCGGTAGGACTCCATCTGATAGACGAAGACGGCGCGGTGCTCGCCGCCGTGTCCGGCCAAGTCCCCTTGTCCGTCGCCGTCAATGTTGAGCCGCCGCACCATGCGCCGGCCTTGGACCGGTGTCTTCCAGACGGCCGTGTGAACCGTCTTTCCGCGCCACGTGATATCGCGTGGGAGGCCGACGTTTACGGAAAGCAATCGCGCCATTGCCGTTTCTCCGATGCTGACGATCACCGCAGGGCGCGCCCTGCGAGCTGTTCGACCACGTCAATGTCGGAGCGCTGGAGGTCGATCAGTCATTCGGTTCGACCAAGTGCGCCCGAGATGGCCCGGGTTTGAACGAATTGCCGAAATACTGCGTCTCGCGGGCGACCTTTCCGTCGCTGAATTCCATGATACTCACGGTGTAGGATGGCACGCCGTCATAGCTGAGCACGAATTCAGTGACCCAGAGGTCGCCATCGCCGATTATCCGCTGGACGGCGAAGCGCTTCTCGCTCGGCTGCACCGTTCTGCTTTCTTGAATCTTGCGTCGGCCGCGAATACGTTCGCCCGACTGCGGATAGTGGAGCACCGCATTCTCGCTGTAGATCTCATGCTCCACCGCGAAATCATTCGCATCGGATGCCGCCCAATGGCGCTCGAGCGCAGCCCGTATCGACTGATCTTCCATTTCGATCTCCCGCGCCGCCTCTCGCTGCGGCGTCATAGCGGCCTGAGCTCGCCAAGCATGGTGGGAATGAGCTCCGGCACCGTCGGGTGGATGTGCAGTGCGCGCTGCATCACGGTGTAGGGCGTTGGCGTACATGCCGTAGGCGGTGAGAGTCACGGCTCACCGCGCGCGGCGTGGCGTGTTGGGCGCGGGGCCGGGGTTGATTTCTTCGGGACTGAGAGGTGCGATGGGTTCTGGTGTGACAAGAGTTACGGTCTCGCCGCTCTCGTCGCCGACCCGCGGCACGCAGCCCGGTGACGGCCGCGGACCGCGAACGACGTCAACCAGATGATCCGCAAGGCTGACGAAGCGCTGGCGGAGCCAGCCACCGCTTTCCTGCGGCCTGTTGCCGCGGATTGTCACTGTCGCGGTCAGCCCCGAAACGAGCGGGACGCCGGGCGGGACATGGGTGATCCGGATGCGGACCGGCACGCGTTGTGCCAGCCGTACCCAGGTGTAGACCGGATCGACGTTGGGCAGGCCCTGAGTGCTCGGCGCGGCGTTCGAGACACTGATCCCGCGAGTCACGGTCTGGACCCGCCCCTCGATCGGATCGCGGTAGCCCATCAGCTGCGCCTCGGCGCGGTCGCCGATGCAGATATGGGCCAACTTGGTCTCCTCGAAGTAGCCGTCGATCCAGTAGCTGTCGGCATCGATCACCGAGATGTTGGTCGTGCCCACGTGGGCATAGTCGCCCACCCGCATTAGAAAGTTGGTGACCGGACCATTCACGGGACTGCGCACCTGCGTCCTGCTGAGATCGAGCCGCGCCTTGTCAATCGCTGCTCGATCCGCGGCGACGGCCGCCTCGGCCTGATGCAAACCGCTCGTCACCTGTTCATAGTTGTCCTCGGTGACCGTGCCATTTTTCGCCAGCACGCTTTTGCGGCGCTGCGTCTGGCGGGCATAATCGAGCGCGGCGAGGTCGCGCTGCTCCTGCGCCCTCGCCTGCTCGAGCGCAATGCGAAAGTCGGACGGATCGATGACGTAAAGCACGTCACCCTGATGGACGAACTGGTTGTCGACGACCCGGACTTCCGTGATCTGTCCCGACACTTGGGGTGCGACGCTCGCGACCTGCACGCGGACGCTGCCGTCCCGCGTCCAGGGCGCGGTGACGTAGGCGTCCCAGATGACCAGAGCCGCGACCACGGCGAGGGCGAGGATGAGCAGGGTCGCAAGCGCCTTGAGAGATTGCCGAACGAACCCGCCCACACGACCTGGAAGCCCGGACGCCGGCTTTTTCTGCGGCGAGCGGCCTTCTGGCGCAACGCCAACCTTCGCGCTCGGCACCAGGGAGGCGATGTGAGGCACGGAGCGTTCGGCCGTTTCGGGGCAAGGCTCGGCCTCGTTGACCGTCGTTCGGTCGTCTGAGGCGGAGTCCGGGGATTGCAAGGACGCCTCCTTCTAGAGCAGGACAATGAGCAGCGCGAGGATCAGGACATAGAGGCTCAGTTGCGCGAGCGGCGGATCGCTGAAGGCGCGATCGAAGGCGATGAGACGGAGGAAGGGACGCAGCACTGCGAAGATCGCGATGGCGGCACCCGCGTAAATCACGAAAGGGGCCACGAGCACCGCGCCAATCGTCAATTCAGAGAAGATGTGCATCATGAGTTGGTCGACCGGTGTGGATCGCAGCCGAGAGAGCTGGCGTCGATCAGAAGGGCGGTCCAGATCAGATTCAGGCTGGCCGCGCGAGCTGCCGCCTGACCACCATGATCGAGCTGGGTTGCTATGCTCGCGAAATGGGCGGCGGCCCGGCGCAGGCCAAGGGGGTCACAGGCGGCCAGGGCAGAGTATCCGTCCCCAACCAGGCGCCCACCCGTGTGAGCGGCTAGTTCGGCGAGAGTTGTCTGGACCCGTCGCGCTGCGGCCGCACATCCGAAGATATCGAGAGCCTGACGGAGGTCGTCGCGGCGTTCATCGTCGGCGGCGGGTTGCAGCGCGGCCAGTTGCCCGATGCGGTCCGCGTCCCGGAACAGGGCTTCATCATCCGGGCGCCGGGACCGGCCACCGGCCAGCAGGTCGCGCATCTCCGCTCGCGCCGACGTCAGATGCCAGCGCCGTCGAAGCGCGTCGGACGTTGGGAGGACCGTCTGCAGAAGGACGAACACCAGGATGACAGCTGCGATCGCCATAAAGCTGGTGAACAGGTAGGTTTCAGGGTTATAGACCTGCGGATTCGTCGGGGAGAGAATCGTGAGGAAGTAGATGAGCACCAGGAACGCGATCGGGACCACTCTCGGGTGGGGGATCGTGAGCAGCAGGGCGGCCGCGAGGACGACCGGCGCCATGCCGATCGCAAGAAGGGGAAATGCGTCGACGCCGTCGAGGATCAGAAACTCCGTCAGGCCCGCAAGCAACGCTGCGATCAGCACGGCGATCGCAGCATTGGCCGGGAAGGCACGCGGGTTCGGGGCGTTGGCGCTCAACGCGATGGTGAGTGCCATCAGGGCGAGGCCCTCCGACGCGAACGGCCAGCCGCCGAGGGAAAACAGGATTTCGGAGATCAGGACCACTAGAAACGCGCGGAGGCCGTCGCGCGCGGCCGCCCGATGCGAGCGGTAGATGGGTGCACGAATGCGGCGTGGAGGGCGGCGGCCCGCCTGCAAGTTTTCGATACCGTCTTGCGCCCGCCGGTTCTCGATCAACAGGTCTAGGGCATGACGGGCGAAAACCGCGTCGCGCGGGTCCGCGTAACCGACGTCTGCCTGCTGCTGCAAGCGAAGCTGCAACGCACCGGTCTCGCTACCTAGCGCGTCGGCGAGGGCCTGGGCAAGCGTTAAGCGAAGCGAGGGCGATGTGCCGGCGGGGAGCAATGCCAATGCCCTCGCGGCGCTGACCTCGGCGACCAGCGCCACGGCCGCGCTGCGGGCCGCCGCGCCTCGCGCCCCTTCGCCGCTCGATTCGGCGACGAGCGCGGTGATGTCGGGATGAAGAGCGGTGATCTCGCGCAGCAGATTCGCCGACTGGATCGGATCCGCACTTTCGCCGCGGATGATCGCGAGCGCGAAGGCTCGTACCCGCCGATGGGCCGCTGCGAGCTTGCCGGACAGGCCCGCACGAACGTTCGGCGCGGCGAACAGCTCGCTGGCCAGGACGATCGCGGCAATTCCGACCACGATCGCCGCGCCGCGGTTGACGCCAGCAAAGAAAATGTCCTGCGGCGAGTCGATCTGCGTCACGGCGACCTGGGCGACCGTATAGCCGGACAGGATGACGCCAAACGCCCTGTTGCCGTCCAAGAGCGCGCCCGCGTAGATGCAGAGTCCGAGCCAGCCCGCGAAGCCGATCAGCAAGAGGTCGCGAGCCTGCGCGAACAATCCAGCGATCACGAACGACGCGGCAATCCCGGAAGCGGTCGCGAGGAGCCAGTAGACGGCCTTCTGGTAGGTCTGCCCCCGCGTCTGCAGGGCGAGAATGGCGACGGTAACCGCGGCGGCCGAGGGGCCCTCGAGCTGCAGCCAGAACGCCGCGTACAGACCCACAACCATGGCGACCCAGATCCGCAGCGCAAAATCCCACGCGGAGAGCGGAAACCCGGCGATGGTGACCGTGCGGCGGACGCTTTGCACGAGGGTCATGGCTACCGCCAACCGCGTTCGACGGTCTCAATGTTTTGGTCACGCTTGGCGCGGACCTTACCAAGCGCCCCCGGGTCAGAAACTTCGAGATGCGACGTCAATGAAGGGTGGACCGTGCGGCCGTCAAATTCACGGTCAGACGAAGCGCCAAGGCGATACTTAACGTCTCCCGCGCCTCCCACTTCGTCGGGCACGAAAGACCCACTCTTGAATTCATTGAAGATGGCCCGATGAGGCTTGCTCCTCACATTCAGCCGGCCACGATGGGCCATCCCGAGAATGTCCCGCACCTTGTGCTTGGCACCCTCCTCGGCAATCGTCTTGGCCAGCCCGATGTGGCCGTGCTTGGCCGTGACATAAGGCGCCTTCAGAAGCGACGCCTCCTTGGAATGCACCGAGCCCATATAGATAATGCTGTCGCCGTTGCCCTGGTTGTACCCGTGGCGCAGGACGCCCCTCGTGGTCAGAAAGCCCCCATCGAGGTGGATGGCGAGCAGCTTCTTCCAGTCGGCGAATTTGAGTTCTAGCGGCGCCACGGTCTGGATGCCGGCATTGCTCACCAGGATGTCGATGCGTCCGAAGGTCTCGGCCGCGGCAGGGATCCCCGCTTCGACGCGGCTTTCAACGCTCGCGTCCACGGCGCCGCCCAGCGCCCGCCGGTCGGCGGCACCCAGCTCAGCGGCTGTCGCTTTGGCTGCGGCCGGATCGAGATCGGCGATCACGCCCTTCGCGCCCTCGCGGACGAAAGTACGGGCGATCTCCTTGCCGCCGCCGCTCGCGGCGCCGGTGACGATCGCGATTTGGTCTTTCAGGCGCATGACGCATTCCTTCGTTCAGGCGAGATAATCGTGAATCACTTTGCCGAGGCTGAGCGTAAGGTCGGCCACGATGTGGGTCGCGGATACAACCTCGAGCACCGGCAACTCGGCGAGGGGCGCCAGCGCATGCGAACGCAGCTCGAGCGCGCCGGGTCCGACCCAGGCGCCCTTCACCTCGACATCGGTGAGGTAGTACTCGACCAGCTCGCAAATGCGCGGGCTGCCGTCGACGTGCGGGATGATCTTGAGCAGATAATTTGGCGCCTCGAGCGAAGCACGCACCGCCGCCAAGTCGGCCGCCCGATATTTGTAACCCATGGTCCCGGTGGCAACCCGAATGCGCCCATAGTCGAGGGTGCCGACGAGAGTGTCGGTCTCGACGAGCAGCTTCGGTTTCGCGAGCTTCTTGGGAAAACCCCAGAGCTCGCGGCCGCCGGCGAGCGGACCTTCGTCGTCTAGGAACATGCAATGCGAGTAGCCGCCTTTTCTCCCGCGGAACGAGACGGGAATAACCTGGCCAGTTTCGGTGTAGTCGCCGAAGCCGGTGGAATCCGGCATGCGGATGAACTCGTATTTGACGATCGGGCTATCGACCTCGAGTGGCGCCGGCACCACCGCGCGCAGCCGCTCCGGGTCGGTGCGATAGGTGATGTTCAGAAACTCGCGATGGACGAAACGATAGGGCCCGGGCGGATAGGCTGGGCTGGTCAGCGGCATGGCGAACGCGCGTTCGCGGATCTCGGCTTCTCTCATGGTCTCCTCCTCGTGCTGTTGGTTTGCGGTTACTCCCGTCCGTCTCCGTCAATGTCGAAGATGAACAAGCCGGTGCGGTTGCACGGGCGCTCGAGCACTTCGGGGTGCCGGAGCGTGCGGACGGTGTCGTGGTATCCGGCCCGCCAATGCTCCTCCATGCTCTGGCGCGAGAACTCGTAATCCTTCGAATCGCCCTCGTATTTGCGCGCGCGGTAGATGAGCTGGATGAGGTTGTGGACGTTATGCGAGGCTTCCCCCTTCAGCATCTGCACCTCCGGCAGGTCCTTCATCTCCTCGGGCAGCTTCTCGAGCAGGCTCGCGAGCGCGCAGCGGATAATTTGGCTGCGCTTGAACCCGTCCGAATAGGCGCGCGTGCGGCTCGAAT
>Ga0335081_10010896_pt1 | contig 14705 bp, 15 predicted proteins | sample Lox_Sample_35_FD_206713 | JGI IMG/M metagenome (GOLD analysis project Ga0335081, IMG submission 206713) | Soil microbial communities from Loxahatchee National Wildlife Refuge, Florida, United States - Lox_Sample_3.5 | ecosystem: Environmental > Terrestrial > Soil > Wetlands | place: USA... | reverse complement strand
GTGTGCTGCACGCCTCCCCCCGGCGAGAGCACCGCGTCGAAGCCCCGGTCCTTTGACGTGAATGCGCCCCAGATTCGGGCAGAGCGCGACGACCTCGTGGGTGACGCACCGCTCATCTCTGGCCGCGAGACGGATGGCGGAAGAGAAAGCTACTCCTTCTTCTTCAGTCGTCCCTCGTGTTCCTTGATGAAGGCGCGAATGTCGTCGGCCAACTCAAGGAGCTTGAGCCATTGCTCCTGGTACAGAGTCACCGGAAAGCGCCCGAGTCCGTAGACGGATAGCGCCCCCTTTTCGCTCACCTTCATCGAAATGCCCTTGTTGCCGCGAGCCTTGAGGGACGCGTTCTCCGCCCTCAAACGCTCCAGCTCGGCTTTCAGGTCAGCTTCGGTGCTCACGATCGTATCCCGTTTCAGTTTTGGGAGCCGATAATAACGCGACCCCAAAGCCCTGGCGAAGTGTTTGAACGGGGTCCCCGAGCGGCGCGGGTCAAGCGGACCAGGAGGGGTGAACTCATCGCCACGCTGAAGGCGCCTGCTGCCTGAACCTCCCCGCGTATGGATCCGGAGATTCTGAGAGGCGGAGCTGATGATGCATCATCTCGTCGCTCGTTCTCCAGAGCCCTCGCCTCGCGACCGATGTCGCCTCTTCGACGCCTGGTCAAAACCGCCGGAGCACCTCCGGGATGGGGAAACCCCACCCGGCCCGCAGGTTCGTCCTGCTCGCTCGATGCCGTCGCAGGAGCCGCTTCGCACCCCAGCAGCGACCTGACAGGCACCGAGCGTGTCTTCACAGCTTCCCATCGCCACTCTGCCCGCCCCGGGAGCCGTTCCTCCCGACGCCTGAGCCGCTCAGGGCGCACAGCGTGATCACCGCTCCTTCTGGTCTTTCTTCTTCGGGGGAGGGCTCCTCATTGCTGGCTTCGCCTGTGGCTGCTGAGGAGGCGACTGGAAACGGGTGGCCGGACTCGCAGGCGCATGCTGCGTCATCGACTGCACACCTGGACCCGGTGATCGTCGATTCTGCTCCCCCACGCGCCCCGACCCGGACGGCGAGATCGCAGCCGGCTGCCCGTGCGTGGAGTACTGGGAGGCCTGCACCCTGGATGGTTGCCCCACGTACCCGGGGTTCGGCCGCATCGCCGACTGCGGCGCCGGGGCACCAGGCGGTGCTTGGCCCACCGCGCGCGGGTACGCATTCGGCGGCGTGGCCACTCGCTGCCCGGGCACGGGCGGATGGGCGGACACGGACGAGATGGCATTGCCGTGTGCGGCCACTGCGGGCGCGGGTGCAAGGGGTGGCGCCACCGCCACCCTGGGAGGAAGGGCCGCCGCCAGCGCGGGCCTGGTCGGCACCACCGAGGAGACGGCCTGGCCAGACCTGGTGGTCCCGGCCGGTGCGACGATGGTGACGTTGGTCACGTTGGTGATGTTCGTGACCCGAGTGTTCGAGATGTTGGTCGTGCTGTTGTTCGCGCGGATGACCATGCCCGTCCTCACGACCGGGGGAGCACCTGCAACCACCTGCGGCGCCGTTCCGACTGGGGCTGGAATGACGATGCCCGGGCGCGAGCCCGGGGGCGCCGGCACGAAGCATCCTCGCTCACCAATGGGCGCGGGTGGACCTCGATAGCCAGGCCGACCCTCCACCACGATCACTCTCGCTGTTCGCGGCGGCGGCGACCAGACCGTGCCTTCGCGCTGCCAGTGACCGGGAACGAAGATGACGAGGCCGTCTCGATTCTCGTAGTACGGAGCAGCCCAGTAGTGGCCGGCATGCAAGGGAGCCCAGTGCCCGGTCATCCACACCCATTCCCCGTCCTGCCAGACCCAGTAGCCGCCCACCCAGAACATCCCCTCCGCCGGCGCGGGAGGGGGCGGCTCGTAGCGCATGGGCGGAGGCGCGTACCGAACAGCGACAGGGGGGGGGGCCTCTTCTGGTGGTTCGATGAACACTGCACGAGCCGGCTCGGGCTCCGGGGGTGCTTCGTAGAAGGACTCGGACGGCGGCGCGGGGTTCTCCTCGACCACGGGTGGCGGGGGCGGCGGGGGTAGCGGTTCATATGGTCTCACGGCAACGACACACCCCGCCGCGACGAGCACTGCGAAGGACAGCATTCGCCTCATGGCCTCTCCTGGGCAATCGCACAAGACTGTCGCACCTGACCCGACTCGTCCCTGTCGCGCGCTTCGTGAACAATCGCGGGCCGCGCCGGTTGGTGAGACCTCGAGCAGCAAACGACCCTTGCGCGACGATTATTCATGAACTTCCACCGCCGGCAAGTGGCAGCGCCTTCCGGCGCGGTGATGCTGCACCGAGTTAGAGCGCTCGCTGTGCTGGGTGCTGGCGCGAAGCCGGTTTTGCGCGGGCATCGCCGACGGCAGTCCAGGAGACGTCCCGTGACGTATCGCGCGTGACGATCGAAGGAATGCCAGCGCAGGAAGGGCTTGTACGAACGCCATGTCAGACGTCGTCGCCATGGTGCTCACCACGTGTTGCAAGGGGGGGCTGCACGCGAAGTCGTGGTCTTGCGACGCAGCACCGGGGCGACGAGAAGCCCCGTCCGAGGCAACCGCGCCAAACGCTCTCGATGGTGGCAACGGAAGCCGTCATTGCGGGAAAGCTCTTTGGGCGCGTACGCTCACCCGTCGGAGCGAAGCCTGTGTGGAGGGCGATGCGAGGTCGCGCCCTCAATTGACATCCTCTCCGGTATCGCGGGCCGGAGATTTGGGCTTTGGCCGGAACAGCTCCGCCGACACGGTTGCTGGCATCGCTTCACAGGCAATCCGGGCTGTGCTCGCGCATCCAATGGAAGCGTCCATCGTGTCCTGCCCTTCGGCTCATCGCATTCGGCGAGCGAGGAACACGCATACACCTGGCCCATGACATGAGAACATCGGGGGATCGGGGCATCCCGAGCCCCGCTCCCCCGGAGGCGCTATCCCTCCCCGCCCTGAACAGCGGGGCTTGTCGCGCGTGCTGGTCAGCCAGCTCTGAGCGAGCCGCCCATCCCGGAACCATCGGCAGGACGGCTCGTGGAAAGGTTGGTTCCCGTTCAACGTGGGAGAACCCTCCGAGATCACCTGCAGTCGCAGGCTCGGGCCCTGGCACGCAGAAATCGAACACCTGCCCTCCCTCGCTCGGCGAGGGCCCCGATCTGTCATGGCCAATGTCCGTCGGAGAGCTCACCGCCAGGCAACCAGCGCGCAGGAGGAGCCCCCTCAAGAACCGAGCCCAACGCGAGCAGGCCCCGCGGCGTGCACCTGGCGGATCGCGGCCGCACCGCTCTTCAGGTCCCTCTGCTCCACTCGACCTTACCGCAATTGCCCCGATCTGGTGACAAGTCGCCGCGGGCGGTGACGAGGACCCCTGGGTCGGAGCTCCTCCGGGAAGCCAGGCCCGGAAGTCCGCGAAACTGCTCTCGCCCCTCTGGCAGGCACGACCCTCGCATCTCGAAGCGCGTACCCCCTCCAGAACGGAGCCGCTCGGACCATGCCACTCATACTTTGGTTGCTGCTGGGGCTTATCTTCGTTCTATTCCGCCTTGCGAGGCGCAATCGCCCGCTCGTCCAGATCTCGCCATCGGAGCCCATTTCTCCGCTACGGCGGGCAATGTGGGACAGAACGCTGGATGAGAAGCGAGATGCGCTCGAGGCGGCGACCAAGTTGCTCCAATGAAGCACTCCTGCCGAGCGACCCCTACCCCGATCGCCGCGCAGTGCGCCCTGCCAGAGCATGAGCTTGGAGGCCGGTGAAGCGCAGCCAGCGGACGCTCCGGTCCACTCCAGCTTGATCTCGATGTAGGCGCGGAGCACCTCCAGCGGCGCGCCGCCGCTTTGGACCCAGGCAGCAGGACCGGCTCTCGGGCGGCGGAAATGCCGCCGCAACTCCTTCCGTGGGACGAGACCGTCTTGAGGTTGTTCACCAAGACCGAAGGCTTCGCGGCCCGGTGCATCCGCAGCAGCAGCTGGACGTGGCCGGGCTCTTTGAACCAAGTAGATCGAAAACGCAGTCGTGATGAGCTTGTCCAAGGCGTGGAGGATCGGAGCGAACCGATACAGTGTCGCTCGCATGGAAGGTCAGGTACCGTCTCTATCCGACGTCGCGCCAGGCGGCCTTGCGACTCCACCAGCAGCTGTGCAACGCCGCGCTCCCTGCGAGATCCTCCGTCGCCGAGGGCGCAGGTACACCTCGATCACCATCGACAGCCCAACGCGCTCCCTCAGGTCAGCAGGGTGCCGGACTCGACAACTGGGGAGCCATGGCGCAGCGAGTCCATCGCTGCGCCTGCGGGACGGTGCCCGGCCGGGACCAAGAAGCAGCGGGGTGATGCTGAACTGGGCGCTCGGCGCCTCCGGTCGGGCCAGGTGTACAGACCGGTCCCGTCGAGGAGACTCCACCTGGAGCCATTGCTCGGGAGGAAGAGTTCATTCGAGTCCTTCCTCTCCTCCATTCACCAGATGTGGTCTGGAATCACACGCAAGGAGATTGGGGTGCCCGGCTCGGGATGCTCCGGAGCCTCGGCGCCAGGGCTGGCCTGGTGGACTTTCTTCCGGGTGGGAACGCAACGACGATGGGAATGCGGAGATGCGCGCTCAAGCGGACCTCTGGGGGAACCAGCCATCCCGAGCGCTTGCTCCAAGCCGACGGGCCTTCTCTGCACTCCACCCTGACGCGCTGCCGCGCAGCCCTCTTCCCGAGCCTACCCGGGACGGAAAGCGCGAAGCGGTGCCGCTTCCTACCTGGCGGCCATGCGCCGCCCGAGCCCTGGCGCGAATGGAGCTCCGGCGCGCTGGGGTTACCGTCGCTCCCGGTCCCGCCCGCTGCGGCGCCCCCGCCCCGGCCTGTTCCGCGCCTCCGCTCCTGACCGGTCGCTCGCGCCGGTCGGCTTCTGTCCTATCGCCACGCAGAAGACCTGGCCAGCGCGGATCTGCCGGACGAGGTCCTCCTCGTTCTTTACCGGATCGCGAAAGAGCGTGGCCGCCTTGCCAATGTCGCCGAGCACCGGACGGGCACCCGATCCGCCGACGCACGGCAGGCTCATGTGGTCAGCCGCCTCGATGGCAAGGTCATTGGCTGGGCCTCTTCGCCGCGCGTTCAGGCCCTCCAGCGCCGAGAGCCCCTCCAGCGTGAAGATGAAATCCCCGCTCGGGCGCTCCACCGATTTGTCGTAGGGATGCGCGGCAACGACGGCAGCCCCCATCGCGCGCACACGTTCCAAGACCTCGCGGACCTTCCACGGCGTCGTGCCAAACATCTGCGGCAAAGCCGGCACATTGGTCGGCTGAGGGAAATAGCAAAGGTAGTGACCGCGATCGGTCACCAGCTCAACGCCGCAGAGCGCGAGGAGACCCTCCTCGCGCCCAGCGGCGCGCATCTCATCGAGGCCATCGAGTGTGTTCGTATCGGTGACGACGACGCCATCGAGCCCAACCTCCCTCGCTCGCCGTACGATCTCGCGCGGGTCGAGCGTACACCCAGGAGAGTGGTGGCTATGAACGTGAACGTCGATGAGCATGTTGGGCGGATAACACACTGCGCGTTTCGTGGAAAGCCGAAGCGAGCTTGCGGAACTCGCGCCCCATCCCGGACCATCCGGCGAAGCGCCTTCACGCCCGGGCGCTCTGCCGCTGATGGATCCCCTCTTCGGCGGCCCTGATGAGGTACCCCATCAGCATCAAGCTTGAAGTGTTCTCGACGACTCGACTGGGATCCCGCGCAATCAGACGTGCACTGTACGAGAGAAAAAATTGGGCCAGCTCCTCCCCCGCTTCGCGCTGAATGAGCGCATTGAGGACCGCCGAATCCATCGTCCGCACGCGGTTGATGAAGTCGACAGCGAACCCCCTTTTTCCGTCATCCCGATCGAGCGTCACGTGGTTTCCGTGCATCACGCCTCCCAAAGCGCTCCACCCTCCGACGGGCGCATGAGAATGTAGTGACCGCCACCCTTCGGCGAAGCCCCCTCGACTGGGCCGCCGAGAGCGGGCGCGCCAAATTTTTCTGGCGATCCCGGCAGTTGCCTCTACCTAACCTTTGACATGCGAAAAACCCGCGTGCCATACTCAGGTCAATTCGCCCCTGGGGGTAATGGCGTGAGCGGGTCTGAGGGGAGCGTGCACTTCACGGGAATCAAAGTCTTCTCCGCCACCAAGGCAAAGGAACGCGAGGAGCTCGGAGAGAGCATTACCAGGTGGCTGCGCTCCAACGCCGATCTGGAGGTCGTCGAGCGCGTGGTGACGCAATCATCCGACAACGAGTTCCACTGCCTCACCATCGTGCTCTTCTATCGGGAGAGAAAAGTGGCGTAGCGAGAGCCCTTCTCCCCTACCGTCTTTCAAGACTCCTATGAGGATGAAGCAGCGGCCGGAGGACTTCTCTGTCGCCGAGTCGTGGCGTTTCGACCGCGACCCGCGAGGCGCCTATTTCGTCTACCTGATGGACAAGCAGAAGCTCTCCACCTTCGAAGCCGTGGAGCGCATCAGCTCCCGAGCCAGGGTCCAGCCGGCCGAGATCTCGTACTGCGGGCTCAAGGACAAGCAGGGCAGAACGTCGCAGCTCGTGGCGGTGCACGGCAAGCCGGTCGTGCTCCAGGACCCCGACCTGAGGCTGAGACCGCTCGGCCGAAGTTCCGGACCGCTCTCGAGCGCCAACACCGCCTCGAACCGATTCGCCGTGGCGGTGCGCGACCTGGGCGAGGAGGACCTCTCACGGCTACCCGCGTCGGTCGCGGAGGTGAGGCGCATCGGCATCGTGAACTACTTCGACTCCCAGCGCTTCGGCTCGCTCAAGCACGGGCAGGGATTCCTGGTGAAGGACCTCATGCGGGGCGACGCCCGGGCTGCGCTTCGAAACTATCTCGCCCGCCCGAGCGAGCTCGACCGAACGAACGACGCCCGCGTCAAGGAATTTTTCAGGGAGCACTGGGGCGAGTGGCACCTCAAGAACCCGTTCCCCGGAGCCGAGCGCTATGCCCCCGTGCTGCGATGGCTGAAGCTTCACCCCGAGGACTACCTGGGCGCGTTCTTGCGCACCGAGCCGCGCTGGCGAGCGCTGCAGGTCTTCGCCTACCAGAGCTGGCTGTGGAACGAGGGGGTGAAGGAGTACCTGCGCGATGCGATGGGAGCCGAGCGGCTCGTCTCCATCCGCTACCAGGCCGGCACGCTTCTCTTCCCTCGCACGCAGGCAGGAAAGGGAGCGAAACTCCTGCGCCATTTCCCGCTGCTCGGCCCGGACTCCCGCCTCGAGGACGAGGCCATCCGGAAAGCGGCCCTCAAGGTGCTCGGGCGCGAGAACATGACGGTGGAGTCTCTCCGGGTCCCGGACGCTCCGCAGATCCATTTCGATCACGAGGACCGACTGCTCTTCGTCTTGCCCCAAAAGCTCGTCGTGGGCGAGCCCGCAGCCGACGAGCTCAACCGGGGTCGCCTGCGAGTGAATGTCGCGTTCACGCTTCCGCCGGGCGCCTATGCAACGCTCGTCGTGAAACGGCTCTTCTTCTGGACGCTCGAGCCCAGGGCGAAAGCCAAGCCTGTGCCGAAAGCGACTCGGACTGCCGAGCAGGTCCACGAGGAACGCAAGAAGACGGGCTTTCTCGCGAACAAGCGAGCGCGCCGAGCCAGGCGAAACCGGTGACGCTCACGACGGCCGCGGATCCGCCCATTCCCAGACGAGCAGGCCACCTCCCACCTGGAGCTCAAGCTTCTCGATGACCATCCCCACGTCGACCTCGGGAGGAACATCGAGGGCCGCGATCTGGGGTGGCATCGCCTCGTAGCTACATCCCATGGCGAGCAACCCGTCCAGAAGGCGCTGCACCTCCGGGCGATCGAGGTCAAAGGCCGGGTCGATGGCGATGCGCAATGTCCGGTGGCCGCTCTTGCGCTCCACGTCAGCGAGCCGAGGCATCTTCCCGTCCTCGCTGCTCGCCTGCACCACATCGCCCTGCGACAGACCGTAGGCGAAGAACGGCGTGCTCTCCACCCGGAATCGACCCGCTCCGAGCGGCTCGGCCCAGAGCCACTCGGTCGCGAGCCCCTCCCCGCTTACTTCGAGTTCCAGCGGGACAAGGAGGCGAACGTATCCACCCGGCGCGTCGTCGCGAACCATGCAACAGAGGAACTTGCCCGCTCGCAGGGGGTGAGGACAAATGCCCGTGGGGCTGCCTGCATCCTCCTACCCTGAACAGGGCCCAAAATGCAGGGCGAGCGCCTCGGCGAGCGCTCGTCCCGAGTAGCGAGCGGGCTGTATTGCCACCGCCAGCCCCTGGGCGCGCAGCTCGGCGGCGGTGGTCGGACCGATGGCCGCCAGCGTCGTGTGCGCGAGCATCCTCACGCCGAGCTGGGCCACCGCGCTCTTCACCGCCGACGGAGAGGCAAACACGACCGCGTCCACGGTTCCTCTCTCGAGCGCCTCCGCCAGCGGCTCCAGGGACTGCCTGGGAGCGGGCACGGTGCGGTAGGCGGCTGGCGCCGACACCTTGACCCCCGCTCGGGACAGGCCGTCGATGAGCTCGGCGCGACCTTCCTCGGCCCGGGGCACGAGCACCCGGTCATCTCCGGCAGCTTCCGCCAGAGCCCGGGCCAGATGCTCCCCCGTTGCCCGTGCTGGAACGAGGTCCGGCGCCCGCAGGAGGAGGGCCAGCCGCCTTGCCGTGGCAGACCCCACCGCCGCGAGACGGGACCGCCCGAGCAGGGCGGGCTCGATCCCGATGTGGACGGCTCGCGCGATCGTCCGTTCGACTGCAGTGGCACTCGCAAAAGCAAGCCAGCTTGCCCCGTCAAGGCTGCGCAAGGCGAGGTCGAGGTCGTCGAAGGACGAGGGGGGGGCGAACTCGATGGCAGGAGCCTCCAGGACCTCGCCCCCCAGCTCGAGGAGTCCTTCGCGAAGCGCATCCTCCCCACCTCGCGGTCGGGTGAGGGCGATGAGGCGCCCGCGCAGCGAGCCAGGCGCGGGCCCCGAGTCACGCATGATCGGTCGCGTTTCCAGGATGGGGGACATCCCCCGTCAGGTCCCGCAGGATCTCGGCAGCGCCCTTGCCGAGCAGCTCCTCACCCAGCGCCTCCCCCAAGGCGCGCGCGTCCTCGCTGCTGGCACTTTGCGCGCCGCGCAGGATGCGCTTCCCGTCGAGTGACGCCACGAGTGCCCGAAGCGAGATCCGCCCCTCCTCCACGGTAGCATGAGCGGCGAGGGGCAGCTGGCAGCCACCCCCCAGCCGCTGCAGCAGCGCGCGCTCCGCCTCCACACACCGTCGCGCCGAAGCGTCCTCGAGCGGCAAGAGGCGCGAGAGCGTCTCGGCGTCGGACGACCGCGCTTCGAGCGCGAGCGCGCCCTGTCCCACCGCCGGCAGCATTTCCGAGGGGTCGAAAAGCTGGGTCGCGTGGTGGGAAAGATCGAGGCGGCGAAGCCCTGCGTAGGCGAGGACCACCGCGTCGAGCCCCTCCGATAGCTTGGCCAGCCTGGTCCCGACGTTACCCCGCACGCTCTGGATGCGCAGGTCAGGCCTGAGCGCCCGCAGCTGGGACGCGCGCCTGATGCTCGAGGTGCCGACGCTGGCGCCTCGAGGAAGGGCCGACAGCTCGAGGTAGCGCGGCGAGCAGAGCGCGTCGCGCGCATCCTCGCGAACGGGGACCGCGCCGACGGTGAGTCCCCGTGCCAGCGCCACCGGCAGGTCCTTCATCGAGTGCACGGCGATCTCGACCTGCCCTTCGAGAAGCGCGTCCTCTATCTCCTTCACAAAGAGTCCCTTGCCGCCCACGCGCGCGAGCGCCTGGTCCAGAATCTTGTCCCCCTTCGTCACGAGCTCGCACAGCTTGACCTCGAGGCCCTTCTCGCGGGCGCGGAGGAGGTCCGCCACCCCTTCCGCCTGTCGCCTCGCAAGCGGGCTGCGCCGGGTCGCGATGCGAATCACCGCTGCTCCGGCATCGCGACCTTCGGCGCCGAGGCGTCTTCGGGTTCGCTCGCCCGGGCCGGCTCCGCCTCGTCGATGCCGAAGAGCACGGCGGCCGCTCCGGGTAGCGCGGTGTCGCCCGACGCTGCCGCCGCCTTGAGTCGCGCCGTGGGAGCGTGGAGGAGCTTGTTCACGATGGCGCGCGCCATCGCCTCCACGCTCATCCTCCCCTTCTCGTCGATGTGCTCGCCCATCAAGGAAAGGGTCTTCTGCGCCTCGAGGCGTGCGATCGCCTCGGCGCGCTGCCGCAGAGCTGAAAGGACGGGCAAGGCAGCACGCTCGTTGCGCTCGGCAAGAAAAGCCATCACCTCGGCCTCCACGATCGCCTCGGCGCGCGTGGCCTCTTCGGCGCGCGCGTGCCACGTCGCACGCACGACCCGCTGCAAGTCGTCCATGTCGTAGGCGAACACGTTCTCGAACTGGGCGCAGCGCGGGTCGACGTTTCTGGGCACCGAGAGATCGATAAGGCACATGGAGCGGTATCGCCGCGGCTTCAAGGTGGCTTCGACCATCTCGGCGGTGACCACGAAGTGCGGGGCACTGGTCGCGACGATGATCACGTCGGCCTCGGTGAGCAGCTGCGGAAGCTCCGAAAAGTCGCGCACGTGGCCCCTCGCCCGCCTGGCGACCCATTTGGCGCGGTCCCGCGATCGGTTCGCCACCAGCACGTGATCGGCCCCCAGCGAGGCGAGTGCCTTGGCGCTGGAAGCTCCCATCTTGCCGGCGCCGACGAGGAGGACCGACCGACCCGAGAGGTTGCCGAAGATCTTGGCGACGAGCTCCACCGCGACCTGCGACACCGAGGTGGTCCCCCGGCCAATCTCGGTCTCCGTGCGAACGCGTTTGGCCGCGACAAAGGCGCGAGCGCACAGGCGCGAAAGATGGGGCCCCGCGGTGGCAGCCGCCGCGGCCAGGCGATAGGCCTCCTTGACCTGCCCCGCGATCTGCTGCTCGCCCACCAGCATCGAGTCGAGGCTCGCGGCGACGCGAAAGAAGTGCCGTGCTGCCTCCCGACCAGCGCGCTCGTACAGATATCCCGCGGCATCGGCGGAGCGGCTCAGCAAAAAGCGCCGAGCGGGCTCGGCCGAGGTGGCCAAGATGAGCACCTCGACGCGGTTGCAGGTGGACAGCACGAGCGACTCCTCCACCCCCGGCCGTGCGCGCAGATCCGCGAGCCCCTCCGCGAGCGTCTCTCCCGAGAACGCGACCCGCTCGCGCACCGCGATGGGCGCCGTGCGATGCGAGAGGCCTACGAGAAAGACATCGCTCACTGGAAGTTGCCCCCGTGGCGCGTCACGTTGGGGACGGTGCCCAGCGCAATCATCGATGTCATCAGCAGCGCAAACCCGGCCAGCGTGAGCAGCGCGTATCGGCGCCCGTGCATGCCCATGTGACAAAGCTCGACCATGGCCCCGTACAGTAGCCACACGAGGAGGGCCGTCACCTGCTGTGGATCCCACATCCAGAAGCTGCCCCACGCATTCTTCGCCACCATGGCACCCGTCACGAGCGCGACCGACCACACGGCGAAACCGGTCCGCACGAGGCTCTGGTTCAGGCGGTCGAGCGATTCAAGCGAGGGCAGCCGAGAGAAGAGCACCCCGAAGTGCTTGCCCTTCACCTCGCGTTCTTGCAGAAGGTACATGGCCGCCACGCCGAACGCGATTGCGAAGAGCGCCACGCCTCCGATCGCAGTCGAAACGTGGACCTTGAGCGCGGGCAGGCGAACCACGCTCGGCAGGACGCCGGTCTGGCTCGACCCGAGGCCAAAAAGACCCGGCAGCGCCGCGATGACCACCAGCGGCAGGACGAAGGCGCCCACCGCGGGGAGCGGATAGAGCCACTCCAGCACGAGGAATAGCCCAGCGCCGACAAAGGCCAGCATGCCCAGCCCGCCGCGCAGGGCAAAGAACTGGGTCCCGCCCGACTCCCTGCAGGCGAGACTGATTGCGACCGCGTGGACGAGAAACGCCCCTGCCACGAGCGCAAACCCCATCCGAACTGCACGGACGCGGTGTGGTCGAACGAAGAAGAAAATATAACTCACAGCGCTCGCCGCGTAGAGCACCGTGGCGGTCCTCAGGACTTCCACGCTCATCTATCTGTCCGCCCCCTTTTCTGGAGGCCCTGCGCCCGTTGCTTGCGACTTGCGCGCCCGATTGCGACGCCGCATCCGAATTGCTTTCGCGAAAACCGTGGCCGCACCGAATGCCCGCGAAGGCGACCTGTGTAAATTATGGCAGGTTCCGGAGCAGAAAGCGCGCCAGCGCCTCCGCCTCTGTGCGCTTCTTCTCGAGTTCGTCTGGCAACGGTGGCGATGATGGCTGGCCCTCGGATGGATAAACCGCCGGGCCACTCACGACATCCCCACCACCCTCCTGGGGCGGGCTGTGCTCTTCTTTCGAAGGGCTCACAGCCGTCGAGCCTTCGGACTTCTTCGCGAGCCCACTCACCTCCGCCAGGAAGCCCGGCTGAACCTCGTAGGCCACGTCGCCAACGAGGACCGAGTCAGCCAGCTTCTCGGCACCGAGACGGCGCAACTGGGCGTCGGTCTTCACCCTGCCGAGCAGTTCGTGCGGGTCGCGTTCCGCCCCCACCAGCTTGAGAAAGTGCGATGCGGGCTCGAGAGCATAGCTCCGCCCGGGCACTCCCCTCTCGAGCAGGGTCATGACGCCACCCCGGAAGTCGATCTTGCCCTGCTCGGCCCAGGAATCGAGTAGGGCCTGAGAAACAAATAGGAGCCCCGACATCCGCTGGCCTCGATGGGGTCATGCAATTCGCACACCCCCGGGGAACCTAGCACGCTCGCTGCGCCGCTTGAAAGAGGCGGAGACGCAGACTAGTAACGCTCCATGGCATCCGACAACGTCGTCGTTCTCGAGGATGGTACCTTCGATGAAGAGGTGCTGAAGAGCCAGCTGCCGGTCCTGGTCGATTTCTGGGCGACGTGGTGCGGCCCCTGCAAGGCCATCGCACCCGCCGTCGATGAGATCGCCCGCGAGTACCAGGGGAAGATCAAGGTCGCCAAGCTCGATATCGACAGCCACCAGCAGGTACCGCAGCGATTTGGCATTCGCTCCATCCCGACCCTGCTTCTGTTCAAGGGCGGGCACGTCGTCGACACCATCGTGGGCGCCGTCCCGAAATCGAAATTGGCCGACGCCGTCAAGAAGCAGCTCTGAGCAGATGGCGGGAGGAGGGTCTCCCAAGCTTCCTGACACCACCCACCGCAGCGGGCCCGGACGACCGGACCCGGCGCGTCGCGGGATCGCATGGTTCTCGGGAACGCCATGGCGCAGCTTGACGCACGGCGGCACGCCCTCCTCGACGGCCACCCACTGACGACAGTTCCCTGCCGCCACCCGAGACCGGTCGGTCTCCGGGCTGTGTCATGGCGATCGTCATGCGCGACGGAGCGCGGGGGACATCTTCCGGCCACCTGCCAGAACAGGGACGAGCCCCGAGGTGCCCTGGAGGCGAGTCCCGACTTCGCGACACGGACTTCTGGTATCGCTGGCGGCAGACGGGTCGGTCCATCGGCACACGGGGGCGCTGCGGCCCGCCATGGCCCCGCGGTGCCGGTGCCCGGTGGTCCATGGCGCACTGCGCCATCGAACGACACCCTCGCCTCTCGCAAAGCCGTGTAGCGCCCCGGCGCCACGCTCGAAGGCGTCGCCTCAACGCGCGGGCAACGACGCGAGGTGCGACCTCCCCAGCGCGGACCTCAGTTGACGAACCGTCGCATGGCGACGTTGTTCAAGAGCCCGATGCCGGTCATCACGGCCAGCACCGACGACCCTCCGTAGCTGAGGAGGGGCAGCGTCACGCCCACCACCGGCATGATTCCCGTGACCATGCCCATGTTGATGAAGGCATGCCAGAAGAGCATCGCCGCCACTCCCACCGCCAGGAAGTGCCCGAAGCGGTCGCGAGCATTGCCGGCGATCCCGACGGCAGCGATGACCAGCGCGTAGTAGAGCGAGAGGAGCAAGAGACAACCCACGAATCCGTGTTCCTCCGCCCACACCGAGAAGATGAAGTCGGTGTGCTGCTCAGGAAGGAAAGAAAGCAGGGTCTGGGTACCCTGCCCCCATCCTTTGCCCAGGCCCTGCCCCGATCCCACCGCAATCATCGATTGGGTCGCGTGATAGCCGGCGCCGAGCACGTCTCCCTCGGGATCGAGGAAGGTCTCCACGCGCTTCTTCTGGTACGGCTTCAGGTGCGGATACGCGAAGACGGCCCCGACCGCCAAGACCACCGCGACGGACACCAGCGCCTGCCAGCGCACCTTGGCGAAGAGCATCATGGTGGCGCCCACCGCGACCACGATGAGGGCCGTGCCCAGGTCTGGCTGCTTCAGGATGAGCAGCGCTGGAATGCAGGTCAGGGCGGCGGGAATGGCGAGAGCGACCAAGCCATAGCCGTCCTTGCGTCTTCCCACATCCATGTGGAAGTAGCGCGCCAGCGCAAGGGCCACCGCGATCTTGGCAAGCTCGGAAGGTTGCAGGTTGAGCGGTCCGACGACGAGCCAGCGCCGGGCACCCATCACGACGCGTCCCTTGGCGAGCACGAGCACGAGGAGCAAGAGGACGACGATGTAGAACAGGTAGGCGCCGCGCATGAAGCGCCGGTAGTCGATGAACGCGATGGTGAGCGCGCAGCCGGCGCCCGCCCCCATCCAGGAGAGCTGGGAAATCCATACCGGCCCGTGCGCGCTGCGAGAGGCCGAGGCGAGATTCCAGACCCCGAGCGCGGAGAT
>Ga0335081_10010895_pt1 | contig 14706 bp, 7 predicted proteins | sample Lox_Sample_35_FD_206713 | JGI IMG/M metagenome (GOLD analysis project Ga0335081, IMG submission 206713) | Soil microbial communities from Loxahatchee National Wildlife Refuge, Florida, United States - Lox_Sample_3.5 | ecosystem: Environmental > Terrestrial > Soil > Wetlands | place: USA: Florida... | reverse complement strand
AAAAGACGATGCATTGCTCCAATACCGAGTCCAGGGGTAAAGCAATCAGAATCGGTGTAGCGGGAGCGGGCAGGAGCGTGCGAATCGGCTTGAGAATACTGTGACTGATTTGTTCGAGTTTCCGGCCGTCGGCATTTGCCGACCACAGACTCCGCGTCAATTGGGTCAGACTGGACAGGTATAACGCTGCCCCGATCGGCACCAGCACGAAGGCCGCCCACCGCCAGCTCCCGGTCCGCCAGAGTGGCGCGAAGGGGATGCGCGGTAATCCGGGCGCGGAGGCCGTCATCGGCGGGCGTTGAAAGCCGGTCGCCCAGTAAAGACAAATCGCGTGAACAAACAACGGGATATTGTATGAGACGCGATCCGGCAGGCGCGCTGTTTTCAGCAGATAAAAACCCAGCCCGACAAAAAGCACGTACGAAATCAACAGAGTGACCAGGCAACGCGCGCGGGAAGTTCCTGCGGCTATCAAATACCAGATCGCGTTCAGAATGGCCAGTTTCATCAGTATGGCCGCGTCGCGCCCGTGCCAGAACAGATTCGGCAAAAACAGATAGCTTGCCGAAAAACCCGGCGAAGACGCCGGCTCAGTTTGCGCCAACGCCTGCAACCGGGAAAACAGGAGGCGCATTTTAGGAACGCCGGCGTAAACCTCAGGGTCGGGGTAAAAAAACTGCGAAAACATCCACCCATCGTTTTTGCTCCAGCCAACCGTGGACGCAGCTTGCGGAATGAACCGGGCCAGCGCGGTGACCTGGATTTCACCGCGAATGCGGTTGTACTCGGAAAATTCGGCCCACGCCGGATCGCGCTGGTACGCGCGGTGATTGATTCCGTGGAAGACCAGAAATATCCCCGCGCAGGCCACGCCTGTTCCCAACAACCGTCGCCAGCCGGCCAGGCCGAATCGTTCCAGTACGAACGGCCAGGCCGCCGCCGCCAACAGGAATGCGGCCGGCTCCCGCACCAGCCACATGAAGCTCACCATGACCAGCCCGGCGATTATTTTGGGCCAATGCGCCGGATGCCGCGGCTGCAGCCCGTCCACCAGCAACAATAATCCCGCCGTTCCAGTCAGAAAGGCGGTCGTGGTGAATTGGAGGTGAAGCAGAATGCGCGTTTCGACGATCAGGAAAAAGCCCACGTAGAGTCCGGTAAACAGCCAACCGCCCCGGCGGGATACCACCAGGAATGCAATGGCCGTCAGCGCGGCGTAATGCGTGACCAGAAGGTAGAGCATATACCAGTTGCATCCGCCCCAGGTTTCATAAAACAACTGGAGAACCCGGCCGACGATTATGTTGGTGAAAACCAGATGCGCATCGGGCTGGCCGGTGAGGAAACCCGAGGCAATCATCTGCATCATCAGGTCGTCGTTGGTTTCGTAACGCGGTGTGGCGCACGTCAAAAAAAGTCCGAAGAGAATCAGATTAACCGCCGCGGCCCAACCCAACGCACGAAACGCGTCACGCCGGCCGGCCAACCACTTTAAACACCGGAACAAACCGGCCCCGTTGGCGGCGGTACAGGACAGATTTTGCCGGGCCTCGCCTGGTGGCAAATTATCCATGAAATTCCTGGACGGTCCGAATGACCTTGTCCTGGTCGTCCTGGTTGAGGCTGTTGTAAAAAGGCAATCGTACCAGGCGCGCGCTCCGCGCTTCGGTGACCGGGCAAGCCCCCGGGCGGCCGCCCATCCGTTCACCCATCGGCGAGAGATGGAGTGGAACATAATGGAAAACGCTCAGGATGCCGCGCGACTTCAGAAATGAAATGAGCGCCTGGCGCGATTCCAAAGACGGCATCACCAGGTAGTACATATGGTACGATTGCTCGCAATGGTCGGGCACCACAGGACAGCCAATCCCGCGTTCCTGCGCCCAGCCGCGCAACTTCCGGTCGTAATCGTTCCAAATGCGCTTCCGCTGGGCCTGGATTTTTTGCCACACTTCCAACTGGGCGTACAAAAAAGCCGCCAGGACGTCGCTCATCACATAACTCGAGCCAATGTCCACCCAGGAATACTTGTCCACCTGTCCCCGGAAATACCGGCTGCGGTCGGTCCCTTTTTCCCGGATGATTTCTGCCCGTTCAATCAGACGCGCATCGTTGATCAACAGCGCACCGCCTTCGCCGCAGGTGATATTTTTGGTTTCATGGAAACTCTGTGCGGCCAGGCAGCCAAAGGTGCCCAGCCAGCGGCCCCGGAATTTGCCGAACAATCCGTGTGCGTTATCCTCCACCACGGACAACCCGTGGCGGGCGGCGATCTCTCCGATGACGTCCATCTCGCAACCCACCCCGGCGTAATGCACCGGAGTCACGGCCCGGGTGCGGGGTGTGATCAGGCCTTCCAACTGCCGCTCGTCCAGATTCAGCGTGTCGGGCCGAATGTCGGCAAAAATAATCCGAGCGCCCCGCAACGCGAAAGCGTTCGCCGTGGAGACGAAGGTGAAGGAAGGAACAATCACCTCGTCGCCGGGCCGGATGTCGAGCAACAGGGCGGACATTTCGAGGGCGTGGGTGCACGACGTGGTGACCATTGCTTTCGGCACGCCCAACACCTGTTGCAGAAATTCCTGGCATTTTTTTGAGTAAGTCTGGTCCCCGGCAATCTGGCCGATGGTGAGGGTCCGGGAAATATGCTCCAATTCGCGGCCCTGGAGCGAGGAGCGGTTGAAAGGTATTGAATAGCTTTGGTCCATGAGCTGTAGTCTCGTTAGCGTCGTTCCCCGGTCGCCGGCGGATACCATTTGTGATACCAGAGCCGCACATCCCGGCTCAGAAAGCCGCACTGTTGATAAAGCCGTTGGGCCGCCAGATTACTTCCCTGGGTGACCACGGTCACTTCACCGGCCCCTTGAGTCCCGAACCAGTTCAGGGCAGACAGAACCAATTTCCTGCCAATGCCCTTTCCCTGTGCTTCGGGACCGACACCCACCAGACCAATCTGCCCCGCCCGGCGGTTCGGATCCCAGTGGCAGGAAACATAGCCCAAAGGTTGATCGTCCTTGGAAGCCGCAATCAACACCATCCGGGCGCGCCCCTGGGTTTCCAGGGTTAACCAGCTGGCGTAGAGCTCTTCCACCCGTTCGCGCGCAAAATGCGAATCGTTGCCAAAGCGCGTTCCCTGGTGTACCACCCGGGCCATTGCCTGTAATCCGGGCAAATCACCGGGCTGAAACGGACGGATATCAACACCAGCGAATGGTTCTGGATAAGCACCTTCGGGCATGCGCGCCATTCTGTGTTCGAGGGTTATGCGAATATCAACCAGCCCGAAATGGCTTTGTTCGGCCGTGTGAAGGGTCATCGGGTCGTCGGCCCGCGCCAGAAAATACAGGCATTGAATCCGGTTGCGCCGGCTCCAGTCGTCCATTGACGCCAACTGTTCGGATTTCAGTGTGTCACCGCAAACGCGCGCGATTCGACAACGGAAGAATTCGGTATCCCACGGCAACAACTCGCAGGCTGCAGAGGCAGGCGCGCTCATGTCTTGCCCCCGCCACGAGCGGTGATTTCTTCACGAACCGTGTAAGTTGGGCGCTCCATCATCCGGAAATGCATCCGGGCCAGATACTCGCCGATGATCCCGAGCGCCAGAAGCTGGGCGCCGGAAAAAATTGCGATGATAGACGCCAGAAACGGAAATCCTTGCTGGGTGGTGCCGAACAGAAGATATCGGCCCACAACAAAAACCAGGACGAGCGCGCCAAAGGCGGTGCAGAGAAAGCCCATGAGATTGGCCAGTTGCAGGGGCAGGGTGGAGAAACCGGTCATCATGTTCATGGCATGCCGGAATAACATGCCGAACGTGTAATTCGAAACACCCGCCTTGCGGGGATCGTGCCGGACCTGTATGGCCACAAACCGCGTGGTCGCCCAGGTCAGGACCACATCAATGGAAACAAACGGGCTGTGATAATCGGCGAAGGCATCACGGACCTGCGTGCGAAACGCCCGAAAAGCCGACACGTGGCGGGCTGTCTCAGCCCCCATGGACCGCTGCAGCGCCAGCTTGGTCAACCACGAGGCCACGTCCCGCAACAAACCGTGCTGTTGGTGTTCGGGATAGCCATAAACCATCTCGAAGCCCTCCTCGAGTTTGGCCACCAGCTTGTGGATTTCTTCCGGCGGATGCTGCAGGTCGTCGTCCATCGTCACCACGGTGTCGAACCGCGCCGCCCGGATGCCGCAGAGGAGCGCGTTGTGCTGTCCGTAATTCCGCATCAGGTTGATGCCGCGAACCCAGGGGAACGCACGCGCCAATTCCTGAATGACTTTCCAGCTCTGGTCCCGGCTGCCGTCGTTGATGAGCAGGACCTCGTACTGAGCGGCCAGGGCCTTCAGCGCCGGTTCCAACCGTTTAATCAAGTCGGGCAGGATGGGTTCGCTGTTGTAAACCGGCACCGCCACGGTAATCGATCGGGTCGTTCGCATTCCGCTGTCCATCGAGTTGTCAATGCCCAAGACCGGCTGCTTTGTCACGCCAAAAAGTGAACCGGAACCCGGTTCCCCGCGTCGAAACCGTCGCGCCAGTTTCTCCGTGGCCGTGGTCAGCCGGGCCGGGGATTTGCCCCGCCGCCGCGGTGCCGGGGCAACGGGTTCCGCTTAAAAAAACTCGCGGACAAGCCGTCCTCGCTCCTATTTTGCCCGCGTGCATCTGGCCCATTTGCGCCTCCGGGACTTCCGCAATTACGCGCGGTTGGACGCCGAATTCGCGCCCGGTTTTCACCTGCTGCTCGGCGACAACGCCCAGGGCAAGACCAACATCCTCGAGGCGATTTATCTCATGACCACGCTGCGCTCGTTCCGCGGCGTTGGTGGCGCCCAAATGATCCGGCATGGGCAACACGGCTACTTCGTCGGCGGAAAAGTCGTTGGCGGAGCAATCCAGGCGTCGCAATCTATTTCCTCTCTCTCCTCCACTGGGGGAGAGGGCCGGGGTGAGGAGACCGGAATTTCTCAAATTCAAAACCGCTCGCCACACCCCTCTCCCCGCTCAGGCGGGGCGAGGGAGACAAAAATCCTCACGAGCCAAAGTTCGCGTGAAATCAAAATGTTCTGGTCGGTGCGCGAACGCAGACTGGCGCTGGACGGTCAGCCGGTCAAACGCCTCGGCGATTACCTCGGCGTGCTGCGCGCCGTGGTTTTCTGCACGGAAGATTTGCATCTGGTCAAGGGCACGGCGCGCGCGCGGCGGCGGTTTCTCGATTTGCTGCTCGCGCAAACCCAACCCGGTTACCTTCCTATGCTCCAGCGTTACCTGCGCGTCGTCCGCGCCCGAAACGCGCTGCTGAAAAAACGCCCTCTCGACGAGGCCGCGCTGGACAGTTTTTCGCAGGAACTCGTGCGGCTCGGCGACGAAATCATCCGCGCCCGGCGCGAACTCCCGCCAAAATTTTCTCCGCTGGCGAGGCTCGCGTATCGCCGGATCTCCAACGACGCGGAGGAATTGCGCATCGAATATCAGCCGAGTGTGAAGCAGGATTTTGCCGTGGAACTTGCGCAATCGCGTCCGCGCGAACAAAGTTACCGCTCCACTCTCGTCGGCCCGCATCGCGATGAGCTGCAGTTGTTGCTCAACGAAAAATCCGCCGCGCAATTCGGCAGCGAGGGCCAGAAACGCACGCTGGCCATCGCCTTGAAAATGGCGCAGGCGGAATTCCTCACCGGCCTGCACGGTTCGCCGCCGGTGCTCCTGATTGACGATGTGATGGGCGAACTGGACCTGAAACGTCGCAGCGGTTTCCTGCCGCTGTTGGAACACGCACGCCAGACCAGCGGCCAGGTGTTCATGACCGCCACCGAGGAAAACTGGCCGCGCGAACTCGGAAAAGATTTGCAGCGGTGGGAAGTAGCAGCGGGAAAATTGCGTAAGACAACATCGAACATTGAACACTGAACGCCACACATCGAACTAAAACCTCTCGGCGTTCGATGTTCGTTGTTGGATGTTCGTTGTTCTTTCCTTACACTCCACGCATGAGAATACTGTCGGGCATCCAGCCCAGCGGCGCGCTGCATCTCGGAAATTATTTCGGGATGATGCGCCCCGCCATCGAATTGCAGGAAAAGGGCGAGGCGTTCTATTTCATCGCGAATTATCATTCGATGACGTCGCTGTTCGACGCCGCTGAACGGCGCAAAAACACACTGGACGTGGCCTTGGATTTTCTCGCGTGCGGACTCGACCCGAAGCGCACGGTTTTCTTCCGCCAATCCGACGTGCCGGAAGTGACCGAGTTGACGTGGTTGCTTTCGACGGTCACGCCGATGGCCATGTTGGAAAATGCGCACAGCTACAAAGACAAAATCGCCAAAGGCATCGCGCCGATGCATGGGTTGTTTGCCTACCCGGTGCTCATGGCGGCGGACATTTTGATTTACGATTCGAACGTCGTGCCGGTCGGGCGCGACCAGAAACAGCACGTGGAGATGACGCGCGACATGGCCATCAAATTCAACCGGCAATACGGCGAGACGTTCGTGATTCCCGAACCGGAAATCCGCGAGGAAGTCGCTGTCGTGCCCGGCACCGACGGCCAGAAGATGAGCAAGAGCTACGGCAACACGATTGAAATTTTCGGCGACGAAAAGGCGACGCGCAAAAAAATCATGGGTATCGTCATGGACAGCCGCACGCCGCAGGAACCGAAACCCGACGCGGACAAAAATCTGGCAATTCAATTGCTCAAGCTCGTCGCGCCGGCGGACGTGGCAAAGGATTTAGAAAGCCGCCTGCGCGCCGGCGGCCTGGGCTACGGTGATTTAAAGAAAGTGCTGTTTGAGCACTACTGGAATTATTTTGCCGAAGCCCGGAAGAAGCGCGCCGAACTCGTGGCAAATCCGGATTTCGTGAACAAGGTGTTGAGTGACGGCGCGGCGAAAGCCCGGACGAAGGCACGGGAGGTTTTGAAACGTGCGCGCAAAGCGAGCGGTTTGGAATGAAGCTTACGCGGAAGCGACAAGTTCTGATTCCGGTACATTGGGATAACGGCGAGTATTTCTGACCAGTGCTCGCTGTCGGGTTCTACGCAATTCCGGGAGTCGGGCTAGTGCAAGGAGACGTTGAACTGGAAGCGGACGAATTGTCGGGGATTCGCGGCCAACGCGGCGGTATCGTAGTATTTCCAGGTCACCCGGCCATCGTCGCCCGGGACCGACTGCATCAGTTGCAGAACAGATGGGTCGGTTGACCAGTTCACGAGGTCGCTGGAGAACTGCGGAACCACAGTCACGTCGCTCGCGCCAGCAGACAATTTCAGGGAGACGGTCAGGTGCGGATCCGGTCCGACAGTTTCGACCGCGGCGGCGACCCGAGGAGTCGCGTCGGCGACCGTGGGATTGAGTCCGTAAATATATTCCGCGAGGTTGTTCAAGCCGTCGCCGTCCGGATCGGCATCCGGACCCGCAACGGCGTCATCCGCGGAAGTGGGCGTGGGCCAGAACAGGTTGCGCCAGAAGGAATAGGGCTCCGGATGGGCGGTACCGCCCGGCATTCCGCCTGGCATCGCCGAAGCAGCCCAGTTGGTCGCGATGCCGTGATTGGGGTTCGCCATTGGATTGCGGAGGACGAGGGACGGGCCATTGCCATCGGCGGCTGTCGGCCAGGGAGGATCGTCGTCGAAGCTGAAATCGCGGATGACAGAAGCGTTGGCGGCGAGGAGACGGAGTTCTTCACCGCTGTTTGACAGGTTGCCTCCGTATTCGCCCGCGACGAGGCTGTCGTAAGCATGACCGTAGCGGGTCTGAAACGCCGTCAGGCTCTTGACAATGAGGACATCAGCGCCGGGCGCCACGTAGCGGATGGAGCCGCTGCTGAAGTTGAACGTGATGCCGACGGTGAACTGGACACCAGAGAGATCCACCGGAACGGTGCCGATGTTCAAAAGACGCACGAACTCGAAATCGTCGGCGTTGGAAATGCCGGCGGCGGCTTCGGCGGCGGTTTCCTTGGGGGGATGATACATAAGCTCGGCGACGACGAGATTGTTACTCGAGGCAGCCTCAGACGCGGTGGCAAAGGTCGCCTCGGTGATGGGGCTCCACTCGCCGGTGGTATTGTTGCGGGCGCGGGCTCTGACAGTAAGAATTTGGGTTACCGGGAAGGCATTCGTATAAACGATCGCCGCAGAGTTCAACGCGCCGCCAAACAACCGGGGATCCGTGCCATTGAGCGTGTAATAAATGGTGGCGGTCTGTCCGACGGTGACGACTGCGGACGTGATGCTGAGCGAATAGTTGGGAGGGACGACGCCACCAAACTGGCTGAAGACAGGCGGCTCGGTGACCGGCCAGAACCCGGCGTCACGGAGCATCTGGCGACCGGTCGAGTTGCCCAGCAAGTAAGAACGCCGGCCGGTGCCGGAGGCGACCCAGGTATCGAAAGCACTGGTGTTCAGTGTGGAATAGGTGTTGTAAAGGACGAGCGGGCCGACTTCCGCGACGAGTTCGCCGAGGCGTTGGGCGAAGTGGCTCTTGAGCGGGCCGGCACCGTCCGGGTCGCGGTCATCCAGCACGCCGCCGTTGAACAGATGCAGGTTTACCCGATCGGCGAAGCGGAGCCGGAATTCGGGGCTGGTGGAAAGGCGGCGGAAAATGCGCGGCAAATTGTTCCACACGTTGGTGTCAAGCAGCAGATCGTTGCTGATGGTGTTGTAATCAACCGGTTTGCTGTAATAGCTGTTGACATCGAAGCCGCCTTCGGCGTCCCACACGGCGAAGCGGAACCGGCTGTTTGGGCCAGTGGACCGCTCGCGCGCGATGACGAAATTGTTCCCCGGCCAATCCCACATCGCACAATAGGTGTTCAGGAGGTAGTAATCCGCGGCATTGTCAACATCCAGTTGGTTGGTGACCGATTGCCAATTCGACGCGACGGTCAGGTCAGTGTCCAGCGTTGCCAGCATCTGGTAAAAGGCCGTGCTGTCGCCATCCACCCAGGTCCAGCTGTAGTCCACGTCCCACGACGCGTCACTGTTGTAGTGCTGCTGGAAGAACGGTTCCCGGAAGCGTTCAGTGAGGTTGAAGATGCCCTTGTAAACGGCGTTCAGGTACATCGAGCAGAACAACCCGCGAGCGCCGACGTGGCCCATGTCCAGCCAGAGGCGGCGGACGAGTTCATCCGTGATGAACGGATTGTAATTATCATTCTTGCCGGCGCGCAGCCGCAGGTGCTGGAATTTGTGGACCGGATAATTCGTAAACAGGAGATAATCGAGCGGGTCGGAACCGTAGTCGCTGTTGAAATGGATGTTGAACGAAGGTTTTTCAAAAGAGTTCCAGGGATTCCAGGGCGAATCCGCCGCCACCTGCTGCAAGGTGTAGCGGGGGCGCTGGTAATCGCTGCCGCTGATGCGCAGACCGATGTCATCCCGCACCGGACCCTGGTTGGTCGGATAATATCCCGGCGGGGAAAACAATTCGAAATGAACGGCGCGTTCAAAGGGAAACCCGTCACCCTCGGCATTATTGTAGTCTGCCGGGGTACCGGCTTGCCAGATGCTGCCGCTGGACACCGGCACCCAGGTGCCGCCGGTGATGGCCATGACCCCGCGGGGCCTGTAGAAATCGCGCCCGGCATCAGCCGTTAGCAGGAGGGCCGGCACATTCGTGAGGGCGGATGGCTGTTTGAGGAGATAGCTGTGGGTGACGGTCGCCGAGGGCAGCAGGCCCGCCAGGAAAGCGCGGGCGCGAATCACGATACCGGTTTTGTCATTTGCCTGAGTCAGGGTCAGTGCGCTGGTATAAGTGGAGCCGTTCAGCAGCGTGGGTTCGGAGCCGTCCACGGTGTACCGGATGATGCTGCCCGGCGCGGCGTTGGTCAGTTGCAGCGTCAGGGTCGAGGTGTTGTACAGACCGCCGAGGAGGTCCGCGTTCAGGGCGTTTTTGAACTGGGGCGCGGCGACCTGCGCCGGGTAGAACGCGCCGGCGTTGGTGGTACCGGGCGTGGCCGTGTCAAAATATCCCAATTGGGCGGGATTGGTTGGATTGCGCCCGTAGGAACAAAAAAAAACCTGCGGTGGGAATTGGGGCGCGAGCTCGTCCACGACCGTGCCCAGTGCATTGTACAGTCCCAGGTATTCGCCCTCGCGGCCGAGTTTGAAGTTGGAGTGGAGACGCTGAGCCGGGCCCGCCGGGGCATTGGCCTCATCCCGGTCGTCGCATAACACGAGCAGAAATCCGTTAGCGGGCAGAGTGGTTCCGGCCGGGAAATGCCACTTACCGGGCTGGCTCGCGTCGTCGGTCAATGACCAGCCGGTCAGGTCCACCGGCGTCGCATCCTGGTTGTACAACTCGAGCCAGTCCACAAACGCTGCCGGTTGGTCGTAATCACCCTCCTCACCCAAGGGCGGAATATAGGTCGTCGTGATGAGGCCTTCATCCACCACGCCGCCGGAAGGTTCATAGCGCCCGATGAAATAACGCCACGGCCCGCCACCGGTTCCCAACGCGATCAGATTTGTCGGCACGCCGTTGGAAACCCAGGTCAACCCGGCGTTGACCTTGAATTCCGGCGTCGGTGTGTGTTGGGTGATCTGCTCGGGTATCGCGAGGGTGGACGGCAACTCGGCATTATGAGCCTGGATGGCGAGGACGTTGCGGCCGGCCACCAGCCAACGCATCGCCGTGCCGAGGTTGTACGCGATGACGCTGGTGTTGGTGTTGACGTTGTAAGCCGGCTGGCAGGCGTAAAGAAAATGGTTCGTCGGGCCGGCATTGGCGCGCGCCACCTCGCGACCATTGAGGTACGCCACAAATCCGTCGTTGCAGTCCATGGACAAAGTCAATTGGTTCGTGGCAGACGCCAGGTCGGCCGCGGCCTGAAATTCTTTGCGCAGATACAGCGACGGTGCCTGATTCGCCATCGAACCCGTCAGGTCCGTGGCCAGCCCGGCAAAATTATAGCCCGCCGGTAAATTCCCGGTGTTCCAGGCGCTGTCGGCAAATTCGGGCTGGTTCCAGACCACCCCGGAACCGATCCGGGCCACATCATTGGTGGACCAGGACAAACGCCGGTCGCTGGCTCCGGCCATGAATTCGTTGATCACCACGCTCGCGCTCGTGCTAAAAAGGAAGATCCCGCTCGCGAAAACCACGGCTAGACGTTTTATCATCAATAATGATGAAATCACAATCTGGTATGGATATCAACACTAATATTGCCATTTCCCGCACCGGGGTTGCATCCGAACCTCATCTCGAATCGTGGAAGGCCTGAGGAAGAGCGAGAAGTGCGCAGACTGACGTCCGCGGTTACATTATCTTGAGTTTTGGCAAATCCTGTGAATCCACCAGCCCGACCGGCTCGCGTTTTGCGTTCACGACTATCAGATCGTCAATGTTCCGTTCGTTGAAAATCTTCAGCGCCTCGGCGGCCAGCGCGTTTTCCCCAATACAAATCGGGTTATGCGTCATCACCTTGTTCAACGGTTGCGCCAGCAGGTTCTCGTCCGTGGCCATGCGCCGCCGGAAATCGCCGTCGGTGAACACGCCAACGAGTTTGCCGCGCGCATTGACTACGCTCAGGCTGCCGGATCTGGCGTGCGTCATCACCAGCAACGCCTCTTTCACCGGCAGATTTTCACCCGCCACGGCATTGCGCTCGCCGGTGCGCATGATGTCGCCCACGCGCAACAACATGGCGCGGCCAATCGCGCCGGAAGGATGCAGCCGCGCATAGTCCTTCTGTTTGAACCCGCGCGCCTGCAACGCCGCCATCGCCAGCGCGTCGCCCATCACGAGCATCGCCGTGGTGCTCGAGGTTGGCGCCAGATTGAACGGACAGGCTTCTTTGGGCACGCGGACGTTCAGGACCACGTCACTGTGCCGGGCTAGCGATGATTTCAGGTTCCCGGTCAGCGAAATCAATTTCACTGAAAACCGTTTCAGGGCCGGAAGCAGGTTCAACAATTCCTCGGATTCGCCTGAATAACTCAGCGCCAGAATCACGTCGCCGTCGTTGACGATGCCCACGTCGCCGTGCAAAGCGTCCACGCTGTTCAACATCACCGCGGTCGAGCCGGTGCTGGTGAGCGTGGCGGCGATTTTTTGGCCGACGTTGCCCGATTTGCCGATGCCGACGATGACGACTTTTCCGCGTCGTTGCAGCGCTTCGACCAGCAATGTCACCGCGCCATCGAACGATTTATCCAATTGCGCGCGCACGGCCTTGAGCGCGGCCAATTCGATGTCGAATACTTCGCGTGCCTGACGGAGATGGCTCACGCCCGGAGTGTGTCACGGGCCCGCGAGGCTTTCAATCGTGATTAATAACCACCGTCCGATACGGGCGCATCCAACACTTTCTTAAAATGGTAGGGACATCGCGCTGCGATGTCCTCGCCCGTGCAACAGCGGGCGGAACAGAATGACACGCGACCAATCCCGTCTCCCGATTGCTCCGCTCCACGCGGCGCCGGACGGCGCGGCGCACCGTCCCTACCATCCGTTTGGTGCGCCATCCCTGCCAGAAACAGTACGTGGATTCGACCGGCCAGCGCGGCATTTTCACTGGCGGCGCCATCCGGGATTTTCTACAGTCACTCCTCCGTCGTTGACCGGAGGCATAAACGCCGGGGAAATGTGCGTTGCCTGGCGGCAAACGGAATTGGCGGCTGGGCGGGCTGACACAAATTGAACAAGCGGAAAAAATATGACACTGATTTCTAAAGTTAAGCGATGGGTGTGGCCGTTGTTTGGCCTGGCTGTTCTGTCGGCGGGATTGGAAATTGCCGCGGCCCAGGAACGCCCCGTCTATCTGGACGACACCCGGCCGCTGGCGCTGCGCATTGATGATTTGCTTTCCCGGCTCACGCTTGAAGAAAAAGTGTCGCTGGTCCATGCCAATGCGCGCTTCGGAGTCGCCGGCGTCCCGCGCCTGGGCCTCGCCGAACTACGAATGGACGATGGCCCGATGGGCGTGCGCGAGGAAGGCCGCTCGTGGCAATCGCACATTGATGATTTTTCGACTGCCATGCCCGCAACCCTGGGGCTGGCAGCCACCTGGAACACCGACCTGGCCGTGGCTTACGGGTCGGTCATCGGCCAGGAAGCGAAACAGCGCGGCAAAAACATCATGCTGGGGCCGAGCCTCAACATTCAGCGCACCCCGCTGTGCGGCCGGAATTTCGAGTATCTGGGCGAGGACCCGTTCCTGACTTCGCGCATAGCCGTTAATTACATCGAAGGCGAGCAGGCCCAGGGTGTCAGTTCCTGCGCCAAACATTTCGCCGCAAACAACCAGGAATATGACCGTAACACGGTCAACGTGGAAATGGACGAGCGCACCTTGCGCGAGATTTACCTGCCGGCCTTTCACGCGGCGGTGCAGGAAGCCGGTGTGTTGAACGTCATGGCGGCCTACAACCTCTTCCGCGGCCAGCATTGCTGCGAAAATCATTACTTGCTCGACGAGGTTCTCAAGGGCGAATGGGGATTCAAAGGCGCAGTGATGTCCGACTGGGGTGGCGTGCATCACACTGACCTGGCGGCGACCAACGGCATGGACATGGAAATGGGCACCGGGCGGGCCTACCACGATTATTACCTCGCCGATCCGTATCTGGCGGGATTGCAATCCGGCCGGTATCCCGTGTCCGCGCTCGATGACAAGGTCCGCCGCGATCTTTACGTCCGGTTCAAATTGGGCCTCATTCATGACCCGTCAGCGGCGGTTGTCACGAATGTCGAACCGCAAGGTCCGTTGAGCACCCGGGCGCATCAGGAAGTGGCGCGGCAGGTGGCGGAAGAATCCTTTGTGCTGTTGAAAAATCAAAACCTGCTGCCGCTGAATCCGGCGCGCATCAAAACCATCGCCGTCATCGGCGCCAATGCCGTCGCTGAATTTGCCCACGGCGGCGGATCCGCCAACATCAAGGCGCCCTACGAAATCACCGCGTTGGAAGGCATCAGCAATCGCGTCGGCGACCGGGTGAAGCTGATTTACGCGCAAGGCTACAATCCGCCGGGCGGTCCGGGGCGTGTGGACTTCCGTCCAGAACCGGAACCCGTGAACGCTCCGCGGAACGTCTCCGCTTTGGTTGCCGAGGCGGTGGCCGCTGCCAAATCGGCAGACCTCGTCGTTTATGTCGGCGGTTTGAATCATCGCGGCGGTTACGACACCGAAGGCGCCGACCGCAAAGACATCAAGCTGCCCGGAGCACAGGACGATTTAATCCGGAAAGTGGTCCAGGCGAATCCGCGGACGGTGGTGGTGCTCATGGGCGGCGGCGCGGTCGAGATGGATGCGTGGCTTGCCAGGGTGCCGGCTGTGCTCTACGCGTGGTATCCTGGCATTGAAGGCGGCAACGCGCTCGCCCGCGTCTTGTTCGGCGACGTGGATCCTTCCGGCAAATTGCCCTGCGCCTTCCCGAAACGACTGGCGGATTCACCGGCGCACGCGCTCCACGCGTATCCGGGCATCAACGACACCGAAGTTTACCGGGAAGGCTTGCTCGTTGGTTACCGCTGGTACGACACGAAGAAAATCGAGCCGTTGTTTCCCTTCGGTTACGGCCTGTCCTACACGACGTTCAAATACTCGGACCTCAATCTCGTTCCCGGTCCGGCGGCGCTGGGCGCGCCGCTGACGGTCGAATTCGAACTGGCCAACACCGGCGGCCGCGCCGGCGCGGAGGTGGCGCAGGTTTATGTGGAGGAAAATAAAACCCGTCTGCCGCGTCCACTAAAGGAAATGAA
>Ga0335081_10010894_pt1 | contig 14707 bp, 13 predicted proteins | sample Lox_Sample_35_FD_206713 | JGI IMG/M metagenome (GOLD analysis project Ga0335081, IMG submission 206713) | Soil microbial communities from Loxahatchee National Wildlife Refuge, Florida, United States - Lox_Sample_3.5 | ecosystem: Environmental > Terrestrial > Soil > Wetlands | place: USA... | reverse complement strand
GGCGCCGCCATGAACCACTGGTACCACTGCGACATGAACTACCGCGGCGTGATCAACATGCTGGTCATGTGCGGCTGCATCGGCCAGTCGGGCGGCGGCTGGTCGCACTATGTGGGCCAGGAGAAGCTGCGGCCGCAATCGGGCTGGCTGCCGCTCGCCTTCGCGCTCGACTGGGGCCGCCCGCCGCGCCAGCAGAACTCGACCTCGTTCTGGTATGCGCACACGGACCAATGGCGCTACGAGACGATCGGCGTCGACGAGATCCTCTCGCCCACCGCCCCGCCCGGGCCGTGGGACGGCGCGATCATCGACTACAATGTGCGCGCCGAGCGCATGGGCTGGCTGCCGTCGGCGCCGCAGCTGCGACAGAATCCGCTCGCCATCGCCAAGCAGGCGGCCGCCGCCGGCCTCGAGCCGAAGGATTATGTGGCGAAAGCGCTCAAGTCCGGCGAATTGCAGCTGGCGTGCGAGGATCCGGATCATCCGGACAACTGGCCGCGCAACCTGTTCGTCTGGCGCTCCAACCTGCTCGGCTCGTCCGGCAAGGGGCACGAATACTTCCTCAAGCATCTGCTCGGCACCACGCACGGCGTGCAGGGCAAGGATCTGGGCGAGGCCGGCCGCAAGAAGCCGAAGGAGGTCGCCTGGCACGACGAGGCGCCGCAGGGAAAGCTCGATCTGCTGGTGACGCTCGACTTCCGCATGTCGACCACCTGCGTCTACTCCGACATCGTGCTGCCGACCGCGACCTGGTACGAGAAGAACGATCTCAACACCTCGGACATGCATCCGTTCATTCATCCGCTCAGCGCGGCGGTGGACCCGGTGTGGGAATGCAAAAGCGACTGGGAGATCTACAAGGCGATCGCGAAAAAGTTCTCCGAGGTCGCGCCCGAGGTGCTGGGCGTCGAGAAGGACGTGGTGCTGACCCCGATCATGCACGACTCTCCCGGCGAGATCGCCCAGGCGCTCGACGTCAAGGACTGGAAGCGCGGCGAGATCGAGCCGATTCCGGGCAAGACCATGCCGGCCGTCACCGTGGTCGAGCGCGACTATCCGAACGTCTACCGGCGATTCACGGCGCTCGGGCCGCTGATGCAGAAGCTCGGCAACAACGTCAAAGGAATGAGCTGGAACACCGAGCACGAGGTCGACCTGCTCAAGCGCCTCAACGGCGTGGTGACCGAGGAAGGCGCCAGCAAGGGGCTCGCGCGCATCGACACCGACATCGACGCGACCGAGGTGATCCTCTCGCTCGCGCCCGAGACCAACGGCGAGGTGGCCGTCAAAGCCTGGGCCGCGCTGTCGAAGACCACAGGCCGCGATCACACCCACCTCGCGGTGCCGAAAGAGGACGAAAAAATCCGCTTCCGCGACGTGGTGGCGCAGCCGCGCAAGATCATCTCGGCGCCGACCTGGTCGGGGCTCGAGTCCGAGAAGGTCTGCTACAACGCGGGCTACACCAACGTGCACGAGCTGATCCCGTGGCGCACGCTGTCGGGCCGCCAGCAGCTCTATCAGGATCATCTGTGGATGCGCGCCTTCGGCGAGGCGCTCTGCGTCTACCGGCCGCCGGTCGATCTCAAGACCGTGAAGCCGATGATCGACGCGAAGCCGAACGGCAACAAGCAGGTCGTGCTCAACTTCATCACGCCGCACCAGAAGTGGGGCATCCACTCGACCTACACGGACAACCTCCTGATGCTGACGCTGTCGCGCGGCGGGCCGATCGTATGGATTAGCGAGCGAGACGCCGCCAAGGCCGGCATCGCCGACAACGACTGGATCGAAGCCTACAACGCCAACGGCGCGCTCACGGCGCGCGCGGTCGTCTCGCAGCGCGTCAAGGAAGGCATGTGCCTGATGTATCACGCGCAGGAGAAGATCGTGAACGTGCCCGGCTCCGAGATCACCGGCCAGCGCGGCGGCATCCACAACTCGGTGACCCGCACGGTGCTCAAGCCGACCCACATGATCGGCGGCTACGTCCAGCAGGCCTACGGCTTCAACTACTACGGCACGATCGGCACCAACCGCGACGAGTTCGTCATCATCCGCAAGATGGCGAACGTCGACTGGCTCGACCGGCCGGCCGACGACCAGCCGGGCGCGCTCCCGGCCGCCGTCACCCCCCGCAAGATGGAGGCCGCAGAATGAAGATCCGCGCGCAAATCGCCATGGTGCTGAACCTCGACAAGTGCATCGGGTGTCACACCTGCTCGGTCACCTGCAAGAACGTGTGGACCAGCCGCGAGGGCATGGAATACGCCTGGTTCAACAACGTCGAGACCAAGCCGGGCATCGGCTATCCCAAGGACTGGGAGAACCAGGATCGCTGGAACGGCGGCTGGCGGCGCAAGCGCAACGGCAAGATCGAGCCGAAGATCGGCGGCAAGTGGCGCGTGCTGGCGAACATCTTCGCCAATCCGGATCTGCCCGAGATCGATGACTACTACGAGCCCTTCACCTTCGACTACGAGCACCTGCAGAAGGCGCCGGAGCTGCCGGCATTTCCGACCGCGCGGCCGCGCTCGCTCGTCACCGGCGAGCGCATGGAGAAGATCGAGTGGGGTCCGAACTGGGAGGAGATCCTCGGCGGCGAATTTTCCAAGCGCTCGCAGGACTACAATTTCGAGGGCGTGCAGAAGGAGATCTACGGCCAGTTCGAGAACACCTTCATGATGTACCTGCCGCGGCTGTGCGAGCACTGCCTCAACCCGGCCTGCGTCGCGGCGTGTCCCTCGGGCGCGATCTACAAGCGCGAGGAGGACGGCATCGTCCTGATCGACCAGGACAAGTGCCGCGGCTGGCGCATGTGCGTGTCGGGCTGCCCGTACAAGAAGATCTACTACAACTGGTCGAGCGGGAAATCGGAGAAGTGCATCTTCTGCTTCCCGCGCATCGAAGCCGGCCAGCCGACCGTCTGCTCGGAGACCTGCGTCGGGCGCATCCGCTATCTCGGCGTGGTGCTCTACGACGCCGACGGCATCGAGAAGGCCGCGAGCGTCGCGAACGAGCAGGATCTCTACCAGGCGCAGCTCGACATCTTCCTCGATCCGCGCGATCCGCAGGTGATCGAACAGGCGCGCCGCGACGGCGTGCCCGAGGCGTGGCTCGAAGGGGCGCGGCGCTCGCCGATCTGGAAGATGGCGATGGAATGGAAGGTCGCCTTCCCGCTGCATCCCGAATACCGCACCCTGCCGATGGTGTGGTACGTGCCGCCGCTCTCGCCGATCCAGTCGGCCGCGCAGGCCGGCAAGATCGGCCATGACGGCGCGATGCCGGACGTGCGCTCGCTGCGCATTCCGCTCAGGTATCTCGCCAACCTGTTGACCGCCGGCAAGGAGGAGCCGGTCGCGCGCGCGCTCGAGCGCATGCTGGCGATGCGCGCCTACATGCGGTCGAAGACGGTCGACGGCGTGATCGACGAGAGCATCGCCAGGCGCGTGGGCCTCAGCGGTCTCGCGATCGAGGACATGTACCAGACCATGGCGATCGCCAACTACGAGGACCGCTTCGTCATCCCGACCGCGCACCGCGAGCTCGGCGAGGACGCCTACGACCTGCGCGGCTCGTGCGGCTTCACGTTCGGCAACGGCTGCTCCGGCGGCACCAGCGAGACCAACCTCTTCGGCACGCCCAAATCGGGCGCGAAGCGGGCAAAAAGCCCGATGGAGGTGGCGTGATGGCGAGGACATTCAAAGTCATATCGGCGCTGCTCGGCTATCCGACCGCCGAGCTGCAGCAGGCTGCGCCGGAGCTCGCGGCCGCGCTCGACGCCGAGGGGCTGCTGCCCCGTGGCGTGCGGCGCCAGCTGCAGGTGCTGATCGACGACATCGCAGCGGGCGATCTCTACGACCTGCAGGAGCGCTACACGCTGCTGTTCGACCGCACCCGCTCGCTGTCACTGCACCTGTTCGAGCATGTGCACGGCGAAAGCCGCGACCGCGGCCAGGCGATGATCGACCTCACGGCGATGTACGAAAAGGCGGGGCTCACGATCGACGCGCGCGAGCTGCCGGACTTTTTGCCGCTGTTTCTCGAGTTTTTGGCCACCCGCCCGGCGCCCGAGGCCTGCGAGACGCTCGGCCAGCCGGCGCATATTCTCGCCGCCCTGGCGGAGCGGCTGCGCAAGCGCAGCTCGCCCTACGAGGCGGCCTTCCGCGCCCTCGCGGCGCTCGCGGCCGCGAAGCCGAAGGCGGAAGATCTCGCCGCGCTGCTGGAGGAGCCCGACCCCGACCCGCTCGATCTCAAGGCGCTCGATGCCGCCTGGGAGGACGAGCCGGTGACGTTCGGCCCGGGCGCAGCGTCGTGCAAGGACGGCCTTGTCGCACGCATGCGCGCGGCGCGCCGTCCCGCCGGCGAACCGCAGGGAGGCTCGCATGTCTGAGGCCGTCAATCACGCGCTGTTCGGCTGGTATCCCTACCTCTGCCTCACGGTCTTCCTGCTCGGAAGCCTCGTGCGCTTCGATCGCGAGCAATACACCTGGCGCAGCGGATCGAGCCAGCTGCTGCGCAAGCGCCAGCTTTTTTGGGGCTCCAACCTGTTTCACCTCGGCATCCTGGTGATCTTCCTCGGCCACTTCGGCGGCCTGCTCACCCCGGTGTGGATCTTCGAGATGATCGGCATCTCGCACGGCTTCAAGCAGATGCTGGCGATCGTGGTCGGCGGGGTCGCGGGCATCTTCTGCTTCATCGGCATCACGCTGCTGGTTCATCGCCGCCTGTTCGATTCCCGCATCCGCAAGACCTCGAGCTTCGGCGACATCGCGATCCTGCTTCTGCTCTATGCCCAGCTCATCCTCGGCCTGTGCACCATCACGGTGTCGCTGCAGCACCTCGACGGCGTCGAGATGGTGCGGTTCATGAACTGGGCGCAGGGCGTGCTCACCCTCCAGCCCGACGTCGCTGAGATCGTCGCGGACGCGCATCCGATCTTCAAGGCGCACCTCGTGCTCGGCATGACGATCTTCCTGCTCTTCCCGTTCACCCGCCTAGTGCACGTATGGAGCGCGCCGATCTGGTATCTCGGCCGCCGCGGCTACCAGATCGTGCGCTCGAACCGCGGGCGCAACGGTTTGGCGGGTGCCCGTCCGCAGATCTATCCGGCGGAGTGAGCCATGACCTGTGCGACCCATCAGCCTGGCTTCCCGAAGCCGAGCATCGTGAGCGTCAACGGCGTGGTGGTCGCGCGGGCCGCGATCGCGCGCGAAGCGCAGAACCATCCGGCCGACAAGCCGATCGTCGCTTGGCAGGCGGCGGCGCGCGCGCTGGTGCTGCGCGAGCTCCTGTTGCAGGAGGCGCGCCGGCTCGGCGTCGCGGCCGAGCCCGCGGCCGACCCGCAGGGGCGGCGCGAGACCGACGAGGAGGCGTTGATCCGCACGCTGGCTGACCGCGAGATCGCGGTCCCGGAGGCGGACGAAGCGTCATGCCGGCGCTACTATGAACAGAACCAGCGCCGGTTCCGCTCCGCCGACATCTACGAAGCCTCGCATATCCTGTTCGCGGCCCGCGCGGACGATCGCGCCGCGTTCGCGCAGGCCGAACGCGCGGCCGTCGCCGTCCTGGCCGAGCTGATGGAGCATCCCGAGCGCTTCGCCCCGCTGGCCCGCATCCACTCGGCCTGCCCGTCCGCAGAGCAGGGCGGCAATCTCGGCCAGATCACGGCCGGCCAGACCACGCCCGAGTTCGAGCAGGCGCTGCGTGCGCTCGCGCCCGGCGAGATCACCGCGATGCCGGTCGCGACCCGCTATGGCGTGCACGTCATCCGGCTCGTGCGCAAACACGAGGGCCGCCCGCTGCCGTTCGAATGGGCGCATGAGCGCATCGCGGCTTATCTGACCGAGCGGACGCGCCGCACCGCGACCGCGCAATACATCGCGCGGCTGGTCTCGCGTGCGGACATCACCGGCATCGCGCTTCCGGGCGCCGATGCGCACAATGTCCATTGAGGCCGATATGCTGCTCGGCGATCTGCTCAATGCATTCGACGACGAGGCCGTCGCGGCCGAGACGATCCTGCGGGTCGGCGACGTCGCCCTGATCGCTGCGATGCGCAAGCAAGCCGAGGCCCACGGGCTCAGCCTTGGTGCATTTGCGGCGGCGACCGTGCGCCGCTATGCCGACGAGGCCTCCGACGAGGAATGGGCGACGCTGATCGGGCAGATGGGACGCGCCGACGATCCGGGCGCGGTCTGTCTCAGACGCGCATTCGCGCAGGCGGCGCGGACCTAGACACTTCCAGGGGACGGATCATTTGCCGCCGGCACGCCGCAACGGCTGCCACCGAATCCGGTCCTGGACCTCGGCGTCGCGCGCCATGTCGCTCCAGTACTCGGCGAGCTGCAGGTAGTTGAGCCGCTTCGCGACATCGTGCGCCACGACGGCGCGGTCGCGGCACTCCGCCGCCCTGCGCCGGTAGCCCTCGCTCGGGCGCTCATTCGCGCCTGAATCCGAGAAGCCGGACTCGTGAAGCGCCGCATTGGCTGTCATCACATTCTCTCCCTCGACCGCGCCGAATCAGCGAATCATCCTAGACCGGCGACGGCCCCCAACAGTTGACGTGTTTCAAAAATCTCGCCGGACTACGCAGAGCTACGGAGTCGGGTCGCGGCTGATCTTTGCTGGCCCCCGCGCCCGCTGATGCGACAGCCGCGGCTCCAGGGGCGCGCCGCTGCCACGGCTGTCGTTGACGGCCGAGAGGCTGGCAAACGCACCGCCCGATCACCATCTAGCCGGCGGGTCGGCTCATCCGGACGGGGCGCCGTCCTCGCCGACCATTGGGGCCATACGATGTCGATCTTTGCTTTGTTCCTTAATCTGCTGTGGCTTTTCTGCGGCGGCCTGTGGATGGCGGCCGGCTGGCTCGTCGCCTCGATCGTGATGGCGATCACCATCATCGGAATTCCCTGGGCGCGCGCCGCGTTCAACATCGCGGCCTATACGCTGCTGCCGTTCGGGCAGACCGCCGTGTCGCGCGCGGCCTATGTGGGCCGCGAGGACATCGGAACCGGCCCGTTCGGGTTCCTGGGCAACATCCTCTGGTTCGTGTTCGCCGGCTGGTGGCTCGCGCTCGCCCACCTCATCCACGCGATCGTGCTCGCCGTCACGATCATCGGCATTCCGTTCGCGTGGGCGCACCTCAAGCTCGCCGGCCTCGCCCTGTGGCCGATCGGCAGGACGATCGTGCCGCTCGACGAAGCCGCCCGGCGTTTCGTGCGCTGACCGCGTGCCGCGCGCCACGGCCGTCCAGAATCGGGCACAACCGAGCATTGGCGGCCGGCGCATGATTCGCGTCCATCATGTGATATGCCTCACGCGTCACGCATAGTGTTCGAGTTATCCAGAGTTGATGAGAATTTATGCACTGATTCCCGCTCGCTCGGGGTCCAAGGGGCTGCCTGACAAGAACATCCTCGAGGTCGATGGACATCCGCTGATCGCCTATTCGATCGCGTTTGCGCGCCAGCTCGCCATCGACCGCATCGTCGTCAGCACCGATTCCGAGGCCTACCGCGCCATCGCATTGCGATACGGCGGCGACTGCCCCTATCTGCGCGGCGCGTCCGCGAGCAGCGACACGGCGCAGGAAGCGGAAATCTTGGCGGATCTCGCCGCCAACCTGCCGGCACATTCGATCGAGCTGCCCGATATCTGGATCTGGCTCAAGCCGGTCAATCCGTTCCGCAGCATCGACTCGGTTCGGCAAGCCCTGCGGATTCTCGTCGAGCGGCCCGACGTCGACTCGATTCGCATCGTCAGCGAGGCGGATCCGCGGCTGCACCACGTGACCGACGAGGGCTTCCTCGCGCCCTACGGCCCGGGTTGGGACCCAAAGCTCTCCAAAATGCCCCGGTCGCGGTTTCCCAAGGTTTACCAGCCCTACAATCTCGAGGTTTTCCGCCACCAGGGCTGGGTCGATCGCTACGGCCTTTTCATGGGAACGCGGATCGTGCCGATCGTGGCGCCGAAAATCACCGGCCTCGACATCGACGATCGTGACACCTTCGAGATCGCCAAGGCGCTGATCGAGATGCGTCCGCGTCCCGACGTGGTGGCGCGCCACATCCATCTCTCGCGCGACGCTTCCGATCAAACCTGCGAGCGATCGCCGCGGTGACGCCGCCGCTCCTGACCGTGGTCCTTCCGACCAGGAACCGCCCGGACAATCTGACCGGACAGATCAAGCTCTTCGGGCGCAGCCCGTACCCGCTCGTGATCGCCGATTCGAGCGACCCCGAGCTCGCGCCGGGCATTCGCGCGCTCGTGCCCGATTTTGCCGACTACCGAACGCTCGCACCCGAGCTCACCCTCTACGACAAGCTCGAGCTGGTGCTACGCACCATTGCGACGCCGTTCGTGCTCATCGCCCCGGACCGCAAGATCACCCTCCCGCACGCGATCGAGCCGTTGCTGGCGCACCTGATCGCGCACGACGACCACGTGGCGGCGCAAGGCTACGTCGTCGGCTACACGGCGGATCGCGACACGGTCGACATCAATCGCGTCATCTGGTTCACACCCACGATCGGCGAGGACGATCCGCTGCAACGGCACTACCACCTGATGCGGCGCTATCAATCGCGGGCGTTCAGTGTCTTTCGGATCGCGCCCGTGCTCGGCGCCGTTGCACAAGCGAGACGCGTCGAAGGCGCTGTCTTCCAGGAAACATTGATGATGAACGCGCTTGCGCTGCAAGGGAAAATGGCGCGGCTGCCGACCGTCCTCACCCTTCAATCCCAGGAGCGGTCGTTCCACCCGCCGAAGCGCAACAACCCGTTCTTCTGGTTCCTGGACGACATCGATTCGTTCTTCAAGCACTACCTTCGATACCGGCACGCATTGACGGATTTCATTCGCACGCTCCGCATCGCGCCGCCCGCCGGCACGGATCTCGATCAGCTGATCGATATGGTCCACGCGGTCTGGATCCATCGCAACTTCGACGACGGCACGCTCAACCACGCGGCCCGCCTACTGCTCGGCGACGCCGTCGCGCCGTTGTCGGGCCCGGACATCCCTCCGCGCAGGAGCGAACTCTCCCGGCGCGACGTCGTCCGGCGCGGTGTGCGGCGCTACATCTGGCGCGACGAGGTCCTGCGCGCGGAGCCGCGCGCCGAGATCCGGATCTCGCAAGACGAGATGAAACGGGTCATGCAACAGCTCGACGTCTATTTCGGGTCATGAGTGGCCAGAGCTTGTGGCCGCGTCCCGCGACGCGCCTCGCACTTCATTCGGGCTTCGCGCCGGAGTTCCGCACGATCGGCGCCCAGCGCTCGACGTCCTGGCGCACGAATGTTGCAAACGCGGCGGACGACATCGCGGCCGGACTCGCCCCTTCGCGCGTGAGCTGCTCGCGCATCCGCGGATCGTTGAGCGCCGCGACGATCGCGGCATTGAGCTTGGCGGTGATCTCGCGCGGCAGCTTGGCCGGGCCGAGCACGCCGAACCAGGCCTCCGACTCGAAGCCCGGCACGATCTCGCCGATCGCCGGCAGATCGGGAAACGACGGTTGGCGCTTGGCGCTGGTCACGCCGAACGCCCGCAGCTTGCCGGCGCGCACCTGGGCGGTGCCGGTGACGAGGCTGATGAACATGAGGTCGACCTGGCCGCCGAGCACGTCGGTCAGCGCCGGCGCCGTGCCCTTGTACGGCACGTTGAGCATGCGCACGCCGGCCATCAGCTTGAAGCGATCGCCGGCGAGATGCAGCGACGAGCCGATGCCGCCGATCGCGATGGTGAGCGTGTCGGGCTTGGCCTTGGCGAGCGCGATCAGCTCGGTCAGATTCCGCGCTGGCACACTCGGATTGCCGACCAGCAGGCTCGGCACCGTCGCGATCATCGCAATCGGCGCGAAGTCGGCGACCGGATCGAACGGCAGCTTGGGATAGAGCGTGGCGTTGATGGTGTGGCTGGTGAAGCAGACCAGCAGCGTATAGCCGTCGGGCGATGACCGCGCGACCGCCTCGGCCGCGATGTTGCCGCCGGCGCCCGGCCGGTTCTCGACCACCACGGGCTGGCCGAGCGCGGCCGACAGCGGCTGCGCGATCGCCCGCGCCATCGTGTCGGTCGTGCCGCCCGGCGACGCGCCGACCAGGATCTTGATGGGCTGCGACGGGTAATCGGCCGCATGGCACGGCAGCCCGAGCCAAGCGTGCGCCAACAGGCCGACAGCGCCGGCCATCCTGCATGCGCGCATCATGAACCTCCCCGGCTCTCGGCGATCATCGTCATCGCCTGCGCGATGGTGATGACCTTGGCGATTGGACGCAATCCCTCGATGGCGGCGCGATGCAGGTCATCCGACAAGGCCGCGCAGCCGTCCTCGACCACGGTGCAGGCGAACTCGCGCACATGCGCGTCGCGCACCGTCGAGGCGACGCCGCCATTGGTGACGATGCCGGTGAACAGGAGCTCCTCCACGCCGCACTTGCGCAGCACCCATTCGAGCCGTGAGGCGTGAAAGGCCGAGTAGGCGACCTTCTCGACCGCGACATCGGCGGGCGCGAGCGTGTCGACGAGCTTCTGGCCCCACGAGCCGGGGGCGAAATCGCCCGTGGCGAGAAACGGCCGCAGCGCCTTCAGGTGCGGCACGATGATCGGCGCGCCGCCGCGGCCCGGCGCCAGCGTGAAGAGGGTTGCGACGACGAGCAAGCCGCGCGCGCGTGCGATGCGCACCAGCGGCGCGAGCTTTTCGGGCAGCGCGGCGATCGCCGCGCTGCCGACGCCGGCGCGGCCATAGGCGCCCTCGGGATGAAGGAAATCGTTCTGCAGATCGCCGAGAACGAGCCCCGCGGTCGCCGGGTTCATCTTGCGCGCTCCACGATCAGATTGCCGAGGGCATCCACCCGGCCGGTCATGCCGGGCTCGATCACCACCGTGGCGTCGGGCTGCTCCAGGATCGCGGGACCCGCGACGCATGCGCCGACCGGGAGATCGAGCCGCGCAAAGACATCGGTGTCGCGCCGGCCGCCGTCGAACCAGACCGGGCGCGTGCCGCGCCGCGCCGTCGCGAGCGTGGTCTGCGGGCCCGGCGCGAAAACGGAAAAATCGAACCGTGGACGCCGGCCGATCGCGGCGACCCGGAACGAAACGATGCGGGCAGGCAGCCCCGCGAGCAGGCGCCCGAACGCGGCGAGATAAGCGGCCTCAAAGGCCGCGTGGATCGTCGCTTCGCTGACGCCGAGATCGTCGCGCTCCGCGGCCACGGAAAGCCGCACCGCAACCGTGTGGGTCTGACCGACATAATGCATGTCGAGCTCATACTCGACATCGGTGCGCTCGACCGTGATCCCGGTCTCGGCGACCACGGCGACCGCCGCGCGGCCGGCCTCGCGCAAACGCAGCGCCACCGCGGAGGCATCGATTCCGTCCAGCATGAGATTGACGGTCTGCACCAAGTCGTGACGCAGATCGGCGAGCACGCAGCCGAGCGCCGACGTGATGCCGGGCAGGCGCGGCACCAGCGCGCATTTGAGCCCGATCTCGCGGATCAGCGCGCCGACGTGCAGGGCGCCGCCGCCGCCGAACGGCACCGCGACGAAGCGCGCCGGATCATGGCCGCGCTCGATCGAGACGAGGCGGATCGCGCCCGCCATGCGCGCCTCGGCGACCCGCACGATCGCGGCCGCCGCATCGTCGGTCGCGAGCCCGAGCGGCTTGCCGACATGGGCGTCGATCGCGGCGCGGGCGACCGCGACGTCGAGCGACGCGAGCTCGCCGCCGAGCGGACGCTCGGCATTGATGCGGCCGAGCACCACCTGCGCGTCGGTGAGCGTCGGCCGGGTGTTGCCGCCGCCGTAGCAGGCGGGCCCCGGCACCGAGCCGGCGCTCTCGGGGCCGACCTGCAGCAGTCCGCCGCGATCGACCGATGCGATCGAGCCGCCGCCCGCTCCGATGGTGGTGATCTCGATCATCGGCGTGCGGATGACGAGCCCGAAATCGATCGTGCTCTGCGCCGCGACCGCGACGCGCCCGCCGGCGATCACCGAGACGTCGAACGAGGTTCCGCCGAGGTCGCACGTGATGATGTTGTCGTATCCGGCCGCGTGGGCGAGCGCCGTGCCGGCAACGACGCCGGCGGCCGGGCCGGACAGCGCGGTGCGCACCGGCAGGCGGCGCGCGGTCGCGGTCGACATGATGCCGCCGTTCGACTGCACGATATGCAGCCGGCCGGGAAATTTCAGCTCGGCGAGGGCGCCGCCGAGTTTCTCCAGATAGGCGGCGACGACCGGCTGAAGATAGGCGTTGAGCGCCGCGGTCGAGGAGCGCTCGAACTCGCGGATCTCGCACAGCACCTCGTGCGATGCGGTGACGAAATCGTTCGGCCAGACGGCGCGCAGCGCTTCGAGCGCCCGCCGCTCGTTCTCCGGGTTGGCATAGGCATTGATGAACGTGATGGCCACCGCCTCGGCGCCGGCAGCGAGCAAACGCCGGGCCGCCGCGCGCACCTCATCGGGGTCGACCGGCTGCCGGATCGTGCCGTCCGCGTGCGTGCGCTCGTCCGCCTCGAGCCGCAGATCGCGATCGGCGATCGGCACGAAGTCGCCGGTGAGGCCCCAGGTGCGGCGGCGGTCGCGGCGACGCATCTCCAGCACGTCGCGGAAGCCGTGCGTCGCGATTACGCCGATTTTTGGCCCGCGCCGCTCGAGCAGCGTGTTGGTGCCGACCGTGGTGCCGTGCACGATTGAGCGCATCGCGCCCGGCCCGCCGAGCGCCATGAGGCCGTTGACGAAGCCGATCGCCTCGTCGCCGCGGCGCGACGGAACTTTTGCCGTGCGGAAGCGGCCGGTCGCGGCATCGAGCCAGAAGAGGTCCGTGAAAGTGCCGCCGACGTCGACGCCGACGATGACGCCGTTCTCGCTCATCGGACGGTGCGCTCCGCGACGGTCGCCGCTTCGTCGGGCGTGCCGTCGTCGCGCAGCGCCACTTTGTACTCGCGCAGCGCCGCCTCGCGCGAGACGTAGCCGAGCCGCACGTCGCGCGCGACCCGCGCGGGATCGCGCGTCGCCGGTTCGCCGAAGCCGCCGCCGCCCGGCGTCTCGAGCCGCACCTTCTGGCCCTGGCGGATGTGCACGTCGGTGATCTTGGAGACGAGCGGCGGGCTCGCGGCGCCGCCGTCGGTGTCGTAGGCGAAGCGGTTGAGCGCCGCGTTCTTCCCGCCATTGACGCCGAACGGCGGAAACTTTCCGCGCTCGCCGATCAGGAAGACGTCGGCGCCGCCGTCCGCCAGCGCCTCGATCTCGTAGATCGCGCCCAGCCCGCCGCGGTGCCGGCCGGCTCCGCCCGAGTCGGGCCGCAGCGCCCATTGGGTGAACATCACTGGATAGAGCGACTCCAGAACCTCGACGGGCGGGATGGTCGCGGTCGAGATCGGATTGTTGCTGTGATTGAGCCCGTCCGTCTCCGGGCTGCCGCCGAGGCCGCCGCCGAAGAAGCAGAACATGATCCAGCGCCGGCGGTCGGCGCGCCAGCCGGCGAGCGAGAGCGCGTTGATGGTGGCGAACGGGCTGCCGTGTGCGCGCGCGGGCGCGACCTGCGCGAAGGCGCCGAAGATCACGTCGATGACGCGCAGGATGGTCTCGGTATAGCCGGCGACCGGGCGCGGCGCCGACACGCCGAGCAGCGTGGTGTCGGGGATGACGAAGTCGATCGGCGCAAGGCAGCCGGCGTTCGATGGTACGTCGGTGAAGATGTGCTTGAGCGCCACATAGCAGGCCGCGACCGCGGTGGAGCGTGCGATATTGAGCGGCCCGTCGCACGGCGGCGCCGAACGGGAGAAGTCGAGCACCATGCGGTCATCGGCGATCGTGAGATCGACTGCGATCCGCAGCGGCTGGTCGGTCACGCCGTCATTGTCGAGAAAGTCGTCGCACCGATAGGTGCCGTCGGGCAGCGCGCGGATATTGGCGCGCATCAATTCTTCGGCGCGCGCCGTGAGCGCGTCGAGGGCGGCCGCGATGGTCGCGTCGCCGTAATCGTCGAGCAGGGCGTGCAGGCGCCGCTCGCCGAGGTCCAGCGCGTTGAGCTGGCCGTTGAGATCGCCCCAGTTCGACTGCGGCACGCGCGAATTGGCGGCGAGCAGGTCGACGATGTCCTGCTGCAGCACGCCGGCGCGCATCAGCTTGACCGGCGGAAAGCGCACGCCCTCCTGGAAGCTCTCGGTCGCCTTCGGATTGTAGTTGCCGGGCACCGCGCCGCCGATGTCAAGCCAATGGCCGACCGAGGCGAGCCAGGCGAAGACGTTGTCGCCCCGCATCAGCGGGCGGACGAGGCGGAAGTCGTTGAGGTGGGTGCCGCCGTCATAGGGATCGTTGAAGATGAAGGTGTCGCCGGGGTGGAGCTGTTCCTCGCCCGCGACCTTGTCGACCACAGCTTTGACGGCGAAAGCCATCGCGCCGACGAAGATCGGCAGGCCGGACGTGCCCTGCACCAGGGTGGCGCCGGTGGTCGCGTGATAGAGGCCGTGGCAAGCGTCATGCGCCTCGGCGATGATCGGGTTGAAGGCCGAGCGATAGAGCGTCGCGTCCATCTCGTCGGCGATCTGGACGAGACGGCCGTTGATGACGGCGAGGGTGACCGGATCGAGCGTCGTCACCGCGGGTCCTTTTCGTCCGCCGCGTATCGTGCGCCGAGCGCCATCATCTCGGGCGTGCCGACCAGCGCATTGATGCCGGCGAAGTCGAGCATCCGGTTGCGCCAGGGCTCA
>Ga0335081_10010893_pt1 | contig 14707 bp, 14 predicted proteins | sample Lox_Sample_35_FD_206713 | JGI IMG/M metagenome (GOLD analysis project Ga0335081, IMG submission 206713) | Soil microbial communities from Loxahatchee National Wildlife Refuge, Florida, United States - Lox_Sample_3.5 | ecosystem: Environmental > Terrestrial > Soil > Wetlands | place: USA... | reverse complement strand
TACAGCATTGCGGACAGACGCAGAAACAAGTAATCTGCCCGCATGCTGAAGCTCGGAGTCAACATTGATCACGTGGCCACCTTGCGGCAGGCGCGCTATCGTTCTGTAGAGAGCGCGGGCGCTCTGCCGGAACCAGATCCCGTATGGGCGGCCGTCGAAGTGGAACTGGCGGGCGCCCATGGGGTGACGGTTCATCTTCGGGAAGATCGTCGCCATATCCAGGATCGCGATGTCCGGTTGATTCGACAGACGTTGCGGACCAGTCTGAATCTCGAAATGGCGGCCACGGCTGAAATCGTCGCCTTCGCCGAGGAAATTCACCCGCACGAAGTATGCCTTGTGCCCGAGAAGCGTCAGGAACTCACGACCGAGGGAGGACTGAACGTCGTCGCTGCAACGAAATCGCTCCCGCGCACCGTGACTCGGCTGAAGAAGGCCGGCATTCACGTCAGTCTTTTCATCGATCCCGCAGCGGACCAAATTCGCGCGGCGAAAGACGTGGGCGCAGAATTTATCGAGCTTCACACGGGCACCTATGCCAATGCGTTGGGCGAGACCGCGCGCGCTGCCGAGCTTGAGAAGCTGATCCGGGCGGCTGAGTTGGCACACGAACTCGGGCTGCGCGTCAATGCCGGTCACGGCCTCGATTATCAGAACACGCCGGGAATTCTCACCGTGCCGCGCCTGGAAACACTGAACACCGGCCATGCCATCGTGTCCCGCGCGCTCTTCGTGGGATTTCGCCAGGCAGTGCGCGAAATGCTGGCGCTCATGAAGAGTGGTTAATGGGAAGGGTTGATGGATAAGACCCGCGGTTGATCACTGCAACATGAGCCACGTAAACATTCTCGGCACCGGCATTGATATCGTCGAGACGGGGCGAATTCAGGATTCGCTCGACAGATTTGGGGAACGGTTTCTAAGCCGGTGTTTCTGGTCGGAGGAGGTTGCTTACTGCAAGAGCATGAAGTTTCCGGCCCTGCATTTGGCCGCGCGTTTTGCGGCCAAGGAAGCCATTTCCAAAGCATTCGGCACCGGCATCGGACATCAACTCGGCTGGAAAGACATGCAAATCTGCAAACATGAGGGCGGAGAACCGTACGCCGTTCTCCACGGCAAAGGCGCAGAACTGGCCCAAATGCGCGGCGTGACGAAGGTGTTCGTCAGCCTCTCGCACTGCAAGGATTACGCGGCGGCTCACGCGGTGGTGGTCGGCGCAGGGCCGTCGTCATCGGGCACGGATCAGTAAGACCAAACCTACTCCTGCGAAGATCACATTCGTCATCCACGCAGCCACAACGGGAGGGATGCGTCCGCCGCTCCCCAGGGCGAGTGAGATGTTATTAAGGAAATAAAACGCCACCACGAGCACCAAGGCGGTGCCCACGCCCAGCAGGGGACCGCTGCGGCTCACGCGCATTCCCAGCGGGATTCCCATCAGAACCACGATCAGGCAGGTGAAGGGGAACGAATAATGAGCGTGGTAGGTGACCTCGTAAGGGGCCAGACCCGCTGTGCGGCCTGCGCGGCGTTGCGAGCGGATGTACCGCCGCAATTCGGAAGAGGTCAATCGGTCAGGGCTTTTGCCCTCAACAGCCATACGTTTCGGCGAATCCTTGATGGACGGGAAATTTGTTTCCGCAACGTGTGTCAGCGGTGCATTGTGCCGGTAATCGTAGACATCGGCGTCAAAGAAATGCCATTGGCCATCAATCCACTGGGCCCGTCTGGCATACACATCAAAATCAGGCGTACCATTGGGTTTGCGGTCATGAACCTCGGGATGCTCCATCTCGAAGGTCTGGGTGTTAAATTGGCGCGCATACCAGTCGCGAAGTTCCGTAGCATTGGCAAAAAAGAAGTTCTGCAAGATGTCGCGACCACCCCGTCCTTTGAGCGAGGCCATCAAGGCCTCGCGCTGCTCCTTGGTGTGCGGAACCAGCGCATCGCTCACGGCAAACACACCGAGAGAGGCCACGAGACCGATACTCAAGAAAGGCGCCGACAGACGCAGCAGACTGACTCCGCTGGCGCGCATGGCGGTCAACTCATTATGCTTGCCCAGATTCGAGAGGCAGAATAGCAGGCCCAACAACAGGGACATGGGAGTTATGAGCACAAAAATTTCCGGGAAATAAAAGAGGTAATAATACACGACAGTGCTGGCCCGGGCGTGATAATCGATAAACTCGTCGAGCGTGCCGAAAAGATCGACGACGACCATGAGCAAGGCAAACGCATCAAAGCAATAAAGCAAAGGCCAGGCAAATTCGCGCACGAGATATCTGTCAAGGATCCGCACGTGAAAGAGATTAGGGAAAGGTCCGCGCCGCCGCGAGAAAAAAGCGGAACGCGTTTTAAGATTTCACTGCATACCGGCCACGTGAAACGCGCCGCACATTCGGGGCGTTGTTGAGCAGGAGCAAGATATAGCCGGTTCCTTTCTGGCTCCGAGGCAACATGCGGTCGTTGTACAACCGGGTCAGCTCGTGAAAATGGAGCGGTTCCGTTTGCGTTCGTAGGATCTCCCCCAGGATTCTGGGCGCCGCGTATTTGGGGAGGAAATAGTCATGGTTGCTCGTGCCGCTGATCTGCGGGTGATGATCGAGCAACTTCACGAGCAGGTCCTTCCGCGAAGTGCTGACGGAAGGGAGCAGCTCCTCAACGTGGGCCAGGATCATTTCCAAGGCCACCGGCTCCTCCGCGTCGTCCAGAAATTGCAGGATTCGGTCCTCGATTTGAACGAGTGCGGGACCCGGCACTGTCGTGAAATAATCATGGTGGCAGGTGATCGGCGCCAGTGCCTCGCTCAAGAGCAGCAAAACTCCCCAGGGTTGGTATCCGCCCAGCCGCGCATCTTCCATCCACGTCGACAAGTCTGTAAAGGGGATGACGCCGCCGCACGCCGCGATCCGTTCGACCCAATAGATTTCCTGGTGTACCGCCACCGCACGGGCCAGATGGGAACGTAATGCCAGCAGAGCCGTTTCTTCCACCTGGCGCATGCGCTCGCGAGTGACCTGGCGTCTTTCGCCGATTTCGCGCAGCGTGCAACGCCTCATATGGGGACGGAAAAGCGGATCGGTGAGTCCATACCGTTGCTCGATGACGAACAACTGTTGCGGATCGAGGAATTCACGCAACCAAGCGCGAAAATCGGGTAGGTCGCTATTGCCGGATTCAAGGCGCTCGGCCCAGCGGAAGAACCAACGAACATTGTTCATGGAAACGGGACCGAAATTTGCGAGACCGAGAAGATGCTCCTCGCTGCGCCCGCGGAGCTGGCGGACCGTCGTGACGCCATCCTGATGAAGACAGTGCACCACACGTGTGCTTAGTCCGGCCTCGGCCACGGGCCAATCATCAATTGTATGTCTTGCCAACGTAAGTGGCTGGATTTCTTCCATACTGCGACAATGGTTGCCTAACCGAATGGCCCCCAGCATTCAAGCAAATTTTTCCTTTGGCAGCCGGCCACCCGGAAGCTAAGATGAGGGAATGGAGCCGGTCCTTGCGAAATTCCTCGCGGAGGCCTGCCGGACTTTGCAGTCTTTGTCCTCGCAGGAGAATGCTTTTCAGAACATTGCCGGAGCGGCTGTCGCTGCCCTCCGTGCGGGTGGCAAGATTCTGACTTGTGGCAATGGCGGGAGCGCCGCCGATGCCATGCATCTCGCCGAGGAACTGGTCGGTCGCTACAAGACCGATCGTCGCTCTTGGCCCGCGATCTGTCTCAATTCGGATCCAACCCTGCTCACGTGTATCGGGAATGACTACGGGTTCGACAAGATCTTCGCCCGGCAGGTGGAAGCTTTGGCGAGGCAGGGCGATCTCCTGGTTTGTTTTTCAACCAGCGGCAATTCCCCAAACATCTTGCGCGCGCTCGAAGCCGCAAAAGCCCGACAGGTGAAGTCGGTCGCTTTGCTTGGCAAAGGCGGCGGTCAGGCTCGAGGAAAGGCGACCTTTGAAATTATCGTCGCCAGTGACGATGGAGGACGCGTTCAAGAGGCACACACGCTGATTCTTCACGCGCTGCTGGAAGTAATCGAGCGCGAGATCACGGCATAGGCGGCTTCGCTTTCGACGGAGTTGGCGAATTTGTCATCGCTGGCTTCAGCGCAGGTGCGGCCATTCTGCCCCGCATTTGCATTTCCACCATCGGCGTCATGTCCATGACCTGCACATTTGGCGGCGGTTGATAGAGAAACTTGGAATCCGGAACCGGCTCATTAAACTTCAGGTTGTTGAACTCCAAGGCCATTACCAGGTTTGTGCCCGATTTATCGAATTGCTCCAAACGATGCAAGAAGCCATCTTTTTGCCCAATGAACACGCGGGAACTGTCGACCATGGCGGCCACCACAGCCATCTGGGCATTGGTGAGTGCCGCCTTCTTCCAGTGGCCCTCCATCACGTACATCGGCTGACCCTCAATCTCCTGCGGCTTGGCCACGGTGAAGTCGAACATCTCACGGCTCGCAACCCACTGTCGGCTGGGATCCATTTGTGCCAGCGGATCGAATCGCGATCCGGATTGCGCGGTGACGTTGCTCGCGATCCTGTTCATATCAATCTTGGTGATCTGCTGTTGCGGACCCATATCCATGACCTGCCAAAGAATTCTGTCGGCACCTGCGATCATTGTCATCTTCATCTGTTGCCCCATCATCGGAATATTCACCTGCATCCACATTTTCCCTGGCTCCTTGTGGATCATTTCTCCTGTCGCATTCACTTGGCTGCCCATCATGCTCATGGTTTGCGTGTAATCTGCCGACCAGGTTTTATAGTCAGGCGATTTTGCCGTGGAGAAATCAATGATCTGCTGCGCGGAGTTCAGCCCCTGCGCGCTGACCGCGGATGTAACTGTGATTGTGAACAGACAGGCGGCAAACGCCCGGACGCTTTGGCAGTAAGATTTCATGGCCTTCTCCTTTTGATGGCTGGCAGGAGGCTACCACCCGTGCGAGCTTGGCACAAGTCCGATACATGAGCGCTACTGCCAGACAAATGCACCGCTGTCGGAAATAGGATCCTGGTCCGGTTGTGTTTGAGAGATTGGTTGTTGGTCCGTTCTTTCTTCCGCCTGAGTTTTGGCCGTCTCAGGGCTTGGCGAGGGGGATTCATCGCCTGCGAGTCTCTTTGGAACACTTGCGCCCAAAACCTGAACAGGAAATGGGCTCTCGAAATGAAGTTCAGCAGCCAAGATGCTCAAGAGGCGGCTGGTTGGCCCGCTTGGGTTGCGGCGGTCGTGCTCTAAATACTTCACTTGTTTGATCGTGACGCCAAGCCACTGAGCGATTTGGGCCTGAGTCATGCCCGCGTGCTTCCGCAAGGCAACAATGCGGTCGGCTTCCCATTCCATCGCGAGATCAAGAGGGAACTCAGTTCCCTCGCCTCCTTAAAGAGGAGCTTGGTACCAGAATTCATGCACCCATGCAACATCCAAATCACTGAACCGGCGCATGCCTGATTCCAGCTTCTTTTCAATTTGACGGGTTTGGAATGTTGACCTAGGATGCAATTGGTGTTGTGAGCAGTCATTGGGCTGCTTCTTGTGGTTTTGCCCCAGAATGGAGAATTGAATATATGGCTATCAAAGTAGGCATCAACGGATTTGGACGGATCGGGCGCCTTGTCTTTCGCGCGATCTGCGATCAAGGATTGCTCGGCAAAGACATCAACGTTGTGGCGGTCAACGACATTGTTCCTGCGGATAATCTGGCATACCTGTTAAAGTATGATTCGACACAGGGCCGTTTTCAGGGAACAGTTTCCAGCGAGAAATCCAGCCCGTCAGTCGCCGAAGATGACACGCTCGTGGTCAATGGAAATAAAGTGAAATGCCTCGCGGTGAGAGAGGGTCCGGCTGCGTTGCCCTGGAAATCGCTCGGCATCGATCTCGTGGTCGAATCCACGGGGCTATTCACGGCCGCGGAGAAAGCCAAAGGCCACCTCGACGCCGGAGCCAAGAAGGTTCTCATCACGGCCCCGGCCAAAGGCGAGGACATCACCATCGTTTTGGGTGTCAATCACACCAAATACGATCCCGCGAAACACCACATTGTTTCCAATGCGAGTTGCACCACCAACTGCCTCGCACCGGTCGTGCATGTCTTGTTGAAGGAAGGTTTTGGCGTGGAAGAAGGCCTCATGACCACCATTCATAGCTACACCGCGACCCAGAAGACCGTGGACGGCCCGTCGAAGAAAGACTGGAAAGGTGGTCGCACGGCTGCGCAGAATATTATTCCGTCAACCACAGGTGCTGCGAAAGCGGTTGGGCTCGCGATTCCCGAAGTGAAAGGGAAACTAACGGGCATGGCGTTCCGCGTGCCGACACCGACAGTCAGTTGCGTGGATTTGACGGTGCGCACGGTCAAAGAAACTTCGTACGCGGAAATCTGTCAAAAGATGAAGCGCGCCAGCGAGACGTACCTGAAAGGCATTCTCGGTTACACGGATGAGGAAGTTGTTTCCAGCGATTTCATTCACTGTGATCTGTCGAGCATCTTCGATGCGGGGTCCGGAATCGAGTTGAACAAGCGCTTCTTCAAGCTGGTCTCGTGGTATGATAACGAATGGGGTTATTCCTGCCGTTGCGTAGATCTGATCCGTTACATGGCGAAGTAAGGAATTAGCGCTTCCAGATCTATGACTGTGACAAGGATCTGGATGTTGGTACAAGTTCGAACGGGGTGAGACGGAACGACTTAGGCTCTTGCTCCGGCCTTGCGGAAGCGCTTTTCGATCCCGAACGCTGCCGGAACGCACTGCGGCGCGGTCGACCCAAAGTTGAAAACTGCGTCTCGATGTCGTAACAGTATGCACTTTGCTTTCGGACGACGGCATGGAGATGCGTTATTTATTGGGTTTAGTGCTGGCATTTTTTGTCACAACGCCTGCTCGCGCGCAGGGGTATCAAGTTGTGCATGGCCAGATCCCCGAGGCGGTGACCAATCTGAATCTGCCAGCGGTGGCATTCTTGCCGTCCACGAACCGAATGCATTTGGCCATTGGGTTGCCCCTGCGTAACCAAGAAGCACTCGGCGTCCTGCTCGGCCAAATTTACGACCCTGCCAGCCCTCGGTATCACCAGTACCTGACGACCGACCAGTTTGTAGCGGACTTTGGCCCGTCAGAACAGGACTATCAAGCGCTCATCGCCTTCGCGAAGACAAACGGCTTGACCGTGACCGCTGCTTTTCCCAGTCGCATGCTGCTGGACGTGGAGGGAACCGTTGCCGACGTTGAGAGAATTCTTCATGTGACAATGCGCGTGTACAACCACCCCACGGAAGCGCGGACGTTCTATGCTCCAGATTCGAATCCGTCCCTCGATCTGGCCGTCCCAATTCTGCATATCGGCGGTCTCGACAACTTCTGGATCCATCGTCCGAATTTTACAGCAAAGCCGCTCGGCAGCGGCTCCAGCGTCGTTGCCAATGCTTCCGGTTCAGGACCGGGCGGAAACTACATGGGAAACGATTTCCGGGTTGCCTATATTCCAGGGGCGCCGACGCTCACAGGTTCCAACCAGGTTGTGGGGCTGTTACAGTTTGATGGTTATACGGCAAGTGACATCACGTATTACGAGAATCTGGCAGGATTGCCGCACGTCACGCTGACAAATGTGTTGATCGATAGCGCCAGCGGATCCCCAAGCGGTAACGGAGGAGAAATCGAGGTGTCTTTGGACATCGAAATGGCAATCTCGATGGCGCCGGGCATATCCAAAGTGGCTCTGTATATCGCACCCAACCCAAGTCCGTGGGAAGACCTTATGCAACGGATCGCCGACGACAATGTGGCAAAGCAAATCAGTTGCTCATGGTTCGGAGGTGGCCCAGACCCGAACGCTGAACAGGCGCTCGTAGAAATGGCTTCACATGGGCAGTCATTCTTCAGCGCCTCCGGCGATTCCGATGCGTTTATCTCTGCAATCCCGTTTCCTTGTGACAGCACCAATGTCATTCAGGTCGGCGGGACAACGTTGACCACGGCTGGTCCGACCAATGCCTACATATCAGAAACGGTCTGGAATTCGGCGAGTGGCATAGGCAGTAGCGGCGGAATAAGCACGTACTACTCAATTCCGCCTTGGCAACAAGGCGTTAGCATGGCGACAAATCAGGGATCGACCACGCACCGGAACGTTCCCGATGTGGCCCTAACTGCCACCAATGTTTACGTTCGTGCCGACAGCACCGATTATGCCGTTTCTGGCACGAGTTGCGCCGCCCCATTGTGGGCGGGCTTTACAGCACTGATCAATCAGAGGGGCGCCGCGAATGGCAAGCCGACGGTTGGATTCCTTGACCCAGCACTCTATACCATTGGCACAGGGACGACTTATACCGCGTGCTTCCACGACATTACCACGGGCAGCAATACATGGCGACGCAGTCGTACGAAATTCTACGCCGTCACCGGCTACGACCTGTGTACTGGTTGGGGTACACCAAACGGAACAAACTTGATCAATGCCCTCGTTGGGGCCGGCGTCAACCATCCACCTGTCATCAATGCCGCAGCTATCAGCCCGAGTTTGCCTACAACGACCAATGATCTGATTGCGGTCGTAACCAGTGCCAGCGATCCGGACAACGATCCAATCACTTTCGCTTACCAGTGGCAGCAATCGACGAATGGCACCGGATTCACCGATCTGCTCGGGCAGACCGCCGGCAACCTTGTGGCATCGATCACGGTCGCTGGCGAATATTACCGCGTGCTCATCACGCCCAGTGACGGGCAGACCAACGGAGCCGCATTTGCTACCAGCGTTGTGTTGGTGCCCGTTGACGCCGATGGCAACGGGATCAATGACGATTGGGAAGTCCAGTTCTTCGGTCACATCGGCGTCGATCCCAATGCCGACCCGGACGGCGATGGCTTCAGCAATCTGCAGGAATTCCTTGCTGGAACCGACCCGAACAATTCCAGCAGCGCATTCCGGATCATCAGCGTCGTCACCAACGGAGCCGACGCGGTGGTCAGCTTTGCTTCGAGCACGAATAAACTCTACGATTTGCAGTTCAATGACGACCTAACGACCACGAACTGGGCCACTGCCGTCAGCAACATCCCCGGCACCGCCACCATCACCTCGGCCACCGATCCCGGAGCCGCCAGCATCACCAATCGTTTTTACCGCATCCGCTTGTTGCCCTGACACTTGCTTTCGCCGCCAGACGCGATTAGGTTGCGCTCGAGGTGGATGGCATGGGTCGCAGCACCAATGTGGCGGGCTTGATGTTTTTGTGCGTCGCCGCGCAGGCGGCGGCGATCACGCTCGATCTGCAGCTCGTGACGGCGAACGTGACAAATCCGGTCTACGTCACCAATGCAAGGGATGGTTCTGGCCGATTATTCATCGTTGAGCAGACCGGACGAATCAAGATTTTCGACGGCACGAACTTGCTGGCCACACCGTTTCTGGACATAGCCAACCAGGTTTACTTTTCAGGAGAACAAGGTTTGTTGAGCATGGCCTTTCATCCCGGGTTCAAAACGAACGGCTATTTTTACGTGTGCTACACCATTCCTCCTGGCGCGACCAGTAACGTCGTCGTTCGGTTTCAGGCTTCGCCGCCCAATGCCAACACGGTGAACACGAACACCATGCAGACCGTCCTGCAGATCTCGCATCCGACCAATTCCAACCACAATGGCGGCCAGATGCAGTTCGGTCCCGACGGTTATTTGTATATCGGGACCGGGGATGGTGGCTCCGGCTGCGATCCGCCTAACAACGCGCAGAACCTCGGGTCGTTGCTGGGAAAAATGTTGCGCATCGACGTGAACAATTTCTCGACCAATTACACCATTCCGCCCAGCAATCCGTTCGTTGCGACCGTCGGCGCTCGACCGGAGATTTGGGCGTATGGTCTGCGCAATCCGTGGCGGTTTAGCTTTGACCGGTTGACCGGCGACCTCTGGATTGGCGATGTTGGCCAGAGCGCACGCGAGGAAGTGGATTTGCAGCCAGCTAGCAGCACTGGCGGCGAGAACTACGGTTGGCGCTGCTTCGAAGGATTCCTCACCAATACCTGCGCCCTCACCTGTAGCAATTACCCATCGACGCTACCGATTATCGATTACGACCACAGCAGTGGTCGTTGTGCCATCATGGGCGGCTACCGCTATCGCGGCACAAAAATCCCTCCGGTTTATGGCACTTACTTTTACGCCGACGAATGCGGCGGGCAAATCTACGGTCTGGTCAGCAACGGCGCCGACGGATGGCAGAATCTTTTTACGAACAGCACTGCGTTCACCATCACCACTTTTGGCGAAGATCAGGACGGAGAACTCTACTTTTCCCAGTACGCCACTGCCGGGGCAATTTACCGGATTGTCTGGAAAGATTCCGACTCGGACGGCCTGCCTGACGATTGGGAGCAACAGTACTTTGGCAACCCAACTGCGGTGCAGCCTGACGACGACCCCGACGGCGACGGCTTCGACAACCTGCAGGAGTTTCTTGCGGGCACCGATCCCACCAATGCGGCTAGCGCCATGCGCATCACTGCGATCACGCCGGCTGGATCAGATCTCGTGATTGATTACGACGCTGTCGCCAACAAGCAATACGAGCTGCAATTCACGGATGATCTATCGACCAGCAACTGGGTGGGTATCGCTACCAACGCCATCCTCACTACAGGCGCTGCCCAATTTACGGCTGCCGGTGCCGCCGGTTTATCGAACCGATTTTATCGGGTGCGCCTGTTGCAATAGCGACCGCTCACCTCGTTGCTTGCGTTCAGTCGAACGCTTTGTTACCTTTGCCAGCGAGGTGGGCGCGCCCTTAGCTCAATTGGCAGAGCAAGTGACTCTTAATCACTAGGTTGTAGGTTCGATTCCTACAGGGCGCACCAATCTTTGCGCCTCTGAATGAGGGCGTTACGCAAGATGCTAACGTGACGCCTTCTTTCCTTTCCGTCAAGGGTAGTCACAAGAGTAGTCACACGCCGATTTGGACAATGACTCTAGGGCTGCGGCGACATCCGGGAACAGGGGTAAGAGGTGTCTAACTGTAGGAACTGTAGCGATTTCAATGAGCGTGAGCAGGAGTTCCTGTGGCAGCCAATCAAGATCTGGGGGTAATTATGGGTAGGCACGAGAACCGTATAAGATCGTGGTAACGTCGTAAAAAACTGTGAGGATGAAATGATTATCAACAACGGTGGGAATCGCACGCTCCTTATTACAGACAAGACGGTCGGCTTGAGCGATCGGCAGCGGACATTCATAGCAGCATACCTTAAGACAGGAAACGCTTCCGAAGCTGCTCGGCAAGCGGGCTTTAACTGGCCCGGACAAAAGGGGGCCAAGCTGCTAAAAACGGCTAAAATTCGCGCAGCTATCGACGCAGAGTTGAAACCATACCTCTTCAGTAGATCCCAGGTACTCGCTATCCTTTCGGAATTAACTGTGGTCAACCTGGGAGATTTTATCGACGAGCACGGGCAACCTGTTGTGGAGAAAATCCGCACCAATGGACGTTTTGTGAAAAAGTATAAGGCTAGGGTGATCCGCTCACTGTCGACCGATCAAGTCACCGTTACGGACGTTCGAATCGAATTGGATGACCGGCTGAAAGCACTCCGTACGCTGGGCAAGATGCTCGGTCTCTTTAGCGACAACAGCCGGATGACTTCGTTCGTGAATCAATTCTTCCACTCCCTCAACGAAGCGCTCTTGAGGTTCGTGCCGGCCGAGAACCGGGCTTCGATGGTTGCTTTTCTGCGGGAACGACTTGATTAGCTGCTCACCGAAGACAATGGAGCTCTTTGCGTCCTTGGACGCATTCAGCAACACCTTTCTTCAGGGGCCCAGTTTGAGGATTACATGACCAGATGCTGCGTCCCTGGACGCATTCGCCCGGATTCGGATTGGTCGAAGAATGTTGAGGCTTTGAGACATGCTCAAGCAGGAAAAAGCAGGAAAATACACACGCCGGATGCGACACCTCGCACGGTTGGCAATCCTGCATCCGGAGTGGACAGCAACTCGGTTAAGTCCAATTGGCGTATTTACCAATCTCCATTCATTCACCGACAATGACGGATCTTCTCCATGGTCGGGCGTCATACAAGGAACTGATGGGAATTTTTATGGCACCGCAAATAACGGCGGAGTGAGCAATTGCGGCACTGTGTTTCGGATAACTCCGAGTGGCAGTTTCACCAACCTTCACGGGTTCAGCGGTGGTAGCGACGGATGCGCACCGTTGGGTTGGCTGACTCTTGGCAGCGACGGCAATTTCTACGGCACGACGCAAAACGGCGGCGTGATGAATGTTGGAACAGTTTTCAAAATGAGTCCCAGCGGAAGCGTGACGAGTCTTTACTCGTTTGCGAATGGAAGTGATGGAGATTACCCTCTCTCTGGGCTAGTGCAGGGTAGTGATGGCAATTTCTACGGCACGACTTTCGATTACGGAACCAAGGGCACCGTCTTTCGGATAACACCCAGCGGCGATTTTACCAACCTTCACTCATTTGGCGGCAGCGAGGGACTGAATCCGTGGTGTGGGGTAGTACAGGGCAGCGACGGCAATATTTACGGCACGACTTTTTATGGCGGGACGAACGACCATGGAACAGTGTTCACGTTGTCTGTTCCCATGAGCCCGCCTGCCAATCAGATTTCTGAAATCCAGTTGGTAGGGTCAGACGTCGTTATCAGCATCCCGTCCGTAGCAGGCGAGACATATCAATTGCAGTTCTCCCCTGATCTTTCGCCAGACAGTTGGTCGAATGTTAGCGGCGCAGTCGTGAGCAACAGCATCGGGGCCATGCTGACGCTGACCAACTTCGGAGGAGCCTCGTGGCCGCAAGGGTTCTATCGGTTCGCCATCACGCCGTAGGAGCTTTGCGTTCGGTCGACGGAAAACAGGTTGGACACAATTTGTGGGTTTCCGTTACAAGAATCAGTCATGCTTGCCAAAGTCCGTTCTGCCGCCGTTCTCGGGATTGATGCTTACCCGATAGAAATCGAGATCAATTCTGGCTGGGGTCAACCGCAGGTAATCATCGTCGGTCTTCCTGATGCGGCTGTGAAAGAGTCGCGTGATCGGGTCAAGACCGCCATTGAGAATAGTGGTTTCAAGTTCGTCATGGGCAGACTTACACTGAATCTCGCGCCAGCAAGGTATTAATAGGGTAGGAAGGGACACGCATAGCCTTAGACTCAATAGTTTGGACTTGGATCCCCTTGACGTTGAGGTTCGACCACTAGATCAGCGCTGTTTGGCAGCAACGACCCAATCCGCCGAATAGTTCATGCCTGCTGATATCGCTAATTGGTCGAGTTGAAGATGTGAGCCGCCAGCAGAAATGGTCTCGATTTTCCATCCTGATTGTGGATAATGCCTTCTGTCTTGGCTCCCGTATGGCCGACAATCTTACGTCACTGCACGGGCGATCTTGTTCGGGAACGGGTACCGCCCCGGCGGCAGCTTGTTTTCAGGCGCATCCGCGTTTAAACGTATCTCAAGCTTTCCATCGGAAGCTGATTCCACCAACCATCTCTGCGAATCGGCGTGTTACCTCCAGATCGCATATCCAGCGGACTGACGATGCCCCGTCGCTCTTTGTTCATGACGTGGGTGTACATCATCGTGGTCGTCAGACACCGATGGCCAAGGAGTTCTTGGACGGTGCGGATGTCGTAGCCTGCCTCCAGCATGTGTGTGGCAAAGGAATGGCGAAAGGTGTGGGGCGTAACCCGTTTGTGGATGCCGACCGAGTCTGCGGCCTCCTTGATTGCCCGCTGTAGGAGGGTTTCGTGGACATGATAGCGACCCCATTCACCGGTTTCTTTATTGTGAAAAAGTTGCTTTGCAGGAAAGACGTACTGCCAACGGAACTCGCGGCTGGCACAGGGATACTCGCGGCTGAGAGCGTGGGGAAGAGGAACTTGGCCGAGACCGCGTGCCAGATCCTGTTCATGGGTGAGTTTGACTTCGGCGAGATGGTGCTGGAGTTCCCCTCGTACTTCTCGCGGCAGGAGAGTGGTTCGGTCGCGTCGTCCTTTGGCGTCCCAGATGACGATTTGACTGGCGGAGAAATCGAGATCTTTGATCCGCAGGTTCACACATTCACGCAGGCGCAACCCACCACCATAAAGCAGCTTGACCATTAAATTGTAAACGCCAGTTAAAGCGCCAATCACCCGCTGGGCTTCCTCCTAGGTGAGCACGATCGGGACATGCCGGAATCGCTGGGCGCGGATGGCTTGAATGGAATCGTCCAATGGAATGCGGAGCACTTCCCGATACAGGAACAGCAGGGCGTTGAACGCTTGGTTCTGGGTCGGGGCGGCAACATGGAGACGCTGGGCCAGGTGGCTGAGGAACGCTTCAATTTCTTCTCGTCCCATTTCACGGGGATGACGGACGTTGTGGAACAGGATGTATTTCTTGATCCAGTGGACATACGCCTCTTCGGTGCGCGGGGAGTAGTGACGAATACGAATGGCACTGCGGACTTGGTCCAACAACTTGGGTGACTGTGACATACGAGGGTTCTCCTGTGGGTTTAAGGGTTATGGGTTTTGCTGCTTTTGCCGGTCTAATACGTGGATAGGCTGCAAAAGTGGTGTTATATCCTCTATAAACGATGGATAGGCAGCACTTTTGCAGTTAAAGCTTCAAATATCGATGGATAGGCTGCAAAATCGTGCGGCATACTAAATAGTT
>Ga0335081_10010892_pt1 | contig 14708 bp, 12 predicted proteins | sample Lox_Sample_35_FD_206713 | JGI IMG/M metagenome (GOLD analysis project Ga0335081, IMG submission 206713) | Soil microbial communities from Loxahatchee National Wildlife Refuge, Florida, United States - Lox_Sample_3.5 | ecosystem: Environmental > Terrestrial > Soil > Wetlands | place: USA... | reverse complement strand
GGGAGGCGTAACCCCCCCACGAATCTCAGGGTTCAAGGACTTGATCATCTCGTAGGTGCTGTCGGTCCAATATGCAACGATGCCGAGGTCTGTGCTTTCCGGGATCACGACCTCGTCATAGCGGAGCGGGAGGACACCGGGAACCCGGAACCCGTATGCTGCGGGGTCTCTGGCAATAAGGGTCGTTGCCATGAACTTCGGCACATAGCTTTTCGTTTCTCTTCGGAGATATACCGATTCCTTCAGGTCCCAGAAGTCCATGGACCCTGTCCTGAGCATCGCGCGTTGCACCTTTCCCGTGCCGGCATTATATGCCGCAAGCACGAGCGGCCAGGAACCGAAGCGACTGTGGAGATCCCTGAAATACTGGGCCGCGGCTTGAGCCGATTTGATAGGATCTCTTCGTTCGTCAACCCACCGGTCGCTTCGTAGGCCGTACCGCCGAGCGGTGTCCGGCATTAACTGCCAGGGTCCCGCAGCCTTTGCCACGGAAACCGCACCGGAATCAAACCCGCTTTCGATCATGGCGACATATGCGAGCTCCTCCGGTAGGTTCTTCTTTCTGAGTATCTCTTTCATCGGTTGGAGGTACGGGGCAGAATTGTCGAGCCACCGCTGGAACGTGCTTTTCCCGCGGGTCCTGAAATATTCGATATATGCCTCCACGCTGTTATTCAGGAGGACCGGGACGTGATATGCTTTCCCTTCAATCGTTTCATCCGGGGAGGTTGACTGTTCGAAGGGGGTCGGAAACGGGCTGATCGCCGCAGTTGTGGAAGCGGAAGTTCCCGCTGCGACCGGAAGTGCTGGGAGCGCGACAAACAGTATGCCAACGAGCAATGTGAACATATCGCCTCCTGTGCCGCCACGGTAATACGCAAACACAGGCTTCGACAGATATCCAGTTTAATCCTCTGGGGCTTTTCCCCCATAGCGCCAAGGAAGAAACGAAACGCTACGGCTTAAGGTGCCTTCCTGAGTCCGGCATTATATTCTCTTGACCACCTCGCCTTATTTCTCCAAATATCCGAATATAAACACACGTTCTTGTGCATACATCTTTATTCTTATGCTAATAGTTAAGCGCAAAAATCTCTCATCTGTCAAGTAAGCTTTAGTATTAGTATGGCATAGGCTCTCCCGATATCGTGGATGGGGAGATCACCAGCAATAAATAACCGTCATTTCATTGACAAAGATCCCTTTTGTGCTTAATATTTAAAAACAATATCTTTTTCATACGGATATCCGCGCTATTACATGACAAAAAACGAATTTATCAAGACATTTTCCGTCTTTAGAAACAGCTCTGACGAGCTTCTGAAAGAGTTTCTTGCTATCGCCAGGCACCAGGACGTTCCTGCGGGCAAACGGATTTATTCCGAAGGTGATGCCTGTCCGGTCATTGCATTTGTCGTCTCAGGAGAAATACGGGTGTTCAAAACGGGCCAGACAGGACGGGAAATAACCCTGTACGAGATCGGACCAGGTGAAACCTGTATCCTGAACGCATCGTGCATCCTGTCCGGGACGTCATATCCTGCGAATGCCGTCACAATCTCTGATGTGACCATGCTACTTATCCCTTCTTCGGACTTCCGCAGACTGGTTGACAGGCATGAGGAGATGCGGGATTTCGTCTTTGCGCTCCTCAGCCGCCGCCTCTCCGGCGTGATGGAACTGGTCGAGGAAGTGGCGTTCGGCAGGATGGACGAGCGGCTTCTCGACTATCTCATCGAAAAATCAGAGAATGGGAAACTCGAAACCACTCATCAGAATATTGCCAATGATCTTGGCACTTCGCGCGAAGTCGTGAGCCGGCTGTTAAAGGATCTTGAACGAAAACAAGAGGTTAGGCTCTCAAGAAACTCTATTGTCCTCCTTAAGACATGAATTCAAAAATAATTTGACCAGAGATGCCACAGAATTCAGATAGTTACAAGAAGCACGGCTGATTCGATATCTCTTCATCCTGTGAACGCTGATGTAACAGGTCCTGCTCCAAGTTAAAAATAGAATACGATTTCCTTCCCTCTTATCCCGTCCTGATTTCTTTCTCTGCACCAGGTCTTCTCTGTGACTAAGTCACATACATCCCACCTCTGTTCCAGTATGCTGTGATCAATGAAACGGCGCGGCGCGAATGCCCGACGTCAAACATAGCATTTAAGGAGGAATGGAACATGAAGAAGAACATCGGTTCATGGGAAAGAACATTCAGGATTGTCGCTGGTTTGTTGATTCTCTCACTCGCTTTTTTCGGGCCTCGATCTCCCTGGGCATACCTCGGGATCGTCCCGTTCCTGACCGGCCTGATCGGCTGGTGTCCGCCCTATGCGCTCTTAGGCTTCTCGACATGCAAAGGGTGCAAATAGAAAGGCAGATACCTTAGACAAGAATACAGGCTTGAAGGGATTGAACCGGGCCACAGGCGCACCGTCTCGCTGACGGTTCGCCTTTTTTTATCGTTTTTTCAACTGGTGGTCTGGCGGAAGGGCTGCGAGGCTAGTCTGTCAGTTTTCCGACTGCAAAATGATGCATGTCCTGATGAGCTGAATTCGAAAATCCGGGCAGCGCGTGGACCGAGTTGTCAAAGAAGCATCCCATGCCCTTACCCCCTGCGTCACCTCCGACTGGAGACTTCCCTGGTCGGCTAAGCCGAGAGCATTTCATCTCGGCACCGGCACCACGATGAGGATTGTCTAAAGGCTGCCAGGATCAACATCCTCTCCCTTGTCAATTTTAGCTTCCCCCCCTCAACGTTAGAAGCCATATGAAGCTAACTTTCGTCTTGACAGAGAGCGTCACTGGGTGTATTTTATCAAAGCTTTGACATGGTTTTGCCGTGCCAAGAGCCCCTTTTTCAAGGGGCTTTTTTTCACCCTGGTGAGCAAAGGTCGTTTTGTGCGAAACCGGATCCCCTCCGCGAAGCAGCCAGGCCTTCAATCCCGCGGCTAAATCAGAAAATACCAGTAGTAGAGAGATTACGAGGTGCAAGCATGTGCCGTTTGAGCGCAATCACATCGAGCGAGTATATTTCCCCCATGGAGAACATCTACGCGCTTGAGACCATGAAGGAAGGTCACGACGGATCCGGACTGGGACTAATGCTCAAGGACATGGGAGGTCCATTCGCCGATTTTAAACAGTATCCGACCCTGTCGGCCATCTGCTCGAACACGGGCCTTGCCATGCTCGATGACTACATGAAGGCCCAGGGCTTTACGGAAAAGTTCTCCTGGGAGCCATCGATCAAGAGCGTCCCCGGCATCGAGCGCCGGGAGCATTATCTCGCGAAGGTCTATGACTACCCCGCCGTGTACAAGGACAAGTCGAAGAAGGAGCAGGAAGACCTGCTCATGCAGACGCGGCTTACGCTCAGGCAGAAAGGCGAGCCTGACGGTTCTCTCTTCGTCTTTTCGTTTTACCCCGATGTCCTGACGCTCAAGGAAGTGGGGGACCCGCTCCAGCTCGGTGAGTTTTTCGGCCTGGAAAAGGCCGGTCTCAAGGCGAAGATCGTCCTGGCCCAGGGCAGGCAGAACACGAATTACGCCATCTACCTTTATGCCTGCCACCCGTTCTTCATAGAGGGCTACGCCACCATGACGAACGGCGAGAACACGGCCTTCGTGCCGATCCGCGAGTTCCTCATGGGCAGAGGCAATCCGGGGTACATGGGCTATAATTCGGATTCCGAGGTCTTTACCCACATCATGCATTACACGAACAGGACCCTTGGCTATCCGCTGCACTACTACAAGGACGTGATCACGCCAATGAAGGATGCCGAGATCGCCAAAAGATCCGACGCCGTAGCGCTCCGGCTGCTCAAGAGATCGCTCCGGCCGCTCTGTATCGACGGCCCTAACTGCGTGATTGGATTCACGCCCGATGGTACCTGTTTCATGGTTCAGGACTCGAAAAAGCTCCGGCCCGGCGCGGTCGGCGGCAAGCCAGGGAAGTATGCGCTGATGTCCGAGATCTGCGGTCTGGACCGTGCCGTCCCGGACCGGGACAAATCCACGGACATCTTCCCCATGAAGTACGACATGGTGATCATCGCGCCTGGTGCGCGGGAGGCTAAGGTATGGAACCAGCTACACGGTTAGATCAGAACCATCAGCTCTCAATAAAAGAGCTTCCCTATATCGTTCAGTGGCGTGAGGACCGCTGCACGCGCTGTGGCCGGTGCACGGCAGTCTGCCCCATGAAGGCCATCGAGGCAACGGTCTACACCCAGCGGGTGGTATCATCCGAGGGCGTGAGCCCCGAGCCAAAGGTAAGCCGCCGGCTGACCCACGTGGTGCGCCAGTCAACAGAGATAGAGCGCTACTGCATTGGCTGCGGCACGTGCTCACTCGTGTGCCCCACTGACGCCATTTTCCCGGAGTACAACTTCCAGCACAAGCTCTACCACTTCAGGAACAAGGGCGGCATCCCCTTTATGCGCGGCGGCAGACGGAACGATCCGTCAACGTCCACGCTCGACAAGCTCAAATTCACGCGCATCTCGATGCTCACGGACCCGGCCCTCGACGCGGGCAGGCATGAGTTCCGCATAAGGACTCTCCTCGGGAGAAATCTCCCGGCAGAGAAGCTGCCGATCAAGGTGGAAGGCGACAAGCTTGCGATCAGCAACGACACCTTCATTCCGCCGGTTCGCGAGATCTTCCCGATCCGGATCGGCAGCATGTCCATAGGCGCTCTCTCACCGCACATGTGGGAAGGACTTGCCATGGGCATCACGTATTTGAACGAGGTCGAAGGCATTCCGGTAGTGATGTGTTCCGGCGAGGGTGGCATGCCTCCGAGCATTCTGAAGTCCCGCTACATCAAGTATTTCATCCTCCAGATCGCGTCGGGGTACTTTGGATGGGATGAGATCATCCATGCGCTCCCCGACATGATTGAAGATCCCTGTGCGATCGAGATCAAGTATGGGCAGGGCGCAAAGCCCGGCGACGGGGGTTTGCTCCAGGCCTATAAGGTGCTCGGTCTTATCGCGAAGATCCGCGGAGTCCCCCAGTTCGTTGACCTTGCATCGCCGCCCACGCACCAGACAAAATACTCGATCGAAGAGGCTGTTGCAAAGATGATCCAGTCCATGTCCATGGCGTGGGGATTCCGCGTGCCGGTCTATCCGAAGATATCCGGCACCAAGACGGCCCGTGCCGTGCTCAATAACCTTGCTCGTAACCCCTACGCCGCAGCGCTCTGCATCGATGGCGAAGACGGCGGTACAGGCGCTGCATACAATGTATCAATGGACAAGATGGGCCATCCCATCGCATCTAACATCAGAGACTGCTACCTCGACCTCGTGAAACAGGGCAAGCAGAACGAGCTTCCTCTCATCGCCGCTGGCGGCGTGGGCAAGGGCGGCAACCTGGCAGCGAACGCAGCAGCGCTCATCATGCTCGGCGCATCGGCCGTGGATACGGGCAAGTACATCATGCAGGCGGCTGCAGGCTGTTTCGGTGATGAGTACAACCGGTGTAACGTCTGCAATCTTGGCAAGTGCCCGCGCGGTATTACGACGCAGGACCCGAAGCTCTACCGCAGGCTCGACCCGGATAAGGTTGCTGAACGCGTGGTCGAAGTGTTCAAAGCAGCGGACGTGGAGCTCAAGAAGATCTTCGCTCCGCTCGGCAGGAGCACCGAGCTTCCGATCGGCATGTCCGATGCTCTGGGCGTAGCTGACAAGGAGATCGCGGACCGGCTGCAGATCAGCTACGTGTGTTAGTTATTCGCAGCAGAGACGTAGAGACGCGGTACACAAAGAAATGATGAGGCTTTTGACGCTGAAAGATCTTGATTCCCTATGATTCCCGCAGACGAACCATAAGGACCAGCGTTAATCGTTGTCGGAATAGGGGTAACTTCTCCAGGTCTCTGTGGCTAATTAATACGTTTTGAGGAAAAAATGATAATCAAGGGCAATATCAATGGCAAGCGGGTCTCTTCAAAAGACCTTGAAGAGCAGGTCCAGAAAGCCATCAGGGACGGTGCTAGAGAGATTAATGTCCAGGCCGACGGCCAGCACGGCATCGGCGGTCGCATCTGGCCGCGTGGCGAGAAAGTGAAGGTTGTCATCGAGGGAACGGCCGGCCAGCGTGTCGGCAGCATGGGCATGGACAACACCGAGATCGTTATCAAGGGATCATCGTCAGACGATACGGGCTGGCTCAACTGCGGCGCTACTATCACGGTGCTCGGCGACGTGGCGAACGGAGCGCATAATGCAGGCGCCCAGGGCACCCTTTACGTGCAGGGTGGGGGCGGCGCGCGCTGTGACACGATGACCAAGAAAAATCCCCGATTCCCGGACCTTCAGTCGTGGTATTTCAGGGGCGTGGGAGACTCCTTTGCGGAGTTCAAGGCAGGCGGCATTGCCGTGGTCTGCGGCGTGAACCCCCGCGATCCTGAGAACATATTAGGGTACCGGCCCTGCGTGGGCATGGTGGGCGGCACGATCTATTTCCGCGGCCCCATCAAGGACGAGTACAGCAGGGCAGATGTTCGGGTCGTTGACCTCACGCCCCAGGACTGGGAGTGGCTCACCACGAACATGAAACCCTATCTCCAGGCCATTGACCGCACGTCCCATTACAAAGAGCTTACGAAGGACACGAACGCCTGGAAGAAGATCATCGCCTACACGCCTGCGGAGAAGGCGAAGATGAAGGGCAGGCTCAAGATGGGCCTGACCGACTTCCGTTTGAACGTATGGGAGAAGGAAGTAGGCAGAGGGGGCATGTTCGGCGCGTACCTAACGCACGACCGCACGGTGCTTCCGTACATCACCACCGGCGAGGACCGCCGCTGGATGCCGGTCTGGAAGAACGACAAATATCTTCCGCCCTGCGCCTATGCCTGCCCGTCGCGCATCCCCTCGCACAAACGCGCATCGCTCATAAGGCAGGGAAGAACAGCAGAAGCGCTTGCACTGGTGCTCCAGTACAGCCCGCTTCCGGCAACGGTCTGCGGCACGGTCTGTCCTAACCTTTGCATGACCGACTGTACGCGCGGCAGGGTTGACGTGCCCTTGAACATCAAGGAGTACGGAGCGGCCGCTCTCAATCTCAAGGCCCCGAAGAAGGCAAAATCAACAGGTCACAGCATCGCTGTCATCGGCGGCGGACCTGCCGGCCTGTCGGTGGCATGGCAGCTCGGCCTTAAGGGTCATACCGTCGATCTTTTCGAGGAGTCGGGCAAGATCGGCGGAAAGCTCGAGATGTGCATCCCGCGCGAGCGTTTGCCTAAGAGGATCCTGGATACGGAGCTCTCGCGGTTTGCCGCAATCGGCGTGAATGTCCACACCAAGGTTACGGTGGACAGGAAGAAATTCGAAACTATCCACAAGAACCACGATGTGGTCGTTGTTGCAGTCGGCGCTCATGAAGGCCGCGTTATCCCGTTCCCCGGACACGAGGACGTGGTAAAGGGCATCGACTACCTCAAGGAAATAAACTTCGGCAAGCCGAAGAACCTCAAAGGTAAAAAGGTCGTGGTGATCGGCGCGGGCAACGTGGGCATGGATATCGCGTGTCAGGCCTATGACCACGGCGCGGAGATCGTGACTTGCGTTGATATCCAGAAGCCTGCGTCCTTCGGCAAAGAGCAGGAAATGGCAAAGGCGAAAGGCACGCAGATCCTGTTCCCGAAGGTGACCGAAAAGTATGATGCCAAGAAAAAGAAGATCTATTTCAAGGACGGCTCGTCGCTCGACGCCGACATGGTGATCATTTCCATCGGCGAGAAGCCGGTGATAGACTTCCTGCCTGCCGAGATCCACACCGAGCGCGGCTATATTGTCGTGAACGATCTGGGCCAGACCTCGGACGTGAAGGTCTTCGCTATCGGCGACGCGACCAAGCCCGGCCTCGTGACGCACGCTATTGGCCAGGGCAAGGTTGCGGCCGACGTGATCAATGCCCAGCTCATGAACTATGACTACGTTCCTGAAGAGCGGCAGGTCATTCCCTACGAGAAGGTCAAGACCCAGTACTACGAGGTCTGCCGGCTCGAAGGCAAATTCTCGGCGAAAAAGGAAGCGGACCGCTGCATGAGCTGCGGCTCCTGCCGCGACTGCGGCATGTGCGAACAATCCTGCTACTACGGCGCTATAACTCGCAGGAAACTGCCGAACAAGTCCTTCGAGTACACTGTGGACGAGTCCAAATGCATCGGCTGCGGTTTCTGCGCGGGCATCTGTCCCTGCGGTGTGTGGGATATGGTGGAGAATGTTTAGCGATAGACGGCCAAAAGGAGGCGCTTCTGGTCGATAGGGTTTGAACGAATAAAGGCAGCAAGCTACCACGCATGAGTGCGAATTCATACGAATTGAAAAGCCTGCCAGAGCGATCTGGCAGGCTTTTTTTATCTCGTTTTAATATAGGGTAAATAACATGAGGTCCGGTCTCTGACCGGGCCCTTTCTTTTTTTGAGCTATGCGGATTAAATGGTTGAAGTTGCAAACAATACAAACTCTACTCTATGTTTAAAACTCGGATAATGTGGTTGATCTATACTAGCGTTTGATGTTTGCAGATTACAGGGACAATTCTTTATATATTCTAAAGAGCATGAAGTGCCTGATACACCTACAAGCACGCATCCGTGTTGACTAAAATTCAATGCAGAATTCTACTTGGAAATTGTATATGAACGCCAAGGTTCAACCGCGGCCCTGCGAAGGTCGAAGACCCAGAAACAGGGACGTCGGCTGGAACCGTTTGCTAGGTTTGGCTGTCGTCGAGGAATCGGTACATGACTTATGCGTCAACATATCCCAGGACTCGCCCATGCTATTATTCGAAAAGTCCTGAACATTTAATTTGCTCTTTATTCGCTTCGCCTTTTCTATATACTTCGCAGCCTATTATTTCTTTCATTTGTTTATCGTCTTTTTCTCTAATAACCTTAATCGGCATGTAATTTTTATCGAGGGGCTCTGTCTATCTAGACGCATCACGTCAAGCGATGACGCATGGACATCTGTCACGCTGCTGCGGAAACCTTCCTTTCGATCACCGTGAGAAGATTGATGATCTCGTCGGAGATCGGCCCAATCTTCAGGTACTCGGCATCGGCCTCTGCGGCCTTGCCTTCGTTTTTGAGAGACACGATGTTTTTCACAGTCTCGTGCAGGTTGATATGCACCTTTTCCAGGCTTATCATCTCTGGAATGGTCTTGTAATGTACCAGCCCCTCGGCGTACATCCACTTGCCCAGGCTGCAGTCTTCGTGTGAGATGGCCTGCTCTTCGGTAAGGCCGCCTTTCCCCTCCAGAAAGTCCTTGAGCCTCGTCGTCCATGCCCGGTGCTTGACTTTAAAGGTCCTGAATATCATTGCGCTCATCGATGCTCCCCTCCAAGAGTCGTAGGGTGGAGGATACAAAATCCAAAAAATCGGTATCCTTCGCCTCTATCGAAAGAGAAAGCGCTTAAAATTATTTCAATGCGTCCAGAAGAACCGCAGTGAGCCGGAAATTCGTTTGCTCCTCTTCTCGTACTCTTAAATAAAAATCGCACTCTTTACAATTCTTGTATTTCTGCGCGAAGGTTCCCTGTAGCTGCCCCTTACATAAGGTCCCTGCTACAACCCAGCATGACCGCCCGGCATTTACGCCTTCATGCACACCATCGAGTTTTTGCTCCAGAGACGCAGGACAGACGCCAAGGTCATGAACGTGAAAACCCTGGGGTTGTCTTCCGCATCGTTTAAACTCCCAGCAATTCATTTTCGTTTTGACTTCCATCGCGCTGCCTGCCACTTCCTGCAGTTTTACCATTTCCTGCTCCTCCTTAGCGTCTCTTCACTGTCCCCGGGAACGGTGTCTTCCCCAAGCACCGGTCCTTCTCGTTTTCCACAATAAACATTAGCAATACCGGTGCCATAAAAAAGGATTGCTATTACAAGGAGATCGGAAAAGGGACGAACTGCAACATCAGACAAATTTTGGACAGGATAGTCGAGCTGTTGACATTGATAAAGGAGGGTTGAATTGTTCTATACTCACAATTTGATGTGATTCGTTTCGACTTTCTGCGGGTGGATTAATGTTGTGACTTCTGGGAAGAACGAACTCATATGCGCGTCGTCTCTCGGAAGAATACACTTTTTGTCGGGCCTGCATTTCAGACGCCCGATACATGGCCTTATTGAAAGATCATTGACGTCGACCCACTCCACTTCGGCGCCGGCAGAACGCGCTTCATCTGCAATTATCTTGAGGATCGTCGTTGTCACACCCTTTTTCCTGGGGCTACCATTGAGTATGAGGATCATCTCTTCACCTCCTTTATCAGTCATTCTACTCGTCGTCGCCCAACATGTTATTAGCGGAACGGATGCAACAGAGCATACAAAACTAATATCAGCAATAGGGTATTGGAGGATTTAGCAAATAAGATGCTCACGCGTTTATAGCGGAACAATTCTCGAATGATATGCCTGCAATTGAAAACTGTCAATGCCCATGAACGGTGAAAAGGTCGGTTGATGATTGCAGAAAACTACTTCAAACTTTATGTTGTTGCTAAGAATGGAAACTCGTTTGCTACAGGAAGGAGTTGCTGACGGAAAAATTTATCACAAAATGCAAAGATACAAAATGAATTCTGCATCTACGCTAATATTAAATAAAGCTCGGCTTCACCGTAGAGTGGAGCCTTGGCGTAGTGGCTACAGGTTGGGCCTATCTGTTTCTGTCCCTTTCGGCTGACAGTGCCTCACTAGCCCAACCATACTCTATCTCCAAGACCCCCTCATCAAACCGGACATTCAGTTTTCCCGAATCCGGCTTTCCAATCATCTTCATCCAAAGGCATTCGCAGTGGTTTTCCAAGGGGCGCTTGTCGTCATCTTGTAGAGCCCAAGCTTGTACAGGTAGTCGGATGTATATATATTGTATCCCCATCCACTTTTGCGGCGTTTCCGCATGAGATGCCGTCGTACTCTTCCCTCAAGATAGTATTTGACGTTCCACAGCTGCCTGCTGCAGTTGCGATAACGGAAGTAGTTCTGCCAGCCTCGAGCTACGCTGTTGAGATTCTTGATGACCTGCTGGAGGGGAACGATAAGGTACGCTTCTTGGGTAAGCCTCTTTATCTCCGTTTTTACCTTTTGTACGGCCTTGCGTGAGGGCGTAACCAGAGAGTAGACGCCTCCTGTCCTCGGGCTCCGCTTGAGCTTGACGGTGAAACCGAGAAAATTGAAGCTCTCGGCTCTGGCATCCACCATCTTTGTCTTCTGCTCATTGAGGCTGAGGCCTAAGTGCGCAAGGACTCTTTCGATCCCCTGTCGCACCCTTTCCGTGTTCCCTCGACACAACACCACAAAATCATCGGCGTATCTGATGAGCCGCGCCCCATACTCTTCTTGTATGCGCTCCTTCTTCCATAGGGTGTCGAGTATGTTGAGATAAATATTGGCGAGGAGTGGTGATATTACTCCTCCCACACAATAGATAACTTCGAGTTTGAAAATGTTTTAACATATAAGAGGCATTGGAATAATACTTGACTTTTGACATAAAAGGAAGTACTCTTATGACATATGACGAGATCTCAAAATTCAGAGTTGGCCGAGCGTATCAATACGGCGATGTCTTTATTGAAAAAGGGCTCAGGCACGAACGAAGCGATATCAGTGATAATGGAGCAATTTGGAGTTTCACGAAGGCAAGCATACCGGTACATTCAGGAGGCCCAGAGCAGAAGGCACGCAATGCCGGTTCCAGAAGAGAAGGTGGTCTTTACCGTAAAACTACCCAAGAGGTTGGTTGCTTTGATAAGGCGTTTGTCGAATTCCTCCGGGGATTCATTGAGCAACATAGTAACGCAAGCACTAAGGGGATTTCTCAAAAGAGGGGGGCATGGCCGGGAGGCGTCGTGAAAGAGAGATCCAGTTGCTCTACAGTTATGATCGACTGTGCGATCAGAAACTTTCACAGATTTACCGATTGTTGGTCCCAGAGATGATCTGGTCGCTCGATAAGGATGAGCCGAAATTAGCGGAAAAGGGAGACGGAGCGAGTGAAGACAGCGGCGCTATATGCTCGGGTATCGTCGGAGAGACAAAAAGAAGAGCAAACCATAGGTAGTCAGACCGAGGCTCTTAAGGAATATGCAAAAGCCGGCGGATATACGGTATTGCCGGAATGGATATTCCAGGATGAGGGATATAGCGGAGCCATCCTGCAACGTCCCGGTCTTGAGCGTTTGCGTGATCTGGCTGCCGAGGGACAAATAGAAGTGGTATTGGTGTATTCACCTGATCGACTCAGCCGGAAATATGCCTACCAAGTGCTCTTGATTGAGGAGTTTGCGCGCCAAGGGGTAGAGGTAAACTTCATAAAGTCGCCTCAGGCGTCCACTCCTGAGGAAGCACTCCTTGTGCAGTTTCAAGGCATGATCGCTGAATACGAAAGGGCGCAGATCGCGGAGCGCAGCAGGCGCGGTAAAAGGCATCGCGCCAGGAGCGGTTCAGTAAATGTTATGTCCGGGGCGCCTTATGGATACCGATATATTAAAAAGTCTGATACCTCTGCCGCCTATTACGATATAATCGAGGGGGAGGCAGAGGTAGTACGGGATGTCTATCGTTGGTATACAGAGGGCGCATTGAGCATGGGGGAGATTTATAGAAAACTTAACGCTCTGGGCATTGCAACCCGGCGAGGGAAATCCACATGGGACCGCTCTACTGTTTGGGCAATGCTCCGCAATCCTGCATATAAGGGGACCGCATGTTTTGGCAAGACAGAGCGGACAGAGAGGAAGAAAATCACTCGTTCTTTGCGCAAGCGTGGCGGTTATTCTGTCCGCAATAGTGCTTCCCGTGAACGGCCTAAGGAGCAGTGGATCGAGATTTCTGTCCCTCCCATTATCAGTGAAGATATCTTTCGTCTTGCTCAGGAGCGGTTAGAAAAAAACAAGCAGTTCTCCCGTCGTCACACCAAGGAGCCCACTCTCCTCCAAGGAATTTTAGTTTGCAGCAAGTGTGGGTATGCCTTGTACAGGACTTCTACGCGGACGTCTAAGAGAAAACTTTATTACTATCGTTGCCTCGGCTCTGACGATTACCGGTATCCCAATGGTCGCGTGTGCGCAAACCGTCCAATCCGTCAGGATTATCTGGATGAGCTTGTATGGAAACATGTGATTCGGTTATTTGAAGATCCCGACCTCATTCATAAGGAGATAAACCGTAGGATTCAGGAAGCTCGAAACTCCAATCCGACAAGGATCCGTAAAGAAACTCTTGCTAAAGAAATTGCTCGTGTGCAAAATGGTATTGACCGATTGCTCGATGCATATCAAGAGGGGTTATTGCAGCTTCCAGAGTTGCGCATGCGAATGCAAGAGTTAAGGAAAAGACAGTCAGCACTAAGATCGGAACTGCAATTAATGGAAGCCAAGACAATTGACGAGGAAACCTATTTGCAGCTTGTCAGTAAAATAGATGATTTTTTGTTTCGTATGCGCAGATCAGCAGAAACCTTAAATGTACTGGATCGTCAAAAAATACTGAGGCTCGTTATCAGGAAAATTTTGGTCGACACGGATACGGTAACGATAAAGCATTCAATCCCGACTACTACGGTGTTTCCCGAGCCAACGACGACACCTTACCCATCACCACGCTCAAATACGCCAAGTTATCTATTGTGTGGGAGGAGTAATTACTCCTCCCTGAGGCGTGCCCTTGTCGTTACCCTTATACCGCTTCGTTCCGTCTTCTTCCTCTACAACCGGGCACTGTGAGCCACATCTTGATGAGTCTCAGGATGTTTTTATCCACGATGCGTTTGGCAACTTCCTTGAGGAGTTTGTCATGCGGGATGCTGTCAAAGTACTTGCTGATGTCCGCGTCTATTACCTGTGTTCTGCCTGCCCTGAGGTGGGTGGCTATATCGTCCATTGCCTGATGGGCATTCCTTTCCGGCCTGAATCCGTATGAGTTCTCCTGGAAGTCGGCCTCAAAGATTGGCTCGATGACCAGCTTGGTCGCCATCTGAACGATACGGTCTTTGATGGTCGGTATACCAAGCGGCCTCTTGCCTCCATCTGCCTTGGGGATATAGACTCTCCTTACCGGCATAGGCTTGTACGTCTTGGCTCGTAGCTCTTGTGCTAGATTCTCAAGATACTCCTGCGCCCCCTCTCCTGTCCCCTCTATGCGCTCAAAGGTTTGGCCGTCTACGCCGGCTGCACCTTTGTTTGCTTTGACAAGATCGTAGGCGTGGCCCAGGATGTCCAGCCGATAGACCTTGTCGTAGAGGAGATAGAATCTGAACTTCGGTTCCTGCTTGGCCTTCTGGTATAGTTTCCTCTGAAGTTCCCGAATCTGCTCTGGAGTTTCAAGCATGACGCAATCTCCGCACTCCTTCCCTCCTTTGGAAACGTGATGAAGGTATTGCCCCTTCCCTCTCCCAAGGTTATGTTGTCCTTGGGATACAAGCGGTACTATGGGCAAATCCGACTCCCTTGCCGAGCCAATGGAATTTCGGTTTGTGCCTTATATCCACCAGTTGCTGTCCTGTGCAGCATCGGCAAGGGCCTCCCATGCTACCTCGTATCAGGCTGTTGAAAAACTCCTAACGAAATCTGCTATATTACTCGTAAATCTATGTTAACGAGGAGGGACACTTGTTAGGAGAACATAGCCGAAGCGAGCCGATGTTCTACTATATACGGATGGAA
>Ga0335081_10010891_pt1 | contig 14709 bp, 11 predicted proteins | sample Lox_Sample_35_FD_206713 | JGI IMG/M metagenome (GOLD analysis project Ga0335081, IMG submission 206713) | Soil microbial communities from Loxahatchee National Wildlife Refuge, Florida, United States - Lox_Sample_3.5 | ecosystem: Environmental > Terrestrial > Soil > Wetlands | place: USA... | reverse complement strand
CTCGGTGGCAAGTCCCCCAACATCGTCTTCGACGACGCGGACCAGGACCGCGCCCTGCGCGGGGTGGTGGCCGGGATCTTCGCCGCGGCGGGACAGTCCTGCCAGGCGGGATCGAGGCTCCTCGTCCAGGAGAACATCCACGACGCCTTCGTCGAGCGGCTGGTCGCGCTGGTCAGCAAGGCGAAGCTCGGCGATCCGAGCAGGCCGGACACCCAGATCGGCCCCATCGCGACGCGCGGGCAGTTCGAGAGGACGCTGCAGTACATCCGCATCGCGAAGGAGGAAGGTGCGCGCTGCGTCCACGGCGGCCGGGCGCGCTCCGACCTGGGCGCCGGGATGTTCGTGGAACCCACCATCTTCACCGGCGTGACGACGAGGATGCGGATCGCCCAGGAGGAGGTGTTCGGGCCGGTCCTGTGCGTCATCCCGTTCAAGGACGAGGAAGACGCCGTCCGGGTGGGCAACGACGTCGTCTACGGTCTGGCGGCGGGGGTGTGGACCCAGAGCCTCCAGCGCGCCATGTTCCTCATCGATCGCTTGAAGGCCGGGACGGTGTGGGTCAACAACTACCGCTCGACGAGCTTCACCTCCCCGTTCGGCGGGTACAAGCGGTCCGGCATCGGGCGCGAGTCCGGGACCGAGGCCATCAAGCAGTACCTGCTCACGAAGTGCGTCTGGATCTCCTCCCACCCCGAGCTCGCCGATCCGTTCGCCCGACGGTGAGGCTCGCCCCGGCAGCCGCCGGTCGCAGGCCCGGGTGGCGCCGCTCAGCGCGGGTTCTTGCGCGCGCCGGTGGAGCCGGGGCGGCCGGTGGTCCACAGGCGCTGGGCGTGCGCGCCGATTCTCGAGGCTTCCGGGAAGACCGCCGGGTTGCCGCCGAAGGCGCGGGTGAGCTCGCGCGCCTCCCTGAACAGGGGCGGCAGGAACTGCTGCGCCGTCATCTGCTCCATGCGGTAGCGGGGCCCGGAGACGGTGAGCGCGCCGCTCAGGCGCTGGTTGCTGCTGAACACCGGGGCGGAGACGGCCGCCGTCTCGGTGTCGCGCTCACCCGAGGAGGCCGAGAAGTAGCTCTCCCGGATGGCGTCGTAGCGGTCGCCGACGAACCCGCTGAAGGCCAAGAGGACGTGACCCGAGGCCCCGACCGTGAGCGGGAGGGTGTCGCCCTCGTGGATGGTGTCGCGGATGGCGCGGGGCGAGTCGAGGCGGTGCAGGCACACCCGCCGCTCGCCGTCCCGGATGTAGAAGGACGCGCTCTCGCCGAGTTCCTTCACCAGGCTGGCGAGCGCGCGCGGGACGACGTCGGCGGTTCGGAAGTGGCGCTGATAGAGGGCGCCGAGGAGCAGGGGCTTGGGGCCGAGCCGGAAGGTGCCGTCCTCGAGGCGGTAGAGGTACCCGAACTTCTCGAGCGATTCCGAGAGGCGCAGGATGGTGCTCTTGTAGAAGCCCGTCCGCCGCGAGAGCTCGGTCAAGGTCAGGCTGTGATCGCGCTCGGTGAAGGCATCCACCACGGTGAGCGCGCGCTCGACGGCCGCCACGCCTTCCTTGGCCATGTTCACTCCGTGTCTCAGCCGGGACGGGAGGGTTGGTCCTGGCTCGCCCGAGGGCCGCCCCGCCGGGAAGGGAGCCCGCCCCCAGGGGCCCTGGCATTATAGCGCTCGCGACCGCGGGGCGGCGAACCGAACCGAACCGGGCTGGCCGCCGTGGCCCCGGCTTCAGGGCCGACACCGACCCCGCCGGACGGTATGCTAGGCGGGCGTACCAGTCGCCCGAGGTGATCCCTTTGAGCCGCGCCCGGCGCGGCCCCCCAGGAGGCGGGTGAGGCCGACTGACCCGGTCGCGGGCCACCCGTTCGCCCATGCCACCCACCCAGTCGACCATCGCCGACGTCGCCCACGTCATCCAGCTCTCGATCGCACCGGTGTTCCTGCTCACCGCGGTGGCGACCACCCTCGGGGTGCTCAACACCCGCCTGGCCCGCATCGTCGACCGGGCCCGCGTGCTGCGGGAACGCCTCTCGGCCCGGCCGGGCCCCGAGCAGGAGCGATCGCTGAGGAGCGAGCTGGGCGTGCTCGCCCGGCGACGGCGCCTCGTCAACGTCGCCATCACCGGCGGCGTCTCGGCGGCGCTCCTCGTGTGCCTGCTCATCGCCGTGGCCTTCGTGGGCTCGATCCTGCGGGCCAAGGTCTGGGTGCTGGTGGCGGTGCTGTTCGTGCTCGCCATGCTGGCGGTGATGTGGGCGCTCGTCTGGTTCCTGCGCGAGATCTTCCTCGCCGCCGGGAGCACCGAGATCGAGGACCGCTGAGAGCGCGTGGGCCTCGTAGCGGCCGGTCAGAAGGAAGCGCGCGAGGGCCCCGGGGGGCCCTCGCAGCGGGGACCGCCTCTCGGCCTCGGCTCAGTTCACCTGAACCTGGATGCTCTTGGGCTTGGCCTCGGCCTTCTTGGGCAGGTGGACCATCAGGACGCCGCCCTTCGAGTCGGCCCTGATCTTGTCCGCGTCCACGGTGGGCGGCAGCGAGAAGCTCCGGTTGAAGGCTCCGTAGGAGCGCTCGATCCGGTGGTAGTTCTCCTTCTTCTCCGCGTGCTCGAGCTTGCGCTCGCCCTTGATGGTCAGGACGCCGTTCTCGAAGCGGATGTCGACGTCCTTAGGATCGACGCCGGCCAGGTCGAACCTGAGGTTCAGGCCGTCCTCGTCCTCGTAGATGTCGGTCGCCGGTGTCCAGCCGAGCGACTCGCCGGCCTGCAGCGCCAGCCGGTCTTCGAAGAGCTTTCCAAACTCCTCCTGGACGCGGCTCATCTCGCGCCAGGGATCCCATCTCATCAGCGTAGTCATAGATCCTTCCTCCATTGTTCCCAATATCTCGGGTCAGCGAGAACGTAAGGTTCGCCGGGCGACTGTCAAATCCGCTCGGCCACCCCGGGGACGATCCGGAGGCCGGACGGCGGGCTACCCTTCCTGCAGGCGGCGAGGCGGTGCCGTCATCCATTCCCACCCGGAGCGCGCGCGGGCCAGCGACGCGCCTGGAAGGCGGAGCCGGTGGACCCTCCGTGAAGGGCCCGCGCCCAAAGCGGCCGAGCCTCAAGGAGCCGGCCCGGGGACGAGCTCCCCGGAGGGCTCGCCTGGGCCTCCTGCGGGGTCGGGACTCCCCCCGTCGGGGCTCGGTCGCGGCGGTGGCGCCGGCTCGAGAGGGCTGGAGGGCGTCGGGCCTCGTGAGCGCCTCGCGCCGCGGCTCCTCCGGCGCTACATCCCCGGGCCAAGGGAAGCCCCGTGCGGTTCGACGCCATCGTCATCGGAGCCGGGCAGGCGGGGGTGCCGCTCGCGACGCGGCTCGCCGCCAGCGGGCGGGAGGTCCTGCTGGTGGAGCGGTCGCGGATCGGCGGGACCTGCGTCAACTACGGCTGCACGCCGACCAAGACCATGGTGGCGAGCGCGCGGGCGGCCCACGTGGCCCGGACGGCCGCCCGGCTCGGCGTCCGGACCGGCGAGGTGGCGGTCGACTTTGCGGCGGTGGTCGCCCGCCAGAAGGCGGTGGTCGAGCAGTGGCGGGCGTCCCTCGACCGGCGGCTCGCCGCGGCCGGGGAGCGCCTGAGGCTCCTGCGCGGCCACGCCCGCTTCGTCGACCGGCAGGCGATCGAGGTGGATGGCGAGCGCCACCAGGCCGAGCTCGTGATCGTGAACGTCGGCGCCCGGCCGGCGCCGCCGCCCCTGGCCGGCCTCGAGCCGGCCGCCTGGCTCGACAACCACCGGCTCCTCGACCTGCGCACCTTGCCGTCGCACCTCGTGGTGCTGGGGGGCGGCTTCATCGCCTGCGAGTTCGCGCAGATGTTCCGCCGCTTCGGAGCGGCGGTGACGATCGTGCAGCGGGCCGAGCACCTGCTCGACCGCGAGGACCCCGACGTCTCCGAGGCCCTCGAGGCGGTGCTGCGCGCCGAGGGGGTGACGCTCCACCTCGGGGCGCGGGCCGCGCGGGCCTTCCCCGCCGGGTCGGGCTTCGGGATCGCGCTGGAGGACGGTCGCGAGGTCCGGGGCTCCCACCTCCTGGGGGCGGTCGGGCGCCGGCCCAACACCGACGACCTCGCCTGCGAGCGGGCCGGGGTGAGGCTCGACCGGCGCGGCTACGTCGCCGTCGACGATGCCTTCAGGACGACCGCCCCCGGGGTCTACGCGGTGGGCGATGTCACCGGCGGCCCGCAGTTCACCCACACCTCCTGGGACGACCACCGGATCCTCATCGAGATCCTGGAGGGAAGGCGCACCGGCGGTCGCGCCGGGCGCGTCGTCCCCTACACGGTCTTCACCGATCCGCAGGTGGCCGGCGTGGGGCTGAACGAGCGGGCGGCGCGGGCGCGCGGGGTGGCCCACGAGGTCGCCAAGATGCCGTTCTCGTGGGTGGCCCGGGCCATCGAGATCGACGAGCCGGCCGGGCTCCTGAAGGTCCTCGTCGATCCGGCCACCGAGCGGATCCTGGGGGCGAGCCTGGTCGGGGCGGAGGTGGGTGAGCTCGTCCACGTGATCGCCGCGCTCATGCAGGCCGGCGCGAGCGCGCGCGCCATCGTCGACGTGGAGATGGCGCACCCGACCTTCGCCGAGGGGCTCCAGAGCGCGGTGATGCAGCTCGGCCGCTTCGCCCTCAGGTGAGCCGGGCAAGATCGAGCGGCGGGGCGGTGCCGGGCTCGAGGCCGGATCGCTCTCCGGCCATCCAACGCCGTACCTCGTAAAGGCTCTCGGCCACGCGTTCGCGAAAAGGACCGAGCGCCAGGCCCAGGCTCTCCTGCGGGAGGACCGACAGCTTCTCGAGGCCGGCTCCGAGGAGCCGCGCGGCCCCGGCCGGCCGTCGGTGGTCGAGCGCCTTCAGGTAGCCCGCCGCCACCTGGATGAGGCCCTGGAGGAGGAGCCGTACCTCGCCGGCCTCGGTCAGCCAGGCAGCCTCCCAGGCCTCGTGAGCCTCGTAGTAGCGGCCGGCGTTGAAGAGCGCCCGCCCGCCCTCGAGGGCGCGAAGGGTCTCGGGCCGCAGGGTCACCGGCGCACCACGCGGTCCGCCGCGGCGGGGAGAGCGCGGGGGAGGGGGAGCCTTGCCCGAGAGCCATGGCTGGGCCAGGGCCGCTTCCCTGGCGCGGCGCCCGGGGCTCCCGGCCGCCGGGGCTCAGGTCGGGTAGAGGCCGCCATTCACCTGCAGGGTCTGGCCGGTGAGGAATCCGTTGCACGCGACGGCCACGATGACCTCCGCCACCTCGGCCGGACGGCCGAAGCGACCCACCGGGAGCGCCCCCGGGCGAGCCTTGGCGTTGCCCTTCAGCATCTCGGTCTCGACCAGGGCCGGGGCGACGGCGTTGGCGGTGATGCCCTCGCTCGCGAGCTGAGAGGCGTAGGCGTGCATGAGGCCGAGGAGGCCGGCCTTGGAGGCCGCGTAGTGGGGGCCGACGATGCCGCCCACCTGGGCTGCGGTCGAGGAGACGAAGATGAGGCGGCCGAAGCGGCGCTGCCGCATCGACGGGATCACCGCCTGCGAGACTAGGAACGCCGAGCGCAGGTTGACCGCCAGAGTCTCCTCCCAGAGCGCGAGGTCGACCTCTTCGAGCCGCCGCGGGGTGGCGACCCCGGCGTTGTTGACGAGGATCTCGACGGGGCCGAGGAGCGCGTGCACCGAGGCGAGCAGCGGGCCGGCGGCGTCGGCCGAGGCGAGGTCGGCGCGGACGACGGCGGCGCGCCGTCCCAGCGCGCGGAGCGCGTCGGCCACCTGCTCGGCCTCCTCCTGGTGCTCCCGGCAGTGCACGGCGACGTGGGCTCCGGCCCGGCCGAGGGCGAGCGCGGTGGCCCGTCCGATGCCGCGGTTGCCGCCGGTGACGAGGGCGACGCGGTCGCGAAGGGGTTCGGTCATGCGCGCAGTTCCTAAGCCCGCCGGCGGGACCGCGCAACCGCCCGCCGAACCGCATCGCCCGCCTCCTCGGGCGCGGTCGCCACGTCCCGAGGAGCGCGAGGTCCGCTGGCCCGGTGCGCCGCGCCGATCAGGCCCGCTTCCGCCAGTCGTAGTCCATCTGGCGCGCCGTGCGCTCCGCCAGGTCCTGGCCGGCGAAGCGGGCGACGACGCGCAGGCTCATGTCCAGGCCCGCCGAGATGCCGGCCGAGGTCATGATGCGCTCCCCTTCCGTAAATCGAACGCCCTCCAGCACGCGGGTGCCCGGGAAGGCGCGCCTCAGGTCGGCGGCGTCCTCGAAGTGGGTCGTGACCTCGAGCCCGTCGAGGAGGCCCGCGGCGGCGAGCAGGAACGCGCCGGTGCACACCGACGCGGTGAGCCTGGTCGAGGCGTGCTGGCGCGCGATCCAGGAGAGCACCTGCGGTTTGCCGAGTTCCGGGTCGTGAACCCCTCCCGGCACGATGAGGACGTCGAGCGGGGGGTGGCCGTCGATGGCGAAATGTGGCAGCACCGCGAGCCCGCCGCGGGCGCGGACCGGCTCCCTGGTCTCGGCCACGAGAGAGGGTGCGAAGGGCGCCGGCGCCTGCGGGGAGGTCCGGGCATGGACGCGGCTCGCCGTCGAGAACACCTCGAAGGGACCCGCGAAATCGAGCACCTCGACCTCCGGGTAGATGAAGAGGCCCACCTGCAGCAGCATGCGAACTCCTCCGGTGCGTTCCTCCCCGTCTTACCCCCTGGAGAACGGGGCCGCCAGGCCCGCCCCCGCCTGTGGAGCCGCTGGGACGGGGGAGGTCCGCGCGGGCGCGGGACCCCCGCGGGGAGCTGGCGGTGGCCGCGGCGTCGACCGTGGGGCGGCGACCGTGCCCCGGACGGGACAGGAGCCTGCACGGACCGGGGGCGCCGCTATGGTTGTCCGGTTCCCACCGGCTCGATCGTCGAGAGGTCAAAGAGGCCGGAAGGGACCGGCCCAACCACGTAGGAGGTTCGACGATGGCAGCGTTCATGTTCATCTTCCGCGGCAGCAACACCCGGAGCGACTCTCCGGAGCAGATGCAGCAGCACATGCAGAAGTGGCTCAGCTGGTTCGAGGGCCTCTCGAAGTCCGGCGCCTACAAGGGCCAGGGGGCGCCGCTCGAGCCGGTCGGCAAGGTCGTGCGCGGCACGAGGAAGACCGTCTCCGACGGCCCCTACGCCGAGGCGAAGGACCTCGTCGGCGGCTACGCCATCGTGGAGGCCAGGGACCTCGAGGCGGCGATCGAGATCGCGCGGGGTTGCCCCACCTACGAGAAGGACGGCGCGGTCGAGGTCCGACCGGTCCGGGTGATGTGACCGAGGCGGTGACAGCGCTCGCGAGCCACCTGTTCCGCCGCGAGGCGGGCCGCATGGTCTCGTCCCTCGTCCGCCGGCTCGGGGTCCGCCACCTGGCGCTCGCCGAGGACGCGGTGCAAGACGCCCTCCTGCGCGCGCTCGAGGTCTGGAAGTTCGGGCGCGCGCCCGACCATCCGGCGGCCTGGCTCATGCGGGCGGCCTGGAACCGGGCCCTGGACCTCCTCCGGCGCCAGGACCGCGCGGCCCGGCTCGTACCCGAGCTCACGACGAGCCTGGCCTCGGCCGGGAGCGAGGCGGTGGAGACCGCCCGGCACGCCATAGAGGACGACGAGCTGAGGATGATGTTCTCCTGCTGCGACCCGGCCCTCGGCCGGTCGGCCCAGGTCGCGGTGATCCTCAAGTACCTCTGCGGCTTCTCGGTGCAGGAGATCGCCCAGGCCTTCCTCGCCGCCGAGGCGACGGTGGAGAAGCAGCTCTTCCGCGCGCGCCGCGCCCTGTGCGAGCAGGGGGCGCTCTTCGAGGTGCGGGATCCCTCCCAGGTGCGCGAGCGCCTCCCGGCGGTCCACAACGCCATCTACCTGTTGTTCAACGAGGGCTACCACGGCAGCCACCCGCAACGTGCCGTGCGCGAGGACCTCTGCTTCGAGGCCATGCGGCTCGGCCTGTTGCTCTCGCACCTCCCTCCGGCCGCGGTGCCCGAAACCCAGGCGCTCCTGGCCCTGTTCTGCCTGCTTTCGGCCCGCCTGGCGGCGCGCATGGACGACCGCGGCCACCTGCTCCTGCTCGCCGAGCAGGACCGCCGCCGCTGGGACCGGGAGCTGCTCGAGGAGGGGTTGCGCCGCCTCGACCTCTCGGCCGAAGGCGAGGCGCTCACCGCCTGGCACCTCGAGGCGGCCATCGCCGCGCGGCACGCACTGGCGACGAGCTTCGCCGAGACCGACTGGACCTCCATCCGCCAGCTGTACGACCTGCTCCTGCGCCTGCGCCCCACCCCGGTGGTGGCGCTCAACCGCGCCATCGCCATCGGCATGGCCGAGGGCCCCGAGGCGGGTCTGACCGCCATCGCCCGCATCGAGGACCGCGCGCGGCTCGAGAGCTACCCCTTCCTCCCCGCGGCGTCGGCCGAGTTCGAGCTGCGGGCCGGGCGGCCACGGCGCGCCGCCGAGCTCTTGCGCGCGGCTCTCCGCCTGACCCGCAATCCCGCCGAGGAGGAGGTGCTGAGGCGGAAGCTCGCGCTCGCCGAGCGAGGGGCGGGCGGCGCGGCCAACGGTGCGCTTCAGGGGTGAGCCCCGACGCGTCGCGCGGCTAGTCGGCCGGCCGTCGCGACCCCCGGGGTCCTCCGCCGCCTTCGGAGGAGCCAGACGCGCCCTCCATCCTCACCTCGATCACCTCGTTGCGCACGGGGAGGTGGACGTAGGCGGCGAGGAGCGGCTTCTTGAGGGCCCGGCGGAGGGCCTCGGCGTACCAGCCGAGCTGGGGTGCCCACGCCTCCTCGAGCCGGCGGTCGCGCTCGACCTCGCTGCCGGGGAAGGTCTTGTGGTCCACGAGGACGAAGGCGTCGGGGAGCTCGAGCAAGAGGTCCACCTCGCCGACCAGAAGCCGGGGGATACGGCCGCCGAGCCGCGCCCGGACCGGCCACTCCCGGCGCCAGACGGCACCGGGATGGCGCGCCTCGAGGAAGGTCCGCAAGGCGGTGGAGATCTCGAGGAGGGCGGTCGGGTCGAGCGCGGACTCCACGCCGTGCGCCGCGAGGAGCCGCGCGGCCATGGCACGGCGCTCTTGCGGGTCTTCCCCCGCATCGGCCGCCAGGAAGGCGTGGACGGCGTCGCCGACGGTCGCCATCTCCTCCGGGCGGGCCAGGAGCGCGCGGCGTGGACCGAGGGAAGTGACCGCCACGATCTCGGCCCGGCCCTCCGCACCGCGGGGCTCGCTCGAGGGGACGAGGCGCTCGGGAGGGCGCTCCTGGCGCGAGCCCGCGGCGAACCAGCGCACCGAGGCCGGGGCGTCCCGCTCGACCTGCGAGGGGAGTCCGGACAGCGTGCGCACCCGGCAGGCCCACGTCCGCCGGCCCACCCTCACCTCGTCCAGCTCGCCCCTCGCCTCGAAGGGCCAGGCGAGGAGGGCCGGCCGAGCTCCGTCGTCGAGCGCGGAGAGCACCTGCACCGCGGGGCCTCCTCGGGCCGGGAGGCCGGCCACCGCCACCAAGAGGTCGCGTGCCCGGGTGAAGCCCACGTAGAGGAGCCGGGTCCGCTCGGCGCGCGCTCGGGCATCGGCGCGCAGCGCCTCCGGAGCGCGCCGGGCGGATTCGAGGAGCGGCAGGTCCTTCGAGAGCTGGGCGTACGGCCAGGGCCAGTAGCGGATCCAGCGCCCGGCGAGCGGGGCGTTGAAGTCGAACGTCTGAGCCGGCTCGACCGCGATCTCGAAGGGCTCGGGCGCCCGCGCGAAGTCGAGCTCCGAGAGGATCACCACCGGCCACTCGAGGCCCTTGGCCCCGTGCCAGGTGGTGACCTGCACGGCGTCGGCGGCGGTCGGCGTCGCCTGCTCGGCGGCCAGGTCGAGCTCGCCGAGGTGGGCGACCAGCCCGAGCACCGTGGCCGCCGCCCGGCGCGACTGGCACAGGTTCTCGTAGCCGCGCGCCTCGGCCCGCACGGCCTCCAGGTTGGCGAGCCGTCGCTCCGGTTCCGGCCAGCTGCGCAAGAGCGCCGGCACCCCGGCCAGGCGGAGCGCCAGGTCGAGGCCCTCCGCGGGCGAGAGGTGCGCCGCCTCGGCCGCCCGGAGGGCCGCCACCCGGGGGTCGTCCTCGAAGGGCCAGGGCCTCGGCGGGCCGCGCTCACCGGCCGCCTCGGCCAGCTGCTGCGCCTCCCGCCAGGCGGCGATCTCGAGGAGGCGGCGGGAGAGCCAGCCGTCCGGGTCGGAGGCCGCCCGGCCGCTGAGCCAGCTCACCTCGAGGGCCGCGATCCCGTCGGCGCGGTCGGCGAGCAGCGCCAGCGCGGCGCGGGCGAGGAGGAACTCCGGCTGACGCGCGAGCCCGGCGAGGGGGGCGGTGGCCGGGATGCCGCGGGCCTGCAAGGCGGCGGCGATCTCGCGGCAGCGCTCGTTCCGGAAGGCCAGGACGGCGATGTCGCGCCGCCCCGCCGGGCGGAGCCGGTCCCCGCCGTCCGCGCCGCGGTCGCGGACGGTGAGTCCCGCCGCGAGCAGCGCCTCGACGCCCTCGGCGATGGCGTGGGCCTCGCGGGGGACGCCCCCCTCCGCTCCCCGCTCCCGCGGCGCGGCGCGCCAGCGCCAGGCCTCGAAGGCCGGTTGGCCCACCAGCGGACCTGGATCGGGGCGCGCCGCGACGAGCCGGACCTGCTCCTCGGGGAACCCGAAGGGCCTGAGCGCCCGCGTGAAGAGCTCCGAGACGAGGTCCACGAGCGGCGGGCGCGACCGGTAGGAGGTCCCGAGGATGTCCGGGGCCTTCCCGCCGAGGACCCGGTCGACGGCCGCCGACATGAGCTCAGGATCCGAGCCCTGGAAGGCGAAGATGGCCTGCTTGCGATCGCCGACCCAGATGCTGTGCCGGGCGATCCTGGCGAGGGCGGTGGCGAGCGCCAGCTGGAGGGGGGAGATGTCCTGGAACTCGTCCACCACCACGAGGTCCAGCCTCTCGCGGAGGGCCTCGACGACTGACGGCCGCGCCAGGAGGTCGTGGGCGAACGCCAGCATGTCGCCGAAGTCGAGCACCCGCGCGGCGGCCTTCTCGGCGGCGAAGGTGTCGATGGCCTGGGCCGCCAGGGCGAACAGGTCCGCCTGCACGGCGCGCAGGTCTGCCTGGAACGGTTCGCTCTCGAGGTGCGAGCGGACGAGCTCGACGAAGCCGCCGGCGATCGAGGCGAGCTTCTTCTTGTCGACGAGGCCGGCGAGCCGGACGAGTTCCTTGAAGGGCGGGGCGCCGCGGGTCCGCTGCTCGGCGGAGAGGGCCGAGGCCAGCCGCGCGCGCTCGCGGGCGGCGCCGTTGCCGGGGTCGCCTTCCACCTCGGTGCGCAGGGCGGCCGAGAGGCGGGCGAGCTCCGCCCGGAGCCGGTCATGCCAGTCGTCGGCCCGGACGGCGACCGGCGGGAGGAGGGCGTCGAGGGTCGTGCGACTCGCCGTGGCCGAGCGCCGGAGCTCCGTGGCGCCCATGCCGTTCTCGCGCGCCCGGTCGACGATGCGGCGAAGCGTTTGCTTCCAGTCGTCCATGGAGAGGCGGCGCGCCAGACGGTTCAGATGCGCCTCGCGGCCCGCCACCACCTGCGAGAGGGCCCGGTCGAACAGGTGCTGGCGCTCGGAATCGGGAACCGGCTCGAGGTACGGGGAGAGCCCGGCCTCGAGCGCGAACTCGCGGAGCAGGCGCTGGCAGACCGCGTGGAGCGTGCCGAGGTAGCCGTCGCGGACGCGCGCGGCGAGGTCGGGCCGGGCCTCCTCGAGGAGCGCGCCCCGGATGCGGCTGGCGAGCTCGCCCGCCGCCTTGAGGGTGTAGGTGACGGCCACCACGCCCTCGGGGCGGGCCCGACCGTCGAGGAGCGCCCGGGCGAGGTCCTGGCTCAAGCGCCGGGTCTTTCCCGTCCCGGCGCTGGCGCTCACGATCTCGACCCTCACGGGCTCCCCTCGCCGAGGGTGGTGCGGCAGACGGTGGTGAAGCGGCAGAAGCGGCAGTCGTGGTCCCTCGCCTCGGGGGCCGGCCCGCCGGCCGCGGCCACCGGCTCCTCCCAGGGGAGGTCCTCGGCGCAGGCCGGGAGGACGCCCTTCGCGAGCACGCGTCGCCAGGCGACGAAGCGCTCTTCGGCGGCGCGGAGCGTCTCGCGGGCCGAGGGACCTTTAACCACCGTCGCGCCCGGGAAGGCCTGCCGGCTCACCGTGAGCAGCTCGCCCTCGGAGAGGATGAGGAAGCCGGCCGGGGGGAGATCCTCCCCCCGCCCCAGCATCGAGGCGTAGAGGGCGATCTGGAGGCCCGTGCCCTCCTCCAGGGCCTCGCGCCGGAAGCGGCCGCCCGAGAGCTTGAGATCGAGGAGGCCGGCCTCCCCCTTCCGCTCCAGGACCAGGTCCACCAGGCCACGGACCTTGAAGCCGGCGAAGGTCCCCTGGACCTCCTCCTCGGCGGCGCGGGGGGTCCACCGCCCGGCCTTGAGGTGGCGGACCAGGGCGGCGGCGGCGCTGCCGACGAGGGATCGGGCGGCCGCGCGCTCGACCTCGCTCCCGGGCCGGACGAGCGGCGCCGCCTCGAGCGCGACCCGCGCGTCGAAGGCCCTCTCGGCCCAGCGCGTGGCCTCTTCGGGCTCCGCTGCGCCGAGGTCGAGCGCCCCGTCCCCGAGGAGCATGTCCTCGAGGAGGCGGTGCGCGAACTCGCCGAGGAGCCGATCGCCGGCCGGGAGGTCGAGGCCGCTCCCCGGCCGAAGCTGCGCCTGGTGCTCGAGGGCCCAGCGGAAGGGGCATCCGAGCAGGGCCTCGAGCGAGGTCGCCGAGAGCGGCCCGTGCGGCTCGAGCGTCGCCGGCGCGACCGTCCAGACCGGGCGGGGCGCGATGGGGGCGGCCGCCGGGAGCTCCTCGGTCGCGAGGGCCACCCGTCCACCGGGTCCGGAGAGCAGGCGCTCCGATCCCACGGTGCAGGCCGCGAGGCCCCCCGGGACGAGGCGGGCGAGGAGCTCGTCGGCGAGGGGGTGGGGGCCCACCGGCTCGGCCCCCTCGAGCCGCCAGCGGACCAGCGCGACCCGCTCGCTCGCGAGGAGCAGCGGACGCTGCCAGCCCCAGGCCTCGAAGCGTCGCGACGCGGCCGGCTCGGCGACGCGGAGGCCGGCTTCGGCGAGGGCGCCCTGCTCCGGGCCGGTCCAGGGTTCGGCGGGCGGTCCCTCGCCGGCGCCTTGGACGAAGCCGAACCAGAGCACGGCGGACGAGCCCGGCAGGACCCCCGCCGGCGCGCTACAGACCGCCGGCCTCCCGGCCTCCGCGCCGAAGGGCGCGACCTCCGCGCCTGCTCCGGTGGCAAGATGGTGGAGCTCTGCGAGCGCGTGTTCGGCGATGGCTTCCTCGGCGGGGAGGGCGGCCAGCATCCGCTCGAGCCGGCGCGACGTCGTGGCCGCGTGTGACCACAGGCCGGCCTCGAGGGGTTCGCCCCGCTCGTCGGCGCCCCGGGCCCGGGCGCTCGCCCACTCCGCGACGTGGCCGCACAGGGCCGCCGCCCTCGAGGCCGGCATCCCGACCTGCGGATCGTAGGTCTCGCCCCCGAACCAGCCCTCGATGCGCTGGCGGAGCGAGGCGGCCGCGCCGGGGTGAGCCCGGTCGGCCTGCTCCTCCTCGCGGACCGCCTCGGCGATCGCCTCTTGCCAGGCCGGGCTACCGATGCCCGGCATGCGGCCCAGGGCCGAGAGCAGCCTTCGCCGGGCACGCCCCGGGAGGGGCGCACCGGGGAGGAGGAGCAGCTCGGCGGCGCGGAAGGGATCGCGGGGCTGGAACGCCAGGGCCAGGCGGAGGGCCAGGAACTGGCAGTGCGGACGCAGCGGCGAGGAGGACGCGAGGCCGAGGGTCGGGAGCCCCTGCCGCGCGAGCGCTCCGTCCAGGATCCCCGCATGCTCCCCGACCACCGCGGTGGTGTCGGCGAGCGGGAAGGACCTCAGCATGCCGGCCGCGAGCTCCGATGCCTCGATGGGCGTGTCGGCCTCGAGGAGGAGGAAGGAACCGTCCCCCGAGAGACGGGCCCGGGGGGCCGCGGGGTCGAGGAGGACCCGCTGGAGCCGGCCGAGGTCGGTGGCGGAGGGGGCCATCCGGCAGTCCGGAGCCGGCCCGGCGACGCTCGCGCCCGCGCCGGCCAGGGCATCGAGGAGCGCGAGCAGGCGCGGCGGGAACGCCTCGCGCGGCGCGGCGAGCTCGATGGCGAGGGGGTGCGCGAGCTCGCCCGCGCGCAGGACCGCGGCCGACAGCGCCTGCAGCACGTCGCCCAATCCGGGCGGGACGGGAGGGCGCTCGAGGGCCTCGACCGCGGCGAGGTCCTCGAGCCGAGAGCTGCCCCGCAGCCGCTGCCCGTTCCAACCCGAGAGCCACAGCCGGTCGCGCAGGGTGAGGAGGTAAGAGGCCACCCCGAAGAGGTCGGCCTGGCGTGAGAGGGAGTAGGAGCGCCGGCCGTCGTCGTGGCGCGCAAGGCGCGCCGCGAAGGCGGCCACCCGCTCCGAGGCGGGGGCGGGGCTCGAGGCGTGCCCGAGGATGCGCCCGACCCGGCGCACCAGGCCGAGCGGGCCCACGCAGTCCCACCCCGCGCGGGCCTCGCCCGGATAGAGCGCCTGTCGCCAGGAGCTGCCGCCATCGGCAGGGACGAGGAGGAGGGATAGCATGCGCTCTTGACCAGCCCATCATACGAGCGGTGACGGACAAAAGGCGCGCGGAGCTCCCGCCGCTCGGGGCTCGGGAAGGCCCGCTTTGGTCGGGAGGAGGGACGGCTGTCACCGGGGACGGGGTCCCG
>Ga0335081_10010890_pt1 | contig 14710 bp, 13 predicted proteins | sample Lox_Sample_35_FD_206713 | JGI IMG/M metagenome (GOLD analysis project Ga0335081, IMG submission 206713) | Soil microbial communities from Loxahatchee National Wildlife Refuge, Florida, United States - Lox_Sample_3.5 | ecosystem: Environmental > Terrestrial > Soil > Wetlands | place: USA... | reverse complement strand
GGTGGACTGGATGTTTCGTATGGCGGCCACGGCTTACAACCTGGTGCGCATGCGGAATCTGCTGGCCTCAGCGGCTTGAGCTAAGGAATCATCCCGGCCAGAGCGGGCAAAACCCGCCGCCACCGGGTGAAAAACTCCGGCATTCGGCTCGCGAAAAATATCGTAGCCGATCACTGGAGTAGAGAAAACGATTGTTTTTCAGCAGCCTGTAAAGACGTGCCCTGATACAAACCTCTTGAAAGCCCTGATACAAACCTCTCGCTTGTTCTTGAGACGTCTTTGTGCGCTCGGAGTGCCCTCTAGTGAACTCGCTACGGAGCACAGCCTGATGAAAGATAATCGCGGGCAGGGATACGATCGCAATGATTCGTATTCCTCTGTGCCTCTGTGTCTCCGTGGTGAAAACCATCCCCGGATTGCCTGTCAACGCCCGCCAGCATAGAATCAGCAGCGTAAATCCGTGCCTCCGAGGCCGCTTGAAAAATATTGTCGCCATCTACCCCGGCTCCTTCGATCCCGTGACCAACGGTCACCTGGACCTCATCCATCGGGGCAGCAAACTGTTCGACAAGCTGATCGTCGCCATCGCCCGCAATCTCGACAAGAGCGAGCCGCTCTTTTCTCTGGCGGAGCGCAAGGAGATGCTGGAGGCCATGACCTCCGAGCTGGTCAACGTTTCTGTCGACATCTTCGAAGGCCTGCTGGTCAGCTACTGCATTCAGAAAAACGCCAACGCGGTGCTGCGCGGCATTCGCGCCATCAGCGACTACGAGTTCGAGTTGCAGATGGCGCTGATGAACCGCAAAATGGAGCCACGCGTGGAAACCATTTTCATGATGCCGGCGGAGAAGTATTCGTACCTCAGCTCGCGCATCGTACGCGAAATCGCCAGGCTGGGCGGGCCGCTCAATGGCCTGGTGCCCGAGATGGTGGAGCAGCGCGTGCGCCAGAGAATCGAGCAGAGACATATTTCGCCGGTTGGCAAGCATCTGTTATGAAGGCCCAAGCTATGACTGTTGCCGAAGTTCAGCGCTCCTCCTTTCTTACCCGGCGCATTGAGCGCATCGAGGTTTCCGCCACCATGGCGGTCGCGGCTGATGCCGAGAAACTGCGCGCCGCCGGCGCCGACCTGGTCGATCTGGGGCCGGGCGAGCCGCATTTCCCCACGCCGGAGCACATCAAGGAGGCGGGCATCGCCGCCATTCGCGGCAATTTCACCAAGTACACAGCCGTGGGTGGCACTACTGAACTGCGCGACGCCATTGTGCAGCGCCATGCCGCCGATTTCGGCTCCGGCTACACGCGCGACCAGTGCATCGCTTCCGTCGGCGGCAAGCATGCGCTGTTCAATGCCGTTCAGGTGCTGGTTGAGCACGGCGATGAAGTCGTTATCCCGGTGCCGTACTGGGTTTCGTTCAAGGACATCGTGCGCTATGCCGGCGGTGAGCCGGTCTACGTTGCGACCGACGAGGGCCGCGACTTCGCTCTGACCACCGAGATGGTCGAGCGCGCCATCACGCCGCGCACCAAAGTCATCCTCCTGAATTCGCCAAACAATCCTTCAGGTGCGGTGATGACTCCCGCCGATCTGACGGCCGTCCTCAAGCTGGCCCATGAGCGCGGTATTTATGTCATCTCCGATGAGTGCTACGTCTACCTGAACCATACCGGCCACAAGCTCTCGGCGGGATGTGTGCACGACGTCAAAGACCGGCTCATCATCATCGGCTCACTGTCGAAGACCTATGCCATGACCGGTTGGCGCCTGGGCTATGCGCTGGCGCCGGCGCCGATTGTCAGCGCCATGGTGAAGCTGCAAAGTCAGAGCACCTCCAACCCGACCTCGATTGTGCAGAAGGCCGCGGTCGCCGCGCTCAGTGGCTCGCAGGATTGCGTGCGCAAAATGCTGGAGGGCTACATCGTGCTGCGCGATCAGCTCGTGGCCGGATTGCGCGCCATTCCGGGCATCACCTGCTCTGCGCCCAATGGCGCGTTCTATGCCTATCCCAACCTCAGCCACTATTTCGGCCGGGGCGGCATGAACTGTGCCTCCGACGTGGCCCGGCGATTGTTGCATGAGGCGCATGTGGTGGTTGTGCCGGGCGAAGGCTTCGGCACGCGCGAGCATGTGCGCATTTCGTATGCGACCTCGCAGGAAACCCTGGCGCGCGGCTTGCAGCGCATGCGGGAATTCTTCGCCGCCTTGTAATTCATGTCACAACTGTATCCATTCCTGATGGTGCCCATCTTTGACGAGCGACCGTGGGGCGTGCGCGACTTGCGGCCCGTCTACACGCGCGTCGTCGACCAGCCCATCGGCGAAAGCTGGCTCACGTGGGAGGACAATCGCGTGGCCAACGGTCCGCTGGCGGGGCAGAGCCTGAGCGATCTGGCAAAGCAATTCGGTCGCGAGCTCATCGGCCGGGCCGCGTGCTATGAAAATCGCTTTCCTCTGCTGGTGAAGTTTCTCTTTCCCGGCGACAAACTCTCGGTGCAGGTGCATCCCAACGATGAGCAGGCGCAGAGAAGCGGTTACGCCTGCGGCAAGACGGAGTGCTGGTACGTGCTGCGGGCCAATCCCGGCGCGCAGGTGGCGCTGGGGCTGAAGCCGGGCGTCACGCTCGACGACTTCCGCCGCGCCATCGCCGAGACCCGCGCCGAAGAGCTGCTGAACTGGGTCGAGGTCCACGCCGGCGACATGCTCTACGTCGCCGCCGGCACCGTACACACCATCGGCGGCGGCATGGTGCTGGTCGAGACGCAGCAGACCTCCGACGTCACCTATCGCCTGTACGATTATGGCCGCGGGCGGGAGCTCCACATCGAGGACGGGTTGGCTGCGACCAGGCTGCATACCAATGCCGGCAAGGTAGTGGGCAGACCGGCCCCTTCGACAAGCTCAGGGCAGGCTCTTCAGGTCCGCGTCAATGCCCGCCAGAATGGTCTTGAGCCGGCTTCAGCCGGAGCGAAAGGAACTTCCAAATTGCCGAACGGCAACGACTCCAGCGTGCTGGTGCGCTCGCCATTCTTCCAGGTGGAGAAGATGTCGTTGCGCGAGGTCCTGCGCGCCGCGGTCTCGCCCGACTCGCCGCAGATTCTGGTTGCGGTGAGCGGCGCGGGCGTGGTGGAGTCGCCGGGCATGGAGCCGGTCACCTTCGCCAGCGGCGATGCCGTCGTCATTCCCGCGTGCGTCGGCGGTTATGCCGTACGCCCGCAGTGGGAGCTGGAGTTGATGCGCATGTCGCTGCCCATCGGCCCCGTCGCCGAGCCGCGAACCGAGCTGCCGCAATCCGCCGCCGCGCGGTGATTCCAGTTCGCTGCGGCCGGTTCACCACCGAGACACGCGGAGCACGTCGACCTCTTGCATGCGTCCCGCCCTGTTCTTCAGTAGAATCAAAAATTCAAATTACTTTGTGTCTGTGTGCCTCTGTGGTGAAAATCATTGGCTAACAATTTCTACCCTGTCATCCTCGCCGGCGGACGCGGCACGCGCTTCTGGCCGCTGAGCCGCAAACGGCGCGCTAAACAACTGCTCCCGCTCAACGGCAAAAAGAGCATGATCCAGGAGACGGTCGAGCGCCTGCTGCCGCTGGCCAAGGCAAAGCAGTTCTGGGTCATCACCAACGACGATCTACGCGGGCCCATCGCGCGCCAGCTCAAGAAGCTGCCGAAGAAGCAGATTGTGGCCGAGCCCATCGGCAGAAACACCGCGCCGGCAATCGGTCTCGCCGCTTTCCTTCTGGAGCGTCGCGATCCCGGTGCCGTCATCGGCATGTTCCCCTCCGATCACGTCATCGCTGACGAAAAGCGCTTTCGTCAGGACATCGCGCGCGCCGCCGCCATCGCCGCCCGCGGCCCGAACATCGTCGTCATCGGCATCAAGCCCACGCGCGCCGAAACCGGTTACGGCTACATCGAAGTCGGTGCCGCGTCGGGCGATGGCGTGCTCCAGGTGCGCCGCTTCACAGAGAAGCCCAAGCCCAACGTCGCCGCTGAGTTCCTCAAGGCGGGCAATTATTTCTGGAACAGCGGTATGTTCGTCTGGGGAGCACGCACGTTAGCCGACGCCTTGCGTGAGCATCTGCCGAAGACCGCTCCGTTGCTGGAGGAGATCGCGGCCAGCTACGGCACGCGCAAGTTCGAGAAGACCTTCGCCAAGCTGTATCCGAAGTGCGAGAACATCAGCGTGGACTATGCGGTGCTGGAGCCGCGTTCGGCGAAAGGGGGAGGGAAGTCGGGCATCTACTGTATCCCTGCTGGATTCGGCTGGAACGATCTCGGCTCGTGGACGGCGCTCTACGAGCACCGCAACGCCGGCAAAGACGATACCGCGAACGTCATCGTATCGAGCAAGAGCTTCGTGCTGAACGCGACGGGAAACTTTATTCATTCGGAAGGCAAATTCGTCGCCGCGGTCGATGTCAGCAATCTGGTCGTGGTCGAGACCGGCGACGCGTTGCTCATCACCACCCGCGAGAACTCGCAGGACGTGGGCAAGGTGGTGAAGTGGCTGGATGAGAAGAAAATGAAGAAGCTGGTGTAAATGCTATATTTGTATAGCGAGGCTGAGATGCTTGCCATAAGACTTCCGCAATCGGTGGAAAAACGCCTGGAGAAGCTTGCCCAACGGAGTGGCCGCACGAAAACCTATTATGCCCGCGAGGCGATTTTGCAACATCTGGAGGACCTGGAAGACGCTTACGAGGCGGAGCGCATTTTGCACCGCGTCCGTGCCGGCCGGGAGCGCACCTACACGTTAGATGAGGTCGCGAGGCGCCTTGGTCTGGACGATTGAGCTGACCGACACCGCGACGCGGCAATTGGCAAAACTGGATAAGCCCGTCGCCCGGCATATCCGAAAGTTCTTGCAACAACGGGTCGCACCGCTCGACAATCCCCGCGAAATTGGTCGAAAGCTTCATGGAGAAACGTTGGGTGAGTTTTGGAAATATCGCATAGGCGACTATCGGATCATCGTGAAAATCGAAGACAACAGGCTGGTCGTCCTTGTAATCGAGATCGGCCGCCGTCGCGCCATTTACCGCTGACACGCACGAGGGAGATTTTTCTGACCACACCCATCAAGTTCGGTACCGACGGCTGGCGCGGCATCATTGCCGACGACTTCACCTTCGACAACGTGCGCCGCGTCGGCAACGCGATGGCGCATTACGTTCACAAGCATGAGGACGCCGGCAAAGGCGTGGTCGTCGGCTTTGACACGCGCTTTGCCTCGCAGCGCGCCGCCGAGATCATCTCCGAAGTGCTGGCCGGCGCCGGCATCGCGGTGCGTCTCTCCCATGACTACACGCCAACTCCCGCGCTGTCGTATGCCGTGAAGAATCTGGGCACGGCGGGCGGCGTTATGATCACCTCCAGTCACAATCCCTACAACTGGAATGGCGTGAAGTGGAAGGCCACCTACGGCGGCTCGGGCACGCCGGCCATCATGCGCGCCATCGAGGGCGAACTGGATGCGCCGCGACTGGAGCGCAACGGCGGCAGCGTCACCGTCGCCGACTTCAAGACGCCTTACATCGCCGCCATCAAGAAGTTTGTGGACCTGCCCGCCATTCAGAGAGCCGGCTTCAAGTTTGCCATCGATGTGATGTACGGCGCCGGGCGTGGCGTGCTCAAGGGAATCTTCACGGAGAGCGGCATCCACCACTTCGAAATTCGCGGCGAGTTGAATCCGCTGTTTCCCGGCATCAATCCCGAGCCCATCGAGCCTCACATCGCCATGCTGCAACAGACCGTCGTACACGCGCACTGTCAGGCGGGGCTGGCGACCGACGGCGACGCCGACCGCATCGGCGCGGTCGCCGAAGACGGCAGCTTCGTCGACTCGCACAAGTGCTTCTCCGTGATCCTGCAGTGGCTGCTCAAGCGCAAACAATGGCCGGGCGAAATCGTGCGCGCGTTTAATACCACCCGCATGCTGGACCGCATTGCCGCCAGGTACGGTCGCAAGCTGCACGAATGCGGCATCGGCTTCAAGTACATCTGCGACCTCATGCTGGAGCGCGACATCCTGGTGGGCGGCGAAGAATCGGGCGGCATCGGCATCCGCCGCCATCTGCCCGAGCGCGACGGCATCCTGAATTCGCTGTTGCTCGCCAACATCATGGCCGACGAAGAGAGGCCCCTGGGACAGCTGGTGCGCGATCTTCAGCAGGAGTATGGCGAGCATCATTATGGGCGCATCGACCTGCATATCAGCAACGAGGTGAAGGACGAAGCCATGCGCCGCGCGCAAGCCAAGCCGGACAGGCTCGGCAGCTTCGGCGTGCAGAAGATCGAGACCCTGGACGGCGTGAAGTTCTTCCTCGACGCGCCTACCTATGGCAACGGCGCCGAAGCGTGGGTGCTGGTGCGTGCCTCGGGAACCGAGCCGCTGCTGCGCATCTATTGCGAAGCCGCCTCGCCCGACCTGGTCTCGCAGATCCTGAAAGAAACCCAAGACTTTGTGCAAAGCGGAACGCTCACTGCTGCTTCCGATCGTGTTATCGCGCAGTAGTTCGTCAGTTGCGTTGCGCCCGCCCCGAAAGGCGTAGCCGGCTTCCCGCCTACGTGGGATGCGCCCGCTTCCCTCTTCGAGCTACCCTCCAACATGCTTTCGGGCCGATCGAAGCCCGGGTGGAGGATGGATCATGTCGACGCACGAAGCCGCAACCTGGCTACATAGCAATCAATACACAGAAACAGCGTGCGAGCACTGCCTGGGTTTTGTCTCCCATGCATCCTGGTGCGTCACCCGCAATAGAGACGTTCGCTACGCCTATGAGGCTCTGCTAAACGCCGACAGGCTGACGCTTGGCGACAGTTTGATCTTGCATGCGTTGGGCGTGAGCTGGATCAACAATCCGTCTTCTGGTGAAGAATACTCAACCAGCAAGCAACGGTAGAATTCCGGGCCAGCGGTGAGGGGTTGGTCATCCAGCCCCGCAACTCACTCGATTCGCTCATCCGGTTTCCAGTCCTGTAACCCCACTGAAATCTGGCACATCCCCCACTCGCAACCCCTGAGCCTCACGTGCAGATTTTTCACGTAACTGCTGAGAGTTTTGCCAGTTCTCTTCTACTAAACGCCGCCCTAGCATTCCAGTGTCCCCGGCTCATGGCAGGATCGGTGTCTCCCACACGTCTGCCTCGCGGCCGGAGCAAGAAGTCGCTTCATCAAGTTCAAGGAGATCGGCATTGAGAAAACGGGTATTAAGCTGTCTTTTAGGTTTCTTGTTCCTCGTTACGTTGGTTGCTGCTGCGCAGGATTTTCCGAGGGTAGAACTGGCTGGCGGATACTCCTATATTAACTTCAATCCCAACCTCACTCCGCTTACCAGCCAGAACATGAATGGCGGCGGCGGTGCATTCGTTTATAACGTCAGTCCGATCTTCGGAATTAAGGCCGATTTCATGGGCTACGCAGTTGGAACCGGGTGGACGAAGGAACTGCAGAAAGACGGGTATACCGGCGCGGCCTCGGCCAGCGGCAACCTGTTTACCTACATGTTCGGCCCGCAGATCAAGAAGCACTCGGGCAAGTTTCAGCCGTTTGGGGAAGCGCTGTTTGGCGCCGCCCACTCCAACGGCTATGGCACCCTGATCCGCTCCATCGAAAACGGTGGGCACGAGATTATCAACGTCAACGGCAGCAACAACGCATTCGCCATGGAATTTGGCGGAGGCCTCGACTATGCGCTGTCGGAGCATGTGCAACTGCGGCCGGTGGAGGTCGACTATCTGCTGACCCGCTTCGGGTTCCAGAGCTACTCGGCCAGCCAGAACAACTTCAAGTATTTCGCTGGAGTTAATTTCACGCTCGGCGGGAAGTAGCTTTCGCCGGCATCAACAAGAGACACGACGCCGGCCACTGTTGGGGCTTTCACCCGCAGTGCCCGGCTGCGTACCTAGGAGGTTTATGACTCGCAACAAGACTGTCACGACAATCGTACTCAGCGGACTTGCGCTTGGCGTCGTGCTGCTGCTGGGCGGCCTGGCAGCCGCGCAGAGCGCGCAGGTGCAGGGCATCATCAACGGGCGCAGCGGCAACACCATGACCGTCCAGACCCAAGACCAGGGAAACGTGGTCGTAGTCCTGACCGACATGACCGACGTGCAGGAGGCCGAAGGCGTCTTCCACGCGCGCAAAAAGCAGATGGCGATGACCGCACTGATGCCCGGCCTGGCGGTGCAGGTGAAGGGTTCCTACAACGCGCAGAATCAACTCGTAGCGGATACCGTCACCTTCAAAGGTTCGTCGCTGCAGCAGGCAACCGACATTCAGGCCGGCGTCACTCCCGTAGAACAGCAGGAGCAGGCGCAGCAGCAGAAAATTGCCGCACAGCAGGCGCAGCTCCAGCAGCAGCAAGCTCAGCTAACTGCCGAGCAGCAGCAGGAAAAGGCAGAAGCTGCCAAGGCTGCGGCTAATCAGGCAGCCATCGCCGCCGTCAACAAGCGTTTTGGGGAACTCGGCGACTACAACATCTGGGATGAAGTCACGGTCTACTTCGGCAACGATAAGGTGACCGTCGACCAGCAGTACATTCCCAAGTTGGTGGCGCTCTGCCAGAAGGCGAAGACCGTCAACGGCTACGTGATTCAGGTGAAAGGCTACGCGTCGTCGGTTGGCTCCGCCGCCCTGAATCAGAAGTTGAGCCAGGAGCGCGCGGCCAATGTGACCGATGTTCTCGAACAGCAGGGCGGCATCCCGCTTACCAATGTTCTGGCGCCGGGCGCAATGGGCACCAGCAAGCAGGTGGCTCCCGACAACACGACGGAAGGGCAGGCGGAGAACCGTCGCGTCGTAGTGCGCGTGCTGCAGAACAAAGGCATCGCCGGAAACTAGTTCTTGTCTTCCCGAACAGTCCCGCTCGGAATGCCGTCGAGCGGGACTCTTCCGAGTCGTTCCGCGGCGCAATGGGAGCATCGCGCCTGGAAATCTTTGCGCCCATAGATGCCGCTCAAAGCCACGACGTGCGGAAGGATGCACGGACAATGGCGTGGACGATTCGCTACGACGAACGCGATCGATCGACCAACAAACCAACCGGACAGCTCGCTGGCGCTGCCCCGAAATGCCGGCAGTACAGATTGTGCCCGCTGCAAGGAGAAAGTCATGAATCGCAAGGTGATTCTCAGTTTCTGTACGCTCGCAGTCCTTATAACCCTAATTGCCTGTTCCTCCAATCAGCCTTCGTCCAACAAAGCCCCCGGCGTTGAGCAAGCCGTCAGCGACGCCGTCGATGTCTACGTCTACGGCTACTCGCTCGTGACCATGGACATGACGCGCCGACAAATGACCAACGTGGCTACCGTAGATGCGGGGCATGCGCCGATGGGGCAGCTCGTTCGCATGCGCACCTACCCCGCAGTGGATTATCACGCCGTCACCGCCCCTAATGCCGACACGCTGTACACGACCGCGTGGCTTGATGTCTCGCAAGAGCCATGGATCTTCAGCGTCCCCGACATGGGCGATCGCTATTACCTTTTGCCAATGCTTAGCGGCTGGACCGATGTCTTCCAGGTGCCCGGCAAGCGTACGACAGGGGGCAAGGCGCAGAAGTATGCCATCACCGGTCCCGGATGGTCAGGCACATTGCCGGCCGGCGTGACCGAGTACAAATCGCCCACCGGGCTGGTATGGATTTTGGGGCGCATCTACTGCACCGGCACACCTGCGGACTATGCTGCGGTGCATGCCTTGCAGGACAAGTTCTCGCTGGTTCCGCTGAGCTCTTACGGCAAGCCCTACACGCCTCCGCCAGGCGCAGTCGACCCCAACTTCAACATGAAGACAGCGGTGCGCGATCAGGTGGATGCCCTGAGCGTTGACGACTACTTCAACTACCTGGCCAAGCTGATGAAAACCAATCCTCCCGCCGCTGCCGACGCCGCCATGGTCGAGAAGATGAAAGCCATTGGCCTTGAGCCCGGCAAGGACTTCGATCCCAGCAAACTCGGTGCATTTGACAGAGAAGTGATCAAGACCGTTCCCAAGCTGTCGCAGGTCAAGATTATGGAGTACTTCAAGAAGGCCGCTGAGCCGGTGAACGGCTGGATGTACCTGACCAAGAACATCGGCGTCTACGGCACCGATTACATTCAGAGGGCTCTGGTCACCGCCATCGGTCTGGGTGCGAACCGCCCGCAGGATGCGATCTATCCGACGACTCAGAAAGACACCGACGGTCATGAGTACGACGGCGCCTCAAAGAAATACACCATTCACTTCGGCAAAGGCGATATGCCGCCGGTGAACGGCTTCTGGTCGATCACCATGTATGACAAGGACTACTTCTTCGTACCCAACCCGCTGAACCGCTACACGCTGAGTGCGCGCAACAAATTCGTGACCAATCCCGACGGATCGGTTGACCTGTATCTGCAGGCCGACTCACCGGGCAAAGCGAAGGAAGCCAACTGGCTGCCCGCTCCTAAGGCGCAGTTCATTCCCATGATGCGTTTGTATTGGCCGAAGGAGACGCCGCCATCGATCATTGACGGCACCTGGAAGCCGCCGGCCATCGTGGCCGCGAAATAGTTGAATTGGGCAGCTCGCCTGGGCTGCCCTGGTCTTTGAAATCCCGAGTAGTGGAGGACTTTATGAAAGGTATCCCGAAAGCTCTGCCATCGCTGTTCTCTTTACTGGTTGTGAGCTTCGTATTCTTACCGGCCAGCGCGCAGCAATACAAGATGACCACGCCTGTCGCGCCGGGCGTGGCCACGCCCGACAAGCTCGACACCTCCATCGGCACGCTTCACATGTTTGACGGCAACCCTGACGCCGGCACGGTCGAAAAAATCTATGACAATCTCGACCGCTCGCGGGCCCTGCAAGCGTACCTGCTGGCGATTCCGATCGTGAACCAGGCTGGAATGCGCGACTCGATGCTGCAGTACGGACCCGCCAACCAGACCGACGTGATTTGGGAAAACCTCGTCGATTCCAAAACGGTCGAGCTGACCGCCAACGACAACACGGTATACAGCTTCATCTGGACCGACACCCACCAGGGACCGGTTGTCGCGGAAATTCCGCCCATGGTCCTGGGCGCAATTGATGACTTCTATTATCGCTGGGTCGCCGATGTCGGCATCACCGGCACCGACAAGGGTAAGGGCGGCAAGTATCTGCTCCTGCCGCCCGGCTATGAGGGGCAGGTTCCGGACGGCTACATCGTTGTACGTCCGCCGACGTACGGAAACTGGATCGCCTTCCGCAGCTTTCTCGTGAATGGCTCTCCTGCCCCAGGCGTCGAATCGGTCAAGAAGAATCTGAAGCTGTATGAACTCTCGGCGGCGGCGAATCCTCCCGCCACGAAGTTTGTCGATCTCTCCGGCAAGCCTTCGACCTTCGTAGCTCCCGGCGACTACTCATTCTGGGAGCTTCTGAACAAGGTGATTCAGGAGGAGCCACCTGCACCGAACGACCCCACCATGATGGGTCTCTTCGCTTCCATCGGCATTGAGAAAGGCCAGCCTTTCAATCCCGACGCCCGCATGAAGGGGATTCTCGCCGACGCCGCCAACATCGGGGCGGTGACGGCGCGGACCCTTGCCTTCCGTATCCGCGACAAAAATGCATATTTTTACCCGGATAGTTCCTGGCGCCTACCCTACTTCGGCGGTTACCAGTTCCTGGTTTCACCCGGCGTTACCAATCTCGACGGTTATGCCTTCTTCTACTATTTCGCTACCGGCGTTACACCGGCGATGGAAGTGAAGATGGTCGGCCAGGGCTCGCAGTATCCGTGGACCGCCAAGGACGCGAACGGCAACCCCTTCGATGGTGCTAAGACCTACAAGCTACACCTGCCCCCACACATCCCGGTGAAGGACTTCTGGTCGGTAATTGTGTATGACAACCAGACGCGTTCCATGCTGCAGACCGATCAGCAGGCACCGAGCGTCAGCAGCCAGGACAAAGGCATGAAGACGAATGCCGACGGCTCCGTGGACGTTTACTTTGGCCCGAAAGCTCCCGCCGGAGAAGAGAGCAACTGGGTCCAGACCATCCCCAAAAAGGGCTGGTTCATGATCCTTCGACTCTACGGTCCGCTGGAGCCGTGGTTCGACAAGACGTGGCGACCAGGAGAAATCGAGCTCGTGCAGTAGGGTACATGTTAGCCGGGCAGCTCGTTAGGGCTGCCCTGAGAACGTTGGGTTCCAGAGGAGATTGCATGAACAGAAAGCTGATAACCTGCATCATCTTTGCCTTAGCTCTGATCGCGCTAAACGCATCGGCGATCGCACAGGCTAAGCCGGTTCCGGTCCCGGTGCCTACGACACCAAAGAATTTGAAATACAACTCGCTGCGCGGCGTTCAGTACTGCGAAGTCTGGTTGTTTGTGCCGCAGGCCAACAAGAGCGTCTTTGTCGATTACTACAACACCAGCGACTTCAACAATCAGGCCAACAAGATGGACACCTGCCCGGCTTCCCTGTGGGCCAAGGTGGATCCTGAGGAATTGAAGGCGGAATACCAGGGCGTTGCCGTGGTGTTCAAGAACGGGCCGCGCGGATGGACCATGGACTGGATCGATCTTCCCGTGGGGCCGGTCGTGGACTTCAACGGTCTGAAAACGCGCTGGATGGGCAAGGGCGAGCTCCCGCCGGAGATGATGAACGTCAAGCCGGGCGAAATGGCGTACAAGTCGGTGCAGTCGCACCGCAAGTCGACGATGCACTTCGATAAAGGCAGGCCCGTTTTCGTCCTCGACGATCCCAGTGGCACGCCTTGGGTGATGCAGGCCTACTCGGGCATCGTCGATCCGTCGATTACCTACGACTCGCTGAAGGACATGGGCAGCAAGCTGCAGCTGCCCGCGGGATGGAAATATCGGGTGGTGACGATCGATAAAGACCTTTCGATCACTACACCGGGCGGTTTTGCGTGGATCACGCAGGACAATCTGCAGAACACCTACGACGCCTGCAAGGAAGGCGCCTGCAACTTTCAGCCCTGAGATGTGCGGACAGCGCAAGATCAGGCTTGCAGTTAGGCCCCGTAGCGGCGATATTGCTCCAAACGGGGCACGTATTCCGGGCCCGGCGAGAAGAGAATATGGAAACCGGACACCGACATCACCTGGCAACGGGCGCGGTCCGCGCCAAAGCGCGTCGCGTCATCACCGACACCTGGCAGTCGCAGGCCAACCTGTCACTGTTCCTGGGTTTGATCGTCCTGCTCGGATTCGTGTTTCCGGCGATGGGCTTTGCCCGCGACGACTTCCGGCTCTACAGCTATCTGGGTTTTACCCTGATGCTGATCTCGGGCACGGCCATTGCCTGGGGGCACCGCACGCTGCTGCTGCTCGCCGGCTTTGTTTCCAGCGCAACCATCGCCGTGTTCTGGATGAACCTGCTCAGGCCGTCGAAGATCCTGCAAATCTGGGCCGACGGTTGCTCAATCGCCTCCATCCTGGTGATCGCCTTCGTTCTGCTGGTGCAGGTGTTCAGCCACGGCCGAGTGACCCATGTACGCATCGAGGGGGCGATCGCCGTGTACCTGTTGCTGGGAACCGGCTGGGCCCATGCGTATCATCTGGTGGAGATTTTGCAACCAGGCTCATTCATTAGCGCCACAACCTTGATGTCGAATCCCAGCGACTGGGCCTACTACAGTTACGTCACCTTGAGCACGGTGGGCTACGGCGACATTACCTCCGTCAAGCCGGTCGCCCGCATTCTGTCGGTCGGCGAAGCCCTGACCGGCCAGTTGTATCTTGCGGTCCTGATCGCCCGCCTGGTGGCGATGGAGGTGATCTCCTGGCAGGAGAATATGGGAAAGAACTCTTAGCGCAACGCAAGCGACCGCTCTCTGGTAACCTGTCGATTCACACACACGCAGAGACCTATGCGATGCCGCTTCCTGACGATGTTGCCGGCGCTGGCCGCCGTGCTGATGACGATGCTGGCAGCTCAGGACCTGTCTCCGCGGGCCTATGTCATCACCCCTGTGCACTCGAATGCGGTGCTCTTGACGTATGGCTTTTACGACGGCGGCGTCAACTTCAACGGCAGTATCCCCATCAGCGGCGCCATGGGAACCTACAGTATTCCTATCTTCTCGCTCTATCATTCGTTCAACTTCTTCGGCCGTTCCGCCAACATTGCCGCCTCGTTGCCTTATGCGGTGGGAAACTTCTCCGGCAGCCTTCTGGGGCAGCAGAAATCAATTTACCGCTCAGGCCTGCTGGATACGGGCCTGCGCTTCGCTGTCAACCTGAAGGGCGGCCCGGCCATGCCGGTCGAGGAATTCGTCAAGTGGAAGCAGAAGACCCTTCTGGGCATAAGCCTCAAGATCATCGCTCCTACCGGGCAGTACGATCCTCACAAGCTCATCAACTGGGGCATTAACCGCTGGGCATTCAAGCCGGAGTTTGGCTACTCCGAGCGCTGGGGCCACTGGATGCTCGATGGTTACGCCGGCGTATGGTTCTACACCAGGAACCCGAGCTTTTACTCCATCCCCGAGCCGTTGCCGCAAACCGAAGAGCCCGTGGGCAGCTTTGAGGGACATCTGAGCTACGACTTCAGTAAGACGGCGAAGAAGAAAAAGCTCTATCCCTGGGCCTCACTGGACGGCAACTTCTGGTTCGGGGGTGTCACATCGTTAAACGGGATCAGCAATCTTGCCACCAAACAGACGGGCTCGCGTATCGGCGGAACGTTCGCTTTGCCTTTTACTCGCCACCAGTCGCTGAAG
>Ga0335081_10010889_pt1 | contig 14710 bp, 24 predicted proteins | sample Lox_Sample_35_FD_206713 | JGI IMG/M metagenome (GOLD analysis project Ga0335081, IMG submission 206713) | Soil microbial communities from Loxahatchee National Wildlife Refuge, Florida, United States - Lox_Sample_3.5 | ecosystem: Environmental > Terrestrial > Soil > Wetlands | place: USA... | reverse complement strand
CGGGGACAACGTGAGCCTGGCGATCGAGTTGATTACGCCGATCGCGATGGAGAAGGGGTTGCGGTTCGCGATTCGCGAAGGCGGGCACACGGTGGGCGCCGGTACCGTGACAGAGGTCATCCAATAAAGCGGGGTTTATGCTCCATCAGAAGATCAGAATTCGGCTGAAGGCTTACGATCACAGGATACTGGACCAGTCCGCGGCGGAAATCGTCTCGACTGCGAAGCGGACAGGCGCGCAGGTGGCGGGGCCGATTCCGCTGCCGACGCTCAAGAACAAGTATTGCGTCCTGCGGTCGCCTCACACCGACAAGAAGTCGCGGGAGCAGTTCGAAATCAGAACCCATAAGCGATTGATCGACATTCTCGAACCCACTCCCAAGACGATCGAGGATCTGACCAAGCTGGACTTGCCGTCGGGCGTGGACATTGAAATCAAGGCGTTCGGGAAGGAACACCCGTAGAGACGTAATCTGGCGGGCGGCAGAACGCCGCGAGTGATCAACATGGTAGGCGCAATTCTCGGAAAAAAACTGGGCATGACCCAGATCTTTCGCGACAACGGCGATGTGGTTCCGGCCACCGTGCTGAAGGCCGGACCTTGCGTGGTGATCCAGCGCAAGACCGCAGCCAAAGACGGCTACGAAGCGGTGCAACTGGGCTTGGTGGAGTTCCCGGTGCCGAAGCGGTTGACCCAGGCGCAGGCCGGGCACTTTAAGAAAGCGCAGGCAAACCCCTCGCGTTTCTTGCGCGAGGTGCGACTGGGATCAGGGACTGAGGAAGTGAAGGCCGGCGACAAGGTCTTGGTTGATCAGTTCGCGGTGGATGAGTTCGTGGACGTCACGGGAGTTTCCAAGGGGCGGGGCTTTGCGGGCTTTCACAAGCGCCATCATTTTGGCGGCGGCGGCGGGGCGCACGGCTCGATGTTTCACCGGGCGCCGGGTTCCATCGGCGCCTCCGCTTTTCCGTCGCGCGTATTGCCCGGGATGCGGGCGGCCGGGCATATGGGAGTGGATTGCGTCACCGTACGCAACCTGCGCGTGGTGCAGGTGTTTCCTGACGACCACACATTGGTGATTCAGGGCGCCGTGCCCGGGCCGAAGGGCGCCTACGTGGTCGTCCGCAAGGCGCGAGCGCCGCACAAGCAGACCGAAAGCAAAAAGCCGAAGCAGTAAGTACTACTTGCTACGAACTACGACTGGCAACTAACATGGCGACGTTGGCTGTGAAAAATCTGGAAGGCGAGACCGTCAAGCAACTTGAGTTGTCTGATGAGGTGTTCGCGACCCCTCCCAATCAGAGCTTGCTCTGGGAATCGGTGAAGGCGTATTTGGCGAGCCAGCGGCGAGGCACTCACAAGACGAAGAGCCGCGCAGAAGTCTCGGGCGGCGGCAAGAAGCCCTGGCGGCAGAAGGGAACCGGCCGGGCCCGCGTGGGGAGCACCCGGAGTTCACTCTGGCGTCATGGCTCGATTGCGCATGGTCCCGTGCCGCGAGACTATGCTTACGATATTCCGAAGAAAATGCTGCGAGGGGCGTTGCGATCGGCGCTGGCGGCCAAGTATCAGGAGCACAAGCTAACGGTGGTTGACGAGCTTGTGATCGCGGAGGCGAAGACGAAGGGTTTTGCGGGCGCCCTGAAGAGGTTGGGCGTCGGGAAGACGGTGCTGGTGATCGACGACCAGATGAACCATAACTTGGAGCTTTCTTCCCGCAATATCCAGGGTTGCGACCTGATGCGGCGCCACGAGATCCACCCTTATCACGTTCTCAGCCATGACGGGCTGTTGATTTCCGAGGGCGCGCTCGCACGGCTGGCGGAGGCGCTGCGATGACCAAGACGCCGTACCAGATTCTGCAGAAGCCTCTCATTACGGAGAAGGCGATGGACGAGAAGGAGCGCAATCGCACTCTTGCCTTCCGGGTGGCGGCGAGCGCCAACAAGGTTGAAATTCGGCAGGCGGTGGAGAAATTGTTCAAGGTCAAAGTGGAATCGGTTCGAACCGCCATCTTCCACGGCAAGACGCGCCGTCGTGGTCGCAGCGTCGGCTCGCGGCCCGATTGGAAGAAGGCGCTGGTGAAGTTGAGGGCTGATCAAAAGATGCCGGAGTTTGTCGACAACGCATAGTTGCAAAGTTTGGAGCCGATGGCTCCGCCGAGCTGGAAGAAGGACATGGGCATAAAGAGCTTCAGACCGTATACCGAGACACGGCGCTTTCAGACGCAATTGACGCTTGACGAAATCACGACGTCAGAGCCGTATAAGCCCTTGCTCGAGCCGAAAGACCGTATTTCCGGCCGAAACAATCTCGGGCGGTTGACGATCTGGCGCCGAGGCGGCGGCCACAAGCGCCATTATCGCGTGATCGATTTCAAGCGCGACAAGGTGGGAATCCCGGCGCGCGTCGCTACCGTCGAGTACGACCCGAACCGGTCGGCGCTGATTTCGCTGTTGCATTATGCCGATGGCGAGAAGCGTTACATTTTGCATCCCCTGGGTCTGAAGGTCGGAGACCATGTGGTGTCGGGCCCGGAGGCGGATATTGTAGTAGGCAACGCGCTGCCTTTGCGCAGTATTCCGGTGGGCACGATGGTTCACAATATCGAGTTGCGTCCGGGCAAGGGCGGCCAGCTCGTGCGGGGCGCCGGCGGCTCCGCGCAGTTGCTTTCGAAAGAGGGTGACTACGCTCAGGTGCGGTTGCCATCCGGTGAGGTTCGCTTGGTGCATGTTGCCTGCATGGCATCTATCGGCCAGGTGGGGAACCTGGACCACGAGAACATCACCATCGGCAAAGCAGGAAGGAGCCGCTGGCTGGGACGCCGGCCGACCGTTCGGGGTGTGGCCAAGAATCCGGTAGACCACCCCCACGGCGGCGGTGAAGGCAAGACTTCGGGCGGGCGGCACCCCGTAACTCCTTGGGGTAAACCGACGCGCGGATACAAGACGCGCAACAACAAGCAGACGAACCGTTTCATTGTGAAACGGCGCGGGAAGTAGACAGGAGGACGAATTGGGGAGGTCGCTGAAGAAGGGTCCGTTCGTTGACGATCACCTGATCAAAAAGATCGAGCTGCTGAACCGGCGGTTCGAAAAGAAGGTCGTCAAGACGTGGTCGCGGCGCTCCACCATTGTCCCCGAGATGGTTGGCCACACGGTGGCCGTCCACAACGGGAAGAAGTTTATCCCGGTGTACATCACCGAAAACATGGTGGGCCACAAGCTGGGCGAATTCGCCCCCACGCGTACCTTCAAGGGCCACAGCGTCAAGGTGGCGGCCGAGAAGACCGCCGCTGCGGCCGCGCCGCCGCCACCGCGGGCAGCGGCATCGGCAGGCGGCGCAAGCCAGTAGGGGTCTGACTCCGGAGTGGAAGCGAACCGATGGAAGCGAAAGCGACAGCCAAATACATTCGAGTTTCGCCGCAGAAGGCGCGGCTGGTGATTGACCTGATCCGCGGCCACCAAGCCGGCGAAGCGATCAGCATCCTGCACGCCACCAAGAAGCGGGTGACGCGGGAGATTGAAAAAGTGCTGCGATCCGCGATCTCCAACGCCGAGCAGAGGTCCGACGCGGTCGACGTGGATCGGCTGGTGGTGTCGAAGGCTTATGTGAACGACGCTACCCGCGCGAAACGGGTTCGGCCGGCACCCATGGGCCGCGCTTACCGCTACCAGCGGCGCACCAGCCATATCACGGTGGTCGTTGAGGAAAGCGAAAAGAAGTAATCGCGGGCCCGCGAGCTCGCCACAAGGAGGATACCAGGTGGGCCAGAAGGTTCATCCGTTCGGATTTCGGTTAGGTTACAACAAGACGTGGAAGTCGCGCTGGTTTGCTAAGAAAGAGTACGCCGGCCTTCTGCACGAGGACTTGAAGCTGAAGAAGTATCTCAAGTCGGAGCTCCGCAGCGCCGGTGTGGCTTCCATTGAAGTCGAGCGGCCCGGCAACAAGCTTAAGATCACCATTCACACCGCCCGACCCGGCATCATCATCGGGCGCAAAGGGGCGGAGATCGACCGGCTGCGGCAGACAGTTCACAAGCGCACTGGGCGTGACGTACTGCCGATCAACATCCAGGAAGTGCACCGGCCCGAGTTGAATGCCACGCTGGTGGCGGAATCGATTGCCTTGCAGCTTGAGAAGCGCGTCGCCTTCCGGCGGGCCATGCGCAAAGCAGTGGATTCAGCCTTGCGCTTCGGCTGTAAGGGTATCAAGGTGCGGTGCGGCGGCCGGCTGAACGGCGCCGAAATCGCCCGATCGGAGTGGTACCTGCAGGGTCGATTGCCACTCCACACGCTGCGGGCCGATATCGACTATGGCATCGCTGAGGCGATGACCACCTACGGCATCATCGGCGTCAAGTGCTGGGTCTATAATGGTGAGATCCTGGAGCAGAAGAAGCGCCGGGTGGAGAAAGCGCCGGAACCGGTGTCGGCGCCAGCGCCTGTGAGCGCTTAGGAAGACAGTGATTAGTGGCTAGTGGTTAGTGGCTAGCAGAAGGAGCATACGTACTAGTCACTGGCCACTAACCGCTAGACACTGTTCTTAGAGAGTCTCGATATGTTGATGCCGAGCAAGGTTAAGTATCGAAAGCAGCAGCGAGGGCGCATGCGCGGCAAGGCGTGGCGCGGCTCGGAGCTGGCGTTTGGCGACTTCGGTCTTAAGGTTCTCTCGCCGGGTTGGATCACCGACAGGCAGATCGAAGCCAGTCGCATCGCGATCACTCGCTTTATCAAGCGCGGCGGCAAGCTCTGGATCCGCATCTTTCCGGACAAGCCGGTGACGAAAAAGCCGGCCGAGACCCGCATGGGAAAAGGTAAGGGCGCCCCCGAGTTCTGGGTGGCGGTCGTCAAGCCGGGCCGGATCCTGTTTGAGATGGAAGGTGTGGGGGAGACAGACGCGCGGGCGGCAATGCGTTTGGCGAGCCACAAGTTGGGATTGCCGACGCAGTTCGTGGCTCGGGCGACGGCCCACTAAAGCCCGGTAGGGCCGAGCGGCTCTCGGCCCGGAGCGGAGACCATGAAGGCAGAGAAGATTCGCGAGTGGAGCCTGGACGAACTTAGGGTCAAGGACCGCGAGTTCGCCGAGCAGCTCTTCCGGCTGAAGTTTCAGTTTGCCAGCGGTCAGTCGGACATTCTCGAGAAGATGTGCGTTCTGCGCCGGGATATTGCCCGCGTGAAGACGCTGCTGCGGGAAGAAGAGTTGAAGGCGGAAGCCGGCGGGAAGTCCTGACACGTCCCGGGAGCGAGGTCGAGTCGAAGGCTATGGAGAGCAAGCGGCAGGAAAAGGTCGGCATTGTGACCAGCAACAAGATGCAGAAGACTGTGGTGGTCACGGTAGAGCGGCAAATTATGCACCCCATGTACAAGCGGGTAGTGCGGCGGTCGAAGAACTTCCTCGCTCACGACGGGAAGAGCGAGTGCCGCGTGGGCGATACGGTCCGGATTGAGGAAACGCGCCCGCTCAGCCGGGCGAAGCGCTGGCGCGTGGTCGAGATCGTCGCCAAAGCCGCGCAGTTTGCGGTGGAGCCGGAGAGTGCCTTATGATCGGAATGCGGACCATCCTTCAGGTGGCGGATAATTCCGGGGCGCGCCGGCTTTCCTGCATTCTCCCTCTGGGCGGCGATCTCGGGCTCCAGGCGGGGCTGGGCGACATTGTGACCGCGGCGGTGAAGGAGGCGGCTCCGGATAGCGCGATCCCCAAAGGTAAGGTCGTGAAGTGCGTCATCGTCCGGATGCGTAAAGAGCAGCGCCGGCGCGATGGTAGTTACATCAAGTTCGATGAAAATGCCGCCGTGCTGATCAATGACGCGAACGAACCGGTGGGTACCCGCGTTTTCGGCCCGGTGGCGCGCGAGTTGCGCGAGAAGAAGTTCTTGAAGATTGTTTCCCTGGCACCCGAGGTTCTGTGATGGCATTCGCATTGGATATTCGAAAGAACGACGAGGTCAAGGTGATCGCGGGCCGCGACAAGGGTAAGACCGGCCGCGTGCTCGAGGTGGAGCCGAAGAAGAGCCGACTCTACGTTGAGCATGTCAATTTGATCAAACGTCATACGCGTCCCAACCCCGGCAAGCAGATCCGGGGTGGGATCCTGGAGAAAGAGGGTCCCATCCACCTTTCCAACGTCGCTCTGGTTTGCAGTGATTGTGGTCCCACTCGCATTCAGCGCCGCCGCAAGGCGGAGGGCGAGACGGTTCGCGTGTGTGCAAAGTGCGGGAAGGTACTTGAGAGATGAGAAGCTGTGGAGAACTAAACACAGAAGCACGGAGACACAGAGAAGAGCGTGGAGATCACTTGAAACTGTCGCTTGTTTCCCGTCGTTTCCAATTCTTCTCTGTGTCTCTGCGTTGGAAGCTGTTTGGCAATGATTTGACGGCTTCTGAGTAGGCAAAAAAGTGAAGAAAAGGTGAATCTGGCAAGATGATTCCGCGACTCAAGGAACGCTACAAAAAAGACATCGTCCCGACCCTGACTAAGGAGTTTAAGTACAAGAACGTCATGGCGGTCCCGCGGCTGCGCAAGGTGGTGGTCAACATGGGCCTGGGCGAGGCGATTCAGAACGCCAAGCTGCTCGATTCCGCCACCGCTGAACTCAGTCAGATCACGGGGCAAAAGCCTGTTATTACGCGGGCGCGGAAGTCGATCGCCAATTTCAAACTGCGCAAGAACATGCCGATCGGGGCTATGGTAACCCTGCGCGGCGACCGCATGTACGAGTTCCTGGACCGCCTGCTGAATGTGGCCCTGCCCCGCGTGCGTGACTTCCGCGGCCTTTCCACCCGTGCCTTCGACGGGCGCGGCAACTACACGCTGGGCTTGCGCGACCAACTGGTGTTCCCGGAAATCGATTACTCCAAGGTGGACAAGACGAAAGGCATGAATATCTCCATCGTCACCGATGCCCGCAGCGACGCGGAAGCGCTGGCCCTGCTGCGGCACTTCGGCGTGCCGTTCCGGCAGGAAGCCCAACGCCGGCAGCAGGCGGCGGCCGCGAGTGAAGGCCAGAAAGCAGCCGAAAAGTCGGCTGAGAAAGCGGGAGGATAAGCGTGGCGCGAGCATCGCAATTTGCAAAATTGGTGAGAAAGCCCAAGTTCAAGATCCGGCACCGCAACCGGTGCCGGCGATGCGGGCGCCCGCGTGGATATCTTCGTAAGTTCGACCTGTGCCGGCTGTGCTTCCGGCAGTTGGCGCTGACGGGCGATATTCCCGGCGTCACGAAGTCAAGTTGGTAGATGGTAGACAGTAGACGGTAGACGGGGAAGACTTCTAGATAGTAGCCGGTAGGCAGCAAACGGGGAACAGGTAAACATGGTGGCGATTTTCCCCTACATGCCGTATACAGTCTACGGTCTACCAATTGGAGATCTATGGCAGCTACGGACCCCATCGCGGACATGCTCACTCGCATCCGGAACGGCATTCACGCCCGGCACGAGCGCGTAGAAATGCCCAGTTCCAAGCTCAAGGTGGAGATCGCCCGCATTCTCAAGGAAGAGGGCTACATCAACAACTTCAAAGTGAGCGAGGAAGGGAAGAAGAAGACACTGAGGGTGATGCTGCGGTACGGGAACGATGGCGGGAGTGTGATCTCGACCATCGAGCGCATCTCGCGCCCGGGCCGCCGGGTCTACGTCGAACGCGACTTGGTGCCCAGGATTCTGGGCGGGCTCGGCGTCAGCATCCTCACCACCCCCAAGGGCGTGATGACCGGAAAAAGCGCCCGGAAGGCGGGGCTGGGCGGCGAAGTGCTGTGTAACATTTCTTGAAAGGAGTTCTCCGTTTTCAGTTGTCAGTTATCAGGGCACTAGCCGTCAGCCATCGGCCGTCAGGAGTCAGCGCGAAACAGAAGGAGTGACTTGTCCTGCTGAAGGCTGATAGCTGAAGGCTGACAGCTAACTGAGACTGAGAACTGATTACTGAGAACTGAAGACTATGTCACGCATTGGCAACAAACCGATCGAAGTCCCGTCCGGCGTCATGGTCGAGGTACAGGCCTCGGCGGCGGTGGTGAAAGGACCCAGGGGGACGCTGCGGGTTCTTATTCCCAAGGGTATCCACTTTGCGAGGGAGGACGGACGTCTGCTCGCGAAGTGTGAGACCGACGAGCAAGCCGCCTTGCACGGCTTGATGCGAAGCCTGGTGGCCAACGCTGTGACGGGCGTTACTAAGGGCTTTGAGAAGCATCTCGATATTGTCGGGATCGGGTACCGCGCCGAAGTGAAGGGCAAAGCGGTAGTTTTCAGTCTTGGCTATTCACATCCGATCGAGTTTCCGATTCCGGATGGGATATCGGTCACCGTCGACAAGCAAACGCACTTGGTGGTGAGCGGAGCCGATAAGCACCAGGTGGGTCAGGTGGCGGCTGAAATTCGCGGCTTGCGCCCGCCCGACCCTTACAAGAACAAGGGCGTCCGGTACACCGGCGAGCGCCTGAAGAAGAAGGTTGGCAAAGCGGCGGCCGGGGCCGGAGCGGGTGTGGCGAAGCAGTAGCCGGTATACGGTAGACAGTAGACAGTAGACGGGGAAGAGGTTTTCCTGTATGCCGTCTACCACCTGCTGTCTACCTCTTCGAGGAACAAGATGTTGAATCGACTTTCGAGCGACGTCAAGCGGCGGCACGTTCACAGCCGGATCCGCAAACGGGTCCACGGCGATGGGTCGGCGCCTCGCTTGAATGTTTACCGGTCCACGCGTCATATCTACGCCCAGGTGGTGGACGACGCCCGCGGTCACACGTTGGTCTCCGCCTCTTCCCTGGACAAGGAAGTGCGGGAGACCCTCAAGACCGGCGGCAACGTCGGTGCGGCCAAGAACGTCGGCAAGGTTCTGGCCGAGCGCGCCCAGAAAGCGGGCGTTTCCCGCGTGGTCTTCGATCGCGGAGGCTACGCTTATCACGGCCGCGTGCGCGCCCTGGCAGACGCCGCCCGCTCGGCCGGGTTGAAATTCTAGGGAGAGTAACCGTTGGTCACTCGCATTGATCCGAACACGCTGCAACTGAAAGATCAGGTGATCTCGATTAATCGAGTCACCAAGGTGGTAAAGGGCGGAAAGAACCTGAGCTTCTCGGCCTTGGTGGTGGTGGGCGACGGTGCCGGCCACGTGGGCTATGGCTCCGGGAAGGCGCGGGAAGTGCCCGCTGCCATTCGCAAGGGTATCGAGTCCGCCAAGAAGAACCTTTCGGCGGTGAATATCACGGCCACCTCGATACCGCATACGGTGGTGGGCCGCTATGGAGCCGGCAAGGTGCTGTTGAAGCCTGCCGCGGAAGGTACCGGAGTTATCGCCGGCGGAGCGGTTCGCGCCGTGGTGGAAGCGGCGGGTATCCTGAACGTGCTGACCAAATCTCTGGGGACCACCAACCCGCACAACGTGGTCAAGGCTACGATGGACGCGCTCACCAAGTTGCGCAACGCCGAGGAGGTCGCTGGATCGCGAGGGAAAGCGGCAGAAGATATCTGACAGGGAATAAGGGAACAGGGAACAGGGAACAGGACGAGAACAGGGAAAGGAAGCAGAAACAGGAAGAGGAAAAGGGTCTTTTACTGTTCCCTATTCCCTGTTTCCTCCCAACCGGACTTATGGCAGAAAAAGGGACAATTCGAGTGAAGTGGGTGCGCAGTGGGATTGGCTTTACCAAGCACCAGAAGGAAATGATTCGCAACCTGGGGTTGCACCGCTTGCATCAGGTGGCGGAGCGGGCGGATACTCCCAGCGTGCGCGGTCTGGTGGCCAAGCTTCCCCACTTTGTTGAGATCGTGGGCGAGAAGCCGGCGTCCGCTTGGGCGAGTATTCCGGAGTACAAGATCAGCTACCCGTCGCCCGCTCCTCAGGAGGAGGCGGTTGACTCCCAGGTTGAGGTTGCGGCCCCAGCCAACGACGAAGGACCGCGGAGCAGTCCGGAAGCTGCGACCGCACCCGCCGAGGCGACCGCTGCCCCGGATCATGCGATCGAGGCGCCTGGCGATGGCCCCACCGGCGGCACGGCGGAAGATGTAAAATAGAACTGATATGGCGACACACATAGGAACACTTCGCGCCCCTCGTGGCGCCAACAAGCGCCGGAAGCGGATCGGCCTCGGTTCCGGGTCGGGACACGGAAAGACGGCGACGCGCGGCTCCAAGGGCCAGCGCTCGCGGACTGGTTCGCGAAGGCGGCCAGGGTTTGAAGGTGGCCAGATGCCGCTCCATCGGCGTCTCCCCAAGCGCGGCTTCACCAACATCTTCAAGAAGCGCTACGCTCTGGTGAACCTCGGAGATCTGGTGGATTTCACTTCCGAGTCGCCGATAACTCCGGAAGTCCTCCTGGACCGCGGTTTGATCAAACGGCTCGACCACGGGCTGAAGGTTCTGGGAGACGGCGAGCTGAAGTCGCCGCTCAAGATTTCCGCGCATGGTTTCTCAAAGTCAGCGCTCGCCAAGATCGAGAAGGCGGGCGGCACGGCTGAGGTGATAGGGTCGTGATTGACCCAACCCCAGACCCTGCGCTGACGGGCCGGTTTTATGGTCCCATGTTAATGAAAAAAAATGGTTTAATTTGTTGAAAGCCACTACGTGATTGAAAGATAAAGGAGTTATTTCCGTTTCGGCGATCAGTTCTCGTAGGAAGGGGTGGCACGAATTGGGGTTTAGCTGGGAAGTGTCTGTTACAGGACGTTACAGTTGAATGTTACAGCACCGATTTAGGGGGAAGTGGCACGAGCAGAAGGAGAAATCATCATCGATTTTTGAGGGACCGAAGCCAAATAATATTGATAACAAGGGAGATCTTGGGTTAGGTTTTTTGGGACGAAGCCAAAAAGCCACAATGTTGATGAAAACAAGTGGCTTATCTCACATTAAGCCACAAGCGACTGAAAGCTATATGACTTAGCCGTTTCTCAATTAGCAGTCGTCAACTTTCAGTTAACTGAGGCCGGGGACTGAAAACTGAGAACTGAGAACTGAAGACGGTCAGCTTATGATCGAATCATTAAAGAGCCTCACCGAGATTCCGGATCTACGCAAGCGTATCAGCTTTACGCTTTTGATCCTGGCAGTGTACCGCTTGGGGGCCTTTATCCCCACACCGGGTATCAACGCTGACGTCTTCGAGCAAGCGTTTCAGAACTTGGGCGGGACCATCTTCGGCCTGATGGCCATGTTCTCGGGCAGCAGCCTTCGACGCCTTACCGTCTTCGCGCTTGGCATCATGCCGTATATCACCGCTTCCATCATTCTACAGTTGCTGGGAGTGGTCTCGCCCACCCTGGAGAAGCTGCAAAAGGAAGGCGACCTGGGGCGGCGCAAGATCACCGAATATACCCGCTGGCTCACAGTCGGCCTCTCCACCTTTCAGTCCTTTGGGATCGCGGTGGCGCTGCAGAAGACGCCGGGGATGGTGATCAACCCGGGCATCGGGTTCGTTTTCACCACGGTGGTCACTCTCACCTGCGGCTCGATGTTCATCATGTGGCTGGGCGAACAGATCACGGCGCGCGGCATCGGCAATGGCATGTCGCTGTTGATCTTTACCGGGATCGTGGTCGGAATGCCCCGCGCCATCGCCGACCTCTACGACAAGGTTTTCGTCACCCACCAGTGGGGCCCGCTGGTTCTGGTGGTGGTGCTCGCTTTCATGCTGGCGATCGTCGCCTTCATCGTCTTCGTCGAGCGCGGCGAGCGGCGCGTCCCCATTCAGTACGCCAAGCGCGTGGTAGGACGCCGGGTGATGGGAGGCGTTTCCACCCACCTGCCGCTCAAGGTGAACAGCGGCGGAGTCATGGCCATCATCTTCGCCGTCTCGCTGCTCACCTTTCCCCAGACCGTGGGCTTGTTCTGGAGTTCCGGGGTGGTGGGCAAGGCCGTCAAAGGTTTTCTGGCGCTGTTTGCCTGGGGCGAGCCGCTGTATACGCTGACCTACGTTGTTCTGATTATGTTTTTCGCGCACTTCTACCTGTCGATTGTGTACAACCCGGACGAGGTGGCTGATAACGTCCGCAAGCAGGGTGGGTTCGTCCCCGGGATTCGGCCCGGGAAGCGCACCGCGGATTACCTGGATGAGATCCTTACCCGGATCACCTGGGTGGCCGGCTGCTACCTGGCGATTGTAGCCTTGATTCCGGAGATCATGCTGGCCGGGCTCCGATTAAACCACCTGCCGGGATGGATGGGCGCCGGGTGGTTTGACTCGCACCTTCCCACTTGGATCTTGCATGGCCTGAACGTGAACTTCTATTTTGGCGGAACTTCGCTGCTGATCGTCGTCGGCGTGGCCATGGATACGGTGCAGCAGGTGGAAGCGCAGTTGATCATGCGGCATTACGAAGGCTTCCTGAAAAAAGGACGCGTTCGTGGCCGCCGAGCTGCGTCGTGAAAGGTAGACGGCAGACCGCAGACGGTCTTTTTCCAACATGCCGTTTACCCTCTACAGTCTGCCTCAAAGAAAGATGAAGTCACGTGCGCTGATCCTTTTGGGATCACCCGGGTCCGGCAAGGGAACGCAGGCCCGGGAATTGTCGAAGAAATACCGGCTGCCGCACATTTCCACGGGCGACATGTTTCGCGAGGCCGTGCGGAAGCAAACGCCGTTGGGGCAGGTCGCCAAGGCGAAGATGGAGGCCGGCGAACTGGTGCCGGACGAGGTGGTTTGCGGAATCGTCCGGGAGCGCATTGCCGAGCCGGACTGTGGGGTCGGGTTTATCCTGGACGGGTTCCCCCGCACGCTTGCCCAGGCCGAATGCTTCGACTGTCTGGTTCGAGGAGACTCTCGCGGGGCGCCGACGGTTCTGGACATTCGGGTGGACGAGGAGACGCTGGTCAAGCGTACCGTCGGTCGCCTGACCTGTCCGGTGTGCGGAGAGATTTACAATGTGTTTTTTAGACCTCCGAAAGAAGACGAGGTTTGTGATACCCACGGCGTCAAACTGGTCCATCGGGCGGATGACAACGAGCAGACTTTCCGGCAACGCCTGTTGGCTTATCACAACCAGACGATGCCGTTGATCGAGCACTACCGGCGGTCCGGAGCGTTGATCGAGGTGGATGGAGACGGCGAACCCGCTGCCATCACCCAGCGGCTTTTCGAATTGCTAGGAGAATGCTAAGAGGGAATAGGGAATAGTGAGAAGCGACTCTTCCCTGTTCCCTACGGTGATGCATGATTGTTTGCAAGTCGGCGGCGGAAATCGAGAAAATGCGGCGCGCCGCCCGGATTGTGGTCCAGGTTCTGCGGGAAACGGGTGAGCAGGCCCGGCCGGGAGTCACCACCCTCGACCTGGAGAGATTCGTGGAGAAACGGGTGGGGCAATTGGGAGCCAAGCCCGCCTTCAAGGGTTATCGTGGCTACCCTTGTTGCCTCTGCGCCTCGGTAAACGAGCAGATCATCCACGGCATCCCTTCTGCCCGGCGCTTGCGGGAAGGCGATATCCTGAGCCTCGACATGGGAGTGATCGTCGACCACTATATCGGCGATTCGGCGCTGACGGTCCCCATCGGCGAGATCTCGGAGAGTTCGAAGCGGCTGATGCGAGTGACGCAAGAGGCGCTGGAGCTGGCCATCCAGAAAGTGCGGATGGGCAATCGCGTGGGTGATATTTCCGCGGCCGTCGAACAGCACGCGGTGAAGAACGGTTACGGCGTGGTCCGCGAGTTCGTCGGGCACGGGGTGGGGCGGGAACTGCACGAGGAGCCGCAGGTCCCTAACTACGGTCGGGCCGGTCACGGGCCGCTGCTGAAGGAAGGGATGGTGCTGGCCATCGAGCCCATGCTTACCGCCGGCAGCCCTGACCTGAAGGTTCTGGACGATCAGTGGACGGCCGTCACGCTGGACGGTAAGTACTCGGCCCACTTTGAGCACATGGTCGCCGTCACTCGGAATGGGCCGGATGTGCTCACGAGAATAGAGGAAACAGAAGACAGGAGTCAGGAGTCAGGAGCCAGACTAAAGACGTCTTCATTCTGACTCCTGATTCCTGTCTCCTGACTTCTATCTTCCTTGGTTTTGGTTATGGCGAAAGAAGAAGCAATCGAAGTGATCGCGGTGGTGATTGAGCCGCTCCCGAACGCTATGTTTCGGGTGGAGTTGGAGAACAAACATCGCGTGCTGGCTCATATTTCCGGAAAAATGCGGAAGAACTTCATCCGCATCCTGCCCGGAGACAAAGTGGCGGTGGAGCTTTCTCCCTACGACCTGACACGCGGCCGGATCGTTTACCGGTATAAGTAGCTCTCAGCTTTCAGCAATCAGCTCTCAAGAGGAGCATCAAGTTTCTTGCTGATAGCTGATAGCTGAAAGCTGATGGCCAAAACTGAGAACTGAAAACTGAAAACTAAAGATTATGAAAGTACGCTCATCGGTTCGTAAGATCTGTACGAAATGCAAGATCGTACGGCGCCGCGGTGTAGTCCGCGTGATCTGCGAAAACCCGAAGCACAAACAGCGCCAAGGGTAGTTCTCAGTTTTCAGGCTTCAGTGCTCAGCCGTCACCTCTCAACACTCGGGTTGCCTTGCTGATAGCTGAAAGCATCTGAACACTGAGAACTGAAAACTGAGAACTGAGAACTGAGGTGAACAATGGCTAGAATCGCGGGCATCGACTTACCGCCCAAGAAGCGCGCAGCGATTGGCTTGACCGCCATTTATGGCATCGGCCGCGCCCGCGCCATGTCGATCCTGGCGGGCGCGGGAATCAGCCCGGACAAGAAGATCAAGGACCTTACGGAGGAAGAAGTCACC
>Ga0335081_10010888_pt1 | contig 14710 bp, 15 predicted proteins | sample Lox_Sample_35_FD_206713 | JGI IMG/M metagenome (GOLD analysis project Ga0335081, IMG submission 206713) | Soil microbial communities from Loxahatchee National Wildlife Refuge, Florida, United States - Lox_Sample_3.5 | ecosystem: Environmental > Terrestrial > Soil > Wetlands | place: USA... | reverse complement strand
CATAGCGTCGAATTCCTCCGGCCGGTGCGGATGATGGTGATAGACCGGCGCCGCGGTGACGCCGGCGAGATAGACCGTAGTACCGCCCCTGACCTTGATCGCCGGCGCGTAAGGCATCCACAGGTCCGGCGCGTCGGGCCAGTGCACGTGCTCGATCGATTTTGGCTCGGTCTTGGACATGAGGAAGCTCCTGTTGGCGCGGCGGGCCGCGTGGCAATATAGAGCGATGCGCAGAATTTCTCGACGTAGGGCGGCGCTGATTTGGCTCACGGGCACGATCGAGACGCTTCCGCCCGGCTCATTCGCGCTGGTCATGGCGACCGGCATCATCTCGAACGCGTTCTATTTCGAAAGTCCGCGGGCGCTGTCGGACATCCTGTTCGCCGTCAATGTCGCAAGCTACGCCTGGCTGCTCGCGGCCGCGATCGCGCGCGTGCTCCGACTGCCGCGCGCCATCTGGGCCGATCTCATCGATCCGCGACAGGTGTTCTCGTTCTTTACGTTCGTTGCCGCGACCGACGTGCTGGGCGTCGGTGTAATGCAGCGGGGCTTCGGCGGTATCGCAATGTCGATGTGGCTCGTGGCGCTTACGGCCTGGCTCGTTCTGGTCTACACGAGCTTTGGCGTCCTGACCCTACTCAACGCCGCGGACAAGGCCGACGTTGTCCAAGGCGGATGGTTGATCGCGATCGTCGGGACCCAATCGCTGGTCATCCTCGGCAGCCTGCTCGCACCGTCGCTCGGCGCCGCGTCATCGCTCACATTCGTGCTCACGCACATGCTGTGGGGCGTCGGCCTCGTGCTCTATGGAATTTATGTGACGCTGTTTGCGCAGCGCATCTTCTTCGCCTCCTTCAAGCCGGACGACATCACGCCGCTGCTTTGGGTGGTGATGGGCGCGGCGGCGATCAGCACCAATGCCGGCGCCGTTCTGATCGCGAGCGACAGCCACTTGGCGTTTTTCGCCGCGATGTCGGGTTTCATCGGCGGCGTCACGCTGATCGTCTGGGCCTGGGCGACGTGGTGGATTCCGCTGCTCTTGTTGCTCGGCGTGTGGAAGCACGTCATCCACCGCGTGCCGCTCCGCTATACGCTGACGCTGTGGAGCCTGGTCTTTCCGCTCGGCATGTATGCGCTGGCAAGCCTGCGGCTGTCGCTCGCGGCCGAAGTACCGGCGCTGCGCTTGCTGTCGGTGATGATGGTTTGGATCGCGCTCGCCGCCTGGATCGCCACCGCGGCCGGCTTGGCCGTCGCGTCGTGGCAGAGCTATCGTGGCTTTGTACAAGTGGCGCGGTAGCGGGCGCAGCACCGGCGATGCCAGCCGCATTTACATCCTAAACACCCCGAACTTCGTCTCCGAAATCGGCGCATTGAGCGCTGCCGAGAAGCACAGCGCCAGCACGCGGCGCGTTTCGGCCGGCGCGATGATGCCGTCGTCCCACAGCCGCGCGGTGGCGTAATAGGGATTGCCTTCGGCCTCGTATTGGTCGCGGATCGGCTGCTTGAATTCCTCTTCCTCGGCCTCGGACCAGGCCTTGCCCGCTGCCTCGATATTGTCGCGCCGCACCGTCGCCAAGACGCTCGCCGCCTGCTCGCCGCCCATCACCGAGATGCGCGCGTTCGGCCAGGTGAAGAGAAAGCGCGGGCCGTACGCGCGGCCGCACATGCCGTAATTGCCGGCGCCGTAGGAGCCGCCGATGATGACGGTGATCTTCGGCACCTGGGCGCAGGCGACCGCAGTCACCATCTTGGCGCCGTCCTTGGCGATGCCGCCTGACTCGTAATCGCGGCCGACCATGAAGCCGGAGATATTCTGCAGGAAAAGGAGCGGTATCCGGCGCTGGCAGCAAAGCTCAATGAAATGCGCGGCTTTGAGCGCGCTTTCGGAGAACAGAATACCGTTGTTGCCGAGGATGCCGACTGGCACGCCGTGGATGTGAGCAAATCCCGTGACCAAGGTGGCGCCGTAGAGCGCCTTGAACTCGTCGAATTCGGAGGCGTCGACCAGCCGCGCGATCACCTCGCGCACGTCGTATTGCTTTTTCAAATCGACCGGCACGATGCCGTCGAGCTCGCTTACGTCATATTTCGGCTCGGCGGGCTTTTGCAGCGGGATATCGATCGCCTTCTTGGTATTGAGCCCGGCGACGATCTGGCGGCACAGCACCAGCGCATGGCGGTCGTTCTCGGCCATGTAGTCGGCGACGCCGGATTTTTTGGTATGCACCTCGGCGCCGCCGAGCTCCTCGGCGCTGACCACTTCGCCGGTCGCGGCCTTCACCAGCGGCGGCCCGCCGAGAAAGATGGTTCCTTGGTTGCGCACGATGACGGTCTCGTCCGACATCGCCGGCACATAGGCGCCGCCCGCGGTGCATGAGCCCATCACCACCGCGATCTGGGCGATGCCGGCCGCCGACAGCGTGGCCTGATTGTAGAAGATGCGGCCGAAATGCTCGCGATCGGGAAACACCTCGGTCTGATGCGGCAGGTTGGCGCCGCCGGAATCGACCAGATAGATGCACGGCAGCCGGTTCTCGCGCGCGATCTCCTGGGCGCGGAGATGCTTCTTCACCGTCATCGGATAATAGGTGCCGCCCTTGATGGTGGAATCGTTGCAGACGATGACGCATTCGCGGCCGCTGATGCGGCCGACGCCGGTGATCATGCCGGCGCCGTGAATGGCGTCGTCGTACAGGCCGTTGGCGGCAAGCGGCGACAGCTCCAGAAACGGCGTGCCGGGATCAAGCAGCGTCACCACGCGCTCGCGCGGCAACAGCTTGCCGCGGCCGAGATGGCGCTCGCGGGCAGCCGGCGGCCCGCCTTCGGCGGCCTTTAAGCGTTGTGTTTCAAGCGCGGCGACGAGCGCCCGCATCGCCGCCCGATTGGCGCGGAATTCGTCCGACGCGACGTCAGCTGCTGTTGCAATAACCGCCACGAATCCCTCCCCGAGGGAGGGATTCCACACCGTCAGGCTTGCCGGCGCAACCGCCGGAGCAGCGCGCCCTAGGCTCTGACTTCCTGGCGCTGGAACACCACGTAGCCGATGACGAACAGCGCCATGGCGGTCGCGATCATGCCGACCATCTGCGGCCAGGCGATCAAGATGCTGGAACCGAGCGGCAGCGGCGCGCCGAGCACGGCGCCCTGCAACTGGCTCAGATAGATCGGCCCGAGCGCCCGCGTGGTCGGATCGAGCATCGCCACCACGATCTCGGCATACAAGGTCGACGGCGAGAACCGCGCCAGCACATGCTCCAGCTCCGCGGTGCCCGGCGTCTGCAAGCCGAGCGCCATGTAACGCGGATCGAGCGGCACGATGATTTGCGCGATCGCGCCAGCCAGCACCGGCCAGATGAAGGTGATCAAGAGCCAGATGCCGAGCGTGACCAGCGCCGCGGTCGCCGCCGAGCGAAACAGGATCGAGAACAGCAGCGCCAGCGCCAGCCAGACCCCGGCGTAGACGATCGTCACCAGCAGGAAGACGAAGCTGCGGGCGATCTCCTCGGCGCTGGGCGGGATGCCGATCAGCAAGAGGCCAAGCCCGATGACGAGGAGCCACAGGCACACCAGGCTGATCGACAGCGTCATCAGGCCGGCGAAGAATTTGCCGAACAGCAATGCGTCGCGATAGATCGGCTGGGCGAGGATGCGCGACAGCGTGCGCCGGTTATATTCGCTGTTGACCGCGTCGAAGCCGAGCCCGATCGCCATCAGCGGCACCAGGAACGACAGAAACGACACGAACGACGGCAGCGGATCGCGCGAGGTGGTGAACAGGCGCAGGAACAGGAACGGATCCTCCGCCGTGGTGTCCTTGATCTGCTGGATCGCGCCATAGAGCGCGGCGAGCGCCACCAGCACGACCAGCCATTCCAGCACGCGCATGCGCACGCTGGTCAGGTGGTCCGACAGCTCCTTGAGCATGACCACGCCGAGGCCTTGGAACGCCGAGCCCTCACGCTGCATGGCGCGCTCCCCCGGTCATGGCCACGTCGGGCGTGGCCTCGAAATAGCGGGTGTAGATCGCTTCGAGGCTCGGCTCCTGCACACCGAGGAATTTCAGCCGCCCCTGCATCGCCACTACCTCGGCGGCCGCTTCCGGCCGCACGTCGCGGTCGGCATGGAGCCTGAGCTTGCCGACGCCGGTCTTGTCGACGCCGCTGACGCCCGGAATGAGCGCCAGCCGCTCGGCCAAGCCGGCACCGTCGGCCTCGATATCGACGACGTAGCCGCCGCCAAGAACCTGACGGCCGAGGTCGGGCACCGAGCCCATCAGCGCGATCTTGCCGGCGTTGAACAAGGCGACGCGGTCGCACACGCTCTGCACCCGTTCCAGCAGGTGCGAAGACAACAGCACCGAGACGCCTTCGGCCTTGAAGCCGCGGATGATGCCGAGGAGCTCGCTGGTCGCGTGCGGATCGAGTCCCGAGGTCGGCTCGTCGAGGATGGCGATCTGCGCGCCTTTCATCAAAATCTCAGCAAGGCCCAGGCGCTGGCGCATGCCGCGCGAGAAGGTGGCGACCCGTTGCTCGGCGTGCTCCGAGAGCCCCACGCGCGCGAGCGCATCGGCGATACGCTTCTCGCGCTCGGCGAGTCTAAAGCCGATCAGGCGGGCGGTGTAGCGCAGATTGTCGGCGGCGGTGAGCCCGTCATAGAAGCCGACGGTGTCCGGCAGGTAGCCGACGCGGCGTTTGACCGAGAGCGGCTCGCGCGCCGGATTGAAGCCAAGCACATGCACTTCGCCGCCGGAGATCTCGGTCAAGCCCAGCAGCATCAGGATGGTCGTCGTCTTGCCGGCGCCGTTGGGGCCGAGCAGGCCGAAAATCTCGCCCCGCCCGACGGCAAACGAGATATGGTCGACGGCGACCGCCGAGCCATAGGTCTTGGTGAGGCCCTTGGCCTCGATGACGGTATCTTCGGTCATCGGCGGCCGAACCTCGCCACCGCGCCGACCATGACCAACAGCGCGACGCCGATAATGCCGACGCCGGCGATGCCCCACATGGTCGAGGTCGTCACCGTCACCCGGAACGTCGAGGAAGCCGACTCGCCGCGCGCCGAAGCGCGGATGGTCGTCACGTAGTCGCCGGCGATCGCCTTCTCGGTCGGCGTGATCAGCGCCTGCACTTCCTTGTTGTCGTTCGGCGCAATGCGCTGAATGGTCTTCGGATCGAAGGTGATCTTCCATCCGCTGGGCGCCGAGCCCGAGAGCTGGATGTCGTCCGCCGGCGCCGTGCCGTTATTGGTAACCACGATCGGCACCGAAGTCTCCTTGCCGGCGGAGGCCCGCGTCGAAACCAGGCCTTCGCGGCCGCTGATGTCGAGCCTGGGCTGGCCAGTGATGGTGAGGCCGAGATCGGTGGTGGCCGAAGCATCCTCCGCCGAGACGCGGGCGGTGACCTTGTAGTCGCCGGCAGCCGCGGTGTTCGGCGGCGTCACCTTGAGCTTGACGTCCTTGGTCTGGCCGGCGTCGACCGGCACCGCGTTGAGTTCCTGGCTGCCGTATTGCTCAGTGAACACGGCGTCGAAATTCTGCGGCGCCGTCGCGGCGAGACTGATGGTCAGCTTCTTGCCGCTGTCGTTCTTGATGCTGAGCTGATACTCGAAGCTCGATTTAACCGTGCCGCGCAACTGCGGCAATTGCGGCGTCACCGACAGCTTCGCCGGCAAATCCTTGGCGAGCGTCACCGCGATCGGCAGCTCCAGCGAGGTGGAGCCGCCGGTGGCGGAGACGGTGAGCGTTTGCGTGCCCATGGCCGCGTTTTTCGGCACGTCGAGCCGCAGCGACAGCGACACGCTGGAATTGGTCGCGGGCATCGCTGCGGCGACCGGCTGGCCGCCGCCCAACAGCGTCGCGGTCCAGCCCGCCGGCACGCCGGCAACCTTCAGCTCGAGCCGCTCGGGCGCCATGTCGTAGTTCTGCAGCCGCAGGCTCAGGTTCGAGGTCTCTCCCGGCCGCACCGTCACGGCGGGATAATCGCTCATCAGATAGAGGCCCTTGACGTCCTTCGGCGCATCGTCGGCTCTGACAGCCGGCGCTAGGCAAACCGCGAAAGCGGCAAGAGCGGCGATAAAGCCGTATCGCATTGGTATTGGCTCCCGTGCAGGAATTGGTTCGGCGCGCCCCCTCCCCGACGCGCTCAAAACGAGCTCGGGCGAGGAAGTGGGCATTCTGGGCGCAATCGTGACAAAATCATGCAGACACCGGCCGGTTTGGCAAGGGCCGGACGAAAAGCCCTGCGGTAGAGAGCCGCAGCCATGCGCGGACCTGCGCCCATGCGCCGCACGAGAGAGATCAGCGCCGGCCTCCTGGTCTTCCGGCGGGCACCGACGCTCGAAGTCCTGCTCGCCCATCCCGGGGGTCCGTTCTGGGCGCGAAAAGACCCCGGCGCCTGGACGATTCCGAAGGGACTCGTCGAGCCGGGTGAGGATCTGGCTGCGGCCGCGCGGCGCGAGTTTACCGAGGAGACGAATTTGCGTGCCGCCGGCGAATTGACCGCGCTCATGCCGGTTAACCAAAAGAGCGGAAAGATCGTCCACGCCTTCGCTCTCGAAGCCGATCTCGACCTGTCGGCGTTCGCCAGCAACACGTTCGAGGTGGCGTGGCCGCCGAAATCCGGCCGGCGGCAGAGTTTTCCGGAGATCGACCGTATCGCCTATTTTGCGCTGCCGGCTGCGCGGGACAAAATTCTCGCCTATCAGCGACCGCTCTTGGATGAGCTCGAAGCGCGCCTGCGCTGAAAGTCATTCGCGCAGGACTTCCGGCCAATCGACCTCATCGTGCGGCAAAACCCAGGTCTCGCCCCGCGCCGCCTCGCGCCATTGGCGCCACGCCGGCAGCGCCATCATCGTGTCCATGTAGGCGCGCGAAGCGGCGCCGACTTCGACGGCGTAAGTGTGGAAACGCCAAACCACCGGCGCATACATGGCGTCGGCGGCACCGAATGCGCCGAACAGAAACGGCCCGGCACCGGCAAAGCGCGCCCGGCAGTCGCGCCAGATCGCGTCGATGCGCGCGGCGTTGGTTTTCGATCCGTCGTCGAGCGGACGCAGCTTCACCGGCCGCCACACGTTCATCGGCAAATGACGCCGCAGCGCCAAAAAGCCGGCGTGCATTTCGGCGGCGATGGCGCGGGCGTGGGCGCGTGCCGCGACGTCTTTCGGCCACAGCCCGGCTACGGGAAACTTTTCGGCGAGATATTCTAGGATGGCGAGCGACTCCCAGACGCGAATCTCGCCGTCGATCAGCACCGGCACTTTACCTGCGCCGCTCAGCGCGGTCACGCGCGCCTTGAAATCCGCCGCCTCGAGCGACACGACGGTCTCCTCGAAGGCGATGCCGGCGACCTTCATAGCGAGCCATGGCCGCAACGACCACGACGAATAGTTCTTGTTGCCGATCACCAGATGCAGGGTCATGCCCGCCTCTCTAGCCCGGATTTCTCCGGCGCGAAATCCGGGTTACAAAGCGTTTGGGGAAAACGCCATGCCGCTGTTCTCGACCGTCGATCTGATCGCGCTTGTTTGGTTTGTCGCCGCATGGCTCGGCTATTCCGTCGTCGTCGAGATGACGCCGCGCGGCCAGCGCGGGCTGAACGGCCTGATGCACCGCTATCGCAGCCTGTGGATGGAGCGCATGCTGGCGCGCGACATGCGGATGATGGACGGCCAGGTCATCGCCTCGCTGCAGAACGGCACCGCGTTCTTTGCCTCGACCTCGCTGCTTGCGCTGGGCGGCGCGGTGACGCTGTTCCGCTCCGGCGACGACATGCTGACCGTCGTCGCGGCATTGCCGTTCGGCGCGGCCGTCGGTCATGTCGAGTGGGAACTGAAGGTGATCGGCTTGATGATCATTTTCATCTACGCGTTCTTCAAGTTCGCCTGGTCGTACCGGCTGTACAATTACGTAGCGATCATGGTCGGCGCCGCGCCGCCGGCGTCGGAACATCAGGCGCCCGAAGCCGTAGAATACGCGCGGGTCACCGCCGAGGTCATCACCGACGCCGGCCGCCATTTCAATCGCGGCCAGCGCGCGTTCTTCTTCGCGCTCGGCTATCTCGGCTGGTTCATCGGGCCGCTGCCGCTGATCGCGACGACGGCGGGCATTCTGGTGGTGATGTGGCGGCGGCAATTCGCGTCGCAATCGAGCGCCGCCGTCAGCAGCGCCTAACCCGAAGCGAGCGGCGGGTCAGACCAGGCCGGTCACCGCGGCGACAAACGACACGAACAATACCGCGGACGCGGCGAACATGACCGCAAGCGCGGTCTCGACCCAGCCGGTCGACGCCGGCTGTGCTTCAGACGCCGTCTTCGCCGCCCTGTGGAGCGTGGCAGGCATATCCATGGACATGATCGTCCCTTCCCCGGGACGTCGACCATGGAGCGTGAATGTGCGGCCAAGTGGCTCGTCCCCGCCCGAACCGTATCGAGGCAATGGTGAAGGATTGGTAAAGAAGTCGCTGCCCGCCGCCGCACCGGACCGGAGCGGTCAGGGGGCGGGAAACAATTCCGTGGTCTTGCCGGCGATCCGATAGGCGAACAGCCCGACCCATTCACGGACCGCCGTATCGGTGCGGCGCAAGCCATCGCCCAGCGACGGAAACGGCGTCATCGCATCGATCGGCCCGCGCGTGCGCCAATCGACCGGATAGGCCTCGACAGGAAATCCGGCGGCGCGGAACGCCGCGATCGCCCGCGGCATGTGGTAGGCCGACGTCACCAGGAGCCAGCGCTCTCCCGGCTTCGGCTGCGCCAGGAGCCGCGAGAACACGGCGTTCTCGATGGTGTTGCGCGATTGCTCCTCCGCCGTGATCCGCTCGTGCGGAATGCCGAGCGCTTCGAACTCCTGCACGGCAAATGCCGCCTCGACCGCATCGCTGGCCAAGAGGAAGTTGTTGCCGCCGGAAAAGACGATGCGCGCATTCGGATAGCGGCGGGCGAGCTCGACGGCGGCGGTGATCCGCTCGGCTGCTTCGTTGAGCTCGACGGCGCCGCGCGCCACCGATACGTCCAGCGAGATCGCGCCGCCGAGCACGACGATACCGTCGGGCGCGCCGCGCGACGCGTCCCAGGGCGGAAATCGCTGCTCCAAGGGCAGCATCAAGGCATTGCCGAGCGGCGACAGGCCGGCAATGGCGAGGAGCGCGACGCTGGTGACCACGAGCCAGCTCGCCAACCGCCTAAAGCGCGTGCACAGCAGGACCAGCCCGGCGATGCCGATCGCGATCAAGAGATTGGACGGCAGCGCAAAGAAACCGATCACCTTGGAGAGCGTGAAGAACACCTGCGTGCTCCGCTATCCGCGTCCGGCGCTGCTGCCGCTCGCCATGACCCGTGAAACTAGCTGCGCGTCTTCCGCCACGCGGCGTAGCGCGCCTTGGCCTCGTCGTTGGGCGGATAGAGACCCGGCAGCTTGACGCCCTTCTCGACTTCGCTGAATACCCAGCTCTCATAAAGCTCGTGCTCGGCGCCCTCGTGGGCGACGAACTCGACGAGGTTTTGCGGGATGACGACGGCGCCGTCGTCGTCGCAGACGATGACATCGCCGGGGAAGATGGCGCAGCCGCCGCAGCCGATCGGCTGCTGCCAGCCGACGAAGGTAAGCCCGTTGACGGAGGCCGGCGCCGCCACGCCTGAGCACCATACCGGCAGCGCACTCATCAGCACGCCGTCGCGGTCGCGCAGCACGCCGTCGGTGACCAGCGCCGCGACGTTCCGTTTTTTCATCCGCGCACAGAGGATGTCGCCGAAGATGCCGGCGCTCGGCACGCCCATGGCGTCGGCAACCGCGATGACACCCTCCGGCATGTCCTCGATAGCCGCCCGCGTCGAGATCGGATGCGCCCAGCTTTCCGGCGTCGCCAGATCTTCGCGCACCGGCACGAAGCGCAAGGTGAAGGCCGGCCCGACGATGCGCTCGCCCCGCGCGGTGAGCGGCTTCGGCCCGTTCATCCAGCAGCGCCGGATGCCCTTTTTCAGGAGCATGGTGGTGATCGTGGCGGTCGCCACCTTGCGCAAAATATCGAACAACGGATCGCTCATCGCTGCCTCGTTCAAGACATCATGCCGGCGCCATGCCGAGCCGCCGGTCGCGGCGGCGCAGCCACGCGACGAACGGAATCGAGAGGACCACCATCCAGCCCTTGCCGACGACCTGCCCCAGCAGAAAATCGAGCGAGCCGAAGGCAAGCCACAGGAAGACGATCGAGTCGACCACGAGCCCGACGGCGCTCGATGCGACCACGGCGGCAACCAGCCGGCGCCGGGCCAGCGGTGTGTAGACGGCGAGATCGGCGAACTCGGACAAGAGGAAGGCGGTGCCCGATGCGATGACGAGCGACGGCGGCGCCAGCAGCGCCGACAGCGCGGTTCCGACCAGGATCGCCAGCGCCGACAGCATCGCGCCCAGACGCCGCTGCACCAGATCGCGCAACACCAGCGCCACACCGACCATGGTGACCCCCGAGGGCGCCATCAGCCCGGGCGCCACCGGCACGACGCAAGGTCCGTGTGGGACGCACGTCGTGCCGACGTGACCGATCAGCCAATTGGCCGCCGGGATGGTCAGCGCGAACAGGACCAGAAAGATCAGGCCTTCGCGCCGGCGCCGTTGCTCTATTTCCGATGTCACGCTGCCGTCTTCCATTTGGCAAAGCCATCCGCGCGCAGCCGGCACGCCGGGCATTCGCCGCAGCCGAAGCCCCAGGGATGCCGGTGCTTGCGGTCGCCCAGATAGCAGGTGTGGGTTTCGTCGAGAAGAACATCGATCAGAGGCTCGCCGCCGAGGTCATGGGCCAGCGCAAATGTGGCGGCCTTGTCGATCCACATCAACGGCGTATGGACGACAAAACGACGATCCATGCCGAGCGAAAGCGCAAGCTGCATCGCCTTGACGGTGTCGTCGCGGCAATCCGGATAACCGGAAAAGTCGGTTTCGCACATGCCGGCGACGATGTGCTTTATGCCGCGTCGATAGGCGAGCGCGCCGGCAAAGGTGAAAAACACCAGATTGCGGCCGGGCACGAAGGTAGTCGGCAGGCCGGACTCCGAAATCTCGATGGCGACTTCGCGCGTCAGCGCGGTGTCCGAAATCGCCGCGAGCGCGTCGATCTTCACCACGCGATCCTCGCCGAGCCGGGCGCGCCACTGCGGTGAGAATTGCGCAAGCCGCTCGCGGATGCGCGGCCGCACCGCAAGCTCGACGGCGTGGCGTTGCCCGTAATCGAACCCGACGGTCTCGACGCGCTCGAAACGCTGCAGCGCCCAGGCGAGGCAAACCGTCGAATCTTGCCCGCCCGAAAACAGTACCAGCGCGCCGTCGGGAGAGCTCACCGCGGCGCATCCTTGAGCCAGGCGCCGATCCGCTGCACCGCTTCGTGCATCTCCTCGCGGCTGCCGGCATAACACAGGCGCAGGAAGTGTCGGCCGCGCACCGGGTCGAAATCGACGCCGGGCGTCGCCGCGACACCGGCCTCCTCCAGCATGCGCGTGGCGAAGGCGAAACTATCGGTCGAGAACCGCGACACGTCGGCGTACAGATAAAAGGCGCCGTCGACCGGCAGAAACGAGTCGAGCCCGGCGCGTGGCAAGCCTTCGAGCAGAATGCGCCGGTTCTCCTCGTAACAGTGCTTGACCTGCGTCAGCTCTTCGCGGGCATCGAATGCCGCCTCGGCGGCGATTTGCGACAGCGTCGGCACCGAGATTGCGAGGTTGCCCTGCAGTCGTTCCACCGCCCGCATCAGCGACGGCGGCGCCACGATCCAGCCGATCCGCCATCCGGTCATGCAAAAGTACTTTGAGAACGAGTTGATGATGATGGCGTCGTCGGTGAGCCGGGCGGCGGTTTCCGCAGCAAAGGCGTAATCGAGACCGTGATAGATCTCGTCGGATATGACGACGATGCCGGCGTCCTCGGCGCAGCGGATCAGATCGGCGAGCGCCGGCGCCGTCATCATGGTGCCGGTCGGATTGGCGGGCGAGGCGACGATCAAACCCTTGAGCGGCTGCGCGCGGTGCAAGGCGAGGAGCGCTTCGCCGGTAATGGACCAGCGCGTCTGCGCCGTGGTTTCGATGCAGACCGGCTGGCAGCCGAGCGCCGCGAGGATATGGCGGTAAGGCGGGTAGCCCGGCAGCGCCACCGCGACGCGATCGCCGGCCTCGAAAGCGGCGAGAAATGCCAAGACGAAGCCGCCCGACGATCCCGTCGTCACGACGATGCGCGCCGGATCGATATCAAGGCCGTGCCATTCGCCGTAGGCCTTGGCGATACGGCGGCGCAGCGAAGCAATGCCGAGCGTTTCGGTATAGCCCAACGGGCCGGCCGAGAGCGCGGCGCGGGCCGCGGCGAGCGCCGTTGCCGGCGCACCGACCGCCGGCTGGCCCACCTCCATATGGATGACGCGCCGCCCCTGCGCTTCCAGCCGCGCCGCCGCCGCCATCACATCCATCACCATGAACGGCGGCACCGCGCTGCGGGCCGACGGCTGCAACCGGCGTTGTGCCTTTTCCAGCATGAATTCGCCTTCAGGTCCTGGAGCTTCGCCTTGGTCCAACCGCCCCGCTGCTGCCGTATTCGGCAGGTCTTCTGCCGCTCGGGCGCGCGGCGGCGAACAAACGCGCCCATATGTTGACCGCGACCGGGCCCGTTCATAGCTTCCGGTCCCGAACTTAAGGGACCGCCACCGCTCAGATGAAACCTGCACGACCTCCTAGCAAGGTGCGACCGGTGAGGCCAGCTTCTCGCGCCGTGGCCTGCGTTACCGCTGCAGCCGTCGCGCTCGGCAGCGTACCGGCACGCGCGCAGAACGGCTCCGCGGCCGGCATCCCGCTGATTCGCGACGCCGAGATCGAGCAGCTGCTTCGCGAATACGCCGCGCCCATCCTAAAGGCCGCCGGCCTCGGCAATCAGAACATCCAGGTCGTCATCATCAACGACAAGGCGTTCAACGCCTTTGTCATGGATGCGCACCACATCTTCGTCAATGCCGGGGCGCTAATGGAGAGCACGGCGCCCAATCAATTGATCGGCGTGTTCGCGCACGAGACCGGCCACATCGTCCACGGGGATCTGTCCAAGATGCGCCAGGAACTCGCCAACGCGCAGACGGCGGCCATCGTTGCGATGCTGCTCGGCGTCGGCGCGGTCGTGGCCGGCGCGCGCTCGAACAACTCCAACATGGCCAATGTCGGCGGCGCGGTCATTTCCGGCCCGCAGGCCTACTTGCAGAACACGCTGCTCGCCTACCAACGCGGCGTCGAGGAAGGAGCCGACCGCGCCGGCGTGCGCTTTTTGACCATGACCGGCCAATCGGCCAAGGGCATGTACGATACCTTCAAGCGCTTTGCCGATGAAACGATGTTCCAGGCGCGCTACATCGACCCCTATGCGCAGAACCATCCGATGCCCCAGGAGCGTATGGATGCGCTCGCGCTTCTGGTCAAGAACCAGTACTGGGACAAGAAAGACCCGCCGGAGCTGCAATTCCGCCACGACATGATGCGGGCGAAGTTGTATGGCTTCACCGAGCGGCCCGACGCGGTGCTGCGGCGCTATCCATCGACCGACCACAGCATGCCCGCCCGTTATGCGCGCGCCATCTCGGCTTATAGGTACGGCGATATTCGCGACGCCGCCGCGCAGATCGATGCCCTGATCGCGTCGGCGCCGAACAATCCCTATTTCTACGAGCTCAAAGGCCAGGCGCTGCTCGAAGGCGGCCATCCGGCGGCGGCGATCCCGTCATTGCGCCGCGCCGTGCAGCTGGCGCCCGATCCCGCTCTGATCCAGGTCACGCTGGCGCAGGCGCTGATCGCCACCAATGACGCCAAACAAACCGAGGAAGCCATCCCGATCCTGCGCGCCGCGCTGGCCAAGGAGCCCGAGGCCGCCGACGCCTATCTGCAATTGGCGATGGCCTACGGCCACAAGGGCGATCTGGCCGACGCCGATCTGGCCTCGGCCCAGGCCGCCTTCGCCCGCGGCGACAACAAGACGGCGCGGCAGCTTGCCGCTCGGGCCAAGGAGCGCTTTCCCATCGGCTCGCCCGGCTGGGTGCGGGCCGACGACATAGTTGCATTCAACAAAAACATCAGTCACAACCCGCTGACCGGAGGGTCACCCTTGCCATGAACAAAGCCATTACAGTGCGTTCGCGCTTGGCCCTCTTGGCTTCGCTGATCGCGGCGACCATGCTGTTTGCAGCGCCGGTTTCGGCGCAAACCTTCTCCGACGACCAGCGCCATGAAATCGAGGGCATCGTCAAGGACTACCTGCTCAAGCACCCCGAGGTGCTGCAGGACGTGATGGCCGCGCTCGACAAGAAGCAACAGGAAGCCGACGCCGAGAAGGCGCGCTCGACGATCAAGAACAATAACGCGACGCTGTTCAACTCGCCGCACCAGGTGGTGCTCGGCAATCCGCAGGGCAACCTGACCGTCGTCGAGTTCTTCGATTACAATTGCGGCTACTGCAAGCGGGCGCTGCCCGACATGCTGACGCTGTTGAAGACCGATCCGAATCTCAGATTCGTGCTGAAGGAGTTTCCGGTGCTCGGCGAGGGCTCGGTCGAGGCCGCCCATGTCGCAGTGGCGGCGCGGATGCAGGACCCGACCGGCAAGAAGTACATCGAATTCCACCAGAAGCTGCTCGGCGGCCGCGGCCCGGCCGACAAGGCGCACGCGCTCGCGGTGGCCAAGGAAGTCGGCTTCGACA
>Ga0335081_10010886_pt1 | contig 14711 bp, 10 predicted proteins | sample Lox_Sample_35_FD_206713 | JGI IMG/M metagenome (GOLD analysis project Ga0335081, IMG submission 206713) | Soil microbial communities from Loxahatchee National Wildlife Refuge, Florida, United States - Lox_Sample_3.5 | ecosystem: Environmental > Terrestrial > Soil > Wetlands | place: USA... | reverse complement strand
AAGGTGATTACGTATGCGTCTCATCCCTTAAAGAAGGGATTGGTTTATATGGATACCCCGGCTCACGACATTGAACAGCTCACAGGCATGGTAGCGGGAGGGGCACAAATCGTTCTTTTTACAACAGGCAGAGGAACACCTGTGGGATCGCCCATTGCACCGGTCATCAAGATCACGGGCAACAGACAGACCTACCTCAAGATGAAAGACAATACGGATATCGACGTCAGCAGGATTCTTCAGGGGAAGAGGACCATTGCGGAGGCCGGAAGGCATATCTTTAAAGAGATGATCTCAGTTGCTTCCGGCAAACTTACGAAGGCGGAGAAACTGGGGCAAAAAGATTTCTGCATATTCAAGATGAACCCAGATATCTGAGCGGGTAGTTTAGGCGCCGTTCATGGGCTATGGTGAAAGAGGGAAAACATGAGCAATTTGAGAAGCAAGGGCTTGAGCCCAGACGTACCACAGTATTACATGCGAAGGGTTTTCTTTAAGTCGATGGGAGCCACAGACGAAGACCTGGAGAAACCGCTCGTTGCCATTGCCAATACTTGGAACGAAATTCTTCCGGGCTCCCATCACCTCGATCGTATTGCAGCAGCTGTCAAACGCGGAGTGCAAGCGGCTGGAGGGATGGCCACCATTTTCAATGTCCTCGCTCCCTGTGATGGTCAGGGGAGCGGAAACGTGGGCTTCAAATATGTCCTTCCCAGCCGGGACCTGATCGCAGCCTCTGTAGAGATGATGGTCGAGCATGCAAGCTATGATGCGGCAGTGATGATCGGAACCTGCGATAAGATCGTCCCGGGGCTCATCATGGCTGCCGTTCGCTGCAATCTTCCCACCGTACTGGTAACCGGCGGCTATATGCCCGCAGGCCGATATAAAGGTGATCGACTCGACGTCTCTTCAATGGGAAAGTATTTCGTCATGCATAAAGAGGGCAAAATTACGGACGAAGAATTACGTGAGGTTGAAGGCTGCGTCTGCCCCGGCCCCGGAGCGTGCTGTCTGATGGGGACGGCCAACAGCATGTGCATCGCTGCGGAGGCCTTTGGTCTTTCCCTTCCTGGAAACTCTGCCCTCTGTGCCACGGACCCGGTCTTAGAAAAACTAGCTGAGGAGGCTGGCCGGAAGGTGATGGAGCTTCTGCGGAAAGAGATAAAGGCACGGGATATCATGACACCGGCAGCCTTCCAGAACGCTGTGAAGGTCTGTTGCGCGACGAGCGGTTCCACCAATTTAACCCTCCATTTTCCTGCTATCGCGCACGAACTTGATTACTCGTTCACGCTCGACGATTTTGAGAGCATCAGCCAGCAAACCCCTTCCATTATGGAGATTAAACCCTCAGATCCCCGGTATCTCATGGAGGATTTCGAGAGGGCAGGAGGGTTGCAGGCCGTCATGAAATCGATGAAGTCCCTTCTGGACGTAAGCGTGATGACCGCGAGCGGGAAATCCCTTGCGGACAACCTGCAAGGCGTTGAGGTCAAAGACCCTGAGATCATCCGTCCGCTCTCCAATCCAAAACGCAAGAATGGAGGTATTGCCATCCTGAAAGGCAACATGGGCGTGGCAGTCGTGAAACAAACAGCCGTAAGACCGGAGATGCAGAAACACAGGGGGCCTGCCAAAGTTTTTGAACGGGAGGAGGATTGCATCGACGCTCTGCTCGCTGGGAAAGTCAAGGGGGGCGAGGTCATGGTCATCCGGTATGAAGGCCCCAAGGGCGGGCCCGGAATGAGGGAGATGGTCATGGCCACCTGGCTGCTTGTTGATTTAGGGCTCGACAAATCCGTTGCTATTGTTACGGATGGAAGGTTTTCCGGCACTTCGGGAGGCCCTTGCATAGGACACCTTGTGCCCGAGGCGATGATCGGAGGGCCCATCGCCGTGCTTCGCGACGGAGATATCATCGACATAGACATTCCTGCCCGGAGAGTAAGCGTGGAAGTGAGCGAGGAGGAGATCAGGAAAAGACTTGCGTTGTGGAAAGCCCCGGAGCCAAAGGTCACCCGGGGCTACCTTGCTCATTTTGCAAAATATGCCGTCAGCGCTGACAAAGGGGCATACGTCGAATAAGCGAAGATCAGCTGGGCATCCCAGTCTGATCCATGCAGTTTAAAATATATCGGCTGCGTTTATTTAAGGGGCCAACAAATAAACGATGGGAGGTACTTGTATGAAAAAGGTGATTTATCTTTTTGTTTTCATGGTCGGGTTTTTGGGGCTTTCTCTTTTCTCCTCTTCTTCATACGGGGCAAACACGATTAAGATAGGCATTGTGGATACCTACTCGGGCCCTCCCGCCACCATGTCCCAGGACGTTCTGGATGGGTTCAAGATGGTGGTCAACGAGATCAATGCAAAGGGTGGGATTTTGGGAAAGAAGATTGAATTCGTTACAAGAGATGAAAAGTTCAAACCGGATGTTGGCCTGGCGATGGCAAAGGAACTTGTTTTGAAAGAGAACGTGGATCTCTTGATGGGGACCATCAGCAGTTCAACGGCTCTTGCCGTGTCGGACTTTGCAAGAAAAGAGAAGATACCCTTCCTTGTCACGAACTCGAGGACTGAAAAGATCACCGGAGAGAAGGGCCACCGCTATGTTTTCGGCATTGCTGAGAACACAGCGATGGCAGGCAGGGCGGCTGCGCATGCGCTTTCCAAGAAACCCTTTATGAAATACTGGATCGCGGGGGATGATTATGAATATGGTCATTCCATCGCCGAGAACGTCTGGAATAATCTAAAAGCCTTAAAACCCGGAGTTCAGCTTCTTGAACAGACATGGTGGAAAGTGGGGGAATCTGATTTCACCCCTTACATAACTCAGATTATGAGTGCCAAGCCTGATTTTCTGATCGCTGCCACAGGTGGTGCTACGATGGTGACCTTTGCCAAAGCGGCCAAAGCGACGGGCCTGATCTCCAGGATTCCAATGTATCAGCACACGGTCATCGATTACGGGGTTCTGGGACCGCTGGGGGCGGACGGACCTGAGGGTGTTTACGGAACAGCCCCTTATCTTTTCTATTATCCTGATGCACCGGCAAATAAAGCGTATGTAGAGGAATTTAGGAAGGCCTATGGCAGATATCCGCAGATGTTTGCCCTATTCGGCTACTCAGCTGGCCGGCTGATTGAAAGAGGCTTTCAGAAAGCAGGAGCAGTGGATAAAGAGAAGTTTATCAACGCTCTGGAAGGTATGGTGATCGACAGCCCCGTAGGCAAGCTTGAAATGCGAGCCTGCGACCATCAGCTTCAGCTGCCCATGATTTTCGGTGTCGTAAAGAAGAGTCCCCAATTCAAGGACTTTCTCGTTGCAGGCGATATCGTGATGGTGCCCTCCAAAGACTTTATGCCGAAATGTGAAGAAGTGCTAAAAACGCGTAAGGAATAATCCTCTTAGAAGGCAGGATAAATGGACTTGATCTACGCGATCTTTTCGCCGACACTAATGTCCCAAATCTTTGTGGGATTGTCCCGGACCGTCATCCTCTTCATTGTTGCATCCGGGTTAAGCCTTATCTTGGGTGTTCTCCGGATCCCTAACATCTGGCACGGATCCCTATATATGGTAGGCGCTTTTATGACGTTTACCATTTCGGGAGCCTTCGGCGGCGGCTCCGTGGGCTTTTGGATAGCTTTGATCCTCGCACCCCTCGGCGTTGCCCTTGTGAGTCTCATCGCTGAAAGAAGCTTTTTCCAGCATCTCTATGAGCGAGAACACCTCATGCTCCTTTTGCTGACGTTTGCATTTTCCCTCGTGTTCGGTGATCTTGTAAAGATGGTCTGGGGCATGCAGTATAAGTCTGTACCCGTGCCCCAAATCTTTCAGGGGTCGGTCCACTTGTTTGGCGGGCTTCCTTTTCCTCTTTACAACGTGTTCCTCCTGGCGATCGGCCCGATTGTGGCGGTGGCCCTATGGCTTATCGTAAACAAAACAAAGATAGGAAAGATCTCAAGGGCTGCTGCAGTAGATCGGGAAATGGTGGGTGCAGTCGGAATCAATGTGAGTTGGGTGTTCGCTTTTGTTTTTATGATCGGTTGTCTCCTAGCAGGATTGGGGGGTGCACTGGTAGCGCCAACGGTAAACGTCTCCCTCGGGATGGACCACACGCTCATTATGGAAGCCTTTCTCATCGTGATCATCGGGGGGTTGGGTAATATTTGGGGAGCGCTCCTGGGCGCTTTGATATTCGGTTTGGCTCAATCATTGGGCATCTTGATATGGCCTCAATTCGGGATCGTTTTTCCTTATGCTGCCGTGATCATAGTGTTGTTGCTCAGGCCGACAGGCCTTCTCAAATCGACTTGGTGATTAGGACTAAGAGAGGACTATGACAAAGAATACGTTAGGAGGAAAGGGGCGCATAGTGGGAGGCGCCTTACTTATTCTCCTATTCCTGTCCCCTCTCTTCCTACCGCGTTTTTATATTTACCTGGTATCAATTATTTTACTCACCGGTCTTCTCGCGACAAGCCTTAATCTTCCTTTGGGTTATGGAGGGATCTTTCAATTTCACCACGCTGTTTTCTACGGAGTAGGTGCCTATGGAGCAGCACTGATGATCACAAAAAGTGGACTCTCACCATGGTTTGGATTTGTGGTGGGACCACTAACAGCAGCATTTCTTAGTCTCATTATGGGGTTAATCTGCATCCGCCTCTCAAAACTCTATTTTGGAATGCTCCAGATTTCCCTTGGCTCTCTGGTGTGGATTATCGCTTACAGGTGGTACTCCTTTACAGGAGGCGATAACGGTCTTCATGGTATTCCTGTACCGAATGCGATTTCGTCCCCGAACGGTGCCTATTATTTTACGCTGTTGGTCACGCTCCTATCGCTTTGGACACTTCATAAAATTATCGACTCTCCTTTCGGTAGTGCCCTCCAGGGTATTCGCGACAATCCGGTGCGCAGCGCGATGATAGGAATCAATGTCAAACTTCACCAGCTCGTGGTGTTAGTCATTGCGGGATTTTTTGCCGGGGTTGCCGGTTCACTTTTTATTGTCGTCGATACTGCTGTTTTTCCCGACATGCTCTTCTGGACTCTCTCCCTCGAAGTTTTGATCATGTGTCTGCTCGGAGGATGGTTCACTTTCTTGGGTCCCATGCTCGGCGCAGCGATCATCATCTCCATGAGGACATTTGTAAGTGGGTTTACGGATTATTGGACACTCCCCCTCGGTATCTTGATGATGCTTGTGATCTTCTTCCTTCCCAACGGGATCCTTGGTTATATCGAAGAAAAGTTGCATAGGAACCTTATCGAACAGACCATCAAGGAGTCATGAGTGCTAGACGTAAAATCACTATCGAAATCCTTTGGTGGATTCGCAGCAGTCAATGGTGCAAACCTTGAAGTGGAGAAAGGCGAAATTGTAGCCGTCATCGGCCCTAACGGCGCTGGAAAAACTACTCTCTTCAACCTCATCACAGGAGTATTAAAGCCTGAGAACGGGAAAGTACTTTTTAAAGGTGAAGATATTACAGGGCTCCCATCTTATGAAGTCTGCAGAAGAGGCATTTCCCGCTCTTTTCAGGTCGTCAACGTGTTTCAGAGATTGTCGATTTTTGAGAATGTCCAGATTTCGATATTGTCCAGGGAAAGAAGGACGTGGAACCTTTTTACCCCTTCAGCAAAATTGGCGGTCGAGGAAACGATTGGCATACTGGAGAGCGTTGGCCTGATGGGTAAGAAAGACCGCACCACGGGGCTGATCTCCCACGGCGACCGTAAAGTACTTGAGATCGCGATGGCCTTAGGGGGGGATCCTGAACTCTTAATCCTTGACGAACCCACCGCTGGAATGGCTCCAGAAGAAACCTCACGCTGCATCGAGTTGATTAAAGACCTTTCCGGAAAGCGTGGTCTCACCATCCTGTTTTGTGAACATGACATGGAAATCGTTTTTGGCATTGCGAACAGAATCATGGTCATGGTGAGGGGCGGTACAATCATCCAAGGTTCCTGCGATGAAGTGAGATCTAATCAGGCGGTGCAGGAAGCATATTTAGGCGGAAGCGACGCATGCTGAATGTTGAGGGAATACATACTTATTACGGATCGAGTCATATCCTTTTTGAAGTATCTCTCACAGTCAACAAGGCGGAGGTAGTGGGTCTTCTCGGAAGAAACGGAGCGGGGAAGAGCACTATTTTACGGAGCATCGTGGGATTAACGCCCCCTAAAGAAGGAAGAATTACGTTTAATGGTGAAGATATCACGGGGCAAAAAGCTTACGCCCTCGTCCGTAAGGGCATGGCCTATGTTCCTGATGATCGAAGGGTTTTTGCCGATTTAAACATAGACGACAACCTTGAAATTGTCCATAACAAGAAAACGGACTGGAATAAAGAAAGAGTGTACTCACTGTTTCCTACCCTCAAGGAGATCAGAACAAGAAGAAGCGGTAATTTGAGTGGTGGAGAGCAGCAGATGCTCACCATCGGCAGGGCATTGATGAGCAGCCCTCAACTCCTTTTGCTGGATGAACCGACAGAGGGATTGGCCCCTCTTATCGTAAGGGAACTGGAAAACCAGATCCTGGCGATGAAAGATGCAGGGATCAGCATTCTCCTCTCGGAACAGAACGTAAAGTCAGCTTTGAAACTGATCAGCAGGGCCTACGTGATTGATAACGGACGCATCCGTTTTGAAGGAGCCATTGCAGATTTTGAGAGAAATGTAGAAATAAAAAGGAAATACCTGATGGTCTAGTGTTTTGAGGGAACGGAGTCTGTGACACATCAAAGAGACTGCTGACAAGCCTCCTTTCCGTGTCATAGTTTACTTAGAAGTTATTGAGGACTTCCTGATCTTTTTTGTGAAAGGAGTTGACCTTTTTCGGATCTTACTGAGCGGCCCGTCTCCCCTCTATCCTCTTCTTGAAATTGCTTCATTTCTGTATGACCATCGGCAGCCTGGGTCTGGTCTCCCTGGTCCATAGGGGGAGAAGGTTGGCAGTCGTCTGTTGCAGCCTTCCTATTGTTTGCTTCGTTCTTTCGGACACTCGGGACCCTCCATTGTGAGCCCCCCCTTTGAGCCCCCGACGACGGCAAGGAGGTCCTGAATCATCCCATTGACCTGCTCGACTTGGGCATTGAGTGCATCGCTGGCCGAGGCTGACTCTTCGGCATTGGCCGCACTGGCCTGGGTCACCTGATTCATTTGGGCCACGGCGGTCGCCACCTGCTCAATCCCCTGAGACTGCTCCTTGCTGGCCGCCGCGATCTCGGAGACCAGCTCCCCGATCTTCTGCACGCTCCCCGTGACCTCCTTTAGGGCCTTCATTGTTTCCGTGGCCACGCTCACCCCCTGGTCCGAGTTCTTGATCGACCCTTCGATCAGGTTAGCCGTATTGCGGGCTGCCTCGCTTGCTCGCTGAGCCAGATTGCGGACCTCTCCGGCCACGACCGCGAAGCCCATGCCTGCATCGCCGGCTCGAGCTGCTTCAACTGCGGCATTGAGTGCCAACAGGTTGGTCTGGAAGGCGATCTCATCGATCGTCTTGACGATCTTGGATGTGGAATCCGAGGATTTTTTAATCTCCTCAATGGCTTTGCTCAGACGGTTCATCGATTCCTGGCCCGTGCTGACGAGATGACTGACCGCTCCCATGAGTTGATTGGCCTCGTTGGCTTTGGTAGCGTTCTGTTTGGTCATGGAAGCGATCTCCTCGAGAGAGGAGGAGGCTTCTTCGATGCCCGAGGCTTGCTCGTTTGCGCCCTGAGCCACCTGCTGGCTGGCTCGGGAGATCTGCTCCGACGCAAACGACACCTGCTCCGCCCCTTCGGTCAAACCTTCCGCCACGCCACGGATCGGTCGCGCGATTCGCAAGGACAGGATGACAGCGGTCACCAATGCAATTCCGACGATCACAATGCCCATGATGATGAACTGGTTTCTTATTTCTCTAACGGACGAGAGAACGTCCTCTTTGGGCACCGTTGTAACGATGACCCATTGCATCGAAGGGTATTCCTGGAAAGAAGCAAATCTCTCCTCCCCTTCCCAGACATATTCGATCGCACCATTCCGCTTGCCCAACATTTCTTTGCCGAAATTTGTGTCACTCAGCTTCAGTTTAAAGAGCTTCGACTTGTCAGGATAGGCGAGTACATATCCTTCTCGATCGAGAATAAAAGCATAGCCCTTCTTTCCGAGTTTCACATTCTCAAGAGATGCCGTAACCTGTTTCCCCCAGATTTCGGCTGCCATTACCCCAACTGGCTTGCCCCGTTCGAGCTGGTTCTCTACCCTTTGGGCCATGATCAGGATGGGTTCATTTGTGTCCTTTGACAGAAACATCTCACTGAGGCAGACTTTTTCGATGCTAAGCGCGTTTTGAAACCATGGGCTGGAAGATTCTTTTTCCAGATCGGTTTTGTCTTTGAGTGTTGTAAATTTCTCATTGCCTTCTTTGTCGAAAAGACGAATTCTTCGGATGGCCGGATATTTCTTAAGATACTCGGTCAATCTGCTGAGCGTCAATTGCTTTATGCCTTCCTCGATGCTAACGCCAGCTTGCATATTATCGATGGTCGTCCTTAGAGGAATGGAGAGATTATCCATTTGACTGCTGTAAATGGTCAGGAAAGTGTCTAACTGTTTGATCTCCTTTGTGGTCAAGTTCTCTATCTGAACATTGGTTTGGTTTAACAATATTCTCGAAGACTTCGAATAGGAGAGGATTCCCATCAGGAGCATGGGCAGGGCTCCTATTAATAGAAACGAGATAATCAGCTTTCTTTGAATCCCGCCTCCCAAAATTGTCCGCGTCTTCATCGATTTCCCCCCATCTGCCGTGTCGTTGGAGTTTCCAGAGCCTCCTTTTGGTCTCTCGTCCCTTTAATCTCTTCTTATCTCCATTTCATTCAAAACCCGGACTAATGTCTTGTTTCCTAAGGACCGTGGCGTCCAAGATTAAAGAGACAGTCATGATCAGATAGACCATGATGATTGGGCTGAAGATCAACTTGTATTTGAGCCTTATTCTTTTCGTTTCCCGAATTCTGCTCTTCATCGCCACTGTAGCAAATTCATACTGGTTTTTTGCAACAGTTGTTTGTAGTTTCTTTGAGCTGTATGCATTTAGCCTGCCAATTGGCCAAAAGATTCTTAAGCTATTAAAATTTAAGGCAATTGTTTTAATATTAAAGTATTTTCATAAAGAAGGGTGGTCAAAATTCATGCAAGAATTGTTGTGCTTTTGCAGTAGTGTCTATAGACTCAGTCTGATTCCAGATAGTTAAAGGAGGGTTGAAGGTCATTTGAAAAAGTAATAAGAAACCAGGAAGACGCTCCCTGCGAATTGGCCAGCGCAAGGTGAAATGGGGAAAATTCTCTTGTGAAAATTAACCCCCTCTCGCTGATTTGCGGTTGAAATGGTGCATAGAAAAGTAGAAATTGCAGAACAAGTAACCCATGCGATTGTTGAAAGGTTTTCGGTCATGCATGGCCCGATAGCCTGCCAATACAAACCCACTTGGAATACCACCAAAATGTTTCTATTTGATCTTCAAATGATAGCTTTTCTTATTTAGAAAAACGGAGAGTCTAAGCAGTGATCGTAACCCCGGAATACCCTTTTTCTAAGCCCAAACTGCCCTATTATTCTGACGAAGCCCTGCCTAAATGGTGCGCCCGATGCGGTCGACAGCGCCGCTAATCAATGCAATACGATCTTCGCACATAGCGCTGGTCCTTTTTTTGCAGCCCTCAACCAATCGCCAGCGGGGAAGTTACGTCCCTGAAAGTCGTCTTCAAAGATGTGTGGACATCCAATACCGCTGGTTCTTGATTCTTCAGAGCCTCACCTAGTGCCCGGCGCAATTGACTGGGGTTTTCGACATGGTACCCCACGCATCCTGCTGCTTTGGCCATGTCTGCATAGTTAACGTCCTTGAACCGGGAGGCAATCGTACGCCCACCCTGTCCATGATAGACCCATCCCAGGGCTTGGTTGTTAAAGATGACCGTCACGATGGGAATATTCTCCTCAGAGGCAGTGATCATTCCACCGAAGGCCATCCCAAAGCCTCCGTCGCCGCAAACTGCAATCACCTGCCGGCGGGGATACAAGAGTTTCGCAACGAGGGCCGCAGGAATCGCATACCCCATGCCTCCCACCGACGCAGGAGAAATGAAGCTGTTTGGACTCCTGGTTTGGAAAAAGTGGGTCATAAAGAGTCGGTTTTCCCCTGCGTCACAAGCAATCAGGGAATCGTCGGCCACCGCCTGCCGGAGTTCCCAGATGACCCGCTCGGGGAGCATAGGGATCTCCTCGGAGGAGAAACCCGATGCATTAAAGAAACCCAGTTCTTTCCGGGAAAGGAGTACTCTGTTCCTCCGACCCTGGCAGATCTCGGTGGATGGGGCTCCAAGTTCCTCCAATGCATTGACCAACTGATTGAGCACCGTCTTGGCGTCCCCCACTAATACCTGTTCGCAGGGGAAGGTCCATCCTGCATTCTTCGGCTCAATATCTACCTGCACCATCTTCTGCCGACGTGGGTCCAACAAGAGCGGATTCTCCTTGGCGGTGTCCGTAGGGCTAATCTTTGTCCCCACAAATATGATGGCATCCGCATTCCCTATGAGCTTGTTAGCCACGGAGGTGCCGAAAGTGCCGAAGACTCCCAGCGCCAGGTCGTGGTTCTCCGGGAAGACACCTTTCCCGGCAGCAGTGGTGGCCACAGGAGCCCCGAGCGTCTCAGCCAGCTCTTGCAGCGCTCCATAGGCACCACTGAGGCGCACGCCGTTGCCGGCAATGATCACCGGAAACTCCGCACCGGAAACAACTTTAGCTGCCTTGAGTACTTCTCGTTCATCCGCTCGCCGTGATGCCTTTGGCAGATAGAGAGATGTCGGATACAGCAACGGGGGCTCGCTTGGGCGTACCTTATCTCTGAACACCGAACTATGGTAGAGAAGGGCTACAGGGCCGCATTCCCCAGTCATCGCATGTTTGATTCCCATTTGGGTACCTTGAATCGCCTGAATAGGGTCGTGGAACAGGAGCGTCGCCTTTGTCACTCCTGAAAAGCTTACCTTAGCGTCCCAGGTGCCATAATCTCCTGTTCCTGCCTGGTAAGGCGCGTGATGGGTAAAAGGCGCGTTATCAGAGACGTCTGCTATGAGCAGCATGGGAGAAGACCCCAGGTGCCCCTCCAAGACTCCTAACAACGAATTGCAGAGCATAAAAGCCCCCTGCCCGATGGCAACACCAGGCTTTCCTGTCAAACGACCATAAACTTCTGCCATGACTCCTGCCAGAGACTCATGGCGGACCAGGATCGTCCTGATCTTGGATTGATGATCGATGAGGGCATCAAAGAAATATTTTACATTCCCCCCAGACATCCCGAAAACGAGGTCAATACCGGCCTCCTCCAATACTCGAACGACCCCCTCGGCTACTTTCACTTCTTCATCGGTCCATGTACGTACGCTCATTTTGATCAAACTCCTATTTTTTACAATGATTACACAAACGTTTAGTTGATAATTTAACAGATTCCTTATGGACTTTTAATCAAATATAAATGAGTTGTATCATATGTCAAGTAAGAAAAGACCACCTTTGTAACCCCTGAAAAGAAAATCTCGGAACCATTGTTGGGGAGAAAACTCAGGCTTTGACCCAAGAATTTCTTGCCAGAACCCTACTCTGCTGTCGAGTTGAGAAGCCGGAAGGGATGATCTTCAAATGGTAACTTTTCAGAAAAGAAATCGAAATATCGTACGTCAATATTCACAATATAGGCGCCTAAGGGACTGTGATAATATTTGGTCTTTGTTGTTTGGGCATAACCAGAAAATGTTGGCTTATTTTTTATAGAGAAACTCACCGCCAACCATCGTAGCCATGACTTGAACATCCTTGATGCTCTCCGGGGCTATTTTTGTCGGATCCTCAGCCAGAATTACCAGGTCGGCTAGCTTTCCTGTCTCAAGACTTCCCTTGATATGCTCCTCAAAAGTGGTGTAGGCCCCGTTAATGGTATAACAGCGCAACGCCTCTTCTACAGATATTTTCTCCGCAGGAGCGAAATCCTGCCCGGTCACGGTTTTCTCGTTAACAGCAGCATGAATCCCCAATAAAGGAGCCCCATCGATCACTGGACGGTCAGAGCTGAAAGCGACCATGATATTATTATCAAGCAACGCCCTGAAAGGCTTCGTCCTCGCCGCCTTCTCCTTGCCTAACTGGGTGATATAACTGTCCCCTAGACCCCATACAAAACCTGGTTGAAGGGTAAGGAGAATACCAAGTTCTCTGATTCTCTCTATCATCGAAGGGGTTATCATGACACAGTGCTCAAGGCGTGGGCGGGGATCCTCTTTATTTCTTGTTTGCAGCGCCTTTGCGATGGCATTGATTGCAGTATCGAGAGTTCGGTCGCCGATTGCATGGATCATCAACTGCCACCCCAATGCATGAACAACGCAAGCGAGTTTCGTCAATTTTTCTGGATCAATCACGAATACGCCGGTAGTTTGATGGTTGGGATCCGCGCCGTATGTTTCGTACGTGACTGCCGTCCCTGAACTTACAGCTCCGTCTGGAACGAACTTGAAAGGGCCGATCCTCAGTCTTTCGTTTCCCAGGCCGGAACGAATGCCCATTCCTAATAGGTTCCACTCTACTTTCTTCAATTCCTCATCAAAGTTTTCGTAATTGAAGAGTGCGTTGCTCCAGATTGCAAGGTTATGGCGAACTCTGAGAGCACCTCTCTCGACAGCCTCTTGATAGGCGGCAATTTGGCCCGGGACGTCGACGAGCACTCCGACACCTGCATCTGTGGCGCTTGTGATTCCTTCTGAAAGGAGTTTTTCACTTGCCCTTTGCAAAGCGGCTATCAGATCCTCCTGAGAGGGTTTGGGCATAATATTTTCAATGAGGTTCATGGCCGGGAATTCGAGAAGAATGCCGGTTAACTCGCCGGTTTTGTGGTCTCTGCTGATCTCTCCGCCTTCGGGATTCGGCGTGTTTTTCGTAATACCCGCCAGGCTCAGAGCCTTGCTATTGACAACCATCACGTGCATCGAGGTATGTTTGAGACTCACAGGATGGTTGGGAGCAACTTTGTCCAAGTCCCAGCGTGTCGGAAGCCTTTTTTCTCTCAGTTTATTCTGGTCAAAGCCTGAACCAAAGATCCAGGTTCCTTCTTTCTGGCACTCCGCTCTTTCTCGTACGAGGTCAAGAATCCCACTCATAGAGTAAACCGAAGCGAGGAGGATACCGCTTAAGATGTGACCGAATTGAAGAGTATGGTTGTGAGCCTCATTGAACCCGGGTACAACCGTCATCCCCTTCAAGTCTCTGATTTCGGTCCCCTTCCCAATAGCCGCCTTAACCTCTTCGGTCGAACCGACCCAGAAAAATCTTCCGTTCTTGATCGCGACCGCCTCCGCTCTGGGGGCTTTCGAATTTACTGTGATGATATTGCCCCCTATTAACACCTTATCCGCATCGACCATTATTCCCACAATCATCACCTCCATTTGTTCGAATCATGGACAAGAGTCGAGAACGAATCATAGACCATTTCTGAAATGTACCGGCCGTTAGATGTAGAACTCGTACGGACAAGGCAGACAATTGATCATGGCTGGGGTTGCTCGTCCACCATGGAGTGCCTCATTTAATTTCGGGAACCGGCATGTCTTTCCAGTGCAACCAGCCGGTGACTCGTTCCAACTGCCCCGCCTTTATTTGCCCAATCATAATTGACGAACAGGCTCTGTGATGTCCTGGACCAAATCGAAACTTTGCCCCTCTGAGGAAAGGGTTATCAAAGTTCTGATCGCTCATACTCTCGACCGCCTTGATAAACTTCTCTCTCGTGAGATCTTTCCCAACTCGTTTGCATGCCTCCGCAAGCGAATAAATATTACCCATTCCAGACATAATATTGTCGTCCCAGGGTTTGTCGGGGTAATACTTTTTGGCCATTTCTTTGTAAGGTGCGACTGCTTGATCGGCCGGGGAAATAAAGGGCAACGTGACAAAGACTCCCTCTGAATGTTCTCCGGCCACTTTCACAAATCCAGGGGATACAAGCATCAAGGGCCCTAGAATTTCAGGGTAGTATCCGATGTTATGCATCGCATTAATGATCTTGATGCATCCCGTCAGGGATGCTCCCAAAGCGACACAATCCGCATTCGATTTCTTGAGTTTCATCGCCTGAGCGCTCATATCAAAATCTTCCTCTTTGTAGTTTTCTTCCGCGACCAAGTCTGTCCCTTTTGCGGTCAAAAATTCTTTGGCCGCCTCGAGGTGCTCCAGCCCAAACGCGTTGTCCCAATAAAAAAGAGCAATCTTTTTCTTTCCTCTTTGTTGCATCATATAATTGAGCCCTTGAATCAACATCTGGCGATATGAAGCAAAAATTGCCAAAATGTAGGGCTCTTTATCGAAGATTCTGCTTTCTGTTGCAGGAGCATATAGAGGAATCTTATACTGATTCAGCAGTGGAAGACTTGCGGCAACCGTCGGCGTGCCAAGGTTCATGACGAAACAGAAAACCTTATTGACCTCTATCATCCTTCGAACGTTTGCAATGTGCCTATCCGAGCGGTACCCATCATCCATGACGACGTGATTAATCTTTCTTCCGAATATCCCACCTTTTTTATTGATATCGTCGATCATGACCGTCATTCCACTAATATTCTGGTTGCCGAT
>Ga0335081_10010884_pt1 | contig 14711 bp, 13 predicted proteins | sample Lox_Sample_35_FD_206713 | JGI IMG/M metagenome (GOLD analysis project Ga0335081, IMG submission 206713) | Soil microbial communities from Loxahatchee National Wildlife Refuge, Florida, United States - Lox_Sample_3.5 | ecosystem: Environmental > Terrestrial > Soil > Wetlands | place: USA... | reverse complement strand
CTTCAGCCGGGGCGGCCGGGCCTTCTCCTGCGACGAAATCAAGCGCTGCGACGGCCGACAGACCGCCGCCGCTGTCCATCAACACCACTGCGTCGACAGGCATTCGCGCGAGCTCTTCGATCAATTGAGCAACCGTCATCTGCGCCTCCTTAGCCAAGCTGCAAGATAAACCTCATGGCTCCGGAAGCCGCACGCCATCCTCGCCAAAGTACATGGAAAGTGGCTCTTCCTCCGGCATCGAGATCTCTGCACGTTTGAGTGTGCCGTTGTTGTAATATTCATATCGGTGGGCAAGCTCGACCGCGCCGTAAACGAACTTCTCAAAGGAAGAGAGCGCACCAGCTTCGTTGAAATAGGCGCGGATATAGGTGTTCCGGTTCGCAAGCGCCCCCTCGTCAATGGGATTGACAAGGGTGAAGGGCAATTTGACGCCTGTATAAGACACGAAAAACCGGGGACACCCGCGCGTTTCGCTCATAATGCGGAACTCCTAGAGTCTTTCCCGGTACAGTGGAACCGGTTTACCGTCCAAAAATCATCATCCGTTTCTTTGAACTTTAAGCATATCATTTGCCGCATAGCCACAAAAGGTCATGCGCGAGGCGGGTGTTGCCGCAACGCAAGGCGCGCCTCTTTGATCAAGGATGAATGGTGATTTCCATCGTGTCGTCTTGTTGTTCTGCGAAGGGATCTGGGATTCCTTCGTCCTCGACAAGGTCAACACCACACAGACAGACGTCGCCCTGGATCACGGCAAGGGCAATAGGCTCGAGACTAGCGGGACGGCAGGGGCCTTCGACGCAGCTCCCCGTCTCGATCTCGAACTTTGCTCCATGCCGGCCGCATCTTATGAATTTTCGGTCCGCGTCGAAGAATGTTCCTGCTCCGATGTTGAGCCAGATGCCCTCATGCGGGCAGGCGTTCACGTAGCCGAAGTACTCCTTCGCATTTTTGCGCACCACGACGATCGGAAAAGGTCTGCTCTCGCCCGCCTCGTTGATCCGCATGAGGCTGAAGGCTTTGGCGTCCCCCGGTTCAATGCTGTTGGCTCCGCAAATGACATAGACCTCGACGTTCTTCGGTGACATTCCCTCCTCGTCCTATCGCTGGCTTGGCTGCAAATGACAGCCAATTGCAACTTCGTGATGCATGGGGCTCCGCTTAGAGCGCGCTCAATGTTTTCGGCCCCTTGAGCACCGGGTAATTCTCCCGCAAGATCTGCTCGAGCTTCTTGCAAAGAGTATTGTCGCTTGCAGCTCCCGGCCCCACGAAGTCCGTGCCTTGTTCCCAAACCTCGAAAAAGCAGTGCAATGCCTCTTCGTAAGCGGCGTCGGGAACAATTGTAAGGTCGTTCAATTGCGCAACTCCATCCTCGGTGACTTCGAGACGCCAGGCCCGGTCGTCCTCCACCGAGCCTAGCAGATGGCTTACCTCCGAAGCAGACCAGTCCTTCTTAAGATCGAATGCCATGCTAATCTCTGCCGCAGATAATCCTTGTCGCAAATCGAACAAAGAAGGACGCGCGTTCGGCGAGCCCACCCATTTCCGATGCGTTGACATGGTATTTGCATGAAGCATGCCGTGGCATGAGGCATGCCGGCAACCGGTTGTGAGGTGCATTGCTCACAGGCGGTGCCAGATCATGCTTTCCTTTCAAGAGCGCAATACGCCAAGCAGAGCGAGGATCGCAGAATAGCCCCGATGAAATTTTACATGACCCCCGGGTCCTGCTCGACCGGCATTCACATCATCCTTGAAGAGCTTGATGAGTTGTTTGAGGTCTATATCGTCAACTTGCCGGCTGGCGATCACTTCAAGCCGGACTATGTCGCGGTCAATCCGAAATCCACGATTCCGGCGTTGGTGCGCAAAGATGGGACTACGCTCACCGAGGTACCGGCCATCGCCTATTGGCTCGCGCGGACACATCCGCGCGCAAAATTATGGCCGGATACGCCCGACAGTGAAGCACGTGGTCTCGAAATGATGTCCTATGTCGTTGGCACCATTCACGGCCAGGGCTTTGCCCGCATTTTTGCGACAAACACTTTTGCCCGCAATCCGGATGAGCACCAAGCGGTGCGTCAACTCGGCCAAGACATCGTCGAGAAGGGCTTTGCGATCATCGGTGAAGCGATCGCTGGCATGCCCTATGCGGTCGGCGAGTTTTCTGTCGCCGATCCAATCATCTTTTATGTCGCGTTCTGGGCAGACAAAGCCAATATTCCAATGCCCGAGAGCCTTTCCGCTCATTACCGGCGCATGCTGACGCGGCCCGCGGTTCGGCGTGTGCTGCAGGAGGAGGGCTATAATCTTGCCGCCCTGGGTGTCTTGGCGGGGCAGTTAAGCGCGGACTTGGCGCGGGCGAATGGATGAGCATGCGCAAACAATGCTGTCATCGAAAGGGGATCCGCCACATTTCTTGGATTGCCACGGCCGCCGGCTTCGGCAAGGATGAAACCTCTGGATAAGAGTGGGGTAGCCCCGGCGTGGAGACAATCATGGACGGAATGACCATCGTCGACGACCGCAATCAGGACGACATGTCGCGCAAAGCGGGCTGTTACCTCTATGTGGAAACGCGTCTCTGGCTCGACAATGATGTCGTTCACCGGAGCGATGGGCCCGCCGTCATTTTTCCGGACGGCGCCGAGCGCTGGTACATTCGGGGAAAGGAAGTCACCCGCGACGTGAAAACCTATTTCCTGGAGAACAAATGGCCCGTCGAGCGCGGCCTCGATACGCCTGAAAAGCGCTCGCTGTTTTCCTCCCGCTTTCTAAAATGATTGCAAGTCCCGGTTTTGGTGATTGCCGTCGAACCGGCCTCATTGGATCGCGGGACACTCCTTGTCGACCCCAATATCTTTTACAGTCAAGTTGTCCTTGATAATCTGCTCGGCGTTTGCGTTTGCCTCGGCCACATCATTCGCATAAACATTGGTTCGATATTCGGGTGTGGAAACCTCGGTCAGCGCGGCGTTTGGAGATTGTTCCGCATTGCGGACGTCGATTGCGGTTATGGTGGAAAGCCCCGGCCGAAGCGGATGTTTCAGAACCTCATCCTCCCTCAAGGCAATGCGAACGGGGACCCGCTGGACGATATGAATGAAATTGCCGGTCGCGTTGTCTGGCGGTAATAAGGCGAACACACTGCCAGTGCCAGGCACGAGCCCCTCCACGGTTCCATGATAGGTGTGGGTTTGGCCGTAGAGATCAACATTAACCAACGCTGGCTGGCCAGGCCGTACATAGCGAAGGTTTGTCTCCCACAGGTTTGCCTCGACCCATAGGTGGCTCAAGGGAACGATCGTCATCACTTGGTCCCCTGGGCGGACGCGATCTCCAACTTGCGCTTTGCGCTTGGCAACATAGCCGGTAGCCGGAGCTCGAATCTGCTGCCGCGCGAATTCGATATAGGCATCGACATATTTGTTCTTCGCGATTTCTATGTCCGGATGGCGTGTTCTTGTTGTGCCGCCGACCTGTGCTTGGGTCTGTTGGAAATCGGCTCTCGATGCCTTCAAATCGGCGTCAAGGGATGCGGCTTGGTCCTCGGCATTTTGAAGCACTTGCTTGGACACGGAGCCGCTCGGCAACGCCTGTTGATAGCGGATGATATCGTGGCGTACTTTGTCAAGCAGCGCCTCCCGCGAGAGGATCCTTTGGCACGCCTGCCGCCGCAGCTCGAAAAGCCCGCTCACCGAGCGCACCGCCCGGGCGAGCTCGCCTTGGGCCTGGCCGAGAGCCGCCATGGCGCGCTGCGCGTCGAGACGGATCATGAGATCTCCTTTTTCTACATGGTCGGTCTCCTCGTAATAGACCTGGGCAACAAAGCCCGTCGCGTCGGAATAGACGGGGATGAGATTGCCGTTGACGAAGGCATTGTCGGTGGTGACCCAGAACCGGCCGCTCGACCACCATTGGATGGCATAGACCAAAGCGCTCACGGCCAATGCGATGGCAACAAGCAAAAGCAAAAGGTTACGACGGCGGCGGATTGTTCTGCGATCAACTGGCATGGGTACGTCTTGACGTTATTCTCGGTTCCCGATTAATTCCGAATTAATGGGCGGCACATCATTCTGTTGTTCAATTCTGAAACAAGCCCAAAAGGGGCGAAGCGAGACTGTCCAGCCCCCATGCGGGAGTCATGGTTTCTAAGCCGGAGAGGGCTGCTTCTGGAGCAAGGTGCGGACGCGAGGAATCGATGCCGTTCGAATATCCTCCGCCCAGCGCCTGGATCAGATCGATCATTGCGAACAGGTGGTCGGCTGCCAAACCATCCAGCACATATTGCTGGTCAAGAAGTGCATTCTGGCTTGCCAAAATCTCGCGGCGATCGTTGAGGCCGGTGCGCAAGCGCACGCTCGTAAGATTGACTTCATCTCGCGCCGAAGTGAGCAGCCGGCCTTGTGAATCGAGGATCGATCCCGTCTCCTTCCAATTGATCAAGCCGTCGGCGACCTCCTGCAAGGCATGCAAGAGAGTCTCGTTATAGAGATCCACCGCCTCGTCGTAGGACGATCGCGCGACCGCTAATTGCCCACGCAGACGCCCGCCTTCGAATATGGGAAGATGGATGCCTGGTGCGATCACGTAGTTGAGGGCGCCGCCGCGGAACAGAAACTTTGCCAAGTCGCCAATTTTGCTTGTGAAGACGGACGCTTCGAATCCGGCGGTAGCAACCTCCATATCGACCGAGGGCAAAAACTGCGCCTTGGCGACATGAATTTCCTGCGCCGCCGATTCCGCGCGATGCATGGCGGCGGCGAGATCAGGCCGGTGGGCGAGCAGCTCTATTGGGAGATGCGGGGGCAGTGATATCTTCGCCGGAATGGCTACCCTCTTTCCGGTGAACAAATTCTGCGTCGAATCGGGGCCCGCGCCGATCAGCTGGGCGAGCAAGTCCTGATGGAGGACCAACAGCGCGCGTGTGCCAGCCTCTTTCTTATTGGCCGTTTCCAGGTCGATGTTCGCCTGTTTCACAACATCGTCGGTGTCGAGCCCGGTGCGGAACCGGGTCTCGGCCACTTGCAGCAGTTCGCGCCGCAACAGCACCATCTGGTGGGCTAGGGCGACCTGCTGGGCGAGCGCAACTCCGCGAATATAGGCGCGTGCGATCGCGGTGGTCAGTACGAGCCAGGCATGGGCAAACTCGGCCTGTTCAGCCGCCGCCTCGCCCAATGCTGCATCAAAGGCAGCACGGTTTTTCCCCCAGAAATCGAATTCGTAGCGCAACACGAGAGGATTAAGGAAGTCCGCCGTCTTTGTTACGCCAGCCAAATCGGGGTTATATGCCGCGACAACGCCGTGCTCGGCGTAGCGAAGCGTTTGGAATCTGTTGTTCGCATCCCACCATGGCAGCAGCCGCGCGCCTTCGACTTGTGACACTCCTTGCGCCGCATTCAATCTGGCGTAGGCTTTTTTGAGGCCGGGGTTGTCTTGTGACGCGATCTCCATGAGCTGGTCGAGGTCCGGGCTACCAAACTGCCGCCACCACTGCTCATTGGGCCAGGGTTTTTCAGCTGCGGCGGCCTCTACCTTCTGTCCAGCCTGCGACAGGGTGCGCTCCATGGGTGGAGGGTCCTGGAATTCGGCGCGCTGCACATCGGGCGGCATCGAGGCGCATCCTGCAAAAACGAATAACAACCCAGAGCCGGCGCCGGAAATCAACCAATTTTGAGGCCAGGACGGGCGTGTCATGGCTGCTCCGTAAGCTCCGTAGCACGGAGCTCCCTCAACTCTTCTGCGCGGCTTGCATAAGCCACGAGAGTGGGGCGAGCGAGCCATACCAGCGCCGCCAAAACCAGAAAGATACCGCTGGCCAAGAGAAAGGAATCATTCATTCCGAGCAGCGCCGCCTTGTCTCGAATGAGGTTCCCCAGCATGGCCTTCGTCATGTCAGTGGTGAGGCCGGCGGTTTCGAGCTTGCTGGAGAGTTGACCCAAGAGGTCAAGAGAGGCGAACGGCCTCCCGCCGAAATGGTCCGCAAGTTCAAGCTGATGAAAGGGCAGGCGCCGGAACTGGACCACGGCCATCAAGGAGATGCCGAAGGCACCGGCGGCGGTGCGCAAGAGAGCGAACTCTTCTGCTGCGCGAAGCAGTTGTCTTGCGGGTAACCCATGCAGCGCGAGTACGCCCAAGGGTGCAAAGAAGGTTGCGAGGAAAAAGCCCAGCAGCAGGAACGGCCAAGAAATCTCCTCGAAATAACTTGGATCATCAAATATCCCGATCAAGAACATGATGGCCGACAAACCGAGCAAATTCAGGGATGCGACGAAACGGGCATCGTGGCCTTCACATAGCTTATGGGCAATCGCAACGAGCGGCAGAGAGAACACGATCATCGAAAGAAACACCGCGCCCGCGAGGGAGGACGAATATCCGAGCAGCACCTGCAACTGACCCGTCATTAACGAAATCAGCCCTTGAATCGAAAGGAATCCCAACAAAGAACAAACGGCCGCGACTGCGTAATTGCGGTGAGAGAACAGCCGGATGTCGAGCGCCGGATGCCGCTCGCTCAGCTCCCAGATAATAAAGCAGGCCGCCGCGGCGATCACTGCTATAAGCAGGCTGATCATAAGCCATGACCATCCGAACCAATCGAAATCGTTGCCCTGATTGAGAATGGCTTGTGTTCCTAAGACCATCACCACGAGGAACATCATGCCGCCGGCGTCGAAGCGGGTGACACGGCGATGGAATCCGCGGCCATAAAGGAGTGCGCCTGTGACACTGGCGACGATGAAGGCATCGACAATGTTGGAATAAAATAAGTAACGCCAGCCGACGTGCTCGGCGAACCAACCGCCCAACGGAATGCCAACCGTGAACGGCATGAGCGTAAACATTCCCCAGATGCTCAAGCCGAGCGATCTTTTCCGCTCGGGATACTCATTGAGCCCCAGAGCCTGCCCCACGGGAACTGTAATGCCGCCTGCGAAGCCGAGAGCGATGCGTGCCGGCAAGAATAGCCACAGTGTTTCGCTGATTGCGCAGAAGAACGAGGCTAGCGCATAAACAACGAAAGCGGCAATGAACACATGATAATCGCCATAGCGGCCAGCGAGCCAGCGCGCGATGGGGAAACCCATTGCCACGCCAATCATGAAATCCGTCGTGCCCCAAGTGGCCCAGCTCGGCAACACCCCTCCGAGGTCACCCGCCGCATGCGGTCCAACCGCAGTGTATCCCCCCGCATTGGACAAAACCACGATATGGCCAAGTCCAAGCGTGAAATTGAACAGGGCGAAGCGCCAGCCACGCAGGCGCCTGGGGTAAATCACCGCCATTTTTGGACGAAACCCGCAGGTTGGCAAAACGCTGCGAGCAAAGCTGGCAGCATGCGTGACTTACTTACACGTCCATTGCTGTGTCCAAGCACTTTTTCGTTATAGCCAAGCCGCAGGCTGTTCCGGGCATGCGCCAAGGCAGTATTGCCAATAAGGCGCCACGGATATTTCATGCAAACTCCTGCCGCATCAAAGCTGGTAGGAGTCATTAGCCTTTAAAGGCGGTTGTAAGGCGAACTCCATCGCCTGCGCTAGCTTAACATTGAAGTTGCCGGAATTGTCAATGGCCCTGGCAAGCCCCGCGGGCCGGTGAGGAGCGACGGATAAGAAACGCACATTGTCCGGCCCTGGCTAGGCCGTTTCAGCTTCGCTGAAGTGAGGCTCCTGATCCCGATCTGTCTTGGCTTCTAATGACGGACCTGGTGGTCGGACCGAACTCCGGGACAGTGCCACCGGCGCATCGATCCGACCCTTGTTTGTCTGGAGGCAGTGGGACGAGCCATGCTCCACGAAAACTTGATTATCCGCCTCGCTTAGAAGGGGTAGTAGCGAAGGCTTGTATAGAACATGTTTTCGTCCCGGGAGGGTTCGCCCCCAACTCCCTGGAAGCCGTATTTTTTGGCGTACATATATTCGACGCCGCCCGTCAGCCTCCCAAAGGGGCCCTTTAAGATATCCTGCCAGAAGCCGCCGGTGATGGACTCGATCTCCCGAACATTGCCTGAGCAGGCGGTTGAGAGTTCGACGGCACAGCCGGTGTTGGTGAATCCGGGATTGCCTATGCCGATGAATCCCCCGCCAAGCGGTGCGTAACCATAGTTTGCGTTCTCGGTTTCTTTGCCGGCATAGGCATAAAGATCAAGCCCGGCCCAAGGGTGCACCACGAGGCCAGCAAGAAACATGGTTTCTGGGATCGCGGTGAGGCTGCCATCCGCACGGAATGTCACGTCCGCGAGCTGGCCGGCGCCATAGCGGCCGATACCCCTGCCTGTGATGCCGGAGAATTGAGCTTCGACCACTTTTGGAATGATCGGCACGAGGATCGAGCCGCCGACGCCGTCGCCCACACTATCGTTGTTGTGGTTGATAAAGCTTGTGCCGGGCAGAGAGGTGACGGGCAGAACCACCCTGTCAACAAAGTTCCGGAAGATGCCGAAGCCTTCCATATGAATGGTCCGGTCGAATACCGTTGGGTCCCAAGCCACCTTGCCGATGACATCGGGCATTTGGTTGAGGGACAGCGGGTTGATCGAATTGTATTGCGACCCGCCAACGACAGTTCCCTGGCCAGCTGGAGGCCCGACGACGCCCGGAAGGACGTTGATGACGGTTGGAAAGGTCGGGGCCGTCCCGCTGAATGTCGTCGCCGGCTGCTCAACCGACACGGCGAACCACAGTTTCTGATCGAAGTCCTTGACGAGCCGGATCTGATCCTGGCGATCCCAGACGAAGCCCGGGACGTACTGATCTTCGATCGAGAGAGGTGTGTTTTCTGTTCGTGGCAGGATGCCAACAATATTCATGGTGGCCAGGGTAAAAGCATGGCCGGCGAGGAGATGTGCGCCCCACTCGTCGTCATCCAGCTGCATGTAGAGGTGACGGATGCGCAAATTGAACGAATCGCTTTGGTTGAGATTGGCGGTCTGTGCGGCGCTCAGCCAGTCAAACTCGCCATAGCCCGCAAGATGCAGCGAATTGCTGACATCGCCCCTTACGAGGAGAGCGGCGCGACTGCGGCGGGCTTCAAGATGAGTTTCACCCACATGGCTGCTCGGAATATTGGCGAAGGGAATATTTTGAAACGGCGTCGCGATGCCAGCGCCAATGAATTTGTCGCGGGACACGGTTGCGAGCTCGAAGAACCCTCCGGGCGTGATCGACACGCCATTAATGAACAGGCTGGCCGGACCAACGTAGGGGTAGCCCTTGAGGCCGGCCTCAAGTCCAACAAGGCCTCCATTCTCGAAAGAAGGGGGAGGAGCGGGAACGCCGAGGCTGATTTCCAGCGGCTTTTGAGGCGGGGCGCCAGGTATTTTCGGTATCGAATAGACTGGCGACTGAACCATGATCGGCGGCGCGTTACCTGGTGCACCCGGCTGTTGCGCCGCTGCCTTGCGGAGCTTTTCCTCGGCAGCTTTCTGCTCACGATCCTGCTTGGAGACCTTCTCTTCAAGCTGCTTCAGCCGCATTTTGAGAAGACGAATCTCCTCCGCCGTGTCGTCGGCGCGCGCGATCGCGGCCGGATAGGCGGCAAGAGCGCCTAAAGTCAAAGCCGCGATAGCGCTCCTTACTTTTACTCTTCGGGTTTTCATACCTAGCCCCTCTATGCAATAGGATGCCGGAAGCCTTGCTTTGGGGCATGACGGCCGGATGACAGACGCAGAGGAGGGGGCGTAGAGTCGTTAACTAAAAGTGCAGTGTTGCAAAGACGCCACAGACTTTATGGCAAAAGAGCGACAATAACGGGGCGGAATATCTGCTCGTAATGAACCAATACTTATTACTATCGCTCTTATAACATGTTTGATGACCCGGAGGCGGGTGCCGTTCACCGAACTGCGGACGGGCCGCCTCCTGCGGTTTATCTTCCATACCTAGGGTAAAACGGTGTCCCAGGCGGATAGGGCGGTGCGGCGCTCCAGTCTGGGACAGGAACGATGACGCTCCGACCTTCGAGGATGATCGTGCCCCGGTCTGGATGACAATCAGGGTAGCCGGACATTCCATTGCAGCCATCCAACAAAGGCACCGCGCCTCTCGGCCTCAAATATTGCGCTGAGGCTGGGACGAGACCCATCAGGCTGAATACAAGCAGAGCGATCACGCGCATAAGCGCACCCCTTTCCAGCAAAGCATATATGACACAATTATGAAAAATGTGTCATAGTTCTTAGGTGTCAATGCGGGAGTGAAGGAGACTCAGATTAAATTGAACAAATAAGGAACATTACGTAAAATATATGCTTATGCGTAGCAATATTGGGCGAGGGTGAGACTACGCAAGTTGAAAAGCCCGTGCGCCAGTCTTGCGACAGAAAGAGCCAGGGAGACAGGAGTAGTTCTGAGTTTAGCTGGGGGAGAGGCTTCGGTACCTCACAGCGGAGCTTTCACTCCTGGGTCACATTCCTTGGTCTTTAATATTTTGGATAAGCCTCCGTGACACGCCGATTCTGGCGGTGTGTCCCCGTATCCAGCGGAGTGGCTGGGTTCGGGACCGCGGATGTTCTGTCTGGATGACAATCCGGATAGCCCATCACTCCCTGACAGCCATTCAACAAAGGCACCGCACCTTTCGGTCTCAGCCCTGTATCCTGCGCCGAGGCCGGCGCAATAGACATCAGGGCCACCGCCGTCACAGTGAAAACGATCAAAGCGATCAAACGCACTATTTAATCTCCTTTTCTATAATTATTGTGTAACGCTTACGATAAGCCTGGCGGTAGATCTAAAGTCAAGCCAAAGAGCTGATCTACGCCAGAAAGTGAAACGCTAAGACATAGCGTGAGAAAATTTGAGCGTAGCAATGTATCTGTGCGTCGCAATAGTTGTTGGATAGCACAAACTCGGCCGCGATTTCGTCTAAGATGCTTCAGGAGGCGCGGGTCAAGTTGTGCTCCTGACCGGCGCCTTCACACTTGGCGACTTGCCTATATCTGGCATTCAATGCGTAAAATAAAACTGCGATCCTGGCCGATAAAGGCGCAGGCTCTCCGGCGGCAATCCTGCGCGCATTTTGCCCGGCACGGCTGGCCCATGTATGTTCTTTCTCGATGGCAATCCGGGTAGCCTGAGTTGATATTGCAGCCGTCCATAGAGTGCACGGCACCCATCGGCCTCAATGCATACTGAGCCGAGGCGGGAGCGACAGCCATCAGGCTGAGGATGATTGCAGCCACCACGCGGCGCAGGAGAAGCCGCGTGTTTCATCGTGCGAAGGGGCGTGTCTCGCGCGAGGCTACCAATAGAACGCGGCCCGCAATTCGAACAAATTGGGGTGGAGTCCGTTCCAGTTGGGGTGACTATAAGGTGCCGCCAGCTGGGTCACTGTCGTCCAGTTTGCCATGAATTTGTAGCCAGGATCGGGATACCAGTTGAGACCCAGGGTGAAATCGGTCTCCCGGCCGCCCTGAATGTTGGAAGGGACGCCAACAGGCTGCAGGAAAAGATAGCCGCCGCTGTTCAGATTGATTTCGCTGATCCGTGCCGCAAGCTCCCAGGCGCCAGGGCCGCCCGCGCTGAAGGGCCGGAGAATATGGATCTGACCAAAGGTTGACGGAACATAGTATTCGGCGGGTTGCAAATATTTATTGGGGTAGGTCCTGAAGGCGTCAGCACGCGATTCGCCCGTCAGATACCAAGTAGCATAGGCATAGTATCCACTAAAGTTGACCGAGGTGCTGCCAGGGGCATCAAGCAGTGTGATGAGAGCGGCGTCCCGATTGTAATGCATGCCGAGATATTCCGCTTGAAACGAGAAGGGGCCATAGGCTGCGACGAGTTCGGCGCCATAGTTGATGACGTTGTTGACGCAGTTTTCTCCAACGAGCTGGGCTGAGGCGGCAACGCAGGTCAGCGGCTGGGTGCCGAGGAGGCTGGTATGGAGGATGTTTTCCTCTGCGTATAAGGTGTCTCCCGGTTGCAAGACCCTGTTGTCGCTTGCAGCAGTCGCATCGTTCGGCCGTTGGTAGCGGAAGGAGCCGCCCACATTCAGCAGGGCGTCCGGGGTCAAGATGGGAGTATAGGTGAGTCGGCCGGCGGCCTCCCAATATTGCTTGCCGCCAGCCACAGGGGCAAGAAAGCTGGATGAACCGGCGGCGGGCGCTCCGGTGGCGCTGGGATCGCCGTCCTCGAGACTCGTGCTGAAAATGCCGGCCCTCAGGTGCCAATTGGGGACGCCAACGCCAGGCGCGAGGCCACCAACTGTCGCCGCCAAACCAATGTGCCGGCTGGGAGCGAGCAGATCGCTCGGCAAACCACGCTCAATAAAGTCTCTGTAATTTGATGATTGTGTCCGCTCAAGGCTAAAGGGCTCGTAGAAGTTTCCGGCCTGGAAAGAGAAGGGGTCGGGGTAACGCAACATGACATAGGCATCGCGCAGCCCGCCAATCACCAGTCCGTTGGGGGATCCTGCAAAGTCATATTGGAATTTGTAGTCCCAGATCCGGAATGCCGAGCCTAGAACTTGCAGACGGGCGTAACGGATACCCACCTGGTCATAGTATCCTGATGCACCCGCTGCGGGCAGCGTTTTTGTGCCCGAAAATTTCGGCGCGGTTTGGGTCGAAACGCCGCCGTCGACAAAGAGACGCCCGCCAACGTGGAAGCTAAAGTCGCCGTCCGTGGATACAATCGTGAGCCCTTTGTCTAGGCTCACGAAGACAGGCATCACCTGGTCCATCCTGTAGAAAGGTCCAATCGGCTCCCAGGCCGCCGGAGGCCTGACTGGCGGCACCACGGCAGCCCCGGCCTCGGGCGGCGGCTGTGTCTCTTGGCTGGCCTGCTCGACCTTCCCTTCTGGGTGCCCAGGCTGCGGCGCGGCATTGTGGATAGGAGCCTTGACTTCTTTCCTTTCGCGCCTTTCCTTGGCGACCTCGGATTCAAGTTGCTTGATCCGGGCCTTGAGCGGCTCGAGCTGCTTCACCGCTTCTTTCAGCTGACGGATCTCGGCTTCCACATCTTCTGCCTGTGCGCTCCCCGCATGGGCCGTGAGAGCGGCCACTGCGACCGCCGCAAGAGCGCTTTTCTTTGGTTGCAGCTTCATTGTTGTCGCCCCCTCACTAAGTTGAACTGAACTTTTCCCGACTGATTGGAACTGGAGTGCCGTCACCTGCAAAACCAGGCGAGCGGCCAGACCTCGGTAATTCTCCATAAACAACATAAAATTTATATACTAGTTTTGAAAAAATTGCGTCCTGTTGCGAAAAAGACACAGGGGCTCAGCCACATTCTTCAAGGCTTTCATCTGAGCATTCCTCAAAGGTCTACCCATCCGGCTCCCGATGGGACAGAGCTTGCCTGTCTCAACGCCAAGGACAGCTAAGTATTTATCCTTAGGTATCAGTTCTGGGCGTCCAAATGACGCAACGGCTCTGAATTGAGCCTGTATTAAGGCTAGGCAGCGAGTGAATTCTTGCGGTTTCTGAAATGCCGCGATCGGGGAGTGAATGATGACCGGCGTTTGGGCGATTGCAGCATTGTGGTTTGGCCTTGCGCTCGTTGGGAGTTTGCTCTCGCAATGGTTCCGCGTCTCGGCTGCATTGGCCGAAATCGTCGTTGGAATCATCATCGGAACGATGGCTCAGGCGATCCTTGGCGCCACGGTCGGCGCATCAGCTCTGGGAACGGACGAATCCTGGGTCAGGTTTCTGTCAGGCCTTGGCGTCATGCTCCTAACGTTTATGGCTGGCGCCGAACTCGATCCCGATGTTCTCAAGCTCAAATGGAAGGAGGCGGCCGCGGTCGGACTCTCGAGCTTCTTTGTTCCCTTTTTGGCATGCGCGGCGGCAGCCCATTATTTGATCGGCTGGGATACGATGCCAAGCTGGCTTGCTGGGGTCGCCTTGGGTGGAACCTCGGTCGCGATCGTCTACACCGAGATGATGCAGCATGGTTTGAACGGCACAGATTACGGCAAGACGCTCCTTGGTGCCTGCTTCATCACCGATCTTGCAACTGTCGTTGCATTGGGCCTGATCTTCGCGCCGTTTACACTCAAAACCTTGGTATTCGTCATAGCGGGCCTCGCTTGCTTCTTTGGGATTCCTTGGCTCACCCCTCGACTCTTCAAAATGTTTGGGGGGCGGCCTTCCGAGCTCGAAACCAAATTTTTGCTTCTCTGTCTGCTCGGCATGGGGGCGCTTGCGACTTGGGCCGACAGCGAGGCCGTTCTTCCCGCCTATATCATCGGAATGGTCCTTGCTCGAACGGTCGGTAAGGATCATGCCCTGATCAGGCGGTTGCGTACCGTGACCTTCGGATTGTTGACGCCATTCTTTTTTATTCGTGCAGGCTATCTCGTCTCGATTCCCGCCGTGATTGCAGCTCTCGCCGCATTCGTTTTCCTTCTCGCCGGTAAGATTCTTGCCAAGACCGCCAGCGTCTACGCAGTCGCGAAATACCACGACTCTTCGCATAAGGAGGGTATGTATTCGGCGCTCTTGATGTCGTCAGGACTGAGCTTTGGTGCGATCTCAGCCTTATTCGGCTTGTCGCATGGAATTATCAACGAAAGCCAGTATTCGGCACTGGTCGCGGCGGTGATCGGATCCGGCATTATTCCGACTGTAATCGCCAATAATTTATACATGCCTCACCACCTCATCGAGGAGTCTCAACAGGGCGTTCTCAAAGAAGCTGAGGCGGGCTAATGGCTGGGTTGATTGTGGGGGGTTGCTATCTGAGCCAATGATGGTGCGT
>Ga0335081_10010883_pt1 | contig 14712 bp, 14 predicted proteins | sample Lox_Sample_35_FD_206713 | JGI IMG/M metagenome (GOLD analysis project Ga0335081, IMG submission 206713) | Soil microbial communities from Loxahatchee National Wildlife Refuge, Florida, United States - Lox_Sample_3.5 | ecosystem: Environmental > Terrestrial > Soil > Wetlands | place: USA... | reverse complement strand
ATCGCCGCAATGTTTATTGCATTGACGGCATCGAGCGCGCGCGCCGCCGAACTCGTGATGTTCGGCCAGGCCGGCTGCGCCTGGTGCGAGGCCTTCGATAACGAGATCGGGCCGATCTATGGCAAGAGCGAAGATGGCTTGCGCGCGCCGCTGCGGCGTGTCGATATCACGCAAGCGCTGCCGGCGGATCTCGCCTTCATCCAGGTCGAACGGCTGACGCCGTTGTTCGTGCTGGTCGACAAGGGCCGCGAGATCGGACGCATCCGCGGCTACGGCGGCCGCGAAATGTTCTGGACTCAACTTTACATGCTGATGCAAAAGCTCGACGCCTCCGGACCCGGTGGGGAACGTGCGCAGAAAACCGACAAGCCGTTGCGCGCACAAAGTTGATCCTTTGTAGCGGCCTGTTGGAACCGATATCTTTGGTGCAGTAATGGAATTGCAACGTCTGGCGACCAGCTCCCGCGCACACGACATCGACCGCATGGCCGACAACGCCAAGCGCGCGAGCGAATTCCTCAAGGCGCTGGCGCATGAAAGCCGGCTGATGATGCTGTGCATTCTGGCCGAGGGCGAGAAATCGGTGAGCGAGCTGGAGGAGCATCTCGGCTTGCGCCAGCCGACGGTATCGCAACAGCTCGCGCGCTTGCGCGCCGACGGCCTCGTCACCACGCGCCGCGACGGCAAGACCATCTATTACAGCGTCGCCAGCGACGACGCGCGCACCATTGTCGGGGCGGTCTACGACGTGTTCTGCCGCAAGGCACGCAAGCGCTGATTTAGCGCGCCACCTCCGCGTCGATCATCCGCGCCAACGCGATGCCGATGCAGCGATAGCCGGCCGCCGAATTGTGCAAGCCGTCGTAGGCCACCAGGCCGGTCACTCCTTGCGCGTGCGCGCGTTGCATCAGCAGAAAGCGCGGGAAAAGGCCGACGGCCTCTTCACGCGCAACATCCGCGATCAGAGTTTCCATCGCGACGTGGGACGCCTTCCTGCGCACGAGCGGCGCGTCTTGCAGGTCCATGAGGATGACCTCGACGCCTCCCTCCTTCAGCCGGCGCACGCCATCGCGTAATGCGCTTCCGGCGCCGCTCGCGCCGCCATGCCACAACACATCGTTGGTGCCGAGCTGCCAGACGACCAGGTCCGGCCGGTAACGCAGCACGTCCTTGTCGAGGCGCGCGAGATTGCCGCCCACCGTTTCGAACACGCGCCCGCTGTTGATCACAGTGACATGCAGCGAAGCATGCCGCCTTCGGAGCTCGGTTTTCATCACCGCCGGAAATCCGGGCCCGAATGTTCCGAACCCGGTTGTCGACGACGAACCAAGCGCGACGATTGTGATCGGCTGGCCCACGCGCAATTTCGTACGTGTTTTCTGCAGCGGCGCGTCAAGATTCATATCCGCGGCGATGGCAAGACAGCGCTCGATATTGCCCGGGCCGGCCGCGGCAATTGCCGCTTGACTGTAAAACCATGTCAGCAAGGCCAGGCAGCTGCCGGCAATTCGCAGCGATGCCGCGCCTGCCACGCTAAGCCGCCGCAATATCGGCAAGCCGCAGCTGCACGCGTTCCTCGCCTTGCCAGCGGTCGACGGCGATGTTGCCGGCGGCATGCACGACGCGGCTGCGGCCGTCGATGAGCGCCTTGCCGAGCGGCGTACCGGCCGCGCGGAAGGCAATGGCGTTGACGAATTTGCCTTCGCCCGATTTCAGCCGCACGCGGATATGGTTCTCGCCCGCCGGATCGGCATAGGCGATGGTATGCGACGGCAGCGCCAGCAGCGGCTCCGGATTGCCGGCGCCATAGGGCCCGGCGCGCGCCAGCAAATCGGTGAGCTGCAGGTTGAAACCGCCCGCGCTCACCGCGCCGTCGATTAAATGGGCCCGCTCGCGCCGCGCCGCCTCGACGGAGGCGCCCAGCGCGTCTTCGAGGAACGCGCGGAACGGCGCCAGCGCGTCTTTGCGCAGCGTCACGCCGGCCGCCATGGCATGGCCGCCGCCCTTCAGGAGCAGACCCTCGCGCACTGCCTCGCGCACCGCGCGGCCGAGATCGACGCCGGCGATCGAGCGGCCAGAACCGGTGCCGGTACCGCCGGGCTCCAAAGCAATGGCAAAGGCCGGCCGGCCATAGCGCTCCTTCAACCGCGCCGCCACCAACCCGACCACGCCGGCGTGCCAGCCCTGCTGCGCGGTGACGACGACGGCGCCCTTCTCCTCGATGCCCATAGCCGCCATCGCCTCGGCTTCCGCCTGCTCGAGCGTCGCCGCTTCGATCGCGCGCCGCTCGTGATTGAGCCGGTCGAGCTCGGCGGCGATGCGGGCGGCTTCCGTGGCGTCCTCCTCCAGCAGCAGGCGCACGCCGAGATCGGCGCGGCCGATGCGGCCGCCGGCATTGATGCGCGGTCCGAGCAGGAACCCGAGATGCCAGGCCTCGGGCGGGCCGGACAGTCTCGATACGTCCATAAGGGCAGTCGTGCCGACATGCTCGCGCCGCCGCAGCGCAATCAGCCCCTTCGACACGAAGGCGCGGTTCAAGCCGGTGAGCGGCACCACGTCGGCCACGGTGCCGAGCGCCACCAGATGCAGCAGCGACAGCAGATCGGGCTCTTGCCGCGTGCCGCTCCAGAAATTGCGCCGGCGCAATTCGCGGGTGATCGCGACCATCGTGATGAACACCAGCCCCACCGCCGCCAAGTGCCCGAGCCCGGAGAGATCGTCGGCGCGGTTCGGGTTGACGATGGCCGCCGCAACGGGAAGTTCCTCGTCGGCCTGGTGATGGTCGATGACGACGGTATTGACGCCGAGCTTGGCGGCTTCCGCCAACGGCGCGAGGCTGGTGGTGCCGCAATCGACCGTGATCAGCAGCGTGATGCCCTTTTCCGCGAAGGAGCGGATCGCATCCACGTTCGGTCCATAACCTTCGAAAATGCGGTCCGGGATATGCACCAGCGGGTCGAGCCCGCACTGCCGCAGATACCGACACAAGAGCGCCGCCGCAGTCGCGCCATCCACGTCATAATCGCCGAAAATCGCGACCTTCTCCCCGCGCATGATTGCGTCGGCAATACGGATTGCAGCCGCTTCCATGCCGGTGAGCGTGTGCGGATCGGGCATCAGCCGCTTGATGGTCGGATCGAGAAAGGCCTCGACCGCGTCGACCTCGACGCCGCGGCCGACCAGCACGCGCGCCAGCAATTCCGGCAGGCCATGGCGTTGCGCAATCGCAAGCGCGCGCGCCTGTCCGCGGGCGTCCAGCCGGTCGCGCCAGGCGCGATCCGACGCCGAGCGGGCAACGCCGAGAAAAAAGCGCTCGTCGGAACCCAATGCGACTGCCGGAACCGCCATGTTCTCAAACCCGCGCTGCGCGCGGCCCGAATCGAATGCAAGCTTAAGCCCGCGATCTTGAACGAAGCACGGCGCGCGCGCCAGCGCCGGCGTCGGCTCCCATCAATCCAGATGGAATTTGTCGAACTGCCGGTGTTCGCCGAGCACGCGGCGCACCGTGCCGGTCACCGAGCGCATCACCACCGTCTCGGTCTCGATCAGGTCTTTGCCGAACTTGACGCCGCGCAGCATGGCACCGGTGGTCACGCCGGTCGCCGAGAACAAGCAGTCGCCTTTGACCATGTCCTCGATCTCGTATTTCTTTTTCGGATCCTTGATTCCCATCTTCCGCGTGCGCTCGCGCAATTGCTCGGTATCGATCACCAGCCGCGTCTGCATCTGGCCGCCGATGCAGCGCAAGGCCGCCGCCGCCAGCACGCCTTCCGGCGCGCCGCCGATGCCGAGATAGATGTCGATGCCGGTCTTCGGCTCGGCGCAATGGATCACGCCGGCGACGTCGCCGTCGCTGATCAGGCTGACCGCGGCGCCGGTCTTGCGTATGGCGGCAATCATGTCGGCATGGCGCGGGCGGTCGAGCAAAAGGGCGGTGATTTCCGAGGGCTTGACGCCCTTGGCCTTGGCGAGACTGAGGATGTTCTCGTCGGCCGGGGCGTCGAGATCGATGGTGCCTTTCGGATATCCGGGACCGATAGCGATCTTCTGCATGTAGCAATCGGGCGCGTGCAGCAGCGTGCCGGCATCCGCCATGGCGATGGTTGCGATCGCGCCCGGCATGTTCTTGGCACAGAGCACGGTGCCTTCCAGCGGATCGACCGCGATGTCGACCTTGGGGCCGTGCTTGGTGCCGACCTTCTCGCCGATGAACAGCATCGGCGCCTCGTCGATCTCACCCTCGCCGATCACCACCGTGCCGTCGATCGGCAGCTTGTTGAGCTCGCGCCGCATGGCGTCGACCGCTGCCTGATCCGAGGCCTTGTCCTTGCCGTGGCCGCGCAGCCGCGCCGACGACACCGCCGCGCGCTCGGTCACGCGCACGATCTCGAGGGTGAGAATGCGCTCCAGCAGATATTCGGGCTGGACGGTAATCGACGCCATGAACGTTCCCCTCGCGGCCTAATTCTTCTCGATGCGTATGACCTGCGGCCGGCCAGAGATCACCCTATCGCGCCCCACCGCGGCAAGGGCCTTGCGCACGGCGTCCTCATGGGTGGCGTAGGTAATGAGGATAACGGGGACCGAACCGCCTTTGGTCTCTTCCCCTTTGCGGTGCCGCTGCACGATCGATTCCAGCGAAATCTCTTGTTCCGCGAGGCGCTTGGCGATGGTGGCAGCAGTGCCAGGCCTGTCACGTGCGAGCAGCCTTATGTAATAGCCGCCCTCATGCCGCTGCATCGGCGCCTTGCGCACGCTCAACAGCCGCGCCGAGGGGCGGCCAAATGGCGCAGTGCGCAAACCGCGCGCGATGTCGGTAATGTCGGACAGCACGGCCGAGGCGGTGGCGGCGCCGCCGGCTCCCGGCCCCACCAGCGTCAGCGGCGCCAGACCTTCGGCGTCGATGGTGGCGGCATTGGTCACGCCCATCACCTGCGCGATCGACGAATCCTTGCGCACCATGGTCGGGTGCACGCGCTGCTCGATGCCCTTCGGCGTCTTCACCGCCACGCCCAGAAGCTTGACGCGATAGCCAAGCTCGTCGGCGGCGGCGAGGTCGGCTGGCGTGATCGAGGAAATGCCCTCTACATAGATCGCGCTCTGCTCGACGCGCGTGCCGAAAGCAAGCGAGGCCAGGATCGCCAGCTTCTGCGCGGTGTCGTGGCCCTCGATATCGAAGGTCGGATCGGCCTCGGCGTAGCCGAGCCGCTGCGCATCCTTCAGGCAGTCGGCGAACGGCAGGTTCTCCTGCTCCATCTTGGTCAAGATGTAATTGCAGGTGCCGTTGAGGATGCCGTAGATGCGCTGCACGGCGTTGCCGGATAATCCTTCGCGCAACGTCTTCACAATCGGGATGGCGGCGCCGACCGCCGCCTCGAAATTGAGCGCACCGCCATGCTTCTCGGCAAGCTGCGCCAGCCGCAGGCCGTGCTTAGCAAGCAGCGCCTTGTTGGCGGTCACCACCGACTTGCCCGACGCGAGCGCGGCCTCCACCGCGCTCTTGGCCGGCTCGCCGGAGCCGCCGATCAACTCGACGAACACGTCGATGTCGGGCGAGCGCGCGAGCGCGACCGGATCGGTGAACCATTTCAACTGGCGCAGATCGACGCCGCGTTCCTTGCTTTTGCTGCGCGCGCAGACCGCGACGATCTCGACGCGCCGCCCGCAACGCAACGCCAGCGCCTCGCGCTGCTGCGCGACCTGGGCGGCGAGCGCGGCGCCGACATTGCCCAAACCGGCGACGCCTACTTTGAGGGTTGCGGCCATGACGCGATGGTCAAAGCCGCGAGGCGAGCGGAACGACGTTGTGCAGCTGCTCGGGCGCGGTTTCCAGGAAGCGGCGGATGTTGCGCGCGGCCTGACGGATGCGTTGCTCGTTCTCCACCAGCGCGATGCGCACATGGCCTTCGCCGTATTCACCGAAGCCGATGCCGGGCGACACCGCGATCGAGGCCTTCTCGACCAGCAGCTTGGAGAACTCCACGCTGCCGACCGTCTTGAACGGATCGGGGATCGGCGCCCAGGCAAACATCGAGGCGCGTGGGCTGGGCACGTGCCAGCCGGCGCGGCCGAAGCTTTCCACCATCACGTCGCGCCGCTTCTTGTAGATCTCGCGCATCTCCTTGATGCAGTCGTCGGGCCCGTTGAGCGCGGCGGTTGCTGCCACTTGCACCGGCGTGAACGCGCCGTAGTCGAGATAGGACTTCACCCGCGCCAGCGCCGCGATGATGCGCTCGTTGCCCACGGCAAAGCCCATGCGCCAGCCGGGCATCGAAAAAGTCTTCGACATCGAGGTGAATTCGACCGTGATGTCCATCGCGCCGGGCACCTGCAGCACCGACGGCGGCGGATTGTTCTCGAAATAGACCTCGGCATAGGCGAGATCCGACAAGATCAGGATTTCGTGCTTCTTCGCGAAGGCGACCAGATCGCGATAGAAGTCGAGGCTCGCCACGTAAGCCGTCGGATTGGCCGGATAACACACCACCACCGCGGTCGGCTTCGGGATCGAATGCACGATCGCGCGCTCGAGCGTGTGGAAGAAATTCGGCGTCGGCTCCGACGGCACGCCGCGAATGGCGCCGCCCGCCATCAGGAAGCCGAAGGCGTGGATCGGATAGCTCGGGTTCGGCACCAGCACCACATCGCCCGGCGCGGTGATCGCCTGCGCGACGTTGGCAAAGCCTTCTTTGGAACCGAGCGTGGCGACGATCTGCGTCTCGGGATTGAGCTTCACGCCGAAGCGGCGGTCGTAATAGGCCGCCTGCGCGCGGCGCAGGCCCGCGATGCCACGCGAGGCCGAATAGCGGTCGGTGCGCGGCTTGCCCAAGGTCTCCTTCATTTTCTCGATGACGTGCGCCGGCGCGGGCAAATCCGGATTGCCCATGCCGAGATCGACGATGTCGGCTCCCGCATTGCGGGCGCGCGCCTTGGCCCGGTTCACCTCTTCGAACACGTAAGGCGGCAAGCGGCGGACGCGGTAGAACTCTTCCATCGTCTCAAACCTTGAAAACCGCCTGGCTCTCTCCCAGCCGGCAGGCGTTACCCCGGCACGCGTTACCCCGGCAGGTTTTTATCACGGGTTGGTCTTGGCGCCAGCGTTCTGGCCGTTCTGCACGGCTGCGGGCTTCTTTTTCGTCGTCTTTTTCGCGGCCTGAGCGGCTTTTTGAGCATCCGGATTGGCGGCTTCCTGGCGGTCGCGCACCGCGTTGAGCTCTTTTTCCAGCTGCATTTGCTTTTCTTCGCTCATCGGCTCGTCCGAGCGCGGCGGCGGCATGTCATGCACGGCCGGGTACTGGTACGGCATTGCCGGCGCCCGCGGCGTATCGGGCGGCAGGCCGCCCAGGCTTTGCGGCATCTGCTCGAGCTTGTCGGCCAACGGTCCGGCCGAGCAGCCGGTGAGCGAGGCCGCGACGGCAAACGCCGCCAAAAGCGATGGTCCTATGGTGCGCCGCATGAACGCCTGCCGGCTGGGAAATTCGAGTTGGCTCAATAAATTATAGCATAAACCCGCTAGCCGGCTAATGTGGCGGCAGCAAGATCGGTGCATTTGGTGAATGCCGCTTGCGCTTCACCGGGGCGTTGCGAAACCATGGCGTAATTGGCGTCTTGCAGCCGGTCGCGGTCCGGGCCACTTGTGGTGCGGGGAAACGCCTCAATGCGCATGGAACAGCCCAGCAGCGAACCGGCCAAGATCGGCAGCGTCGATGTCGAGGTATTTTCGCGCAACCTCGCCCGCCTGATCGAGGAAAGCGGCAAGGCGCTCGCCGCCTATCTGAAGCCGCGCGAGGACGGCAGGATCGACGGCGATCTCTCCAACGACGTTACCGACGTGGTCAAAACCGTCGGCCAGGTGGCCGAATATTGGCTGTCCGACCCCAAGCGCGCGCTCGAATTGCAGGCAAACCTCGGGCGCGCCTATCTCGACCTGTGGGCCGGCGCGGTCAAACGCATGGCCGGCGAGCAGACGCCTCCGGTCGCCAGCCCCGATCCGCGGGACAAACGCTTCGCCGATCCGGAATGGACGCAGAACCAGTTCTTCGACTTCCTCAAGCAGGCCTATCTGCTCACCAGCAATTGGGCCGACCATCTGGTCAAAGACGCCGAGGGCATCGACGAGCACACCCGCGCCAAGGCGGCGTTTTATGTAAAGCAGATCGCCAACGCGATCTCGCCGTCGAACTTCGTGCTGACCAATCCTGAATTGCTGCGCGAGACGCTGTCCTCGAACGCCGAGAATCTGGTGCGCGGCATGCACATGCTGGGCGAGGACATCAAGGCCGGCCAGGGCAACCTGCGCATCCGCCAGTCCGATCCGAATTTGTTCGAGGTCGGCAAAAATCTCGCGCTCACGCCCGGCAAGGTGGTCTACCAGAACGAGCTGATGCAGCTCATTCAATACAAGGCGACCACCAAGGAGGTGCTCAAGGCGCCGCTTTTGATCGTGCCGCCCTGGATCAACAAGTTCTACATCCTCGATCTGACGCCGGAAAAATCTTTCATCAAATGGTGCGTCGATCAGGGCATCACCGTGTTCGTGGTGTCCTGGGTCAACCCCGACGCCAAGCTCGCCGAGAAGAGTTTCGAAGAATATATGCGCGAGGGCGTCATCGCCGCGCTCGATGCCGTCAAGGAAGCAACCGGCGAAGACAAGGTCAATGCCATCGGCTATTGCGTCGGCGGCACGCTGCTTGCCATCGCGCTCGCTTATCTCGCCGCCAAGAAGCAGGACCGCGCGCTGTCCGCAACGCTGTTCGCAGCGCAGGTCGATTTCACCTATGGCGGCGATTTGCTGGTGTTCGTCGACGAGGAGCGCATCAAGCATCTCGAAGAGCACATGAAGAAGCAGGGCTATCTGGAGGCTTCCAGCATGGCCAATGCCTTCAACCTGCTGCGCTCCAACGATCTGATCTGGCCCTACGTGGTGAACAATTATCTGCGCGGCAAAAAGCCGTTCGCCTTCGACATTCTCTACTGGAACTCGGACGCCACGCGCATGCCGGCGGCCAATCATTCGTTCTATTTGCGCAATTGCTATCTCGACAACCGGCTGACCAAAGGCGAGATGGAAATCGGCGGCGTGCATCTCGATCTGCGCCAGGTGACCGTGCCGGTCTATAATCTCGCCACCCGTGAGGATCACATCGCGCCGGCGAAATCCGTGCTGTTCGGCTCGCAGTATTTCGGCGGTCCGGTGAAATTCGTGCTGGCCGGCTCCGGCCATATCGCCGGCGTGATCAACCCGCCGGACAAGCCGAAATATCAATACTGGACCGGCGGCAAGCCGCTGGGCAGCGATCTCGACAAGTGGATGAAAGGCGGCAAGGAGCATGCCGGCTCGTGGTGGCCGGATTGGCTCGACTGGCTCAAAGCGCAGGATGCAACGCTGGTGCCCGCGCGCGAAATCGGCGGCGGCAAGCTCAAGCCGCTCGAAGACGCGCCGGGGTCTTACGTAAAAGTGCGAAGCTGGAACTAGCTTACGACGCCAGCTTCACCGGCACCTTCAAATAGCGCACGCCATTGGCCTCCGCCGGCGGCAGTTTGCCGGCACGGATATTGACCTGGATCGAGGGCAACAGCAGCAGCGGCGCGGCCAAAGTCTTGTCGCGCGCCTCGCGCATCTTGACAAAATCGTCTTCCGATACGCCCTCGTGCACGTGCACATTGCGCGCGCGCTCCTCGCCGACGGTGGTCTCCCAGGCATATTTGTCGCGGCCGGGCGCTTTGTAGTCGTGGCACATGAACAATCGCGTCTGCGGCGGCAGCGACAAAAGACGATGGATCGAACGGTAGAGCGCGTGCGCGTCGCCGCCGGGAAAATCGGCGCGCGCGGTGCCGAAATCGGGCATGAACAACGTATCGCCGACGAAGATCGCATTGCCGATCTTGTACGACACGCAGGCCGGCGTGTGCCCGGGCGTGTAGATCACTTCGCCGTCGAGGTTTCCAATCTTGAAGCGCTCGCCGTCCTTGAACAGATGGTCGAACTCGGAGCCGTCGCCCGACACGTCGAGCGCGTTGAACACCGGCCGGAAAATTTTCTGCACGTCCTTGATGTGCTCGCCGATGGCGACCTTGGCGCCGGTCTTGAGCTTGATATACGGCGCGCCCGAAAGATGGTCGGCATGTGCGTGCGTCTCCAGCACGGTGCCGAGCTTGATGCCGAGCTTTTTCGCTTCCGCCAGCATGGCGTCGGCCGAATGCACGGTCGCTTCCCCGCTGCGGTGATCGAAATTGAGCACCGGGTCGATCACCACGCCCTCCATGGTCGCGGGATCCCAGACCAGGTAGCTCACGGTATTGGTCGGTTCGTCGAAAAAAGCGCGGATTTCAGGTTTGCCGGACATGGCTAACGCTCCCTCTGCATTCTGACCTTGACTTATATATTAGTGATCTCTAATTTAGCAATAGCTAATTTATGGAGACGTCCCATGGCTGTCCAGACCGCTCGCCGCCTCCGCGATACCGATGTTGGCATGGCCGAGTTCGAGCGCAAGGCCTCGCAGGCTGCCTCCCTGTTGAAGCTGCTCGCCAACGAGAACCGGTTGTTGATCCTGTGCCGGCTGGTGAAGGAGCACGAGCTGTCGGTCAGCGAGCTCGCCGACGTCGTCGGTTTAAGCCAATCGGCGCTGTCGCAGCATCTCGCCAAGATGCGCGAGGAAGGCCTGCTCGCCACCCGGCGCGAGGCGCAGACCGTCTATTACCGCATCGCCAATGCCGACGCCGCGCGCCTGTTGTCGCTGCTCAAGAACATCTACTGCCCCTGACGGAGACCGAGAATGAGCAACCTGAAAACCATCTCCCCCGCCCACGCCGCCGAACTCATGCGCGAAGGCGCCGTGCTGGTCGATATCCGCGAGGCCGACGAGCACGCGCGCGAGCATATCCCGGGCGCGCGTCATCACGCTCTGAGCCGCATCGACAACAACACGCCGGTGCGCGCGGGCGATGACGTGCTGGTGTTCCACTGCCGCTCAGGCGCGCGCACGCGCGGCAACGCCGCGCGCCTCGCAGCCGCGGCGCCCGCTTGCGAGACCTACATCCTCGAGGGCGGCATCGACGCCTGGAAGCAGGCGGGCCTGCCGGTCAAGCTCGACCGCAGCCGGCCGATCGACATCATGCGCCAGGTGCAGATCGCGGCCGGCAGTTTGATTCTGCTCGGCGCCGCGCTTGGCTTCCTGCTGACGCCGGTCTTCTACGGCCTCTCGGCTTTCGTCGGCGCCGGCTTGCTGTTCGCCGGCACCACCGGCTTTTGCGGCATGGCGCGCCTGCTGGCGCTGATGCCATGGAACCGGGTCCCCGCGACCCAATGACCATCCTGCACGCGCTGCTGTCGATCGCCTCTGGCAGCCTGGTCGGCTTTTCGCTCGGCCTGGTCGGCGGCGGCGGATCGATCCTGGCGGTGCCGCTGCTGGTTTACGTTGTCGGCGTGCGCTCGCCTCATGTCGCGATTGGCACCAGCGCGATCGCCGTTGCTGTGAGCGCCGCCAGCAATCTGTTCGGCCACGCCCGTGCCGGCACGGTGAAGTGGCCTTGCGCGCTGGTGTTCGCTTTGTCCGGCATTGTCGGCGCGGCGGCCGGCGCCCAGTTCGGCAAAATGGTCGACGGCCACCGGCTGCTGACGCTGTTCGGCGCGCTGATGGTGGTGATTGGCCTCATGATGCTGCGGCCGCGCAGGTCGGGCAGCAATGCCGATGTCCGGCTCACGCGCGAGAGCATGGGAAAGCTCCTGCCGCTGCTGATCGGCATCGGCTTCCTGGTCGGCGCGCTGTCCGGCTTTTTCGGCATCGGCGGTGGCTTCCTTATCGTGCCCGGCCTGATCGGCGCCACCGCCATGCCGCTGATCAATGCCATCGGCTCGTCGCTGGTCGCGGTCACGGCCTTCGGTCTCACCACCGCGGCAAGCTACGCGGTGTCCGGCCTGGTCGATTGGCCGCTGGCGATCTTATTCATCATCGGCGGCGCGCTCGGCGGCCTGCTCGGCATCAAGCTCGCGCATCGTCTGTCGGGCCACAAGCACGCGCTGACGCTGACGTTTTCCGGTATCGTCGTCGCCGTCGGCATTTATGTCATCGTGCGCTCGCTGACGGGATCGTGACCGCGGCGCCCTGACAAGCGCCGGCGCAGCGGCTAACATCGCCCGCATTGCCAGCCTCATTGGGAGATGACGATGTCGGGTGAATTGCAATGGCTGACGTGGACGGTGATCCTCACCGGACTGCTCTGGGTTCCCTACATTCTCGATCGCATCATGGTGCGCGGGCTGCTGGGCGCGATGGCGAACCCCTCGCCCGGCGACAGGGCGCAATCGGCCTGGGCGCAGCGGCTGCAGAAAGCGCATTACAACGCCGTCGAAAACCTGGTGATCTTTGCCACCCTGGTGCTGACGCTTCAGGTCATGCACCACTCGACCGAGAGCACGGTGCTCGCCTGCGCGGTCTATTTTTGGGCGCGGCTGGTGCACGCCGTCGTTTTCATGTTGGGCATTCCCGTCGTGCGCACGCTCGCTTTCGCGGTCGGCTTTGCGGCGCAGGTGGCGCTGGTGCTGGCGGTGTTCGGGAAATTGTAAGCCTCATGTCCCGGATCAGCGCCGCATCCGGGACACGTCAGCTATTCATTGCGGCGCGGCGCGCTCGACGATCGCGCGCAGATCGAGCCCGCGCGGCAGCAGGCCGAAGGCTGAAGTGTCGCCGCCGAGACGTGACGCACAGAACGCGTCTGCCACCGCCGGCGGTGCGTGCTTGATGAGCAGCGCCGCCTGCAAGGCCAGCACCAGATCGCGCGTGAGCGCGCGCGCCTGCGCTTCGTCATTGCGCTCGGGGCCGGCCAGCCGCTCAAGCAGCTTTCCGGCAAAGCTTTTCAGCCGCGTATCGCCGGTGTCGATCTCGCCGTGCAGCACAGCGCCGGCGTTCGGCGTGCGCGCAATCGCCCGCAGCACGTCAAGGCACATGACGTTGCCGGAGCCTTCCCAGATCGAGTTGACCGGCGCCTCGCGGTAGAGCCGCGGCATGATGCTTTCCTCGATGTAGCCGGAGCCGCCGAGCACCTCCATGGCTTCGTAGGCGAGCGCCGGGGCGCGCTTGCAGATCCAGAACTTGGCGGCCGGCGTCGCCACGCGGCGGATCACGAGCGCTATCTCGTCCTCCTCGTCATAGGCGCGCGCCAGACGGAAGGTGAGCGCGGCCGCCGCTTCGGATTCGAGCGCAAGATCGGCCAGCACATTCTCCATCAGCGGCTGATCGATCAGCTTCTTCTGGAACGCCGTGCGGTGGCGGGCATGATGGATGGCCTGCGCCACCGCCTGCCGCATCAGGCCCGAGGAGCCGATGCAGCAATCGAGCCGCGTGTAATTGCCCATCTCGATGATGGTGGGGATGCCGCGCCCCTCCTCGCCAACCAGTAGCGCGTAGGCGCCGTGAAACTCGACCTCGCTCGAGGCGTTCGATTTGTTGCCGAGCTTGTCCTTGAGCCGGTTGATGTGCACCGCGTTGCGCGCGCCGTCCGGCGTCCAGCGCGGCATGAAGAAACAGCTCAACCCTTTCGGCGATTGCGCCAGCACCAGGAACGCGTCGCACATCGGCGCCGACATGAACCATTTGTGGCCGTGCAGGCGGAACGTGCCGTCGCCGGCCGGCTCCGCGCGCGTGGTGTTGGTGCGCAGGTCGGAACCGCCCTGGTTCTCGGTCATGCCCATGCCGATGAGCGCAGCGGTTTTCCCGGCAACAGGCATGAAGCGCCGGTCGTATTCGCGCGCGAAAATCTTCGGCAGCCAGGCCTTGGCGACGTCCGGCGCCTGCCGCAGCGTCGGCACCGAACCGTAGGTCATGGCGATCGGGCAATAGACGCCGCTCTCGATCTGCGTGAGCATGTAGGTGCCGGCCGCGCGCGCCACATGCGCGCCGGGCTTCGGCCCGGCCCAGGGGCTCGAATGCAGGCCAGCGCGCAGCGCAATGGCCATCAATTCGTGCCAGGCGGGATGGAAATCCACCTCGTCAACGCGATGGCCGTAGCGGTCGAAAGTCCTCAGTTGCGGCGAGAATTTGTTGGCGTCGAAGCCGAGCTTGACCGTTTCCGGCTTGCCGAGCGTGGCACCGAGTGCCTGGAGCCCGTCCTCGGCCCAGCTCGCGCGCTCGCGCTTGACCGCCGCGCGCAAGCTCGCGTCGCTGCTGAACAGATTATAAGGCTCGAGCGGCGGCGGCTGGTTGTCGACCTCGAACATGCGGGTCTCCCGGCGTGGCGCCACAGTGTACCAGCCGAATCAGGGGAACAGCGCCACCTGCTCCAGCCCCATGGTCTCCGGCCAGCCCATGACCAGGTTCATGTTCTGGATCGCCTGCCCGGAAGCGCCCTTGACCAAGTTGTCCAGCGCCGAGACCACGATAGCGCGGCCCGGGATGCGGTCCTTGGCGACGCCAATAAACGTCATGTTCGAGCCGCGCACGTGGCGTGTATGCGGCGTCTCGCCGAACGGCAGCACGTGCACGAAGGGTTCCTTCATGTAGAACTTTAAAAGTATCGCATGAAGGTCTTCCGGCGTACGTCCGCGCCTGCCCCGCACATAGATGGTCGAGAGGATGCCCCGGTTCATCGGCACCAGATGCGGCGTGAAGCTCACGATCACCTGGCGCCCGGCCGCGAGTGACAGCTCCTGGTCGATTTCGGCCATGTGCCGGTGGTGGCCGACGCCATAGGCGTTGAAGCCCTCCGACACTT
>Ga0335081_10010882_pt1 | contig 14712 bp, 9 predicted proteins | sample Lox_Sample_35_FD_206713 | JGI IMG/M metagenome (GOLD analysis project Ga0335081, IMG submission 206713) | Soil microbial communities from Loxahatchee National Wildlife Refuge, Florida, United States - Lox_Sample_3.5 | ecosystem: Environmental > Terrestrial > Soil > Wetlands | place: USA: Florida... | reverse complement strand
GGCCGGCGTCAATCAGGTCCAGATGAAGGAGCAGATCGGGTTGAACTTCGCTGCTGCCCTCCGATCTTTCCTGCGGCAAGACCCAAATATCATTCTGGTCGGCGAAATTCGAGACTTCGAAACGGCCGAAATCGCGATCAAAGCCGCTCTCACCGGACACCTCGTGCTCTCTACGCTTCACACCAACGGTGCCCCGGAAACGATCACCCGACTGATGAACATGGGTATCGAACCATTCCTGGTCGCGACCTCGGTGCACCTGATCTGTGCGCAGCGACTCGTTCGCCGCATCTGCAAAGACTGCATCGAGCCCATCGACGTTCCGCCGCAAACCCTGATCGACGCGGGCTTCAGTCCAGAAGAATCGAAGACAGTGAAGATCCAGAAGGGCAAGGGATGCAGTGTTTGCAACAACAGCGGCTACAAGGGCCGTTGCGGTCTCTACGAAGTTATGGAGGTCGACGACGAGATCAGGGAACTCGTGCTGGTGGGAGCATCGGCTGTCGAATTGAAAAAGAAGGCCATCGAGCGCGGCATGATCACGCTGCGGCGCAGCGGATTGATCAAAGTAGCCGCCGGAATGACCACGCTCGAAGAAGTCGCGCGCGAAACGATTCATTAAGAACCGGTTGTTGGTCGTTAGCCATCTGACGTTAGTCAACGACCAACGGCCAACGACGGAGATTTCGAGAAACAACGGAAGGAAACACATCATGGGCCTGTCGTTAAGCGATCTGTTGAAACGAATGCTGGAAATGAATGGTAGCGACCTGCATATCACCACAAACTCGCCGCCCCAGATTCGTGTGCACGGCCACCTGGTGCCGCTCGATCTGCCACAGATGACGCCGGCTGAGACCAAGCAGTTGGCCTACAGCGTCATGACCGACTCGCAGAAGCATCGCTTCGAGGAAAGCCTCGAGCTCGATTTTTCTTTCGGCTTGAAGGGACTGGCCCGGTTCCGTGCCAACGTTTTCAACCAGCGCGGCGCAACTGCCGCGGTCTTCCGTCTTATTCCGTTTGAGATCAAGTCCTTCAATCAACTTGGACTGCCGGCTGTTGTAAGCAAGCTTTGCGACAAACCGCGAGGGCTGGTCCTTGTTACAGGCCCAACCGGCTCCGGCAAATCGACGACGCTCGCCGCCATGATCGACAAGATCAATAGCGAACGCCACGATCACATTCTGACGATCGAAGACCCGATTGAGTTCGTGCACATGAACAAGAATTGCGTTGTCAACCAGCGCGAACTCCATGCCGACACAAAGAGCTTCACCGACGCGCTGCGAGCCGCGCTTCGTGAAGACCCGGACGTCGTGCTGATCGGCGAAATGCGCGACCTGGAGACGATCGAATCAGCGCTCCGCATTGCGGAAACCGGCCACTTGACCTTCGGCACGTTGCACACGAACTCGGCCACGTCGACCATCAACCGTATAATCGACGTCTTCCCGGCGCACCAGCAGCCTCAGATTCGAGCGCAGCTGTCGTTGGTGCTGGAAGGCATCATGTGCCAGAGCCTCATACCAAAAACCGATGGCAAGGGGCGCGCGATGATCATGGAAGTTCTGGTTCCGAACGCGGCCGTCCGCAACCTGATCCGCGAAGACAAAATTCACCAGATTTATTCCTCGATGCAGTCCGGTCAGGAAAAGTTCGGCATGCAGACGTTCAACCAGTCGCTGGCGACGGCCTATTTCCAGAAACAGGTTTCGCTGGAGACCGCGATGTCACGCTCCAGCAATGTGGATGAACTGCAGGAAATGATCAACCGAGGCGCCAGCCTGTTGACCCGTCCGACAGCGGCCGGATCGGCGATGGCGCGAGGAGCTGCTTCCAAGCACTAGCTCGGGAGCGGGAACAAAGTAGCATTCAGGCAATGACAGTCAGGAGAGGCTAAACCATGCCAGTCTTTACATTTTCAGGCAAAGACGCGTCGGGACAGAAAGTATCCGGGGAGCGGATGGCGTCGAACAAACAGGCTCTGGCGCAGGCTCTGCGGCGCGAACGCATCACTCCGGGAGCCATTCGCGAAAAAGGCAAAGAGTTCTCACTGCCGACGTTCGGCTCAGGCAAAGTCGGAACCAAAGACATTGCCATCTTCTTCCGCCAGTTCTCGGTCATGATTGACGCCGGCCTGCCGTTGGTGCAGTGTCTGGAAATCCTGGCGGCAAACCAGGAGAACCAGTCATTCCAGAAGACCCTAACCGGGGTCCGCACCACCGTTGAAGGCGGCGCCACTCTCGCCAATGCGATGCGGCAGTATCCGGTTGTGTTCGACGATCTCACCACCAACATGATCGAGGCGGGTGAGACGGGCGGTATTCTCGACGTCATCCTGCAGCGTCTGGCGACATATGTGGAAAAGGCCGTGCGTTTGAGGGCGGCGGTGAAATCGGCCTTGATCTACCCCGTTGCGGTCGTCAGTATGGCTGGCCTGATTGTCGGCGCCTTGCTCAAGTGGGTCGTGCCGATCTTCGCGAACCTGTTCGCAGGTCTCGGCGTAAACCTGCCGCTTCCGACCCGCATCGTCATGGGCCTGAGCGCGGCCGTACAAACATTCTGGTGGATGTTCTTAGTCGGGATTTTTGCGATCTTCTTCGGCATCCGGCAGATTCGGAAGCATCCCAAAGGGAAATACTATTTTGACAAGATATTGCTGCATGTTCCCGTCATCGGCACGCTGCTGCGAAAGATCGCCGTCGGCCGCTTTACCCGTACGCTCGGAACCCTCATCACCTCCGGCGTGCCGATTCTCGAAGGCTTGAGCATTACGGCCAAGACATCTGGCAATGCCGTGCTGGAAGAAGCTCTCATGAAGGTCCGGAAGGCGATCGAAGAAGGCCGCACGATCGTCGACCCCCTACGCGAATGCGGCGTCTTCCCGAACATGGTGACGCAGATGATCGGCGTTGGCGAAGCAACGGGCGCCATGGATTCGATGTTGCAGAAGATTGCCGATTTCTACGAAGAAGAAGTCGACGCCGCCACAAAAGATATGCTGGCTATGCTCGAACCCGTGATCATCGGAATGCTCGGTTTGACGATCGGTGGCATCGTCATTTCGTTGTACATGCCGCTGTTCGCCATGATCGCGAAGCTGTCTGGCTAGACATCAAGCGCTGGGGAAGCCCGTGCGGCTTCCCCGGCGTTCAAATCGGAAAGCCGCTCAGTCGCGGCGTAATAGCCGGCTCGAACCGGCGCGTGTTACTGATCAAGATCACCGGGATCGCAATGCAACCGACGTTTGACGAACGCAATTGGCTGGTCTGGCTGGTTCGCGTCCGCATATTCATCCTGACCCTGCTGCTTGCGATTGAACTGGCCGTTGCCCACTTCACTCCCACGCCGCTGCCGATGCGGCTGTTTATCAGCACGATGCTGTTCTGGTACAGCCTCTCTCTGTTCCATGTGCTGCTGCTCTCGGTTTGGCCGGAGCACCGCCTACAAGCTCTGCTCCAGGTTGTCGGCGATCTGTTTCTCGTCACCCTTGTCGTGCACGAGACCGGCGGCTGGGACAGTTCGCTGAATTTCCTTTATCCGCTGATCATCATCGTCGCCAGTGTGTTGCTGCCCAGAATGTGGGCGCAGCTGGTCGCCGCGCTGGCCTTCATTCTTTACGGCACCGTTCTCGAACTGAACTTCTACGAACTTATCCCCTCTTACTGCACAACCCATCCGGGTTTGAAGGCGCTGCAGGCGATCATCTTCGTAAACCTGTTTGCATTCCTTGCGGTTGCTTACCTCGCCGGACTCCTGACCGCAAAACTGCGTCAGGTCGGAGTCCAACTCAAGGACACAAGCGGCGCTCTCGAAAACCTGCAGGCCCTGCACGAAAACATCATTCACTGCATGAGCAACGGCCTCATCACGACCGGCCTCGATGGCCGCATCAGCTTGATGAACGCTTCCGCCCAGAAGCTCTTGGATCGCAGTCCCGCGGAATTGTTGGGCACGCCGGTGAACCAGCTGTTTATCGACCCCTTGCCATCGGTGGAATCCCAGAATGCGCATGCAGAAGTCCGCGTCGAAACGCCCAACCGCTTCCGCAAAACACTGCGCGTGCGCGTAGCGGCCTTGACGGTTCCTGATCGCGACAAGCTCGGTTACATTTATGTTTTCGACGATCTCACCGAGATTCGGCGTCTCGAGCGCGAGATTCGCATGCAGGATCGTTTGGCTGCAGTCGGACGCCTGGCTGCGGCGATCGCGCATGAAATCCGCAACCCGTTGACCTCAATCGCAGGGTCCGTAAGCATGCTCTCGGGCTTGCCGGAAATGAATGACGATCATCGGCGCTTGCTCGATATCGTCACTCGCGAATCGCAGCGGCTCAATGGGATCATCACCGACTTCCTCGCGTATTCCCGGACAAAGCGGTATCACTTCGGCAAGGTGGACCTGGTTCAACTCGTTGAGGACACTCTTACCTTGATGGATCACCGCATGACGGCGGAAAAAACAGGCATCAAGATCGAGCGCCGCTTCGCACCGCATTATGCGTGGACAATGGCAGATGGCGACAAGCTGAAGCAAGTGTTCTGGAACCTCTGCGAAAATGCGGTGCGAGCCATGAAAGATGGTGGGACGCTGACCGCTGCCGTTGAGTCTCTCGGCGAAGACTGGCAGGTTTCTTTTATCGACACCGGCTCTGGAATGACTCCGCAGCAGATCGAGAAAATCTTCGAGCCGTTCCAGTCCAACTTCGATGGTGGCACCGGGCTCGGCCTGGCGATCGTCTACCAGATCGTGCAGGCCCACGAAGGCAAGGTGTGGGCGCGGTCCAAGCCGGGGAACGGAACCACGTTCGTATTGAGACTGCGCAGACTGGAAGCCGAAGCGTCGTCCTCCAACGGGCACTCAATCGAAGAACGCGCTATCCCGCAGCCTGCATTCGCCGCCGCGACAGGAGGTTCCCGTGGCTAACATTTTGGTTTGCGACGACGAACGCTCGATCTGCGAAATGCTTGATATCTCGCTTCGCCGGGAGGGACACCGCGTTGAAACGGTCCAAGCCGGCCAGACAGCGAAGAACAAAATCGACGGCGCGCTTTACGACGTCATCATCACCGATATTAAGATGCCGAACATTGACGGCATCGAAGTATTGCGCCATGCGCACCGTGTATCCCCGGATTCCGCCGTCATCCTGATCACCGCAGTCGATGATTACGAAGCAGCAGTCGAGGCGGTAAAAGCCGGGGGCGCCAGCGACTACATCCGTAAGAGCCCCGGTCTGGTCGACGAAATCAAGCTGGCGATCAATCGTGCGCTGGAAAAGCTGGTCCTCAGCAAACAGAATTTTGCGTTTCGCCGTGATGCCGCAGCACGCAATTCCTTGGAGAACATCATCGGATCGAGTCCGGCGATGGAGAAGCTTAAGCAGACCGTACGCACCGTGGCATCTACCGCCAGCACGGTTTTGATTCACGGCGAAAGCGGCACTGGTAAAGAACTCGTCGCCCGCGCCCTCCACGTATGCTCGCCGCGCGCAACCGATGCCTTCGTATCCGTCAACTGCGGCGCTTTTCCCGAAACTCTTCTGGAAAGTGAGCTCTTTGGCTACGTCAAAGGCGCTTTCACCGGGGCGAACCAGAATAAGCGCGGCTTATTCGAAGTCGCCGACGGGGGCACGATCTTCCTCGACGAAATCAGCGAGATGACCCTGGCCATGCAGGTGAAGCTGCTCCGCGTGCTGCAGGAGCGCAGCGTGCGGCCTGTCGGCGGCACCAGCGAGATCGCGATCGATGTCCGCGTCATCGCCGCCACAAATCGCGAGCTCGACAAGGCCGTCGCCGAAAACACTTTCCGCGAGGATCTTTACTATCGCCTGAATGTCATCCCCATCCGTGTGCCCCCTTTGCGCGAACGCCGCGAAGACATTCCTCTTCTGGCAAACCACTTCCTGAAGAAATATGCGAGTGCTGCCGGACGCAGCATTCTGCGTGTGCATGCGCCCTCACTCGATGCGTCATGCGGATACGATTGGCCTGGAAATGTCCGGCAACTCGAAAACACTGTCGAACGGGCCGTCGCTCTGGAAACTACCGACGAACTTCACCTCGAGATTCCTGCCGAGCGTCCGAAAGCTCGCGCCGCTGCGGCCTCCGCGGGAGCATCCGGCGTGCCCGAACCAGGGTCCGATCTCTCCCTCCCACAGGGCATTGGCATGGAAAGCTATGTGGCCGGCATCGAGCGTTCTCTCCTGCAGAACGCTCTCAACCAAAGCGGCGGCGTGCAGACCAAGGCAGCCGACCTCCTCGGAATCTCCTACCGTTCTTTCCGTCATCTGATGAAGAAATATTCTCTCTGACCGTTCTCCCATTGCGAAAGCAACTGAAGCAAGAAAGTTCAAGTACACGTTGAAATTTCACTGTGGAAATCGATCTTTGAACCCCCAAAACGATACGCCGCCCTCTGAAAAAGCTAGGGGGAATCGTGTAATTTGTTCACGAGTACGCCGTACGGCGGGAACTTTCGTCTAAGGTGTTTACCTCAGTCGATTCCCGGTTTTTCCCGCAACGTTCCCGATCTGGGACGCCTCGCATTTGGTGCTATAGAGGTGGAACGAACCGCGGCTCCCCATCAATTCGCTTGCTGAACGCCCATTCTGTCCCTCTCGCAGCGCATTCTGCCGCACTGGAAGCGCGAAATCGCGATCTATTATTTTCCAGCATCAGCTCTGCAATTTCGCGGAGGAGCTCAAACTGTCCGCAAGTGCCTGTGGAAAATGATGTTCCTTCGTCACAGACTTCCTCTGTCTCAAAGTGGCAATGTGGATGCTATGAAATCAGAAAGGTTGGCCAATACGCCGCCTTGTCGGGCAAGGCGAATTTCCAGCAGAGGGAGGTTGGGATGAAGGAGCAGACCGTTCGGCTCGGTCCACGGGAGCAACAGATCGTTGAGTTGCTTTTGCAGGGCTGTGATAACGCCGAGATCGCTAGCCAGCTGAAAATGGCACGGCGAACCGTGAAAGCTCATTTCAACCGGTTATTTCTCCGATTCGGAATTACCGGCGGTATCAAGCGAGTCAAACTCGCGACCCTGTTGTACCGGAGGCAAGCATGTCAGGAAGTGAACGCTATGGCAACCGTGTCCCAAATGAGCGTGAGCACCGAGTCATCCAGCTCGTTGCCGAAGGCTTAAAAAACAAAGAAGTGGCAGAAGCCATTGGAACCACCGAACATGTCGTTAAGAATTACCTTCGCGTAATTTACGACAAGCTCGGCCTTTGGAATCGCGTGGAACTTGCGCTTTGGTATGAGTCCCGCCGCAGCGCTCCCATGTTGTTGAATTAATCTTTCTTCACGCGGAATCGTAGTGCAATCATAATTTCCCGCCTCCGGGTCTAATCGCCCGGAGCGGGATTCTTTTGCAATCCCTTTGGGCTTGATTACTGGCAGCCAAAAGCTTGCAGACTGCGCAGCCTTGTGCCGGCTCCGGGAACGCCCTTCATCGCCGCCGAGTCGAGAAGCACGCGCGCCTGATCGCAGTTCTTCGAGACGCCATCTCCCTTGAGATAGAGGTCTGCAAGAAGCACGCTTGCAGGACCGTTGTGCTTGGCGATTGACTTCCAGAGCCACTGTGCTGCCAGAGCGCTGTTTCGCGTTTGACCGCCCGTGCCGTTCAAATAACTCTCCGCAGTCGCCAGTTCCTGATTGCCGTGATCTGGCGCCGTCTGCGGTTCCACAGGCTTCGGAGCAGCGCTCGCTTTCGCCGGGACTTTCTCTGCAATAGTTTTCTTTGGTTTTACGGACGCGGGTCCGGGAGCTTCCGCCTTGTTAACGGCCGGAGCCGTTTCCTTCTTCGCAGGTGCCGCCGCTTCAGGTGCGCTGGTTTTGGTTGACGCTGTCTCCGGCGGCGCAGCGGGCTTGGGCGTGTTCGATGTAGGCGGAAGTGCTTCCTGCGAGCTTTGCGTCGTGAACAAACCGTTTTTCCAGCCCATGTACGCAAGACCGAGAATTACAAGAACCAGCGCGACACCGAGATAAAGCCGGAAGTGCGATTGTGGCTCGGAATCGTCGTAAGAGTTCGAGTCCGCCTCGCGAAAACTTCGAAACAGCGACAATTCGTGCGGATTCGTGATTGAGTTCTCGAACGGCTCCGGCCCAGTTCTGGATTCTCCCGGGGCGTCAGGCGCCGGCGTATCGGAACTCGACGCATAGTCCTCTTTTTGTGCTTCTTCTCTTTCGCTGCTGGTTGACTCCGCGATCGAAGCTGGTCCCGAATTGCTTTCCTTCTGCACCACCGCCGCTCCGCACATTCCACAAAATTTATGCCACCGCGGATTCTGGTGACCGCACCCCGCACACCGCACGAGGTCTGCATCAGATGCCGTAACACTTGGTCCACCTGAAGCGGTTTCCACCTTCGGGGCGCTTGTTTCCTCAGAGATCGACGCAGCTCCAGACACTTTTTCATGCTCACGATGATTCTTCTCTGCCTGTAACTCATGCACCAGTGAAAGTACCGCCTGCTCGCGCTGCTCCGGCGGGTTGTTGAAGTACACGTCAGCCCATCGGCCCATGTTCTCCGACAGCAAAGGATTCACCAGCGGATTCAATTCGTCGGAATAGGGAACGTCGGGTGCCTGGTCGCTCTGGTTGGACAAGAGAGTCCTCTCATTCGAGTTCATAGTCACCGGGAAAAAGCAGCCGTGTGAATATGATTGCACTCCGCAGGCGAGAGGTTGTCAATTGAAACTGGCCAACCGATAAGCTGGGGCTAACTCGATCTAATTGCAGGGCTTGCGATAAGCGGGCTGATACTGGTCGAGCTGTGCGTCACGCTGTGTGGCGTATTTTCCTTTCGCCGTCTTCCCGTAAAGATCGGTCCCGGGACAATAATAGAGCGCAGTTTGCAGATCGACCCAGACCCGCATCGAAGGATTCCCGTTGTCCACCGGAGCCTCGGGCGCCTCGGCCAATCCGAGCGAAATTAGCATTCGATCGAAAACTGAGAGGTCAGCATCGGGCGATTTGTGTGCCGCCGCTGTGCCTGACGCCGCAGTCGCGCTGACAGGATGATTCGACCAGATTCCCCACCGGATGACGCAAGCCACCAGAATCACCGCGATGGCGAGATAGACATCTCCTCGCCGCGCATCCCAGAACCGTGCCAGGGCGCCTCGCCGTTTTCCGCCCAAAGCCAACTGTTCCAGGTATTCGCGGGCCGCCGCCGCTGAACTCCACTCAGCTGACCTATTGGATTCAACAAGCGCAACTTCTCGTGACTCCGGACTGCCGTCCTCTTCTGCGTTTTCCTCGGGCGTGACTTCTTCGGCTGTGGCGCTCTCCGCTGTGACTTCACCTTCATGACTCGCGGTCGCTGCGATTTCGAGGTCCGCCGGCAAAGCTTCGGCGAGACTCTGATTCAGTGGTTGCGCGGGTTCTTTTCGTGCATCACGTTCATCGTTCCGTTTCTCGATCGTGACTTCAACGGGTTCAGTTGACTCACTGGCTTCGGACGGGAAAAGATTCGCTAGTTGTTCCTCGAGCGTGTCAGCCAAAAATTCTTGTGGATGTTCTTCCTGCGGATTATTGCTCGCCGCAGGGAACTCAACCTTGTGCGCCATCTGAGCCGAGATGGAAGAGCTTGGGCCGACCTTCCCCACTTCACGCGATGCCTGCCCCGGTACATCTGGACGAACCGCGCCATTCCGCGATGATCCGCATTGCCCGCAGAACTGTTCTCCAAGCACAAGCTGGTGTCCGCATTTCAGGCAGGTATAGCTGGCCGCCGCCGGAAACGATGCCATAGTCGGAGCGGGCGCCTTCGCGGGCGCTGGAGAATCGACCAAAGCTGAGAGCTTTGGCTTGAGCTTTTCCAAAGCTTCCAGCATCATCGCGCGCTCACTTTCAAGCGACTTCTTCCATGTAATTTCATCCTCACGCGCGAGCGCTTCAGTGACGAGCCCAGCCATCAGTTGGCACGTGTGAACATCCTGATCAGTGAAGCCGTGTTGGCGCGAGTAATAAACTTCCAGCCCACCGGCGACGGTTCCCTCGTGGAAAATTGGAATTGCGACCAGCGACTGAATGCCGCGTCGCCGGCATTCCTGCACGTCGATCAGGAATTCCGGATCGACGTCGACGCATCGGAACACCTGCGCATTTCGGATGCACGGCAGGCAGAGCGCCTTTTCGCTGGCTACTTCGGTTCCCGCAGCGGGAGCCCTTGATCCGAACACCGCCCGATAGCGAACTTTCTTGCCTCCCTCGATAACACCGATCGCGGCGCCATCCGCACGCGCAATCTCTGTGACCCGCTCCGTGACGAGTGCCATCGTTTTCTCGAGGTCAAGATTACGAAGCTGAATCTGATGCTGCGTGGAGACAATCTGCGCCAGCGTAAACGTGTAATCGCCCTGGGAGGCGGGACCCGATGCTTTCGGACTCGGAACCTCGGGAGACGCAGCGGCTCTGGCTTTTTCTTCCGACTCGATCTGATCGCGCTTCAGGTCAAGGCCCAGTTCCAGCGCCTGCACTTCGCGATTATGTTCCTGCAGAACATAGGCCGCTTCCAGTAACTTGGCGAGCGTTTGCTCGTCGAGAGCTGGTTTGTGTTTTTCTTCCGACACGATTCCGTTTCTCACCAGTGGAGCCGACCCCGCGGCGCGCACTCCTCGGACCTGAGGATTGCGCCTATTCTAGTGCAACTCCCAAGCCATTACCGAGCGCCCAGGATTGGCGATAGGGGAGACAGCATTGAGGGGAGACTTCGGCACCTTGCACGGCCCCATCTGCAGAACACGCAGATTTTCCAATAGTTTACAGCCAGAATCGGTTTCTCGTCGAAAATTCGTGAAACGCAATCTCCAAGCTTACTTCACCAACAGCCAGCAGGGTAACCAGCGTTTTCGTTACCCTACATTGCAGACATCTGCAACTTTCTCGGGAATTTTCTACTCCGCTGTGGGAGTAAGCGTTTGCGCACTTCCTTCGTCCTTCGGACTGAGACAGAAGTGAACCGCCGGAGTGATGATCAGCGAGAGGATCATCGAAATCATAACCCCGCCGATAACAGCGATCGCCAGAGGCTGCAGCATCTGCGATCCTGCGCCGATCGCGAACGCAAGCGGCAACATCCCTGCGACCGTCGCGAGAGCTGTCATCACAATCGGACGCAACCTGCGGCGCGCGGCCTGCAGCATCGAATCCTCGGCCGACATCCCGAACCCGCGAAACTTCTGATCCGCATCCAGTAGCAGAATGCCGTTCTTCGCCACGATGCCAATCACCATGATCATTCCCATGAACGACGAAATGTTGAATGTCGTCTGCGTGATCAGCAGGGCAATAAATACACCAGAAGTAGAGAGCAGCGCCGAAGACAAGATGGCAACGGGCGCGGCGAAAGTTCCGAATTCAAACAGTAGCACGATGAACAAAAGAAGGATCGCCAGTACCAGCACGATCGCCAGATCATGGAACGATTGTTGCTGCTCCGCGTACAAGCCGCCGTACTCAATTCGAATATTCGACGGAATGTGCAATCCGGCAACCGTCTTTTGCACGTCAGCCATGCCGCTGCCGAGGCTCCTGCCTTCAAGACGCGCCGTCACCGCGACGTCGCGCTGCAGATTCTCGCGCCGAATCTCCGTCTGTCCGGGATTCTCGACAAGCGTCGCAAGCGCCCCCAAAGTCGCCGTGTGTCCGGTGCTGCTGACCAGCAGCGTGTCCCGCATCGCCTGAAGCGTCGCGCGATTTGTATTCGGAAACCGCACTCGTATCGTGTACGCCCGGTCATTCGTTACAACCGGGGTCGGAGCGGGCTCGCCTTCGAGAATGGCAGAGGCATCGAGCGCAACTTCTTCCGCCGTAAATCCCGCTCGAGCCGCAACGCTCGGATCTACCTGAAACGTAACCGCTGGCCCGCTGATCGTGTTGTCGATTCCGTTCAGGATATCGACGACGCCGTTGACCTTCCCGATAGCATCCGCGACCTTGGGAGCCCATTCCTCCAACTGCTTCGGATCCGGCGAAAACAGCTTGATCTGGATCGGCTCCGGCGAGGAAGTCAGATCCCCGATCATATCCTGCAAAACCTGCGTGAATTCAATATCCAGCGCGGGTTCCTGCTGCTTCACTTCGGTCCGCACTTGTTCAATGATCTCCTCGATGCCGCGGTCGCGATCCGATTTGAGCTTCACAAGGACGTCGCCCGTATTTGCTTCGGTCACCGCCGCCAGACCAAGTTGCAAGCCTGTGCGCCGCGACGTGCTTTCCACCTCCGGAATCTTCCGCAGGATTTGTTCTACGTGTCCGATGACGCGATTCGTCTCCGCCAACGAACTACCCGCGGGCATGATGTAGTCGAGAACAAACCCCCCTTCATCCATTTCCGGCAACAGGTCGGAACCAGAAAAGTCGTAGCACACATACGAAACCACGATCAGGGCCACGCTGAATACGAGAAGCAAACGCGGGCGTTCCAGCGCCCGCCGCAACCAGCGCTCATGGAAATTAACGATGCGCAGAAAGAAGCCGCTCAGGTGTCTTTCCTCCGCAGCGATCAGTCTGCGCGCTTCTTCATTCCCCGAAGTAGTTTCTTTCGCAGGCTCTGACTCGGTCTGCCCCGCTTCGTTCGACTCTTGACGACCTTCGTTCCCCCGCTTTCTTTTGATCAGGTATTGGCTCAGGGTTGGCGTCCATGTAAGCGCCAGCGCAAGTGACGTCACCAACGAAACTGTCATTGTGACGGCGAGTGCCCGGAAAAAAACGCCCGTTACGCCTGTAATCGCAATCAGCGGAACGAAGACCACAATTGGCGTGATCGTGGACCCCACCAGCGGCACCGTAATTTCTTTCAGCGCGCTCTGGATCGCCTCCACTCGCGACTGTCCCATGTCCCGGTGCAGCACGATGTTTTCCACCACTACGATCGCATCGTCGATCACCAATCCGACCGCCGCGGCCAGGCCGCCCAGCGTCATCAGATTGAACGTCTGCCCCATCGCCTTCAGAGCAATAAAGGCGACCATGATCGTCACTGGGATCACGAGCCCCGCAACCAGCGACGTCCCCCAATCGCGCAGAAAAACGACCAGAATGATGGAAGCCAGCACCAGCCCTAGCAGAATCGCGTCCCGCACGCTCTTAATTGACTCGGTAACGATGATCGACTGATCGTAGAACGGCTCAATCTCGATGCCCGGCGGCAGCGTCTTCTTGATCCTCGCGATCTCATTATGTACTTCGTCCGCGACCTCGACGGTATTTCCATCCGGCTGCCGGTTGACATTCAGCAGCACGGCCGGCTTGCCATTCGCAGTCACAACCGTATAGACGGGCTTCACACTGCGAACGACCGCGCCGATATCCCCGATGCGCACCGGATACCCCGCGGGTGTGTTCTTAATGACCGCATGGGCAATCTCTTCGGGGGTGTGAACCTGCCCGTTCACCAGCCCGAGATAGAGTTGGTGATTCTGCTCCAGCAATCCCGGAGAGTCGATCAAGTTCGTGCGCCGAACTGTGTCGAGAATGTCGTTAACCGTAACGCCCGTCGTCAGCAGCTTCGCCGGATCGGGCGTGATCTGAAACTCCGGCTCCTGCCCTCCTTGCACGATTACCGTCGCCACGCCCTCCAGCCGATTCAGCCGAGGCTTCATGTCGTAAGTCGCCATCTCCCAAAGCTGGCTCTGCGGTACTGTATCGGAGGTCATGCTGTACGCAATAACAGGAAACGCGGCGAAGGTCAGCCGCTGAGCTTGAATCGTTGCGGTCGGCGGAAGTTCGGGCTGCACTCGTGACAGCGCAGCATTCACGTACTGCAATGTCTGGAACATGTCCACGTTCCAGGTGAAGTACAGATCGACTTCAGCCGAACCGCGGCTGGTAGTGGATCGCACTGTCAGCAATCCGGGGACGCTGTTCACTGCTTCTTCAATCGGACGCGTCACCGTCACCATCATCTGGTCGATCGGCATCACGCCGTTGTCGACGGCCACGAGCACCCGCGGAAAATTCGTCGACGGAAACACAGAGATGGGAATTGTGAACGCGAGATACGCCCCCAGCATCCCGAGCGTCAGAATCAGGAATATGACAGGCCGCGAGTGCCGCGCAATCCAAGATTGGTTCGAGCCAGGCGCTTCCGATGAGTTCACGCACGCGCCCCGCTGTTATTTCTCATCGGAATCTCCCGCGGCTGGCTTGGCACTTTCGCTCGCCGGCTTCTCAGTGGAAGGTTCCGTCTGCGGGGCGGCGGCCGACGCGACCGTGATTTTCGTGTTATCGGGAAGGGCGTACGCTCCGCCGGAGACCACTTTGTCATTTGCGGTCAGGCCTTCGATCACCTGCACGTCGTCGCCGTTGCGGATCCCAAGCTTCACCGCTTTTTGATGAGCACGCCCGTCGGGGCCGGCGATCATCACGCTCTTGGATCCGTCGGGCGCCGTAAGAACGGCACTGACCGGCACAACCAGAGCATCTTTGACGGTCTGCGCCGTGAGCGACACCTGCACGCTGGTTCCAGGTCTGATTTCACGCTTGGGATTTTTCGCCTCAAACCACACTTCCACCGTTGTGCTGTTCCGATCGAGCGCGGGACTGACCACCGTGACCCGGCCTGCAATCGGATTTTCGATTCCCGGAAACTGCATCTCTCCCTTGTCGCCCACTTTGAGAGACTCGGCCTCGCTCTGGGGGATGTGCGCCTTCGCAATCACGGTTGAAAGATCCATTACCGTGAGCAGCGGAGTCCCAGCCG
>Ga0335081_10010881_pt1 | contig 14712 bp, 8 predicted proteins | sample Lox_Sample_35_FD_206713 | JGI IMG/M metagenome (GOLD analysis project Ga0335081, IMG submission 206713) | Soil microbial communities from Loxahatchee National Wildlife Refuge, Florida, United States - Lox_Sample_3.5 | ecosystem: Environmental > Terrestrial > Soil > Wetlands | place: USA: Florida... | reverse complement strand
AACTGGAACAATTCAAGCCAGCCAGCCACCACTTCAGGGACCAACTTCGCCACAGGTCGGCGCCCAAACAGCGACCTATAACACATTCTCGGAAGACTCTGAGGCAGCAGCCCGTTACAACAACGTTCCACTTGACCCAAAGTACCACGGGTTTTTTCGATTACCTGGAACGCAGACAATCCTGAAGATCGGCGGCTATTTCAAAACCGACTTTATTTACGACCTCAAGCCCCCGGGAAATACCGACGCGTTCGTTCCTTCGTCTATCCCCATACCGCAGATCGTCACTGTAAACAACAGCACGGTGTCAATCCGGCCGACGCGTTTGACTTTAGACTTTCGAATTCCAAGCACAAAAATCGGGGAAGTACGGTTCTACATCGAGGGCGATCTGTTTGGTACTAACTCGACCACTCCGCGTTTGCGGCATGCTTACGCCCAGGCAAGTAATTTCCTGATCGGTCAGACCTTCACAAATTTCATGGATCCGGACGGCTTTCCTGACACTTTGGATTTTCAGGGACCGAATGGATTAGTCAACCTGCGAAATCCCCAGATCCGTTACGGTGTCGCACTCAGAAAGAATATGACACTTTACTTTGCGGCTGAAAAACCGAGCTCGGACGTGCTCTTCAAGACTCCCGAGTTTAACTCTCAACCAAGTTCTCCCACCCCTGATGCAACAGTTCGGCTGCGGCAAGAGTTTGAGGGCGGCCACTTCCAGATAGCAGGCATATTCCGAGACGTTGCAGCGTTCGTGACGCAAGGGTCAACCGCAAGAACGGGTACCGTGTTTGGCTGGGGTGTAAATGTATCCACCGGTTTCAAGACCTTTGGCAAAGACAACGTTGTTTTTGGAGTGGCTGCTGGGCAGGGCATATCCCGGTACATTCAGGACACCTCGGGGTTGGGTATTGATGCAGAGGTAACGTCAGCCGGCCTCACTCCGCATTTGAAAGCAACTCCTGACGTCGGGATAGATGCCGCCTACCAGCATTATTGGAAGAAGACGCTTCGATCCAGCCTGGTGTATTCCTACGCTGCGGTGAACAACCCTCTCGAATCCGTCTTTGTGCCCGCTACAACTTACAACCATAGCGACTATGGCGCCGTAAACCTGATTTGGAACCCTTTCGGATCATCTCTGCACATGGGCGGTGAAGTTCTCTACGGCTGGCAGCAACTCCAGAACGGCTCTAAAGGAGATGACACGCGCATACAGTTCAGCGCCAAGTACAACTTCGTGAAGGTGGGTGCGGATAAAAAATGATTCGCGTGTAACACCAGATCCACAGAGTAATGCGGAGGAAGAATGAGTAGCGCTACAGGTACACAACCCACTCGAGTCGATCAATTCTTCACGGTTGCGGAGGTACGATTTGACCGGTGGCGTGAGCTTCTGCAAGCAGCGAGAAACTGGACTGCTGCAGAGGCTGAACAGCAAAAGGAAAATGCTGGATCATCTGTTTCGGGTGCTTTTAAAGAACTGAGGCAATGGGAGGACTTTTTCGCCTATCCCGGTTCCGTCTTGCTGAAGGGCATCGAGGAACGCCTCTCTTCGGGGGATGCTGTCGGCACAGGCCGTCTGGTACAAGCTATCAGTTCTGCTTTATTGACTCATTCCTATCGAACAAATCCCGACGATTGGGAGAATGATGAAGGCCCCACCAGTTTGGGAGAACGGATTCCTGCCAGTGCTGATGAATCTGCCTTCCACCGACCCTATTTTGAAGTTATGTTCGTAAGCCCTGCGCGCCCGGCCATTCGTTTAGAGCTTGCACATGATTTACGTAAGCTAAGACGCCCACAGGACAGGTTTGTCTATGAACCAGTATTCGTCGGCAGCTTTGAGGACGCTATTCTTGGAACGATTCTGAACGGCAGCATCGAAACCGTAGTCATTTATGAAGGGGTGACTTTCGCATCGACGCACAACAGTCCTGTTCTTCGAGAATTTCTCACCACATACGTATCTGCCACCGGTACGAATTTGAACACCGGAGAGTATACGTTGACACTCGCAAATGCTCTGAAGCTTATACGCCCAGAGCTCGACATCTTCCTCCTGAGTGATCGTGCCGTGGAAAAATTGGCCGGAGACGTTGCAGCCGATTGCATCCGGCGAGTGTTTTATCAGGTCGAGGAACCGCTTGAGCTGCACCTGAGTATTCTCGATGCGATTCAAGACAGGTTTGAAACTCCCTATTTCGACAACCTTCAAAAATACGCGCAACGCCCGATTGGCACATTCCATGCCTTACCCATCGCGAGGGGAAAATCAATATTCAAGTCCAATTGGATCCGGGACATGGGTAAGTTTTACGGGACCAATTTATTTCTCGCTGAATCATCAGCTACCACGGGCGGGTTGGACAGTTTGCTGGAACCGACTGGCAACATCAAAGTTGCACAACAAAAGGCAGCACGTGCGTTTGGAGCTGACCATGTTTTCTTTGTAACCAACGGCACGTCAACCTCGAACAAAATGGTCGAGCAGGCTTTGTTGGCGCCTGGCGACATCATGTTAGTCGACCGCAACTGTCACAAATCACATCATTACGGCGCAGTACTCTCCGGAGCTTTTCCTCTTTATGTTGAAGCCTATCCGCTGACTCAATACTCGATGTACGGCGCAGTACCATTGCGCAGCATCAAGAAGGCTCTCCTCAATTTGAAAGCTGAAGGAAAGTTGGATCGCGCACGAATGCTGGTGCTCACTAACTGCACCTTCGACGGGCAAATCTACAACCCGGAGCGAGTGATGGAAGAATGTCTCGCGATTAAGCCCGATCTGATTTTTCTATGGGACGAGGCATGGTTTGGGTTTGCTCGCTGGACTCCTTTCTATCGCCGGCGCACAGCAATGGGAGCAGCGGCTATCCTCGAGCACAAGTTTAAAGACCCTAGCTACCGAAGACAGTACGAGGAGCAGGCGAGAAGGTTGGGCAGTGATCTCGAACCAAACGACCCTACACTGCTTGACACTCGCCTGCTCGCCAACCCAGACAAAGTGCGGTTGCGCGTTTACCAGACGAATTCGACACACAAGTCGATGTCGTCTCTGCGGCAGGGATCGATGGTGTTGGTGAAGGATCAGGACTATCCCAAGGTTGAAGAACAGTTCCATGAGGCAGTGTTCACACACGCGTCGACCTCACCCAATTTGCAGATTATTGCGACGTTGGATATTGCACGACGCCAGATGGAATTGGAAGGCTATGAACTCGTCAACCGTGCTATTCAGCTAGCGCTTGATTTACGACGTGAAGTTAATTCTCATCCGCTGATTTCGAAGTACTTCCGCATTCTCAGGGCGGATGAAATGATTCCCGCGGAATTCCGTACCAGTGGCTTCGAAGATTATCTGACACCAGGGGCCAATTGGGCGACCGCAGTAAAAACTCTTCGCGAAGATGAGTTCGCTCTCGACGTAACCCGGCTCACACTCGTTTGTGGCTCCGCCGGCTTCGACGGCACACAATTCAAGAACGTGCTGGCTACAGATTTCGATATTCAACTCAATAAGACTTCACGCAACAGCGTGTTACTGCAAACTAACATCAACAATACCCGCAGTGATATTGCCCACTTGATCAAAGTGCTGGTGGAAATATCACAGGCAATAGAGAAGCGACTTGCAGACGGTGGAACTGAAGCTCAGCAGGTCTTCGATGCTCGTGTTAAGTCTCTGATGCATGACGTGCCTGATCTCCCGAACTTCAGCTATTTCCACAACAGCTTCCGTGAGGATCCTTCCAGCACAACAGGCGAAGGCGACATGCGCTCAGCATTTTTCGGAGCATATCGCGATGAACAGTGTGAACACCTGAAACTTTTGAGTCCCGAGATCGACCAACGACTTAAAGAAGGACCGGAGCTTGTTTCCGCCAACTTCGTGATTCCTTACCCTCCGGGGTTCCCCATTATGGTGCCAGGCCAAGTTATCAACAGCGAAACAATCGAGTTCATGCGCAAATTGGACGTGAAGGAGATTCATGGGTTCAGTGCGTCATTAGGATTGAAACTCTTGAAACCAACCAATCTTCGAGTCGCAAAGGTCGAGAGCGGCCGCTTGAGCGAATTAAGCGAAAGCAAAAAGCTAACGGAGCAGCGATTGGCTGCTTAAAACCAGGCAAGGATTCTTCACGAATCGGAGGAAATGATGGCAACCGCAACGGTACGTCGCTTATCGGTAACGCTTGAACAACAAAAAGAATTTGAAAAACTCAGCCCATTTGAGCTCAAGGACAAGTTGATTCACCTCGCCAATGAGACTGCCCAGGAGAACTCGCAATCCATGTTGAATGCGGGCCGTGGCAATCCTAATTGGGTCGCCACCACTCCCCGCCAAGCGTTCTTTCTTCTCGGCGCATTTGCGGTTGAAGAATCAAAACGTGTCTGGGACGAGCCCGATCTCGGTGGAATGCCCCAAAAATTTGATATAGCAAAACGATTCTTTGATTTCTTGAACAAGAACCTCGAGGCCCCTGGCGCCCAGGCGCTTCGAACTGCTGTCGAGTTCGCGATTCGAGAATTTGGTTTTAACCCGGATGCGTTCGTTTACGAGTTGGCTTACGCCATTGTGGGAGATCAGTATCCATGGCCCGATCGCATGTTGGTTCATGCTGAACGAGTTGTGCAGCAGTATCTGGCGAAGGAGATGGGTGGTGGTGAAACTACCCCGACTGATTTCGACATTTTCGCAGTCGAGGGTGGTACTGCGGCAATGTGCTACATCTTCGATTCGCTGGTGGTAAATGAGCTTCTTCATCGAGGAGACAGAGTATGTCTCGCCGTCCCTACGTTCACGCCCTATATCGAGATATGCCACCTCGATCGCTTCAACTTCGAAATCGTAGAGATGAAGGCGGACGAGGTGGCCCCGAACGGGCGCCACACTTGGCAGTACCCGAACGCGGAGATTGACAAACTATTGGATCCATCGATAAAAGCGCTGTTCTTGGTCAACCCAAGTAATCCTCCATCCGTTGCTATGCGCGAGAGTTCGATGGAGCGCCTGGCTGCGCTGATTCAGAAGAAGCGACCTAATCTGGTTGTCGTTACTGACGATGTTTATGGAACATTCGTACCCGGATTTCGTTCTCTGATGGCCGAAGTTCCTCACAATACCATTGGTGTCTATTCCTTCTCCAAGTACTTCGGGTGCACGGGCTGGCGTCTAGGAGCTATTGCCATTCATAAAGACAACATTCTCGACAAGACAATCGCAGCTCTACCCAAGAAAAATCGTCAAAAGCTAAATACTCGCTATGCTCCGCTGACGCTCGAGCCTGAAAAGTTGAAGTTTATCGACCGCATGGTTGCGGACAGTCGATGTGTGGCGCTAAATCACACAGCTGGTTTGTCATTACCGCAACAGGTTCAAATGACCTTGTTCTCACTTTTTGCTCTCTCCGATAGAGACGATCGTTATAAGAAACTGACCAAAACAATTGTGCAACGCCGCATGAAAAAACTATGGGATGGATTAGGTCTGCCTCTTCCGGAGGATCCGCTCCGTGCCGATTATTACGCCACGCTCGACCTCATGGTCTGGGCTGAGAAAGCGTACGGCCCGAGCTTTGTTAAGTTCCTCAAAAACAATTACCACCCCTTCGATGTGTTGTTTGCATTGGCCGAAAGGTTCTCCACGGTACTTCTTAACGGCAGCGGCTTTGCTGGGCCGGACTGGTCGGTCCGAGTATCGCTTGCGAACCTGCCAGACGAGGCCTACGCCAAGATTGGGAGCCAACTCGCCACGGTTGTTGAAGTGGCAGTCGAGAGATGGAAAAAGCAGAAAGCGGCTGCCTGATCTCATATCTAGCGGGTTTGCAGACGGGCGGTATTTGACACCTGGTATTCATTTGGATTCGGAGGTAAACGATGTTCACATGGTTTGCAGCAACGCTCCGACAGTACCCGGAAATTGCAATTTTTCTCACGCTCGCGCTCGGGTACTATTTCGGAAAGTTCAGTTTCCGCGGTATCGGTTTGGGGTCAGTAACAGCAACCCTGCTTGCTGGAGTTTTGATTGGACAGCTTGGTATCAGCCTCTCGCCCCCTCTTAAGGCGTTCGCCTTCCTAATGTTCCTCTTTGCAGTGGGATATGGGGTTGGTCCTCAGTTCGTTCGCGGTATCGCGAAGGATGGTGCGCCCCAAGCTCTGTTTTCAGTGGTGCAATGTGTCTTCTGCTTACTAGCTCCAATCGTGATTGCGAAAGTGGCTGGCTACAATGTCGGGTATGCTGCGGGACTCTATTCCGGCTCTCAGACCATCTCTGCCGCAATGGGTCTTTCCACTGACGCAATCAACCGTCTCGGCTTAGCGGCCGAGCAGGCCAAGAATTACCTCGACTCCATGCCTATCGCTTACGCCGTAACTTATATGTTCGGGACCGTAGGATCCGCAATCGTAATCGCGCTGGTGGGCCCAGCGCTGCTTCGGATGGATCTGGTCGCTGCTTGCAAGGAATACGAACAGAAACAGGGCGGTGCGAAGGAGCTTGGGGGTGCGGGTTCAGCCTGGCATCGCTGGGAAGTACGGGCGTTTCGGATAAGGCCGGGCGGCAGAGCAGTTGGACTCAGAGCAGCTGAGGTTGAGGCAATGGCTCCTAATGCTCGCTTATTTATTTTGCGCGTACGTCATAGTAACGGCGTAATCGAGGACGCTAACGCCGATACTGTTCTGCACGAGGGCGATGTGGTCGCGGTTGTTGGTCCACGCGACGTACTCGTGAGCGTTATAGCGCAAGGTGCGAGGTTAGCCGCAGTGTCGGGTGGTCGCGATATGAGTGTGAACAGGGAAGGTGCGTTAGAGGTTAACGATCCCGAATTGCTAAGCGTTCAGGTCGAGGGCGTCGACATTTACGTAACCAACAAGGAGGTGGATGGCCACACACTTGCAGAACTTGCCGGTCAACCCGCTGCTCGCGGAGTTTTCCTGCGGAAAATTACCAGGGGTGCGGTGGCGACTTCTATTCCAATCCTGCCCAATACCAAGATCTTCCGCGGGGACATAGTGAACCTGGTCGGCCGCACCCAGGACATAGGAACAGCGACCAAAATGTTGGGTGTGCCAGATCGTCCCACCGACATTGCGGATGTCGCCTTCATCGGTACTGGGATCACCATTGGTGCGCTAATTGGTGCTCTCGTATGGAAAATAGCCGGAGTTCCCCTCACTCTTTCAACTGCCGGTGGTGCACTGATATCGGGATTGGTGTGTGGGTGGTTACGTTCGGTACGACCTACCTTCGGCCGAATTCCGACCTCAACGGTATGGTTCATGAACTCGGTCGGCCTCAACATTTTCATCGCAGTTATCGGCATCTCCGCTGGCCCGGGCTTCGTGAAAGGTCTAAGAACACTGGGTGTCAGCCTGTTCTTGTGGGGAGCGGTCGCAACGACGATTCCACTTATCTTAGGTATGTACGTCGGCAAATACCTTTTCCGCTTCCACGACGCACTCTTGCTCGGCATCATTTCGGGAGCGCGCACGACCACAGCTTCGCTTGGTCTCGTTTGCGATCGTGCGCAAAGCCAGATCCCGGCACTCGGTTATACCGTAACGTACGCTGTAGGTAATACTCTGCTGACAATCTGGGGAATGGTGTTAATTATCATTTTATCGCGCGGCGGAGGAGCATAGTCATCGAGTCTGGCTGTTTATAGGTAAGAGCTGTTATCTCAAAGGGTTACTCTAAAGCGGAGTTCTGTGGTGCCTTGCTCTTCCTCTCTGGCACGGTGAGCACTGACGCTAGCTTATCCTTATTATGTGTGTTCGACATTATGTGTGTTCGACCCGACTCGTAGCGCTCATCACAGAGTGGGACTTGCTAGACCCCACTGGTAATGGAGCGCAAAGAACTGTAAGGGGAGCCGGTTAGCCCGCCCGGGCTATTAAGTGGGGAAGTGTTAGTGGCAAAAAGATCAAACGGAACCGACAACCATCGCCTCAAACGTAAGGAATACGAGGAAGAACTTCGCACGCTGCAAGCCGAACTCTGCAGGCTGCAGGACTGGGTGAAGTACAAGGGCTTGCGTGTGATCGTGGTGTTTGAGGGACGCGACGCTGCCGGGAAAGGTGGCACCATCCGCGCAATTACCGAACGTGTGAGTCCCCGGGTTTTTCGAGTGGTGGCGCTCCCCGCTCCCTCTGATCGCGAAAAGTCCCAGCTCCATATGCAACGCTATATGCAGTACTTTCCAGCGGCTGGCGAGATCGTGATCTTCGATCGGAGTTGGTACAACCGTGCCGGGGTCGAGTACGTAATGGGATTTTGTACCGAGGAGCAGCATGAGAGATTCCTGGAGCTGTGCCCCTTAGTGGAAAAATATATCCAGGATGGAGGGATCATCCTCATTAAGTACTGGCTGGAGGTAGGAAAAAAGGAGCAGCAGCACAGGTTCGAGGCGCGCATCAAAGATCCGCTTCGGCAATGGAAACTAAGCCCAATGGATTTGGAGTCATATCGCCGTTGGTATGAGTACTCCCGAGCACGGGACGCAATGCTGAAAGCCACCGACAGCAAACATGCTCCTTGGTACATCATTCGCTCCGACGACAAGAAAAAGGCTCGGCTCAACTGCATCGCACATCTTCTCAGCCTGATTCCCTACAAAAAGACTCCGCGGGTGAAAGTGAATTTGCCGAAGCGATCCAACCAGGGAACTTACGACGATGAGTTGAAAAGCAGACACTTCGTTCCCGAGAGGTACTAATGCCCGTAGCCTCAAGCCGAGTAGTTATTTGGACGCAGTACCTTTCGGTGGAAATTGCTTGAGTAACTTGCTGACTGCTTTACCTGCTAACTCCAGAGACTTCTGCTTTTGCTCGATGTCCAGCTTCTGACTGACGGTACCAGACCAGATCACTCGGTTCGTGGCCCGATCCACAAATTGCAATTCCAGTGTGCCATCGGGCACGGCGGGCATCAATTCTCCTGATCCTTGCGCCCCAGTCCACACGGTTGCATCAATAGCCGGAGGTGGGCCGGCGAAAGTAGATACCAGGGGTGCTCCGCCGGCTACGACCGTGGCAAAACCAACTCCGCCGTCAGGAATTAAGAGTAGATCACCATCTTTTTCAATTCGCTGCAGACCCTTGGATGCAAGGTCCTCGTCAATAGAACTCACGATCATGGCGAAAAGCCGTGGGCGTGTCACCGGCATCGCCGGTTCGGCCCAGGCGTAGGTCCGGTATTTTGAAAAATCGGCGCTACGGTCGTATCCGACTTGGACCTTCTGGGCGAAGCTGGTGGACATCAATGCCAAGGCGCAGAGCAAAATCCACAGCTTACTTTTTTCCCTTCTCATCGATTTCTGGGGTCCGCCAGCCGAGAGCGGGCATATCAGGCTGACGTTCACGATACAGAAAGACCGAGACATGGACACACTGTCATCAATGACAGGGCTGACTCGTGCCCTCGGCAATCCTCGAGCCTCTCAGTTGATAGCCCCTGTCAAGACTGACAGTTCGTAAGAAAACATTGCGAGAATAGGATCACATTGGCTGCTCCAGGCCGCGAGTGGCAGGGATGATTCTGCTCGCCATCTGGCCAGGCCCAAACTTCGGTAAAAACGGAGAACAGATATGAAGCCTACGACGTTACTGTCATTGGTGTTGCTGCTGCTTGGAGCTGGCATGGCTCTCGGTCAGGACGTCCGCTACAACTTTGACAAGGACACCGACTTTTCAAAATTTAAAACATACAAGTGGGTGCCGATTAAAGACGCGGGGCAGGTGAACGATCTTACGGATAAGCAGATCAAGAGCACGATCGATGCTGAGTTGGCTAAGAAGGGGCTGACCAAGGTAGAGACCGACAATGCAGACCTTTTCATCGGCTATCAAGCTGCTGTAGGCCAAGAGAAGCAATTCACGTCTTACAGTAGCGACTGGGGCTACGGCCCCGGATGGTACCGAGGGGGCTGGTACGGTGGTTATCCCGGAGGAGGCACGACCACAGGACAAACCTCTACAATCTACACTGGGCAGCTGGCACTGGATATGTACGATTCGGCTAATAAAGACTTGGTGTGGCGAGGGGTGGCAAGCAAGACGATCGATACGAACGCTAAACCAGATAAACAACAAAAGAATCTTGCCAAAGCCGTCACAAAGCTGCTCAAGAACTATCCGCCGGTCGCGAAGCAGTAGAGTCTCCAGGTCGACCCCCGGACTCAGTTGATCATACGTGCATTGCTATCGCTCACGTAGCAAGAGTTGATGCCGATAGTGCGATCGATGCGTTCGTCACACCACGGCAAACTTGATTACTGAGGAAGGTTTGCCTCCGCAGAATTACGGTGATGGCCGTTAACAGCTGCTGGCTGGCGTCGATTTTGTGGACGTACGCCAACGCGCCTGCCTCAAAGGCGGCGCTCACGACAGTTGCGTCTTGGTGTTGTGACAAGAACAGTATTTTCACACCTGGCGAATCTCGCAAGATGCGAATGGCTGCGGCTATACCACTGAGTTTTGGCAGCCCTAGATCGAGAACGACCACATCGGGCTTCAATTCGTATGCTTTCTCGACAGCCTCAATTCCGTCCGCCGCCTCAGCAATCACTTGCAATTGTGCATCTTTCGAGATAATCGAGCAGGTCTTCCTTCGCCACTCCTTGAAATCATCAACAACCATAACTCGGGCTGCTACCACTGGTCTTCTCCTGTGTTGGAAAATTATAGAAAGGCTGGGGTATACGAGGCAGTGTGCCTTTGAATCTGGTCCGCGGCTATACAGTAGAACCTGTAGTTCCTGTGGAAAACGTGTGAGTCTTGATCATCGTCCACGTTGCCAGTTTTCATTCAGGTAATATGATTCCTACACCTCCGGACCAAACCAGCGCTGTGATGAATCGCCCTTGGCATTCTGGCCGTACTCTAATCGATCCCCGATCGACGGTGGAAACATTTGCCCTTGCTTGCCTTGTCGCTGGCGGTTGTTTCGCAGCAGCCAGGGTCGGGGGCGAATTTGTTTTGCGCCCGCTGACCGTCTGGCCGCTTTGGCCGGGTTGTGCGTTTCTTGCTGCTACCTTGTTAATGAGCGCACGACGGATCTGGCCGATGTTGCTCACGGCAGGACTTGCCGGCTTTGTAATTTACGATCTGCCTTCTGGCCTGCCAGTTCGCGCCATTGCCTTGCTGCTTATTAGCGATGCGATTGAAGTTCTCGTCGTGGCTTTTGGGGTGAGATACTTTCTCGGCGACGTGACTCGCCTCGATAGCGTCGCATCACTTGCGAAGTACTGCTTATTTGCTCTGATTCTGGGACCCCTCTCTGCGGCTTTCCTGGGCGCTACCGCTCTTGGGGGCACGTACTGGGTTGCCTGGAGAATCAGTTTGCTCACCGAAGCGCTGGCATTGCTTACTATTACACCCGCGATTCTGTGTTGGGTCAACGTGCTACTCGAATGGCCAAGAAGCAGACGTCCTGCTCGCTACATAGAGGTAGGTGCACTACTCGTCGGTCTGGTGGTTCTGGGATATTTTAGCCTCGTCGGACCGAGCGGGAGCAGCAGTCCAGCAGTTCTCTATGGCTTAGTACCATTTCTATTGTGGTCTGCCTTGCGTTTCGGAATCATAGGAACCAGCAGTTCGATGATTATCGTCGCTTTTCTGTCGATGTGGGGAGTCGTCCACGAACGGGGCCCTTTTACCGGCAGAGCAGAACTGGAGGATGTGTGGTCATTGCAACTGTTTCTGCTACTTGCCGCCACCTCCTTTATGGTTCTTGCTGCTGTCGCCGAGGACAGAAGACAAGCGGTTCGGAAACTGCAGGAAAGCGAAAAGCGTTTTCGGCTAGCTGCCAATACAGCCCCGGTTCTGATCTGGATGTCAGACACGGACGCGCGCTGTGATTACTTCAACAAGTCGTGGCTAAACTTCACTGGTCGATCCATTGAGGAAGAATTGGGAAACGGCTGGACCGACGGTGTGCACCCTGACGATGTGCAAGAATGTGTAAATATCTATATGCGATCATTTGAGCGGCGAAGCAAATTCAAGATGGAATATCGGCTACGCCGCCACGATGGAGTCTATCGATGGATCGTCGACATTGGAGTGCCAAGGTTCAATGAAGACGGTTCCTTTGCAGGCTACATCGGAGTAGGCATCGATATTACGGAACGAAAAGCGGCGGAAGAGGTGCTCTCAGGTGTGAGCCGCAGACTGATTCAGGCTCAAGAGCAAGAGCGTCGGCGAATCGCAAGAGATCTTCATGATGACATTGCTCAAAGGCTTGCCTTGTATGCAATTCAGCTCGAAGAACTTCGGAATGCGTGTCCCGAAAGTATGCTTGAACTCAGCAGCCATATGGGCGACCTGCAGAAGCAGATAGTGGAGCTTTCTATGAGTGTTCAAGCAATGTCGCATGAGTTGCACTCTTCGAAATTGGAATACTTGGGTTTAGCCACGACAATGAAAAGCTTCTGTATAGAATTCGCCGAACTGAAAAAAGTGCAAATTTACTTTCAGAGCCACAACGTTCCGAGTCCTTTAACTCCAGAAATTGCTCTTTCGTTGTTTCGAGTTCTTCAGGAATCCTTGCACAATGCTAGTAAGCACAGCGGAGCCAAAGAGTTTTACGTACATCTGTGGGGAACTTCAGCAGCACTTCATCTTAAGGTCAAAGATCTGGGCGTGGGTTTTGATCTGGCAGATGCTAGCAAAAGTGCCGGCCTCGGTCTGACGAGCATGCGCGAGCGCTTGCGGTTGCTAAACGGAGACCTGTTAATCGACTCCAAGCCGAATATCGGCACTACTATCCATGCTCGGGTTCCTCTCACCGCAATCGCCGATTCCGCCTTGGCTGCAGGCTAGCTATCATTTCGGCGCATCTCTCTCTGCCCATTAGACGAACTCGGTAATTTCCCACAGCTATACCGGCGCTTCTAAAACGTTGTTCGCGATTAAGAGCGAAACTGTCATTTGTATCAGTGTCCGGCTGATTCCCTATCTCATAGCATTTCTTAAACTCTCCTGGAGAAGATTATGGAGTCCTGCAAGAAACCCACAATTGCCTACACGGAAACAAAAGAGCAGAGGCGTCTCAATGACGCACGCCAGCACGGAATTCCGTGGAAGAAATGGGGTCCGTATCTCAGCGAAAGACAGTGGGGTACAGTTCGTGAAGACTACAGCCAGGATGGGGATGCATGGAATTATTTCACTCACGATCAGGCCCGTTCGAGAGCTTATCGCTGGGGTGAAGATGGTCTGGCAGGAATATCCGACGACAAACAGCAACTATGCTTCGCCATTGCTTTATGGAACGGACGAGACCCGATCCTCAAAGAGCGTCTGTTCGGCCTGACCAACAGCGAAGGCAACCACGGCGAAGACGTAAAAGAATATTACTTTTACCTTGACAGTACTCCCACTCATTCTTACATGAAATACCTGTATAAGTACCCGCAGGGAGAGTTCCCTTATTACGACCTCGTCGAAACTAATCGACATCGATCTCGCCAAGACTTCGAGTATGAACTGCTCGACACCGGAATTTTTGACAATGACCGATACTTTGATGTGTTCGTCGAATACGCTAAAGCGGATCCGGAAGACATTCTCATCCGTATTTCAGCATGCAATCGCGGTCCGGACACAGCAGAACTTTATGTGCTACCAACGATTTGGTTTCGCAATACGTGGTCCTGGAGCGATACAAAGAAGCCTACTCTATACAAGAATCACGACGGTAACATAACAGCTTCGCACGCGGAACTGGGCGAACGAACCCTTCAGTGCGAGGGCGAGCCAGAACTGCTGTTTACCGAAAACGAGACGAATGCCCGTCGTCTCTGGGGGAAATCCAATGCTTCGCAATACGTAAAGGATGCATTTCACGATTACGTAACCTCAAGGAAAGATGATGTCACCAATCCCTCTCAGAGAGGCACGAAGGCTGCCGCACTTTACGAACTGGAGGTGCCCGCTGGGGAAAGTAAGGTCATTCGCTTGCGTCTAAAGCCGAAATCAGATGGCGAGTCGCTCGAGATGTTTGACCAGGTATTCTCGACTCGTCAAACTGAAGCGGATGAATTCTATGATCGAATCACTCCTCCTTCCCTCACCGAAGACGAACGCCGTGTGCACCGTCAAGCTTTGGCAGGAATGCTTTGGAGCAAGCAATACTATTTCTTCGACCTTGATCGCTGGCTCTCCGAACATGAAGCTCATCCTCTTCTAGGTACCACTCACCGCAATATCAGGAACACCGAGTGGTTCCACATGCTTAACAGTGACATTATCTCGATGCCGGATAAATGGGAGTATCCGTGGTATGCTGCGTGGGATCTGGCCTTCCACACACTCGCCCTCGCGCTGGTCGATTTCGACTTTGCCAAAGATCAGCTCCTGCTAATGCTGCGCAATCTTTATTCACATCCAAACGGCCAGATTCCCGCTTACGAGTGGAATTTTAGCGATGTGAACCCGCCTGTACATGCATGGGCAACCCTGTTCCTGTACAACATCGAGAACGAGTTGGGCAGAGCCGATTTGCGATTCTTGGAGCGTTCCTTCCAAGGTCTGATGATGAATTTTAATTGGTGGGTCAATCGCAAGGACCCTCATGGTAGAAACGTTTTTGCGGGCGGATTTCTTGGCTTGGACAATATTGGAGTGTTTGATCGGAGCGCCGATCTTCCCACAGGAGGTCACCTCGACCAAGCTGACGGCACAGCATGGATGGCTTTTTACTGCCAG
>Ga0335081_10010880_pt1 | contig 14713 bp, 15 predicted proteins | sample Lox_Sample_35_FD_206713 | JGI IMG/M metagenome (GOLD analysis project Ga0335081, IMG submission 206713) | Soil microbial communities from Loxahatchee National Wildlife Refuge, Florida, United States - Lox_Sample_3.5 | ecosystem: Environmental > Terrestrial > Soil > Wetlands | place: USA... | reverse complement strand
TGACGGGAACCACGCCGAAATCCACTTCGTTGGTGAGCGTGCCATTGATGCTCGCCTGGACATGGGTCACGGTTTTTCCGGCGACCTCGAAGGGAACCACCAGCGCGACGACTCCGCTCTCCACGTAGATCAGCGGCGCGGGAGTGCTGTCGAACAGAACTTCGGTGCCGGCGATGTTGGTGGGAAACGCGGTGGAACTGGAGGTGAAGGTGGGCGTGGTGAGGGTTGCCGGACCTAGCGAGCTTCCGTACATCACGATGATTTCTCCGGGCGCGACACTTTGGCTTCCGGCGAAGTTGGCGACGTTTTGCATGCCTTCACGGCTGATCTGTCCGGGGAGGTAATGAAACACCGCGACGTCGCCCGCGTCGGCGAGGTACATCGAGCCGTCCGGCGCAAACCACATCTGGTAAGGAGCGCCGAGGACAACACCGGTGGCGATCTGACCGTTCCCAAACGCATATTCATTTCCTCCGCCGATGGCGGTGTGGATGACGCCATCGGTGGTAACCTTGCGGACGCGATCTTTGGTCGAGATGTAGACATTACCGCTTGCATCCGCCGCAAGCGATGTGGCATCGCTCAGAGTTGCAGCCGTGGCGGGGCCGCCGTCGCCGCTGTTCCCGACCAGCTGCGACATTCCGGCGAAGGCATGAATGTTGCCGTCCGGGGTAATTTTCCGCACGCGATAGGAGCCGTCATCGGCGGTGTAGATGTTGTCTTCTGAATCGATAGCCACGCCCCATAGATATTGAAATCTCGCCTCGATCGCGGGTCCGCCGTCCCCGCTATCTGTTGAGGGATAAACATCCGTTTGCCCGGTCACACCGGCGATGGTGCTGATGGTTCCTCCGGAAACCATGCGCAGGCGGTGATTGTCCACATCGCAGATGTACAGGTTGCCTTTGGAATCGAAGGCGATGCCGCGCGGCGTGGCGAGCTGAGCCTGGTTGGCGGGCTGGCCGTCGCCATTGTAGCCGAGCGTTCCGGTGCCCGCGACGGTGCTGATGATTCCCTGTGTGTTGATCATGCGCACGCGCTCATTGCGAGAGTCGGAAACATAGAGGTTGCCCTGTTGGTCCAGCGCGAGCGCAAAAGGCGCGTATAACTGGGCCTGCACGGCGGGAATTCCATCGCCGTTGTAGCCGGGCACCCCGGTTCCGGCGATGGTGGTGATGGTCCCGTCGGGTGCGATCTTGCGGATCGTGTCGTTGTTGTTGTCAGCCACGTAGAACGTGCCGCGCCCGTCGGAGACAATGCCGCTGTCGGCCAGGAAATAGGCCGAGGTGGCCATCCCGCCGTCGCCCATGGGAACATTCGCTCCCACGCCCGCGATGGTGGTGATGATTCCGTTCGACACTTTGCGGATGCGGCGGCCGGAGGTTTCGGCGAAATAGACGTTGCCGGAGTTGTCCGCGGCGATGCCCTGCGGCGACGCGATTTGTGCCCCTGCCGCGGAAATATTGTCACCGTTGTACCCGGCCGTGCCCGTGCCTGCAATGGTCGTCATAATGCCGCCCGCGACCATCCGGACCCGCTGATTCAGTTGGTCGGTGATGTACAAATTATTCGGTGGTCCGAAGGCGACGTACGCCGGCAAATTGAGAGCCTCCTGCGTGGCCTGATGGCTGTCGCCGTTGTATCCGCAGGTGTTGTCGCCGGCGAATAGAGAAAGATACTGCGCGGTGTTGATCTGATACACGCCGCACCCCCCCGACGGATCCGCCAGATAAAGATTGCCAGAGGAATCGAACGTCAGCCCCTCAGGGGTCTCCAGAACGGAATCGAGCGCAGGCCCGGTGACCTCGACGCCGTGATAGCCGTACTCGCCGGCGATCCGGCTGATGATACCGGCGGTGTTTACTTCGCGGATGCTCTTGGAGCCCGGACCGCCATCGGCGATGTAGATGTTCCCGGACGAATCGGACGCCAGACCGTCGGGTGCGGCGAATCCCGCAGCGGTGGCTGGTCCGCCGTCCCCGGTTCCAGGAAAGGCCGTGGGAGTGCCGGCGAACGTATGGATGATCCCCTTGGTGTCCACCATTCGAATGACGGCCCAGTAGTTATCCGTGATGTAGACGTTTCCCGAGGGGTCGACGGTCAGGGCTTGGGGGTTGTCAAAGCCCGCCTGGGTCGCCGGACCGCCATCACCCGTGTAAGTGGTATCGCCGGAGCCCGCGAAAAGGGTAATTTTGCCGTCGGGCGTGATCTTGAAGACCTGCTGGAAATAGAGGTCGGAAAAGTAAATGTTGCCGGCTTTATCGGCAGCGATGGCATAGGGTGCGATCAACGCGGCGGAGGTCGCCGGCCCGCCATTGCCGGTGAAGGTGAAAACCGATCCGCCCGCGAAAGTTTCCAGCACCGGCGTGGGTTGCGCAAACGCAGCCGACGCCCCCACAATCAGCATCAACAAACGCATGGATTACATCATGACAGGTTACACCTGATTTTCAGAACTGAAAATAAACGAAGGGGATCTGCTTGTCGATGACGCCGAACAGCTCCACCATCAGCATGGTCGCGATCATCACGGCGATGAAGGCGATGGCGGGCCCGCGCGCCAGGCGATTGAAAAAATCCCAGCGCTCCTCGACGATCGCCACCATCACGGAAAATACAGCCAGCCAGATCAGCCAGACGGGCACCGCCAGGTTGGGCATGTGGTGCGCGAAGGAGAACATCTGGGAGATGATGTAGCGGCTGTGCGTGAAATCGGAGGCGCGGAAGAAAACCCATCCGATGGTCACCAGCACGGTGGTCAGCGCCGCGCGGAACGGGTACAACCACATGGGAGGCTTGTCCTCGAACATTTTCCGGCCCAGCATCCTTTCGATCGCCAGCAGTGCGCCGTGATATCCGCCCCACGCGACGAAGTTCCAGCTCGCACCGTGCCACAATCCGCCCAGCAGCATGGTGAGCATGAGGTTGCGATACGTGTTGAGCGTGCCGTGGCGATTTCCGCCCAGCGGAATGTAGAGATAATCGCGCAGCCAGCGCGACAGCGTCATGTGCCAGCGATGCCAGAAATCGGTGATCGAAAAGGCGAGGTACGGGCGCGCGAAATTCTGCGGGAAATGGAATCCGAGCAGCAGCGCCATCCCGATGGCCATGTCGGAGTAACCGGAAAAATCGAAAAAGATCTGGAGCGAGAACGCGCCTACGCCTTTCCATGCCGCGAGCGCGCCTGCGTGCGCGGCGGGATTGCTGAAGTAGGAATCGGCGACGAGCGCGAACTGGTCGGCGAAGGCGAGCTTTTTCGCCAGGCCTACGCCAATCAGCATGACGCCGCGCAGAACCTCCTCGCCCACCGGACGCTTCCAGTTGTACAGATCGCCGAAAAATTCGCGCGCCCGAACAATGGGTCCGGCGACGAGCTGCGGGAAAAACGCGATGAACAGCGCGTAATCGAGCGGATTGCGAATCGGCTTCTGCTGGCCGCGGTACACGTCGATGATGTACGACATGCTCTGGAACGTGTGAAAGCTGATGCCCAGCGGCAGAATGATCGCGAGCGCGAAGGAATGCGGCGGGCGCTGAAGCAGCAGCGCGATGTTGTCGGCCAGAAAATTGTAGTATTTGAAAAATCCCAGGAAGCTGAGGTTGCCGGAAAGGCCCAGGATCAGAAACAGCTTGCGGCGATGGCCTTCGCTGCGGGCGATCCACAGCGCCGCGGTGTAATCGATCGCGGTGAGCGTGAGCAGCAGCACGATGAATTTCGCGTTCCAGCTCATGTAGAAGAAATAACTGGCCGCGAGCAGGATCGGCCGGCGCGCCACGCGCGGCGCGGCGTAGTAGAGCGCCAGGACCACGGCCAGAAATTCGAAGAACGGAATCGTGCTGAAGAGCATTACTTCGAGAGCAGCTCCTGCACGTGTTTTCCGAGCATCTTTGAGAACTCGGCCTCGCCAGCGCCGTTCAGGTGCATGGGATCCTGGAACAGCTCGGGACGTTCGAGCGAATCGAAGTAGTGTTCATCGTCCAGAATCACGCCGGGCTTGCGGGCGAGCTCGCGAACCGAGCTGTGTTCGTTGCGGGGAGGCGCATCCGGCGGCGGATACGGACCGCGGGGCAGACGGAAGATGATGATGCGGGTGCGCGTGCCGCGGTACAGATCGTAAATGCGGTTGAACCAGTACGACAGGTACGCGGTGCGCCGGCCGGTGGCTGGAGCGGGCGGCGGAAACAACCGGTCCGTGAAAAGTTTGGCTTCGTCGGGGCGATGATCGGGAGGCACCAGAATCGTGTGCGCCTTCCAGTCGATCTCATCGCCGCTCACGTTGTAGCTGGGGCCCTCATAGTCGTAGACCCAGCCGAAAGAGTCGCGCTGCACCTGATGCACATAGTCGAGACGCTTCTTGCGATCCGCGAGAAAATCCTGAAAATCGGCGCGGTACACCGACCCCTTGAGCAGAATGCCGAGCGCGGCTTTGGCTTTGAGCGAGGGCGAGACGTAGGAGCCGGCGAACTCCGGAATGTCGCTCCAGCGCAGTTGCGCGATGACGTAGTGCAGATCGGTTTCGCGATCGGCGTTGATCTCCCAACCCTCCACGTCGTCGTAGTTTTCCACCGGAATCAGCACGGCGGTGTATTGCGTACGCGTCGGATCGATATCGCGGAACATGTAATACCAGTCGCGCGGCGTGCTTCCGGGCACCGCGATGGTGCAGAAGGTGTAATCGATGCCGGGGTGCGCGTTCACGAAGCGCGGAAAGAATCCCATGCGCGAATCGCCGATGGCCAGCACCTGCTTGCCGCCGATCTTCAGACGATGATGCTCGTTGTAGAGAAACTCATTGACCTGGCCGGTGGAGGAATCCGGGTTGACGATCTTCGCGTACCAGCCGGCATTGAAAATCAGGTTTTCGACCCCAACATAGCCGAACGCGGTGGTGAGAAGAATGAGCGCTGTGCGCATGAGCCGCTTCTCAACAGTGTAATGGCGGGGAGTCGGGCGTGGGGAGTGGGTTATGATAGGCCGCATGACTCACAAATTCACGACCTGGGACGCGGTGCCGCTCGAAAAGATGAGCGAGCTGATCTCGCGCAAGTACGTCGCCGGCGACAAGGCCATGCTGGCGCACATCTACTTGAAGAAGGACGCCGTGGTGCCGGAGCATTTCCACGAAAGCGAGCAGATCACCTTCATCCTCGAAGGCGCGCTGAAGTTCGACATCGAAGGGCGCGAGGTGATCGTGCGCAAGGGCGAGGTGCTGGTGATTCCCTCAAATGTTCCGCATCGGGCCGTGGCGCTTGAAGACACCGTCGATATCGACGTGTTTTCGCCTCTGCGCATGGACTGGATCAACAAGGACGACTCCTATCTTCGCCGCGGCGAGCGCGAGAAGGCCTGAAGATGGACCTCGGGCTGAAGGATAAAGTCGCGCTGGTCGCGGCTTCGAGCCAGGGATTGGGGAAAGCGGTCGCGATCGGCCTCGCGCGCGAGGGCGCGAAGCTGGCCTTGTGCGCGCGCAACGGCGACGTGCTGAACGCGGCCGCGCAGCAGATCGCGAAGGAAACCGGCGCTGAGGTGATCACGAAGACTGTGGACGTGACACGCGAAGAGGAGGTGCGCCATTTTGTAGACCATGCCGTGGCGATGCTCGGGCGCATCGACATTTGCGTGACCAATGCCGGCGGTCCGCCCGCAAAGCCCTTCGATGCGACCACTACGGAAGAATGGCGGCGCGCAGTGGATTTGAACTTCATGAGCACGCTGTTCTTCGCGCAGGCCGTGCTGCCGCGCATGCGTGCGCAGAAATGGGGCCGGTTCATCGCCATCACGTCGCTGACCGTGAAGCAGCCGGTCGACGGGCTGATTCTTTCGAATTCCGTGCGCGCGGCTGTGGCGGGACTGGTCAAGAGCCTGGCCAACGAGTACGGAGCGCACAATGTCCTGGTGAACAACGTGTGTCCGGGCTACACGGCCACGGACCGGCTGGTGGAGCTTTCCTCGACGCTGGCGAAATCGGCGGGCGTCGCGCCGGCGGAGATCGAAAAACGCTGGACGGCGCAGATTCCGCTGGGCCGCCTCGCCGACCCGAAGGAGTTCGCCGACGCGGTCGTCTTCCTGTGCTCCGAGCGCGCCAGCTATATCACCGGTCAATCGATCGCGATCGACGGAGGCTTCGCCAAGGGGCTTTTGTAGATAGCCGCGAATGAACGCGAATAAACGCGAATCTTATTCGTGTTCATTCGCGTGCATTCGCGGCCAATCCGTTTTTGTACCATGTCCATATGCCATTTTCGCTAAAGGGAAAAGCCGCGCTGGTCACTGGCTCGGGCCGGGGAATCGGGCGGGCGATCGCGATGCAGCTTGCCGAGTACGGCGCGTCGGTGATGCTGAACGATATCGATCGCGAGCCGCTGATGGAGGCCGGCGCGCTGATCGATAAGGCCGGCGGCGCGGTCAAAGCGTTCCCCGGCGACATTACCAATCCCGAGTTCCCGCAAAAGCTGGTGGACGCGACCGTCAACGGCTTCGGATCCATCGACATCATCGTGAACAACGCCGGCTACACCTGGGATAACGTGATCCAGAAGATGAGCGACGACCAGTTCCAGGCCATGCTCGATATTCACGTGGTGGCGCCGTTCCGCATCCTGCGCGCGGCGTCGGGATACATTCGCGAGACGGCCAAGCGCGAGATCGCCGAGGGTAAGCGCGTGATGCGCAAGGTGGTGAACATCACTTCGGTTTCGGGCGTCGACGGCATTGCGGGCCAGGCGGGCTACGGGTCGGGCAAGGCGGCGATCAACGGGCTGACCAAGGTGATGGCCAAGGAGTGGGGACGCTACAATGTGAACGTGAATTCGGTCGGGTTCGGGTTCATCGAGACGCGGCTGGTGCAGCCGCTGGGCGAGAACACGACCATCCAGATGAAAGGCCGAAGCATCAAAGTCGGCGTCCAGCAGGCCGCGCGCGACGCCGTCGCCACTCACTGCCCGCTGGGCCGAGCGGGAACTCCCGAAGAAGCCGCTGGCGCGGTCCTGTTTTTCTGCTCGCCCCTCTCTGATTACGTAAGCGGAGAGATTCTGATCGTGAGCGGAGGGGCGAGGTCGTGAAATTTTTTTATCTGTGCGCATTGGCATGCATCTGTGGCTCGATGGGCCTGCTGGCGCAGGATAAGAAGCCCGATCCTTTGCCGGACGGTCCCGGGAAGAAGGAACTGCTCAAGATCTGCGTCGATTGCCACGGACCGGAGCAGATCATTGCCAAGAAGCGTACTAAGGACGAATGGGACGATGTGATTTCCCAGATGGTCCAGATGGGCGCGACGGGCAAAGACGAGGAGATGGACGCGATCGTCGCGTATCTCACAAAAAACTTCGGCAAACCATAGCGCGATTGCGCCATCCAGCCCACCAAAATGAGCGTGCATTGCGCGTTCTCGAGCAGGGGGCGCGCGAGGGGAGTTGATTCGGTGCGGCTTCCGGCTCTCACCGCGCGGAACTTCGTTTGCACGTTATTTTATTCCGATCAGGAGGTGACTATAGACCCCGAACGGATGGGAAGCGACGCAGCCTCAAGCGCTTCGGTCGTTGGATTGCCACGGCCGGAAGGAAAGCACGTAAGGCATTCGTGCGGCGCCCGATGGCGCAAATTGATGGCGCGGGCAGTGCTTGTAGACTGAATCGCTGGCCGCTGCCTCGCTTCCCAATGATCAGGCGCCGGGAGGCGAACATGGCGATGTTTCGCGCGTGCTGCTGTGCCTGGGTGTTTGCCTGGGCGTTCTCGGGAGCCGTTTTCGCGCAGAATCTGCTGCACCAGCCCCCTGAAACCACCCGCATCATTCCCTCGATTGAAGGATCCGATCTGTATAAAACCTATTGCGCGACCTGTCACGGTGTCGACGGGAAGGGCGGAGGTCCCATGGCCCAGGCGTTGACCGCGCACGTTCCTGACTTGACGCGTATCGCACGCCGCAATCACGGAAAATTTCCACTGGAGCAGATCGAGCGCTACATTTCCGGTGAAGAAAGCGTAACGCCCGCCCACGGCTCGCGCGAGATGCCCATCTGGGGTCCCGTGTTTTCGCAGATCGAGTTCGATCTGGACTTGGGCCGCGTGCGCATTCACAATTTGGCGAAGTATCTGGAGACGATCCAGCGATAGCCGCGTTTTTTGGGCCGGAGAGCGATTACAATCGAGTGATGCGAAGACTCGGATTGTGCTTGCTCGCCGGCGTCGCGCTCGCGCAGGCGCCCTCCAATTTTCAGCCCGTCGGGACGACCAGCCAATTGATGATCGACATCATTTACCCGGCCTCCGACGCGCTGTTCTACATCGAGCGCGATCCGCCCAAGAACGATCACGATTGGAACGTGATCCGCGGGCAGGCGCTGATGGTGGCCGAATCCGGAAACCTGCTGCTGATGGACGGGCGCGCGCGCGATCAGGATCGCTGGGTGAAAGACACCAAGCTGATGATCGACGCCGGAGCGGCGGCGTTCAAGGCGGCGCAGAAAAAGGATATGCAGGGGATTCTGGCGCTCAGCGACCAGTTGAGCGGCTCCTGCATCAAATGTCACCGCGATTATCGTCCCAACTACGGGAAGTGAGTCGCTATAATGCGGAGCAGTGACGCTGGAACGGTCCGCGCCGGCGCTGAAACGTTACGCAATCGCGATTGTTGCAGGACTCGCGGCAGCTCTCGTTGCGTTTCTTTTGCGGCCTTACCTGAGTGGCCAGACTCCGTTGACGCCGTTCACCATCGCGGTGATCGTTTCGGCGGCTTACGGCGGGCTGGGACCGGGGCTGGTGACCACCGTCTTCTGCGCGGCGACCATCTTCGCGCTGTTTTCAGGGCCGCTATTCAGCCCGCTGTTCCACGGTCCGCGGCCGCCTTTTTTCCTGGTTTCAGGGGTGGTGATCAGCCTCATCGTAGAGCGGTTCCGGCGGCAACAGGCGCGCGTGGAGCAGGCTAATCGCGAGCTTTCGCGACGCTCGGAGGCGCTGGCCAAATCGAATGAGGAACTGGAGCGCTTCGCTTACGCGCTGTCGCACGATCTGCAAACGCCGCTGCGGACCATCAGCGCGTTTACCGACAGGCTGGCGTCGAACCTGGGACCGAGCGCAGACCCCGACTCGTTGACCGCGCTGCGATTCATCGGGGAGGGCGTCGCCAGCATGCAGGCGATGATCCGCGGACTGTTGGAATACGCCACGGCTTCCCAGAGCGCGCCGGGCACGGCGCGGACCGACGTCAACGCGGTGCTCGACACGGTGCTCCAGGATCTGCGCAGCCAGATCGAGGAGAGCGGCGCGTCGGTCACCAGCGACGCGCTGCCCGCAGTGTCCGCGGATGAGACGCAACTCCGCCAGGTGCTGCAAAACCTGATCTCGAACGCGGTCAAGTATCGCGGAGAGCAGCGTCCGGAGATCCACGTGGGCGCGAAATCGGGCGGCGGGGAGTGGATTTTCTGGGTGCGCGATAACGGCATCGGGATCGACATGCAACACGCCACGCGGATTTTCGGATTATTCGAACGGCTGAGTAAGAAGCCGGAAGGAACCGGCATCGGGCTGGCGGTGAGCCGGGCGATTGTCGAGCGTTACGGCGGGCGGATTTGGGTCGAGTCGGAACCCGGTAAGGGTGCGACGTTCTATTTCACCTTGCCGGCAGAAGCGGCGCATGCGAAGGCTCAGGCGGGCGTGTAGGACGTAATCGCGCATTGCGCGGCTCCGCGCCGGGTGCTATAAGCAGACATGCGTAAACTACTTTTCGCGCTCCTGCTTGCGGCGCTGACGCTCTCCGCGCAAAGCCGGCCGCGCATCCGCGCGGTCACGGTATTCATCGACATCGACCGCGACAATTATGTGCAGCGCGTGACCCAGGCGCAGGAGTTCCTCGCGGCGGCGAAGACGGCCTTCAACAGCGCCGGTTTCGCGGGCGCCGGAGGACGCATCACCACGCAGCCGTTTCCGGAGTGGACCCGGGGAATGAGCCACGCAGACGCGATCGCGCTGGTCCGCAATCTGCGCGAGGCCGCCTCGAAGGGGCGCAGCGCGCTCAATATCGGTCCGGCGATGATGAACGACAACGACGACGCCTCGAATGTCGCGCTGCTCACCGACATCATGGCGGAAGTGAGCGTCGACGCCAACCTGGTGATGGCCGACGAAACCGGGATTCACTGGCGCGCAATTCGCGAAGCGGCCCAGCTTATCAAGGCGCTTTCCGAGCGCAGCCCGCACGGCGACGCGAATTTCAATTTTGCCGCGATCGCCATGATGAAACCCTACGGCCCGTATTACCCCGGCTCGTATCATGTGGGGAAGGGACACGCGTTCGCCATCGCCATGGAAGGCGCGAGCGTGGTCGCCGATGTTTTTGCGAAATATCACGATCCGAACGACGCCGAGCGCGAGCTTTCGCAAGCTTTCACCCGCTATACGCAGGAAGCGGAGACGATCGCGCGCTCGCTCGCCGAAAAGACCGGCTGGACGTACGAGGGGATCGATGCGACTCCGGCTCCCAGCCTGCAGAATTCGATCGCCTCTGCGATCGAGTCATTTACCGGCGCTCCATTCGGATCGAGCGGGACGATGACCGCATCAGGCATCATCACGCGAGCGGTGCAGTCCACGCCGGTCAAGCGCACCGGCTACTCGGGCCTGATGATTCCGGTGATGGAAGACCGGGGGCTCGCCCAGAGGTGGGCGGAAGGGACGTTCGGTATCGATTCGATCCTGGCCTATTCAGCGGTCTGCGCCGGCGGTGTCGACACGGTGCCGCTGCCGGGCGACGTAACCGTGGAGCAGATCGGGCGGATTCTTTCCGATGTCGCCTGGCTGGCGTGGAAGTGGAACAAGCCGCTGGGCGCGCGGCTGATGCCCGCGCCGCAAAAAAAGGCGGGCGACCGGACCGAATTCTCCGGCGGCGCCATCGTCAACACCTCGGTGCAGCCGCTCCCCGGGACCAGGCGCGCGCCGTAAAGGTAGATTTCCTCACGCCCTGGTTGCGTAGCGGAAAACGAACGCTAGGATACCCGATCGGGGTTACCGGCGAAGCGTTTCAGCAGGTTTGCTAAATTCAACTGTAATCGGTCTATCTTTCGCTTTCGCGGCGTCGGTTTCCGGCTAATTCTTGGGAAACGGGCCTGGCTTGTCGCGGTCTAATCGGCGTGAATCCCGAGTCATCGACTCCAACTGAAAGGAATCCTACGAAACTATCATGGGCGATACAGAGCAAAGAATCCGCTTCGCGATCGGCTCAGCCGCGGCGGCGGCCGCCATTTTCGCGCCACTGAACTATCGCTGGAAAGGCGTGTTGACGGCGGTCGCCGCGGACGCGATTCTCACCGGCATCTACCGCACGTCTCCGCTCCGTAAGCTGATTGGGTGAGGGTTCGGGAAGCCTCTCACGTAAGTGCGGAAAATTACGGTTTGTAGGCAATGCAGTCGATCTCGACCCGCATCGGGCTGACGAAGTCGCACACAATCGTGGTGCGCGCCGGCCGGTGCCCGCCGAAAAACTCGGCGTAGACCTCGTTCATCGCCTTGAACTCGCCGCCGTCCTTGAGGTACACCGAACAGCGCACCACGTCCGCCATGGTCGCGCCGCAGCCGTCGAGAATTGTCTTGATATTCGAGAGTACCTGCCGCGTCTCATGGCGGATGTCGCCGGAGTTGAGCTTGTCGATAGTGGGATCCACCGGCCCCTGACCGCTCACGAAAATGAAATCGCCAGCGCGCACGGCGGGCGAATATGGGCCGCGGGGCGTGGGAGCGTTCGGCGGAAAGATGCGCTCGATGCTCATTCGGTCTTCTTGCGCCGCGGCCGACGAGGAGCGCCGCTGCCGGGCTTGGGAGCGCGCTTGCGCGCGGGCGCTTTTTTCGGCTTGGGCGGCGGAGGATTGGGCTCGAAGATGGTGGGCTGGCCCTCGACGTAGGGCTGCGGCTCGTATTCTTCCTCAACCTGCTCATGCACCGCTTCGGGCTCGACACGCTCGGGCTCGGCCGGCGGATAGAACTCCGCTCCCAGCGACACGAGCATTCCGTGCTCTTCGTGCGGCTCCAGCCGCACCACGGTTTTATCCTGCGCGTAGTTCAGAAATTCGGTGAACTCCTGGAAGCCGTACGCGCTGGGATCGAGACTGGGCTGCTCGGCGCGGAACCAGTGCTCCAGGTCCTCCACCGGGCAGCCGTTTTCGATCTCCAGCCGATGACTTTCGAGCACGTCGCGCAGCGGCGGCAGCAGATCCTCGGGTTTCAACGTGGGCCGCTCCGGCTGCGCCAGACCCTTGCGCTCGATGATGTATCGGCCGCCGGTGCCGCTCACGTTCACCAGGTCGCCGCGTTTGAGCTTTTCGACAAAATCGGAGAAGCTGGACGCGCCGTAAGCTCGCTCATTGAAGGCGGGATCGAGCTGGAGCATGGTCGATTTCAGCAGTCCGAGCTGCGGCTGCACCGCGCGGCGTTCCAATACTTGCAGTGCGCGCTCCACCAGCGGCATCGCCTGGGCGAGCTCGAGCGGGGCGGGACGCTGCCGGCGGTCGCCACGGTCCTGGCGTTCAGCGCGCGGCTGGCGCTGCTGCCGCGGCTCAGGCGCGCTCGCGGCGCGCTCCGGCGCGTCCGCCATCAACGATTCGAAGCTGATGAACTCGTGGCAGTTCTGCTGCAATATCGTCGAGGTGAACGCTTTTCCGCCTACGACAAAAACGGTCTTGCCATATTCTTTAAGCTTGTTCACCAGCGGGATGAAATCGCTGTCGCCGCTGACGATGGCGAACGCGTTCACGTGCGTGTGCGTGAAGGCCATTTCCAGAGCATCCAGCGCGAGGTTGATATCCGCGCCGTTTTTGTCGCCGCGCGGCGAGGGAATCCGCTGCACCATCTGCACCGCGTTTTCCGCCATCTGGCGCGTGGCGCCGTCCTGCCGTCCCCAGTTCGCGTAAGCGAACTTCGCCACGATATCGCCGCGTTCCTTGAGCGCGTCGAGCGCGAGGGAGACGTCAAATTCGCGCCGCAGCGTCGATTTGAGTCCGATCTCGATGTTGTCGTAATCGACGAACACCGCTATATTCAATTTTTCTTGCATTCCTGATTCTTTTCTTTCTTCGTTGTTCTTTTCCGGCGATGCGGGCGCCCTCAGGCGGCCTGCTTCACCGAGCTGCGGATGAACTCCACAATTTCCTCGAGCGACGCTCCCGGCTGGTACACCGCGGCCACGCCGATCCGTTTCAATTGGGCGGCATCTTCATCCGGAACGATGCCGCCGACGATGACGATGACGTCGGTCATCTGCTTTTGTCTCAGCAATTCCATCACGCGCGGCACGATGGCATTGTGCGCGCCCGACAGAATCGAGAGTCCGATCACCTGCACGTCCTCCTGAAGCGCCGCATTGACGATCATCTCCGGCGTCTGGCGCAGCCCGGTGTAGACCACCTCCATACCCGCATCGCGCAACGCCCTGGCGATCACCTTGGCGCCGCGGTCGTGTCCGTCGAGGCCGGGCTTGGCTACCAGCACCCGGATTCTATGATCCATATCTGAAGCGCGAGGACCTGTCCGCCACAGAAAAATGTGGTGGACAACCTCTTATCCAGTATAGCGTCGAGCGCGCGCCCGAGTTGAGGCCCGGCTCCAGGCGCCGTGGTAACATGAAATGCGGGACACCCCCGAAGGCAAATCGCATGGTAATCCTTCTGACTGTGATTCACGTAATCGTGTGCTTCTTTCTGATGGTGGTGGTGCTGCTGCAAAGCGGCAAGGCCGCGGACCTGGCGGGCGCCTTCGGCGGCATGGGATCGCAGACGGTATTCGGACCGCGCGGCTCGGCCACGGTGCTCTCCAAGGCAACGACGATCGCCGCGGCGGTGTTCATGTGCACGTCGCTGATACTGTCGATCATGGCGCAGCGCAACGGGCACGCCGCGCCGTCGCTGCTGAACAAGGCGGCTCCAGCGACGCAGACGCAACCGGCGCAGCCGCAACCGGCGCCGGCGCAGCCGGGAGCGACGGTCCCGATCACGGTCACGCCATCGGAGAACGGGAAGCAGGAGGCTCCGCGCACCGTGCAGCTCCCGGTGTCGCCGAACCCGAATGCGGCGAAGCCGCCGCAGCAGAAGAAGTAAGACCACCTGCGGAGGTGGCGGAATTGGCAGACGCACTAGCTTGAGGTGCTAGCGGGAGCAATCCCGTGGGGGTTCAAGTCCCCCTCTCCGCACCATTTTATCTCTTGTATTTTCATTAATTTGGAGCTCCGAAATTTTCGTGTGACTGCGGTGTGACTGGAACTGTAATTGCCGCGGTCTGAAAATGGTCCATCATGAGCTTGTCGATTCGGTCCTGACGAGCTGGCGACCACTTGCCATAGTGCTTGCGAACGATCTCCGCGGTGTTTCCTAAAACATCAGCCACGTCCTGAAAGTTGGCGCCTCGCCCCAATAGCCACGTTGCCAACGTGTGCCGGTATCGATGAGCGTGCGCGTGCTTCACACCCGATTTCTTGAACACCGCGGCCAGAGTCCGCTCCGCGATTCCCACCACCGCGCGCCTGGCGGTGTGACCGTTCCAGAAGTAGTAGGGGCAGTCCTGCGGAGCGTTTCGCGGCAGGGGGAGCGCGTCCAACACCAGCTTGAGTTCGGCGGGAATGGGGAGGAAAACGGGGTCGCCCGTTTTCTGAGTGTGAAGGAAAACCCGCCAGGTAGACTTCCCAGCGCCCCACGAAACGGCATCTTTCTTCAGCCTGCACACGTCGGAGACACG
>Ga0335081_10010879_pt1 | contig 14713 bp, 18 predicted proteins | sample Lox_Sample_35_FD_206713 | JGI IMG/M metagenome (GOLD analysis project Ga0335081, IMG submission 206713) | Soil microbial communities from Loxahatchee National Wildlife Refuge, Florida, United States - Lox_Sample_3.5 | ecosystem: Environmental > Terrestrial > Soil > Wetlands | place: USA... | reverse complement strand
GGGGGGAAAACTATTTTGCAGAATCGTTTAACTGGTATTCACGACTTCTGTCAAAAGCCTCTTGTACACCCCGATCACTCCATAGACTTTTGATGGCCAGGCCAACTTCCGGTGGCAGGACATTCCCATCCATCTGTTGTGGTTGTAGAAAGACGGTCTGTACGTGGTATTCGTTTCGTGGTTCGTCGAGGGGGATATCCATTTGTTCCATGGCTTCGAGGATTACCCGCATTGACTGGACGGTGTTCGAGTAGACGATTTCCTTGAAGGCGTCTCGTTCATCGGTGGAATATCCACCCTCATGAATGAGTTTCATTTGTTTCAAAATAGTACTCTTCCCACTACAAGAGGCGCAAGGTCAGTTAAGACACAAAGGAAGATGGAGGAACAGCTGGAGAAAGAGGGGGGGAGGAGGGATAGTTACGATTCGCCGGCACCGAGAAGGAGCACTTTGATTTCACTGCGCATTCTCTGTCTGTCTTTCCTGAGCTGGTCGTCAATCTCCTTATTCTTCATTGCCCCCGCCTTGTCTTCCGTACTCATTCCACAACCCATCTTGACTCGAGGATATCAAGTTGTCCCGAACGGAAACTCGATTAAGCGATTAAGTCAACGCAAACTGCGGTGCTCTAAGAGCCCGTAAATAGACGAAAATCAGAGCGAACGTTGGCGAGGCCAAGTGGATCGCCAGACGTTTGTGAACCTCGGACCGAGACTAGAAAGAGGAACGAAGCGATTAGCCTTTTAGTCGCAAGAGTAATCTATGCGCGGTGAAGTTGGGGATGTGAAATTGGCCCGGGAGGAAATGACAAAGGAATGGAAATGAGCGTTACAGAGAGCCTTCAGGGGCGCAGCTTGGGAGAGTTGCTTAATATATGTAACAGTCACCCCGCGTTGCCCGGGCGAACGTTCTTTGTAGGGAAAGATAGCAAGGGCGAAAACAGAAAAATATCGGGTGGAGAACAAAGACAAAGAAAGGAAGGCGGGGATAATTACCTCGGAGCGATAGCAAGCCAATAGGAGAGGGGTAAGCGAGGGTTGCAGCCGAACGGGTGAGAAGGGAGTAGCAGAGACGTGACAACGGATTTCGTCTGGGGGAATCAGCGGGGCAGGGCACTCGCTCGATTGCCAACGTTGGCTCGTCGTGGGAGCAAGGGCAGTGAGTGTGCTCGGGGGCGACTTTTTCGAAGCCGTTTACGTTAAAGGGGTGTGTGTGCCGCGCAGAATTTCGCTTTCGTCGCGGGCTGTGGAGGGATGTTACTCTGTTGTGTGTGCTCGTGAAAGGGAATAAGAGGCTATTGGACACAGTGGGGTCGGACTTTGCGTGCCAGCTTATGGGATCTTCTCCTCGGAATTACGAATCTAATTAAATTGGTGGGCCAATCAGATGCAGTCTGATATTGTAAGCTTGCATTAACAGGGGCAAATTTAATTATTTCGAACGCCATACGAAGGACGCCGGTGGTTGCAAAATGTCTGGAATCTCCTTGTTTCGCAATTCAACAGATCTGGCACCATCAGGCATTACAGCAAGGAGGATGTCAGTTTGGTGTAGTCTGGCTTCTTCATCCCTTTTCGTCCATCCACAGGACCGGCAAAACCATCGGTTGAAAATGGGTCCGAGCACGTCACCCATGATTAATTGAGCATTGGCCTCGGATTATTCATATGCGAATTTGACCGGTATCGAATGCACACGGAACGACGTTGACCCCGCTCGGTCCGCGTCACACTTAATGGTGGGGTTGGAAAGTGGAGCAAGGTCGCCTCTCGCCGCTCATGTGCTTCATTTCCGTCGGTTTTCCGATTGTAGCCGAACAAGGATTGCCTGTGAAGAAGCTAGATTCTATTCTGTCTGCCGTTCTTGAAGGCGGTTTCTACGCTATATTGCTATTATTGATTTGCCATGCGAACAGGATTCTCCGTGAAGCCAGGGGTTCGACAAGATTCGAGACACCAGCGATAGACAACGGCCGTTTGATCCACGAGATGTGCATGTACTCGCCACGCAAATTCGAAATTCGCACGTTCCCGATGGAGTATAAATTTAGCGCGCGCGCGTGAGGGCTGCATGCATCGGAGAAACGGGGGGCCGTTTCACGGCCTTGTTAGGATCGGCTCATGTTAATCCATCGAAAGGGTCTAATAACACTCGCATTAAATGGAGACATTTGTGCCGCCCTTTCAAGCATCCTGAATCCTTCCTTCCGGCCGGGTGCATCGTGAGCTGTCTCGATATCAATTTTCAAACATACGTGATACAAGATGTTTGGAGGTCTCTGTTCCATTAGAGATTTTCCGATCTTGGAGTTCCCGTTCTGCAGCGTCTTCTCAACAGCATCCAGAGTCTATTGCGAATGCTCACTGCTCACTGACAAACCTTGTTGCAATTTTTTTTTGGACGTGACAGGGTTGGCTAGATTCGATTGGCCAATGCTGTGGTTTACCGTTTCTTAAATTAACCCCACGGTCCTAAATCAAAAATTCCAAGGCAACAACGAGCGCAAAGGCCCAAGCAAGACTTCGCACTAACCTTCTACAGAACCAGCAGCCTTGTTCCGTGAACCGTCCGTGCTAAATTTTCGAGGCCGTTTCTTTTCTTTCTTTTGCTTTTCTTATCCAGGTATGTGTCCACGAAAGTCGCTCCTTAAACAATCCAGGGGCGCGCTCTTCGTGGTTGCCAACAAATTTTTTGGGAGGACGAAGGTTGCCAGTTTGTTGGAAATGCATTCTTTTATGAGCCTTTTGCTCAGTCTTTTGGTGCCGTCGTTGGTCACAGGATTGAACCCCCTTGTTATCAAGGGGAATGCCTTCTTTGATAGTGTGAGCGGCCAGCGATTTTACATCCGCGGAGTCGATTATCAGGTTTCTCCTCATCCCCAATGGTTCGAGGCTTTGTTAACTGAAGCAGCCCGGTGGATCTTCCGCTGCGAATTATGATCCTTTAGCGTATGTTCTGGAATTTGGGGGATGTGTTGACGGGCAGGGATGCAGCGAACTGCCAGTTGAATATTCCATACATGCAACAACTCGGGTTGAATGCGATTCGTGTTTACTCTGTGGACAACTCTGCGTAAGCTTTCTTCTCAGTCAAATTTGAATGACCATAGGGATCATCGAGAATGTATGGCTCTGTTGGAACAAGCCGGGATTTATCTCATCCTCGACGGTACCCCCCCGTTTTTAAAGACTTCTGTGTTGACATTTGAGTCAACACCGCCAAGGTCTCGATTGATCGACGCGATCCGGCGTCTTCGTACAATGCAATCTACTTGCAACATGTCTTTGCCACCATTGACGCGTTCAAATCCTACGACCATGTTCTCGGGTTCTTCTCCGGTAACGAAGTTATTAACGACGTCAATACTACAGGCGTATGGTCCCACCTATCCCGCGCCAGCACTGACTTTGGGTTGCAGGCATCAACGTGGGTGAAAGCAACGACCCGAGATATGAAGGCTTACATGGCCAAACAAAGTAAACGTCAAATCCCCGTGGGATACTCGGCGGCGGACATCGTTCAAAACCGCCTTCTTCTCGCGGAATATTTGAATTGCGGTGATTCTTCCGAGACGATTGATTTCTACGCTTTCAATAGTTATGAATGGTGTGGGAACTCTTCATTTACGTAACGCCCCCGTTTGCGAAGGATTTTTGTCTGATTATAGACAATCGGGATACGATCAGCTTGTGAGTTTATTCTCTGATTATTCTGCTCCATTGTTTTTCAGCGAGTATGGATGTAATCTTGTTCAACCCCGAGAATTCACCGAAGTCGGCGCAATCTGTATCCTCCCCCTCCCTCAAATCAGAAGACACTGACCTTTTTCAAGATAGCCCGGAAATGATTGGTGTTTTTTCAGGTGGCCTAGTCTACGAATGGATTGAAGAAGTCAACAACTACGGCCTCGTAAATCTCTCAGCCCACAACATCACCCTCCTCCCAGACTACTACAATCTCCAATCCCAATTCAAAAAAACCCCGATTCCCACCGGCGACGGCGACTACAAATCCTCCGGCCAACGTTCCCAATGTCCCCCCAATTCCACCGATTTTACCTCGTGGGTCGACCTCCCGCCCACGCCCCCGGAAGCAGAACAATACATCCAGTCGGGGGCAGGACAACCGCTGGGGTTCAATGGCCCGTCGAATGAGGGGGCGGGCGGGTCGGCGACGGGGCCGGTTAGTGCGGGGACGAATACGGCGACGGGGACAGCATGTCCTTCTTGTTCACTTTCGGGGTCGAGTACGGCTAAGAGTGGGGGGCGTATCTTGTTGGGCGGGGAGAAGGAGGTAACGCATGGCGCGCTGTTGGTTGTTGTTGGGGCCTTGTTCATCATTTAATTCATTTAACTCCTAAAGAAACGCGTAGAGAGTTAAGAGGTGGGGAAGTCGAAAGACAATGTCCGACACATGCGTTTTGCCGTAGGTGTAGTAAGATAACTTAATCGGAGTCCTTTTGTTCATACTTGCGTAACGGAGTATCATTACTATTTACAATCCTTGTTTGTTTGCCCCGTGTTCTAGTCCAGAAGTCCATCTCGATTAACTCGATCGAGAACGCGCTGTAATTCATCCCATTTTTCCACATCGACATCTTCCATTGGATCATGGCCACTTTCAACATGGGGTCTCAATCGTATATCACCATTGGCAAGGTGCTCGGATACTTTAGCCAGAAGAGTCCGCATTTTCCGTAATTCTTCGACAATAGGTCCGGTCTTAGTGACGATGTTCGGTTGAACGTCCGCTTTTGGATTGCCGAGGGTCTCCCGTGCCAAGGAGAGGAATGATTCGTAGTGTTTTTGTTTTCGACGGAGGGATATCAGTGCCGTCGATAGACTTTGTAACTCTGCCAATTTCTCTTCATATCTTTCATCAGCAACTTTTTGAGAATTAACAGACTCTTCTTGTTGCTCGTCCGTCTCAAGAATAGGCCAGACATCCGGCATCGAAGCTATCACTCTGAAAATTAGAGACACTTAATAAAGAAAGCAGACTTTGGATCTGTTAAATCGGCCTGTCCCGCGAGAATGTCGAGAAGAGTACTGCTTTCTCCCCCGTGAATACCCGTTTCCTGGTCCGCCTCAATCTGCGCACGGTACAGCTCGCCTAATTGCGTGGCAACGTGTCGAACTGCCTGAGCGCTATATTGAAGCCGATAATGCTTTCGCATTGCAAGATTCACTGCCACTCAATAATCGTTCGGGGGGGCTGGGGGGCTTACATTTGTAGATGGCATTTTCGACCATTGTGTCGGTTAGTTTGTCGCTGTCTTCCACATCGGGAGAGGCTGCTGCGGCCTTGTAGTCCCGACTTGGGGCGAGTGTCGTGGTCAGTCGCCTTATCTGTCCTTCGAGGAACGTCTTCTTCCGCGAATAAACATCCTCGTCACTGGCCATCGTGGCGCACAGTAAAAAGGCTGCTTATCCGCACTGACCTTGTCTAGGTAGAGGGGGGGGCCTTCGTGAGTTCGCGAACCCTAACCCACGCGTTAATTCATGGCGGCCACTCGAAATCAAAACAAACCCCATTTCGGCGACAGCAACACCAATTTTGACGGCAGCATAAGGGGGAACCACTCGACCCCCACCCCCCCATCAACGCTTCGTCCTGGCCTTCGGCACATTGGACGCGAGAGCATCATCGACAACGTGTGATGACGATGAGGAGCTTAAAGTCGGCAGGTGCAACGACGGCATCAACAACTACGGTCAAGGTCAGTGGGAAGCGCAAACTCGCCCAAACTAAGGAATACCTGCACTCTCCACCACCATCACCGCCACAAGGAAGGCAAAACAATGCAAAAACATTGAAGGGAAGGAATCACGCGGCCGACATCGAGTCTCCTCCTGCCAAGCGACGACGATCGAGTGATCGAATCGCCCAGAAGCAGGGGAAAAAGCGGACGTCAATGGAGGATGACGATGGCTTCGTCTTCACACGGGCACCGAAGCAGAAGCGGACGGCTGCTGTCCAATCGGAGCAACCACAGCTGCCTGTCTCCCATAAACCATTCGTCATGGACTTTACTGCAGATGTATTCCCTTGCTCTCTCTATGCCCGTGGGGTTAATGAATCTCAGGCTCCAAATCCATTCAAGCCTTTCCGGCAGGCAAAGCGAACGCCTCCGCCTACAGATCGTGCAACGGGTGTTAAAGACACAATCGTCGCACTACCGATCTCAGATACACCGATCATTCGTCGAAACCAACATTTGAGAGAGCAGGCAACAGGGCGACGACGAAGCAGTCTGAGCCTCCGAGGGAATCGAACGAGCAGTATTGGAAATGGCTTTGAAGGTATTTCCCGTGTAGTCTCGGAGTTGCTCATGTTAGCCCTGCCGCATCCTGATGTCACGCATGAGGACTTTCACAAACACATCAAGGCGGATTTTCCCGAACCCGTGAGGATGAAGCAATTACTGGCATGGTGTATGCGACGCGCATTGGATGAGCAAAAGGCGAAATACGCTTCAACAGAGTCGTCTAATGCTGCTGCTATTGGTATCGCTCAATTTCAACGGACTTTTCTGAGTTTTTAGCTCGAGTAATTGAAGAAGAGGTAACGCGGGATTTGATTGACAATAAAATATCGACAAGTTGGTATCATCGACAGGTATGACAGTCGTCGAGGATATATCTGACGATTGCAGGAGAGTTCAGATGGTGTTCCGGTGACAACGGTAAAGAAACGGCCACATCCACAAAACTTGGGGAACCTAAGAAAAATTCAACAATGTGAAGAACGATTAGATAGGTTCTCCCCCCAGTCACATTGAAACTGATGGTCTAGACTCAAAAAGGAACAAGAATCATGGACCCAACTCCTAAAGTCAATGCACGATACACTCCGCCCTCAATCACGAATCTCCTCAGACGCCGTCGACAGCACCATCGTCCGCCCCATTGAAGCCTCCTTCCTCCGAACACTAGACGCACAACACGCCGACATGGACACAGCCCTGCGCGACATGAAATCCACCACCCAATCCGGCGAACTAGAATTCCAAGTCGACAAACTCTATCAATCCCTCCACACCGTCACCGCTTTCACTGAGATAGCTGATAAATTCAGCTCAAGGGTGTTGGAAGAAGCGGAAAGAGTTCTTTCACACCGGGATAAACAGGTCGAACGGATCGCAGGGACGGACGGATGGGATATGCAAATGTTACTACGACAGGTTACGAGAGTGTAATTAGGGTCCCCGGTGGGAGGGGGTTGGCGTGTTTGATTTGGGAGGACCTGGGATGTGCGGATTTCCCGCGCCGGCCAGATGCTTTCCCTTCAGAGATAGGGTTTGTATATCATTTTAGGTGGCCTCGTTAATTACATAGTGTGCAATTTCTCATGTCCAAAGTATTGGGAATGAATTGTAAAATGAAATCGTCAGGCTAGATCCCGTGGCCGCCCCAGCGGGCCCTGCCCAACTTCGATCCCGGACAACGTGGCATCCCCAACTGGTTTCCAAGAACCTTAAAATTTCTAGTTGTGACGATCCAGACCCAGAGCCGTACTAGTTGCAATCTAAAACTCGGCAAGGGTAGGATGATTGCCATCGCCGTGTAACCTCGGCAAGCGGGGTCCGTGCGGACCATCACTAGGATCCAGATGGCATAGATCAGCAGTTGGGTATAACTTTATAGGTCAACCCAAAAATAAGTCGCACATCCCACTTGCCTTTCCACCCAGTGCCGTCCTGTGACTGTATAACAATCACTTTGCGATTTTTGCCACACCCCCTTCTCCACTTCGAGCCTACGCTCCTGCTCTGCCAATCAATTTTCCGTGTGGCTTGAGCTTAAAATGCTGGTACTGGCCGGGCAATGTTCATGAAAGATTTGTGAAAGCGGATAAAATCGTCTAGCACAGACCACCAGACATGCTGGCGGATAACGCGGCAAACCCATCCCGTCAAGGGTCTCCGATGCGACCTTTCCTCCTTAAGATCCTCCAATGAACTCAATAATTTCCATTACACCATGGATATTCGTCGGTAGATCGGGGCCACGGGAGAGGCATAACACGGAAGTTTTAACTACATCTATTTAATACTATATGCGCGAGCTCTGCAAGGCGCTTTAGCCGTGGAAGATGGCTACGTCCCTGTTCAACCTTTTTATTTTCTTGCTGGATTACGTTCGTAGCGTGAGTAGCGAGACGTTGCTCGATCCGAAATCAATCCGGCTCGTATTGTTCCCTGGGGTGGGGCCTGTGTGCCGATCCGTGTACGCTTTGCGAGTGTCACAAGGCCTCCGATTTAGGAGATAAGTTTTTTGATTTGAGAATACCGCGTGCCGAGAAACGGAGGTTTTGTTGCATGATTTGTGTCGATCAAAAAAAGGTTATTCTCCTCTCTCCACACTGTGCGATTGAATTAGTCCCATTTCAATCGCCGATAATCGGATATTGGAGATTGCTTACGTCGGGTAAGGAACAATGTCATGATCTGATATTTCTTTTGTTTTTTTTGGCTGTCTTCCAGGGGGTTATATGCTGTAATTTTTCTATTGCAACAGCATAATCCCCACGTTGCCACCCCTTCCATGGTATGGGGTCCTCGGTAAGAACTCAATCCACGATGTAAATTTGCTGCCGAGTTTGACTAATGTTGAAATCGGCGTGCACGGTTGAATTACATATTTTGTGGTTTTCTGGTAAATCCCACACCTTCCTCTACCCCTCATCGGCGACGGAACGGAAGCCACAGGCGCCCGACATCCCGCAGAATGCCTCGTCGTCTCAAACTAGCCGTTTTGCGCCCGGTTGAGCCCCCTAGAGTTACATTCCGCCCCACCCCCATACTTTTTCGTTTTCAAACAATGGATCTGAGCTCCCCACTGGAATTATGGCGGAAGCGGGTCATGCAGTATAATCGCTGTTGACCGAAAACAAAGCGCAAAAGTAAGACAGCGGAATTAAACTTTTTCCCTCAACTTTTAAATGCACATCCCACTTCTCGATCCTTCCGGTAACAAACAAACCGTCCCCACTGTTTCGTTTGGGCAATCAAAATCGAACAATCAGCCCCGCTTATGCATTGTTATCGGCGGCGTCCTCCCTGTATCATTCGGCTTATATTTCCCGCTTGACACTAACGGGTTTCGCCTCGTTCGCCAACCCCGTAACCAACGCAGAGGAGCCGAAGAGAAGGTCGATCACCAAGTACCTTACGGGTTTTTTTTTGAGGATTCGAAATTAACGTTGACTAAGCAACTCGCGCGGGGGCCTCGTATTGACAACGAATCAAATCCGCCGTTCCGGACGGGATATTTATCCCATCACGTGTCTACCATCAAATCTATTCAAAGATTCGAGCCGTCTGAGCCCCCGATCCAAAAATAATACGCTGTGAACCAAAGGCAATCTCTGAATAATTTTTCTTTTTACTCGATTTTCATTTACACATTCTTTCCGCCAAGGAACTATTGATCCCAGCGCCCTCGATCGTCGTTAATTTACGAGATTTTCCTTCAAAACAAACTCCCTTTATTTTCCTGGCCCGGGCCCTTCGATCCCACCCTGGCATCCCCATTCGCCGCATCATTTTTACACATTAATCCAGAATTCCGTCAGTGGCCAAGATCCACCGAAGAGGGTCCAACGGCGTAGGGCACACACCACTCAAAACGCTTGCTGCGACGGGCTCACACCCTCAAGGCAAATTTCCTGCAGCTGTCACCCTTCCCATTCCCCTCATCCTCCTCTGTCCTCTTCATCCCCTCCCAACCTTCGATCGAGCCTGGTTTCCTGCGAGCCGTTCGCCTCCAAGCACACCATTCTCTTCGACAATCGGGGCGGATCATTGACTCGCCGAACTGTCGGACATCTGTAACCGGGGGGGAAAAGTCGATGGTGGCGCCTGTCCCTCCATCCGATCTTCCAAATCAGCCGCTGACCGTCTTTCCACTCAACAGCTTCACCCGCTTCACAATCCCGCCTCTCTGCACATTTATCCCATCCCTTCCGCTCCTCCTTAACTCTCGTCGGATTCTAGACCAAGATGGACCGACCGTTGCCAGACTTGCCATTTGATCGGTATGTGATCATCCCGTGCTTCCATGTCGTGTTTTAGAGTTTTGGTCCTGTTGGGAAATACTGACATGGTGTTTTGCGACAGGAAAGAGCCCCGGTCGGCTGGACATCCTCCCTTTAGACACCCTCGCCACCTGGAATTGTCTCCATCACATCCGTTTCCCGCTCCCGGACCGCGATATTCAGACCCAGGTCCAAGTGTGTCTCCTCAGTACAGATCGAGAATAGACTATTCCCGGAATCCTTCGGTCACTTCAACAGCGTCTACTGTCTCATCTGCCAGTTCTTCAACTAGTTCCTTCTTTGGAAAGTCATTTAGTTTATCATCCGGTATGCAAATTCCTGTGTCCGGGTGGCTGACTTGACATTTAGCCTCGTCTGTCATGGACGATGGATACGTTTCGCCACCGTCTTCACGGCGGACATCAGAAACAACGAAGCTCCCATCAATTCACGAATTGGAAAAGAACTTACCTCAACCGATCGAATTACATTCGACGGCCTCGTCCCCTACGAAACGAGCCTCACTCGCCACCATAACAGAAGAAATCCCCCCTCCTGCACCACCACCACCACCACCACCGCCTCCGCCAGCTCGTTCTTTTCCACCTGAATTCCCTGGAACGACAATTGCCGCGATTCCAAAGACCCGATCCAATTCATATCCGTCTCCGTCAAATCAGCCATTCCCTCCCCCCCCACCGCAACCGTTTGCAGACCGACGGGCACACCATACTCTGCCACCAGAATCGCATTCGAAGCACATCGCTGATGCCATCCAATTCAGAGATTACATGGTCCGAGTCCTTCGGAGTTTTGAAAGGGTTCTATTAAACTTTCCTTGGCATCCTCTAATTACAGATTCAAGAAGAATCTCGACATATATATGATTTCGCAACACGGTACAAGGACTCGCTCGTTCGTGCTATAAATGCCGGCCCCGAACAAGTCGATCTCCCTTCGCCAGAAGTCTTGAACGAGTATTTTGCAAGCCTAGAACAGCTCCACCTCCGACTGAATGATATTGCTGCCTTCCAATCTGTCGTGCCTTCCTACAGATCACCGAACGTCGTCAAGACCGAAGAAGACGCGAGAATGCACGATGTCGTATCTAATTCATCGGACTATTACAGCGAGAGCAGCGCGTATTCTCATCAACCGATTCATCTAGACGGATATTCGCAGAATGAATCTCCCTGGCCTCCCCAACCTGGCACTCCACAAGAGGGCGGATGGAACAGATCAAAGTACAAGAAGCGAAGTGTAAGTGATCAATTCCTGTTTCGCTATGGATTTGTTAATAAGGGAGAAGAGAGCCGCTCCACCCGGACGTTGTCATAATTGTCAAGCGGAGAATACCCCAGAATGGCGACGAGGTCCTGATGGGGCACGAACATTATGCAATGCTTGTGGACTACGTAAAGCCCCCTCCCACTGTGATGAAGCTGATTTTAGACTGGGCAAAGCATTCCAAGAAAGAACAGGAAGCTCAAAGACTACCGGTTGGGAATGGATATCAAGAGGATGGCATGGGATATCGACGATCGCAATAAGAGCCAAAAAGTCAATATTCGTCACGCGTTGTCCCAATTCGAGAATATTAATTTCATCACGACCCTTCCGTTCTGTTCAATTTTGTCCCTTCGTTTGTTTGCACTTTCTCCGTTTGTTCGATCCCCCTATATTTTTTTTCCCTCTTATTCTGTTGGGTTTGTCGTTTCAGTAGGCGTATTTATGACGGGGTTTATACTAGGGAACTAGTGTCTGTGAATTCAGAGCGGCGGTAATCTAGCCTTTCAGTTGGGTTGGAAGGCTCAAGGGACACGATATCATTTCAAATCCCCTGTATCAAAAGGGGCCGGAAGGTGTGGGGCCAGCGATCGTTTTGTCGGAGAATGCGAGGTAAATGGGTTCCTGGGTTGCAGAAATCTTATACCGTGACCCGCAAGCAAAATGGGAAGGCGGGATTTCACACTTGTCTGCGCCTTTTTTGTTTTCAAAAGGAGAGTATATCATATTATACACAGCTCATATATCACCGTTCTTATTTTATTTGCGAGTTTTGAGGTTTCTGGTACTGGCCGTTGGAGCTGGGGAATAGGATTATATATTATTGAAAGGGGCTTGCTGTAATCATGTAGAATTAGAAGTGACCTCTTGGGCCTGATTCCCGAAGTCTGTTTTGCGTTCTTCCTCGGCTTGATGTCCAAGATGCTGTAGTTGCAATTTTCAGGCGACAGATCTAATTCCACAGAGGGTTAGGGGAGGTGGTGTTGTAGCGATCGCGCACCCACCGTTACTAGCCTCTCATGGCATACGCAGCGCTGTTGCACGCCGGTACGCTCCATCAAGGCACAATTCAAGGCTGAACTGAAAGTTGAACGTCTGAATGAATCGTACAAAGAGTTGTTGCTGAATCATGTCTCTCTCAAGGAGCAAAATGACGAAATGTTACTACGTGTCGGCCTCGAACAACACTTCGTTCTCCAAGGAGTGACGAAAGGCAAACTGCAGGAAGAGGACAAGAAGAGAGTTAGACTAGGTAATCGAAAGCGATACGACGCAGAAGGAGATGCCACGGAGAAGGTAGGACTTGTACAAACTGCACGCCGGTAGGGCCAGCGTAACAAAATGTCAACGTGTCACAACAAATCGAAATGAACAACGCCCAACCAGTCCATTACGAACGACCTACACTGCCTCTTCACGATGAAAGTTACACATTTTACGGCATTATTTCCTCATATCATTTATCCATCCACACTTGGGGGGTATATGCGATGTTTTCAAACCGACTCGTTGGCCGTGCTGGCCTCGGCTCATAATTCAGCATTCTAATTATGTTGCAAAGCATCATCCGAGCCTCTCTTGCAAGACAATCCAGCATCGCCTTCTCAACACAAGCGGGCTCTCTCATCTGTTCAAGATGGTCCAGGTCGAGTCTTCCAAGGTGCAAGCTTGTCGTCACAGATGAGATCTAGGCAGTTAAGAAAGGTGCAGTCGACCGCAGGGGTTGATGTGAACAGGAGGAAAATTAAGCGAGGCTCTGAAGAAATTGGAGCGGTTTGACTACTGACTATTGGTCTTTCCGAGGCTCGTGTGGCACGTTTCGAATCTCCAAAGCAGGCTGCACCTCGTTACGATTCATCACTTTTTCGTACTTTTGTTGTATGGCGGCCGGGGCTATGTCGGATTTCAGCAGTATTTTCAGCAGTATTCTAGGGTTTCTGGGGATTAGGGCAGCCTTAGTAATGCAGCTCCCGAAGGAATGTGTTCCGAGAGTCGAGGCATTAGACATCATGACGACGCCTGTGTCGAGCGTCCCTGCAACGCCGCCCTCGGCCCACTCCGCCATTGCGCATTGGGATAGATCGCAGCGATTCAGCCCTCCACTGTCACTCAGCCAGCTATCCTTGTCCAACCTTTCCGTCCCTCCATCTCCGATCATTTTTCCGTCCCACGGACCTGGTCGATTCTCCTTAGGCAATTCATCCCCTCTTCTTCCCTCGGCTCCGCTCACCCCGTCTAATCTCTCGTCCCTTCCAACTGTTGAGTGTCTTGTTCGCGCCCGTATTCCGACTACTTCCGGAACCGAAATCTGGTTACATTTGTACACGAACACCTACGACGATAAAGAACATTTGGCAATTGTATTTGGGGGTCGGATACGAAGCTCAACCCTGGATCGGGTACACCCCGGGGAGACAGAAATGGATCGGATGATTCGCGGAGCTTATACGGGACGCTTATATCCCGGACGGACGACTTCTTGCGATCCGGGTTCCCAGGACGAGAAACCACGTAATGATTCGGAAGTACCGCTCATCCGGATACATTCGGAATGCTACACCGGTGAAACAGCATGGAGCGCTCGATGTGATTGCGGCGAGCAGTTAGATGAGGCTGCGCGGTTAATGTCCGAGGCGGGCGAGGGTGTCGTTGTATATTTACGGCAAGAAGGTCGGGGCATTGGTTTGGGGGAAAAGTTAAAGTAATAATTGATCGTTTTCGATGGTTCTAACACCAGGGCGTACAATCTTCAGGACTTGGGTAACGATACTGTACAAGCGAATTTATTATTACATCATCCAGCAGATGGTCGATCGTACGGAGTAGCAACGTCCATTCTAATGGACCTCAACCTCCCTCGGATCGCTCTGCTAACGAATAATCCTGACAAAATCGTCGCTGTCGAAGGGCCAAATAAAGAGATCAAAGTCGAAAAACGAGTGAAAATGATACCCAAGGCATGGCGTGGTGAAGTTGGCGTAGAAGGCAAGGAAGTAGGCGAGTATCTGAAGACAAAGGTATTCCCCCCGTCAGCGCGGAGGCTTACTTCAGATTCAAAAAATGGGTCATATGTTGGATTTACCATCACAGCCATAATAAGCATTGCATACCAAACAATGTAGAGATCGTACAATACCGAACATACATACACTATCCTGCTTGACACCCTGTGCGTTGTCTATCAACCTCTAAGGGGTCGATTGAAACTAAACTGGTGCGGATTTGCGATTCGACACAAATCTGACTACTGGATGAGCTTGTCAGATGAGCGACATGGTGGCCAATTTCCACAGAACAGATTTAGACTCAAATGGCGAAGGTTTTCGACTCTTGATGGAACAGATATCCGTGATTTGGTGTACAGACAGCTAAATCAAAGAAGAACTT